>OBVU01000011.1_pt1 | contig 196949 bp, 165 predicted proteins | sample 1495171 | NCBI WGS metagenome assembly OBVU01 (sample SAMEA2580028, study PRJEB22360) | human gut metagenome | biome: human gut; feature: human-associated habitat; material: faeces | place: Denmark | collected 2008/2010
TTTGGCTTGTATGTCTCGGGATTTTGGCATATTCATGCCAAAACACCTCGCGGAATAGTGACGGGTGAACAGTAACCCTGAAAACGTTAAAAAATACATTTTATTCTATTGCATCACAGAAAATTAAGCGTATAATCAAAAAAAGAAAATAGATTCAGGTGGAAAAAATGAAAGAACAGCAACATATTTTTACAAACAAAATGCTCCGAACCCTGTTGATACCGGTTATCTTTGAACAGGTTCTTAATTCTCTGATGGGAACTGTGGATACCATGATGGTCAGCAATGTAGGCTCTGCTGCAATATCCGCAGTATCTCTGGTGGATTCCATCAATGTATTGGTGATCCAGGCGTTCTCAGCGCTGGCAGCAGGCGGTGCAATCCTCTGTTCACAGTACATAGGTCAGAAAAATCATGAAATGGCAAATAAATCAGCAAGACAGGTATTATTTATCATTACTGCCATATCTGTAGCAGTGACTGCTCTGTGCCTGCTGTTTCGTGTGCCGCTGTTAAAACTGATATTCGGAAAAGTAGAAGCAGATGTTATGACTGCCTCTCAGGTGTATTTCTTCTATACGGCATTATCCTTTCCATTTATAGCACTCTATGATGCGGGAGCATCCATATTCCGGTCCCAGGGAAATACCAGAGGGCCAATGACAGTATCGGTTATTTCAAATGTGATTAATATCGGCGGAAATGCGGCGCTGATCTGGGGATTCAATATGGGAGTGGCAGGAGCTGCCATCGCAACTCTTGCATCCAGAGTCTTCTGTGCTGTAGTGGTACTCTGGCAGCTTCGTATGGACAGACAGCCTATTGTAGTCAGAAATTACAGACAGATCCGTCCGGATGGAAAAATGATCAGAAGAGTTCTGGCTCTGGGAATCCCGTCCGGCATAGAGAACAGCATGTTTCAGCTTGGAAAGCTGGCAATACAGTCTTCCGTATCTACACTGGGGACGGTAGCCATTGCAGCTCAGGCAATGACGAATATCCTTGAGAACCTTAACGGTATTGCAGCTATCGGTGTAGGAATCGGTCTGATGACTGTAGTAGGACAGTGTCTGGGAGCGGGCAGAAAGGATGAGGCAGTTTACTATATTAAGAAATTAAGTGTTCTTGCAGAAATCATTGTTGTTGCAAGCTGTCTTTTGGTGTTTGCCTTAACCATTCCGGTCACAAAGCTGGGTGGTATGGAACCGGAAAGTGCAAGAATGTGTTTCCATATGATATCCTGGATAACGGTTGTCAAACCTATTGTATGGACCCTGGCGTTTATTCCTGCTTATGGCCTCAGAGCAGCCGGAGATGTAAAATTTTCCATGATCACATCCTGTATCACTATGTGGACATTCCGTTTTTGCCTTTGTGTATATCTGATCCGTTTCAGAGGCTTCGGCCCAATGGCTGTATGGCTTGGAATGTTTACTGACTGGACAGTGCGGGGAATCGTATTTTCTCTTCGCTTCCACAGCAGGAAATGGCTGAAGCATAAGGTAGTATAATAAGGTGGTATAGCCATGAAATGCGTTGACTTTTACTGCTCAAAATTATATAATGATTCTCGGAAATAATTCTGGAAAAGCATTACAGGAAGTCAGGTGAAATTCCTGCGCAAGTCCGTTACTGTAACAGCCAGATACTGTCTGCTTTTCATTGTAGAGAGGAAATATGATCTGCGGCAACCAGAGGATATTTCGGGAAAAGAACTTTCAGGAGGGATTTTGTTGCACACAGAAATCCCTCCTTTTTATGTATAGCAATGCTGTAGAGTAATCTGCAGACAGAATGTGACAACAATGCAGCAAAGGAGGCGTCATGAAAAACGGACTGGAAGATTACTACGTGATACGTGGCAATAAAAAAATGAGGTTTGGCTATACAACAGGCTCCTGCGCAGCAGCTGCATGTAAGGGTGCTGCAGAGATCCTGCTGGGTGGTGTCATGCAGAAGGCTGTCACCTTGATGACTCCTAAGGGAATCCTGCTTACACTGGAACTGAAAGACATCCGGATTGAAGGAAATCAGGTGACCTGTGCAATTCAGAAGGATGCAGGAGATGATCCGGATACTACAAACGGAATACTGGTTTATGCCACGGTGCAGAAAACAAAAGAACCGGGAATCATCCTCGACGGAGGTGTTGGTGTGGGAAGGGTAACAAAAGCCGGACTTTCCCAGAAAATTGGGGAAGCAGCTATTAATCCTGTGCCAAAGGCCATGATTTTGCGTGAAGCCACAGAAATTGCTGAGAAATATGATTATGAGGGTGGTCTGAAAATCACCATCTCCGTTCCTGAAGGTGTGGAAATTGCAAAGAAAACCTTTAATCCACGTCTGGGAATTGTGGGAGGAATCTCCATTCTGGGAACTTCCGGGATTGTAGAACCTATGAGCGAAGCTGCTCTTGTACAGAGTATCAATGTAGAGATGAAGCAGCATTTTTCCCAGGGAGAAGAATATCTTCTGGTAACACCGGGAAATTACGGGGCAGATTATCTGCGGGAGCATATGGATCTCCCTTATGAAAAAAATATCAAATGCAGCAATTATGTAGGTGAGACAATCGACATGGCAATTGATATGGGAGTTAAGGGAATCCTTTTCATTGCTCATATCGGAAAGTTTGTAAAAGTTGCAGCAGGGATCATGAATACTCATTCCCACAGTGCAGATGCCAGGATGGAAGTGCTGGCATCCAATGCGATCCGGGCAGGAGCATCGTTGGAGTGTGCAAAGGAAATCCTGAATGCATCTACTACAGATGAAGCAATAGACATTCTGGAAAAATATCAGATACTTCAGAAGACCATGAAAGAGATCCTGGACAGGATCCAGTTTTATTTAAATCACAGATCCTATGAGCAGATCCTTTTAGGGGCAGTGATCTTTAATAATACTTATGGGTATCTGGGGCAGACTGCAGATGCAGAGAAGCTGATAAAGCTGATTAATGCACAGAATGATGAGGCACAGTAAAGATCCTATCGCAAAGGCGATTTTAACCGAATCAAGTAAGTCCCCTGCTTCAATTGCGAAAAGCAATAAGCAGTGGGTGGGGACTGGCTTGTATCAGGAGGAGTGCAAGCTCCTTCTGATAAACTGCGGAGCAGTTATTCGGTTATGAGCAAGTAGCGAAGCGGATTGCGAATATCCGCTTGAATGGATTTTGACTCACAACTGTGAAAGTATTGAACAGTTGAAATAAATTTATAAAAAGGAGAATGATAGATTATGGTACATTTCGTAGGAGCAGGTCCGGGAGCATCGGATCTTATCACAGTAAGAGGAAAACAGTATCTGGAGGAAGCAGATGTGGTGATCTATGCAGGATCACTGGTAAATCCAAAGCTTCTGGAATATACAAAGGACATCTGCACCATCTACAACAGTGCAAAAATGACACTGGAGGAAGTGATCCATGTGATCGAGAAGGCAGAAGCAGAGGGAAAGACAACTGTCCGACTTCATACCGGAGATCCATGTATTTACGGTGCGATTCGTGAGCAGATGGATATTCTGGATGAGAAAAATATTGCTTATGATTACTGTCCGGGTGTCAGTGCATTCTGCGGTGCTGCAAGTGCCCTGAATCTGGAATATACTCTGCCGGATATTTCCCAGAGTGTGATCATTACACGAATGGAAGGCAGAACTCCGGTTCCGTCCAAGGAAAGCATTCAGTCATTTGCAGCTCATCAGGCAACTATGGTTGTATTCTTAAGTACAGGAATGCTGGAAGAGCTGAGCAGACGTCTTATTGAAGGCGGTTATACAGCAGATACACCAGCAGCCATTGTATATAAGGCAACCTGGCCGGAACAGAAGACCTTCGTCTGCACAGTGGGAACACTGGCAAAAACGGCTGCAGAAAATAATATTACAAAAACAGCTCTGATGATCATCGGAGATACAGTTGCAGCAGCACACTATGACCGTTCCAAGCTGTATGATCCGGAGTTTACCACAGAATTTCGTGAAGCTGTGAAATCAAAAACACATCACTCATAGAATCTGGTAACCTTAAGGAATTGCTATCGTTTATGAGATTACTGTAAACAGGAGAAAGAGAAGGAATATAACAGTGAAGGTTGCACTTATATGCTTCAGCCTTACCGGTCAGCAGACCGGGGAGAGATTATGCCGGGGGCTGGAAGCTGCCGGTATGACAGCAGAACTGGATAAAAAAAGTAAATATCTTCTGGATTCTATTCAGATCAGTACCTCTGCATGGGCAGGAGAGAAATTTTCTGATTCAGATGCACTGATCTTTATCGGTGCCACCGGAATTGCCGTCCGCAGCATTGCGCCTTATGTAGCGTCAAAGAAGTCAGACCCTGCGGTGCTGGTTGTAGATGAATGTGGAAAGTTTGTCATTTCCCTTCTGTCCGGACATCTGGGCGGTGCCAATGAACTGGCGCTGAAAACAGCAGAAATTCTGGAAGCAATACCAGTGGTCACAACAGCCACAGACCTGCATCACCGTTTTGCAGTAGATGTTTTTGCAAAGAAAAACAATTGCAATATTTTTAACATGAAAGCAGCAAAGGAAGTCTCTGCTGCACTTCTGGCAGGAAAGAAAGTTGGATTTTACAGTGAGTTTCCGACGGACGGCGAACTGCCGGAGGGGCTGGTCCGGTGTGACGAATATGGGAATCCTGTCAACAGTACGGATGACAGATCAGAAGAGGAAACACAGAAAAGCTCTGATTTTAATGGAACAGGGACAGACTGTACGAATATAGACTGCGGAGTTGCGGTTACTGTACATACTTCCTGTAATCCTTTTATTTCTACCACACAGGTAGTTCCGAAATGTCTGACTCTGGGTATGGGCTGCAGGAAAGACAAGGATGCCCGTGGAATCGCAGAGGCAGCGCAGAAGGTGCTGGACAGATTCGGATTTCATAAAGAAGCATTTGAGCAGATCGCAAGCATTGATCTGAAGAAAGAAGAAAAGGGAATCCTGTCATTGTCACAGGACTGGCAGATTCCTTTTGTGACTTATACAGAAGAAGAATTAAAACAGGTGCCTGGAGAATTTACTCCCTCACCTTTTGTAAAAAAGATCACAGGTGTGGACAATGTCTGTGAGAGAAGTGCAGTCCTTGCCAGTGGAAATGGCAGGCTGCTACAGAGAAAAACAGGAGAAAATGGTGTGACCACAGCAGTGGCTGCCAGAGAATGGAGGATACATTTTGAGTAAAATATATGTAATCGGAATCGGACCGGGAGCTTATGACCAGATGACAGGAAAAGCGATCCGTGCCATGAATGAAAGTGATGCGATCATCGGATATACCGTATATGTAGACCTGGTGAAGGAATATTTTCCGGGAAAAGAATTTATGACTACACCAATGAAAAAGGAAGTGGACCGCTGTGTCCTTGCCTTTGAAGAGGCAAAAAAAGGCAAGACTGTTTCCATGATCTGCAGCGGTGATGCAGGAGTTTACGGTATGGCAGGTCTGATGTATGAGGTTGGTGTCAATTATCCGGAAACAGAACTGGAGATCATTCCGGGTGTGACAGCTGCAACAGGCGGAGCTGCTGTTCTGGGTGCACCTCTGATCCATGACTTCTGTCTGATCAGCTTAAGTGACCTTCTCACACCATGGGAAAAGATAGAGGCAAGACTTCTGGCAGCAGCTCAGGCAGATTTTGTTGTATGCCTTTACAATCCGTCAAGTAAAAAACGTCATGATTACCTGCAGAAAGCCTGTGATCTGATGATGAAATACAAATCACCGGATACCATCTGCGGAACAGTTTCCAATATCGCAAGAGACGGCGAGGAAGCTCATGTAATGACATTAAAAGAACTGAGAGATACACAGGTGGATATGTTTACTACAGTATTTATCGGTAATTCTCAGACAAAGGAAATCAACAATAAGATGGTAACACCGAGGGGATATAGGAATGTATAAAGTTCTTGTTTTTGCGGGAACAACAGAAGGATACGAGATCTGCCGGTTTCTGGCAGATCATAAGATAGAGACAAAGGGATTTGTTGCCACAGAATATGGCAGCAAATCTCTTACAGAAAATGAATTTCTCACTGTTCAGACCGGAAGACTGGATGCTGCAGCCATGGAGGAGACCTTTTTACAGGAGAAACCGGAAATGGTGCTGGATGCCACTCATCCTTATGCTGCTGAGGTGACTGTAAATATCAGGACAGCCTGTGAGAATACGCAGACAGCATATTACAGGGTGCTGAGAGAAGCAGGGGAACATGAGGACAGAGCAGTATATGTGGACAGTGTTCAGGCTGCTGCAGATTATCTGGATCAGACCCAGGGAAATGTACTGCTGACAACAGGAAGCAAGGAGCTGGTCGGCTTTACAGGCATGAAGGATTATCAGAACCGTCTTTATGCAAGAGTCCTTTCTCTGCCCAATGTGATGAAAGCCTGTGCAGAGCTGGGATTTGAGGGAAAACATCTGATAGGAATGCAGGGTCCTTTTTCCAGAGAGCTGAATGCTGCAATGCTCAGACAGTATGACTGCAGATATCTGGTCACAAAGGATACAGGAAAAGCAGGGGGATTTCAGGATAAGATTGATGCTGCCCTGGAATGTGATGCAGTTCCTGTGATCATCGGGCGTCCTCTGAAGGAGGAAGGCATGTCTGTGAGAGAATGTAAGAGATTTCTTACAGAGCATTTCGGTTTAGCCCACAGACCGCATATTACATTGCTGGGAATTGGAATGGGAAGTCAAAAACTTCTCACTGTCCAGGGTAAGAACAGCCTGGATCAGGCGGATCTTCTGATCGGTGCCAGGAGGATGGTGGATTCTGTGAAACGTCCGGGACAGGATGTGTTTGTGGAATACAGAAGCCAGGAGATCAGGGATTACATTGATGCACATCCGGAGTATGACAATATTGTGATCGTCCTTTCCGGAGATGTGGGCTTCTACAGCGGGGCCAGAAAACTTCTGGAAGTACTGTGTCAGGACAGTGCGGATCTGAGAGTACAGAGAAAGAACGGATCAGAGAAGAGTGAGGAAGAACGGGATAGTTCAGCACAAAATAATACAGAGATAGAGATTCAGTGCGGGATTTCCTCAGTTGTATATTTTATGTCCCAAATAGGATTGTCCTGGGATGATGCCAAAATTGTCAGTGCACATGGAAGAGGCTGTAATCTTATCTCACATATCTGTTATACGGAGAAAGTTTTTTCCATACTCGGAACTTCAGACGGTGTAGCAGTTCTGGCAGAGAAACTGGTAAAATACGGGATGGGTGATGTGCTCCTTTATGTGGGAGAGAATCTGTCTTATGAAAATGAGAAGATTTTTGTAAAACCAGCCAGTGAACTGACAGAATATAAGGGTGATCCTTTGTCCGTCATCTGTGCAGTAAATGAAAATGCAGGAACACGTCTGGAGACGCATGGGATCAGAGATGAGGAATTTATCAGAGGCAAAGCACCTATGACAAAGGAAGAGGTGCGTACGGTATCCCTTTCCAAATTGCGGCTGACTGCTGATTCTGTCTGCTATGATGTGGGTGCAGGAACAGGCTCACTGTCAATAGAGATGGCACTTCGTGCTCATCAGGGACAGGTCTGGGCAATTGAGAAAAAGGAAGACGCAGTTGAACTGATCCACCGGAATAAGGTGAAATTTGCAGCGGATAATCTGGAGATTGTGGAAGGACTTGCACCGGAGGCTCTGAAAGATCTTCCGGCACCGACCCATGCTTTTATCGGAGGCTCGTCAGGAAATCTGAAAGAGATCGTGAAGCTGTTACTTGAAAAGAACTCTCATGTCCGGATCGTGATCAACTGTATCACTCTTGAAACTGTGTCTGAAGCATTGAAAACAGCGAAAGAGTTTGGATTTGAAGAAAATGAAATCGTGCAGCTAAGTGCGGCACGTTCAAAGGCAATCGGACGTTATCATATGATGATGGGCGAGAATCCTATTTATATTATTACACTTCAGAATCCCGGGAAATAACAAATGATGCAGATATCAGGGATTACAAATTAACAGTTAAGGAAATACAGATTAACAGTTAATAGATTGGAATGCCCTGAAATTGTTGAAAAAATATAGGACAGAAACAGAGGAGAACAGGGATGGATATTCCAAGAATACTTCTTGCAGCAGGAGCCAGCGGCAGTGGCAAAACTCTGATTACCTGCGGACTTCTGCAGGCACTGGTCAATCGAAAAGTGAAAGTGGCATCTTTTAAATGTGGACCGGATTATATAGATCCCATGTTTCATTCCAGAGTCATCGGGACGAAATCCCGTAATCTGGACACCTTTTTTACAGATGCCGAGACTACCCGATACCTGCTTGGAAAAAATGCAGCAGACTGCGATATTGCAGTGATGGAAGGTGTTATGGGCTATTATGACGGCGTGGGTGGAATATCCACGAAAGCAAGCGCCTATGACCTGGCAGATACCACAGATACTCCGGTCATCCTTGTGGTAAACAGCAGAGGAATGAGTATTTCCCTGGCAGCTTATATCAAAGGTTTTATGGAGTACAAAGAGAAAAGCCATATCAAAGGCGTAATCTTTAACCAGATGTCTCCCATGCTTTATCCCAGAATGAAGAAGCTGGTGGAAGAACAGCTTGAGGTGGAGGTTCTTGGATATGTGCCAAAGGTGGAGGACTGTGTGATCGAGAGCCGTCATCTGGGTCTTGTGCTTCCTGAGGAGATTTCTGATCTGAAGGAACGTTTGCAGAAGCTTGCCGGAATATTGGAAGATACACTGGAGATCGACAGGATTCTTGCACTTGCCAAAAATGCAGAGGAGCTGCAGGTGCCGGAATCTCTGATACAGAAAGACAGGACATATGGATATTGTCTGCCACAGAAGCTGCGTATCGGAGTGGCAAAGGATGAAGCCTTTTGTTTCTTTTATGAAGACAATTTCCGTCTCCTTCAGGAAATGGGGGCAGAGCTGGTTGATTTCTCGCCAGTTCATGATGAACATCTTCCTGCAGATCTGGATGGGATTCTTCTTTATGGCGGTTATCCGGAATTAAATGGAGAGGCACTGGAACGCAATGCATCCATGAAAGAAGAGATTGCACAGGCAGTTAAACAGGGCATGCCATGTATGGCAGAATGCGGAGGCTTTATGTATCTTCATGAGCAGATGGAGGATATGGGCGGAGTGTTCCGGAAAACCTGCGGAGTGATCCCCGGAAAATGTTTCCGCACTCCCAGACTGACCAGATTTGGATATATCACATTAACTGCCGGGAAGCCTGTTTTCGGCAGAAGTGCAGAGGAGATCGGTGAGATTCCGGCTCATGAATTCCACTATTTTGATTCCGAGAACTGTGGAAGTGATTTCCATGCAGCGAAGCCTATGAGCAAAAGAGGATGGGACTGTATGCACAGCAGCAGTAACCTGCTGGCAGGATATCCTCATATCTATTATTATGGAAATCCCCAGATTCCCAGGGCTTTTCTCATGAAATGTCTGGAATATCATAACAAGGAGTTTTAAAAATATGTTATATTACAGTATGCCTGCCCTTGCAGCAGGCTTCATACTTGATCTTATGATAGGAGATCCCAGATGGCTATATCATCCGGTATGTCTGATCGGAAATCTGATCGCATTTCTGGAAAAAATACTCCGAAAGATTTTTCCGAAAACAGATAAGGGCGAACTGGCTGCAGGTACAGTGGAAGTGATCCTTGTCTGTCTGTTAAGCGGTGGAATCCCATTTCTGATCCTGCACATTCTCTATGGAATTTCAGTATGGGCGGGATTCGCACTGGAAACCTTCTGGTGCTATCAGCTTCTGGCAACAAAGTCTCTGAAAACAGAGAGCATGAAAGTTTATGACAGACTGAAAAACGGGACTCTGGATGAGGCCCGTTATGCAGTATCTATGATCGTAGGCCGTGATACCCAGTCATTGACAGAGGAGGGTGTTACAAAGGCGGCAGTAGAGACTGTGGCAGAGAATGCTTCAGACGGTGTTATAGCACCGATGCTTTATATGGCAATCGGCGGAGTGTGGCTGATGTTTCTTTACAAGGGAATCAATACCATGGATTCCATGCTGGGTTATAAGAATGATAAATATCTGTATTTTGGTCGCTGCGCTGCAAAACTGGATGATGTGGCCAATTATATTCCAGCCAGACTTTCAGGATGGCTGATGGTGGCAGCCTCTGCATTTGTAAAAATGGATGTGAAAAATGCAGCGAAGATCTATCGCAGAGACAGAAGAAATCACGCCAGCCCCAATTCTGCACAGACAGAGGCAGCAATGGCAGGTGCGCTGGAGATACAGCTTGCAGGCAATGCTTACTATTTCGGAAAGCTTTATGAGAAACCAACCATAGGAGATGGAATCCGATCTGTGGAGGTGGAGGATATCAGACGATCCAACCGTCTGCTTTATGCAACAGCGATCCTGGGGGCTGTGATATTCCTTCTGATCGGAAGCGCGGTGCGATATTGTTTCTTTTTATAATTCCGGTAAGGTGGATTGCTGAATAGTTATTAATATAAAACATGTATAGTAAGACAGGAGACAACTGATGACAAAACATATACATGGCGGTGATGTTTATAAATATGATCACTGTCTGGATTTCTCTGCAAACTGTAATCCTCTGGGAACACCGCAGAGTGTAAAGCAGGCGATCATAGACAGCGTAGAGGACCTGAGTGATTATCCCCGTGTAGGATGCGGACCTCTGAAAGAGGCAATCGCAGATTATGAACATACAAAAAAAGAATATCTGATCTGCGGGAATGGAGCCGCAGACCTTATTTTTTCCCTCAGCAGGGCATTGAATCCAAAGAAGGCCCTTCTTCCTGCTCCTACCTTTGCGGAGTATGAACAGGCACTGGTCAGTGTTGGCTGTGAGATCAGCAGATATTATCTGAAAGAGGAAAATGATTTCTGCATACAGAAAGATTATCCGGATGTTCTGAAAAGAGAAAAGCCGGATATTATTTTCCTGTGTAATCCCAATAATCCTACAGGGATCACCATACCTCAGGACCTTCTGGAAGAAATTCTGGAAACCTGTGCCATGCAGGGAATATTTATGGTAGTAGATGAGTGCTTCCTGGATTTTGTAAAAGATCCGGAGAAACATACGCTGAAGGGAAAATTGGAAAAATATCCGGGGCTTTTTATTCTTAAGGCATTTACCAAAAGATATGCGATCCCCGGTGTGCGTCTGGGCTATGGATTCTGTTCGGACGGGGAAGTACTTGACCGGATGGAGGCAGTCACCCAGCCCTGGAATGTGTCTACCATGGCACAGCAGGCAGGAATGGCAGCACTGAAGGAATCAGAATATGTGGAAGCAGGACGGCAGATCATTTTCCGGGAATCTGCATGGATGAAGGAAAAGATGAGACAGGTTGGGCTGACGGTATATCCTTCTGAAGCAAATTATATATTCTTTTACGGACCTGAGGATCTCTTTGAAAGATGTGTTGCAAAGGGAATCCTGATCCGGGACTGCAGTAACTATCCGGGGCTGAAAAAGGGATATTACCGTGTGGCAGTGAAGCTGCATGAACAGAATAAAAAGCTAATAGAGGTACTGGAAGAAGTGCTTTCATAAGTATTTATACAGGAGAAAAGGGGAAACAAAAAATGGCAAAAGCAATTATGGTGCAGGGGACAATGTCCAATGCAGGAAAAAGCCTTCTGGCAGCAGGGCTTTGCAGGATTTTTAAACAGGATGGATACAGGGTGGCACCCTTTAAATCCCAGAATATGGCACTGAACTCTTTTATTACAGAAGAGGGGCTGGAGATGGGCAGAGCTCAGGTTATGCAGGCGGAGGCAGCCGGAATTAAGCCTTCTGTGCTGATGAACCCCATTCTTCTGAAGCCTACCAATGATGTAGGCTCCCAGGTGATCGTAAACGGAGAAGTCCTGGGAACCATGAGTGCCAGAGACTATTTTAAATATAAGAAAAAGCTGGTGCCGGATATTATGAAGGCCTATGATAAACTGGCATCAGAAAATGATATCATTGTGATCGAGGGGGCCGGAAGCCCTGCAGAGATCAATCTGAAAACAGAAGATATCGTAAATATGGGAATGGCAAAGATGGCAAAGGCACCGGTGCTTCTGGTGGGAGATATTGACAGAGGCGGTGTTTTCGCACAGCTGATCGGTACAGTGGAGCTTCTGGAAGAGGATGAAAGAGAGATGGTAAAGGGTCTGATCATCAACAAATTCCGCGGCGACAAGACCATCCTTGATCCGGGAGTGCAGATGCTGGAGGAGAGAAGCCATATCCCTGTAGTGGGAGTGGCTCCGTATCTGGATATTCAGGTGGAGGATGAGGACAGCCTCACAGAAAGATTTGACAGAAAACAGGAAGTGGATCTTATTGATATTGCGGTGATCCGGGTGCCAAGGATCTCCAATTTCACAGATTTTAATCCACTGGAAAGTATCCCGGGAGTTTCCCTGAGATATGTACAGCATGTCAGTGAACTGAAAAATCCGGATATGATCATCCTTCCAGGAACAAAAAATACAATGGAAGATCTGCTGTGGATGCGGGCTAATGGTCTGGAAGCTGCAGTTTTGAAGGAAGCTGCAAAGGGTAAGATCATCTTTGGAATCTGTGGCGGTTATCAGATGCTGGGTGAGACCTTAAGTGACCCTCATCATGTGGAAGCCGGAGGAACCATCAAGGGAATGGGACTGCTTCCTATGGATACTGTTTTTGCAGAAAAGAAAACCAGAACCAGAGTTTCCGGCAGATTCCTGGAACTGGAGGGAGAACTGCAGGCACTTTCCGGCGCAGAACTGGAGGGTTACGAGATCCATATGGGAGAAACTGTGTTAAAAGGCGAGGCCGGACACAGTGTATCCATTGAAGATCAGGTGTCAGGAGAGTGTAAGGAAGACGGTGCATACTGTAAAAATGTCTGCGGAACCTATGTCCATGGAGTTTTTGACAGGGAAGATGTGGCAGAGGCTGTTATACGTGTTCTGGGTGAGAAAAAGGGAATCGATGTATCTCAGATGACAGGAATCGATTTTGCAGCATTTAAAGAAACCCAGTATGATATCCTGGCAGCAGAACTGAGGAAGCATCTGGATATGAAGAAAATCTATGACATTCTGGAGCAGGGGATCTGATCCGAAACTGTATGGTGAAAATCCAGATAGATCAATGAGTGATAGATGTAACTATTGTATACGGGAATTTATGGAATTTGGGAGATAAGGAATGAAAGTAGAACTGGAAAATGTAAAACCAATGGATATAGAGAAACGCAGCTTTGAGATTATCACAGAGGAACTTGGAGATAAAAAGCTGGTTCCCGGAACAGAGCTGATCGTAAAAAGATGTATTCACACAAGCGCAGACTTTGATTATGCAGAGAACCTCTGTTTCTCTGAGAATGCAGTTGAGAAAGCAATTGCTGCTATCAAAGACGGTGCCTGCATTGTGACAGATACACACATGGCAGAGTCCGGGATCAACAAGAGAGTCCTTTCCCGTTACGGCGGAGAAGTATTCTGCTTTATCTCTGACGAGGACGTAGCTGCCACAGCCAAAGCCAACGGAACCACAAGAGCTACAGCCAGCATGGATAAGGCTGCTGCCATGGGAAAGAAGCTGATCTTTGCCATCGGAAATGCCCCCACTGCGCTGGTACGTCTCTATGAACTGATTGAGGATGGCAAGCTGGATCCTGAGCTGATCATCGGTGTGCCGGTAGGCTTTGTAAACGTGGTTCAGTCCAAGGAACTGATCATGCAGGCAGACGTACCTTATATTGTAGCCAGAGGAAGAAAGGGCGGAAGCAATGTTGCCGCATGTATCTGTAATGCATTGCTTTATATGATTGATAATAACAGAGGATACTAATTCTGTATCTGACTGATATCCTTTAACAGCTTGCATGCCGGGACGAAATCTGCCACAGGCATGGAGGAGCAGGAGAGGATCAGGGTAATCTTACCGGGAGCCTCTCTCAGAAGCTGCAGGCGCAGACCATTGGTCTGTGCCTTTTTTTGAAGCTCCTGCCAGGTAAGAGTTGTGGACAGAGTCAGGGCCAGGCTGGTACCTGCGGCTCCGGTCTGGATCTGGGAATCTTTTCCAAATACTTCCCGCACAGCACTGCGGAGTGCTTTCAGCTTTACAGAATACAGACGTTTCAGCTTACGGGTCTGTGCTGCCAGGTGACCATCCCGGATAAATTGGCACAGAGCAATCTGCTCTGCCTTTGATGCTGTCTGATTATATTGGTCTGCTTTTTTTCTGTACAGTGCAGACAGCTCCGGAGGCAGGACCATAAAACTGATACGGATGGAGGGCAGCAGAAGTCTGGAAAAGGTTCCCAGATACACCACATTCTGACCGCCTGCCAGACCAAAAAGAGAAGGGGTCGGCTTCTGCAGATACACAAATTCATTTTCAAAATCATCCTCAATGACCAGACTGCCATGTGCAGCAGAGTAATTCACCAGCTCCAGGCGTCTGGAAACAGGCATAATATCACCCCATTTTGTCATATGTGCAGGAGAAACATAAATAATATCACAGTCCTTATTCCTGTAATCTACCTGAAATCCATAGTCATGAAACACAGTGCTTCCCTGTACAAAGGAAGGATTGGGAAAAGAAACAGTCTGGCGTTGCTCAAGGAGCGGGCAGAGGATGTGCAAAAGACTCTGAATACCTGCACCGATCACAATATCCTCCCCACTGCATAGCACGTTTCTGCGTTCTCTCACATAATCGGCAAGTGTATCTCTCAGGTCAGCCTCACCCTGAGGCTCTCCATAAGACAGTAATCTTTCATCCTGGCGAAGGGCACTTTTGATATAACGTCTCCAAAGGTCAAAACGGAAACTCTCCCGATCTACTCCTGAAGAAGCAAAATCAAACCGGCAAGGTGTCTGAGCATGTTTCTCTGTTTTTCTGACAGATGTGTGTTGTCTGTCAGCTATATCTGTCACATAGTATCCGCTCTGGGCTTTGGAAATAATATATCCCTCCGCAGCCAGCTGCAGATAGGCATTTTCAATGGTGGTGCGGCTCAGCTTCAGTTCCTGTGAACATTTTCGGAGGGAGGGCATCCTGCTTCCGGGCGGGAGCTTTTTCTCCATGATCAGTTCCCTGTAATAGTGGAACACCTCCAGATACAGGTGCTCCTTTTTTTTATTCTTATCTAAAATCAATTCCATATGTAAAACTCCGATCCTTCAAACATGCTGATGGCATTCTTGAATTGCTATAGGGTTAAAAATAAACTGACCCTTAAAAAAACATTAAATCTGGCTATATTCATATATCCACTGTGATGCTATATTAATACAAAGCATAAAAGAAAGCAAGAGGAATAAAAAATTGAAAAAAATTGCAGTAATTCATGATCTGTCCGGTCTGGGGAAATGCTCTCTTACAGCAGCGATTCCTGTAATTTCCGCCATGGGAGTCCAGGCTTGTCCGCTGCCCACCGCAATATTGAGTAATCAGACAGGATATGGATCTTATTTCTGGGATGATTATACAGACCGGATGGAGCTGATCATGGACGAGTGGAAAAAAACGGGATTTACACCGGATGGTGTTTATACAGGATTTCTGGGAGATGCCAGACAGGTGGATCTGATCCTGAAATTTGTAGATATGTTCTGCACAGAGGGAACACATATCCTGGTTGATCCGGTTATGGGAGACAGAGGGGAAACATACAAAACCTATTCAGAGACTCTCTGTGAAAAAATGCGGACTCTGGTCAGAGAAGCTACAGTGATTACGCCGAACCTGACAGAGGCACTTCTTCTTCTGTATGGAGAAGAGGGGATGAAAGAAAGAATGAAAGCACTTTCTGATATGGAAGAAACACAGTTGCTTAAGGAAATAGAAACATCCGGAAGAGATCTGACTCAGCGTTTTGGGCTGGAAGCAATTGTGATCACAGGAGTAGAGGTGTCCGGCAGTGACGGCAGAGCACGAATGGGAAATCTGGTTCTGGAGAAAGAAAAAGCAGACTGGTGTTTTTCTGTAAAAGAGGGTGGCAGTTATTCCGGAACAGGAGATCTTCTGGCATCTGTACTGAGTGCGGGAATGGTGAGAGGGATTCCCATGAAAGCATGTGTGGAGAAGGCTGTTGAATTTCTGGGAGGAGCTATTCACGATGCAGTGGAAGAAGGAACTGACAGAAATGACGGAGTCTGCTTTGAAAAATATCTGGGGATACTGACACAGATATAAAACAGGAAATCATAGATACCAAATGCCGGATAGTTAAGTAAAATATATAACAGGAGGGATCATATTATGTCTGAATTAACAGCAAAAGAAAACATTAAAACAGCCGATACAGTGAAAAGGATCACAGCCACAGCGGTAATGGCAGCATTGACTACTTTAATGACAGCTTATATTTTCCATATTCCGGTGGGAGTGAACGGAGGATATGTACATCTGGGTGACACTATGATCTATCTGGCAGCAGCATTTCTGCCACTACCTTACGCATGTGCAGCAGGAGCAATCGGAGGTGGCCTGGCAGATCTTCTGACAGCACCTGTATGGGCGCCTGCAACTATAATTATCAAAATGCTGATCTGTCTTCCGTTTTCTTCTAAAGGAACAAAGCTGGTCACAAAGAGAAATGTAGTTGCATTATTCCTTGCATTCGCCATCTCAGCAACAGGATACTATATTGCAGAAGGAATTATGTTTGGATTTACAGCATCCTTCTTTACATCTGTTAGCGGAAGTATTGTACAGTCAGGTGGAAGTGCCATTATGTTTGTGATCATCGGTACTGCACTTGATAAAATCGGATTTAAGACGAATATTGCGAAATAATACGAAAAATGAAACAACTGAATTTAACCGGATCAAGTAGTGAAGCGGATGATTTTATCCGCTTGACACTGAGGAGAATATAAAATGACAACAGATATCATATACAGATATAAAAACCAGGTGTATTTTAACATCACCAATAAATGTCCATGCAGATGCACTTTCTGCATCCGAAATACAGAGGATGCCATCGGTGAGGCATCCAATCTCTGGTTTGAACATGAACCTGCATTGGAAGAGATTTACAAAGCCATTGATGAGTTTAATTTTTCAGACTGTAATGAAGTGGTCTTCTGCGGATACGGAGAACCGACCATGGCTCTTGAGAACCTTATAGCAGTAAGCAAATATATCAGGGAAAGATACCCATTCCGGATCAGGCTGAATACCAACGGCTTATCTGATCTGATTCACAAACGTTCTACTGCAGAAGAAATCTGTCAGGCTGTAGACAGTATATCCATCAGCCTGAATATGCCGGATGCAGCTTCCTACAATGAAGTAGTCCGTCCAGCATACGGCGAGAAGTCCTTTGACGCCATGCTGAAATTTGCAAGAGACTGCAAGCAGTATCTTGATGATGTACGCTTCACAGTTGTAGATGTGATCGGCGAGGAAAAAGTAGAGCAGAGTAAAATCCTGGCTGCTCAGAATGGGATTCCGTTAAGAGTAAGAAAATATTCACCGTGATACAGAATAGAAAAGTTCTGTTTCTGAGAAACTCAGGAAATACACCGGACTATCTGGAAGCAGATGTAATTTTTCCAGATGGAAAGACTCATGTATACTCAATCCCAGCTATAAAAATGGCAGATTATACAAAGGATCACATTTTTGAAAAAAATCTGTTAATGTTGCTGCCGTTTTACATTATGCGGTATGAGAAAAAGAAATATGATATGCGAAAAAATCCGGAATTGCTTCAGGTACTGCTAAATGAATATGATGAAATCAGAATGAATCTGGAGAAAGAACTGACGGAAACAGGGAAAGCGGAACTATATACAAATCTGACAAAACTAATTGTAAAGATAGCGGATCATATCTTCAAAAAAGAAGAGGATATCCGGAAAGGAATAGGTGATGTTATGGGAGGAAAAGTTCTGGAACTGGAATCAGAAAGGCTTAAGGCGGAAGGAAAAGCTCGTTTAGGAGATTTGATTAACCGGCTGATTCAGGATCAAAGAATGGAAGAAATCCAGATTGCATCGACAGATCCTGAAAAACGAGAGCAGTTATATAAGGAATATGGGATTTAACCAAAACAAGGAAGTTCCCCGCTTCAATTGTGAAAGCAATAGGCAGTGAGTGGGGACTTTTTTGTTGCCTAAATTCAGAAATTAGGAAAATCTTAATAATTTCTCATGCAATCCATTGGGAACTGTGATTTTCATATCCGGGATTCAAAGATTTTAAGAAATGAAATTATAATTTTTGGAGATATAAGTCATGGCACATCGTTATGAAGTCTGTTCGTCATTTACATCAAAATGGTTGTCCAGATAAATCTAAAATAAGTATTATCTCCATCAAAAATTCAAAAAAGAATGTTACTATATACGTGGAGGTGGGATAATGCAAAAAATTTTAATTGTTGAAGATGATGTTGATATTCAGGATATATTGAAAAATCATCTGATTGATGCGGGATATAAAGCTATCGTTGCTTCCAACGGTGTAGCTGGGATAGCAATGTTTGATGACACAATTGATCTTGTGCTATTAGATATTATGCTTCCTAAAATTGATGGTTATGGTGTATGTGAGGTTATTCGCAAGAGGTCACAAGTTCCGATCATTATGCTTACTGCGCTTTCAGATGAAGGCAATCAGTTACGAGGTTTTGAACAACAGATTGATGATTACATTCCCAAACCCTTTTCTCCTAAAATCTTGTTGTGTAAAATTTCCGCTATACTCCGGCGCAGAACTGCTGAAAATCAAAAGTGCCCCCTGCTTACCTATAGAAAATTGAGTATGGATATTGACGGATTTCATGTATATCACAGCGGAAACGAAGTTGTTTTGACCAGCAAAGAGTTTGCGCTTCTTAGGCTTATGCTTGAAAACCAGGGGAAGGTTTTTACTCGGCAAATGTTGCTTGAACGATTGTGGCCTGAGGATTTAGAAGTTGAAGATCGGATTGTTGACAGCCATATAAAGAATATTCGCAAAAAATTAAATGATGACTATATAAAAACAATTAGGGGAGTGGGATATAGAATTGATAAAATGTATTAAAAAGCGGATGTCTATCAAGATTTTTATAATTACGTTTTTCTTACTTGGGACAGCTTGTAGTGGAACATATTTCTTCATCTCAAAGTTGTTGCCTGCGTCATATTCCAATTTGATAAATGCGGACACGGAGAAAGCTGCTATGCATCTTGCTAAACAAATGGCATCCTTTGAGAGGATAACGGATTGTGAAAATGATTTGTTTGATTTTTCAAAGAAAACAAGTGCTACTTTTTGGATCGAGGATAGTAATGGTTCTATTATATATCCAAACGACACATCAATGGAAACGTCTAGTATTTCATCCGACTACACAGTTACATTTGATGAAGGAGATCCGTTCATTGACATGCAACCGTCAGGGAAAACCACAACAAATTTTTACCCGGTTACTTTAAAGAATGGTGAAAGTTATACTCTCGCGGTTCAAACGGATTTGTTCATTGTACAACAGGCAACAAAAGTATTACTATCTATACTTCCATATGTCATCCTAATGATTATTTTACTTTCGATCCTTTGTGCATGGTTTTATACACGATACATTACTCAGCCTATCGTACAATTGAGCAAGGCTTCAAAGCAAATGGCAGAACTGGATTTTTCAGGTCAATGTAATACAACACGAGAAGATGAATTGGGGTGTTTGGCCAAAAGTCTAAATTCATTGTCTGCATCGCTCTCTACAGCATTGAATGACCTTAAAACTGCAAATCAGCAACTCAAAACAGATATTGAAAAGGAACATATGTTAGAGCAACAACGGGTAGACTTTTTTTCGGCAGCATCTCATGAATTGAAAACGCCATTGACTATTTTGAAAGGTCATTTGGCAGGAATGCTCAGTGGCGTCAGCGGCTATGAAAACCACACAGAATACATGGAACGTTCCCTTGCGGTTGTTGATCGCATGGAAAAGCTGGTAAAAGAGCTGTTGTATGTTTCGAAAATGGAAGAACCGCAAAAATCTGAATATAAAATTGTTGACTTTGCAGAAATATTTCGGGTACAGATTGCCGCAGTAACAGATTTGTTAGAAGAAAAGAAAATGTGTCTTGAAGCAGATATTCCTGATCGACTTTACTGTGAAGTGGAACAAGCACAGATGGAACGGGCAATTCAAAATATATTGGTAAATGCAATTCGGTATTCTCCATGTAACGAATGGATTCGTATATCTTTGTCTGAAATAAATGGTACGATTCATAGCAAAATCGAAAATACAGGTGTACATGTGTCTGATGATGCCATTCCACATTTATTTGAAGCCTTCTACCGAACCGATACCTCTCGTAGCCGCAATACAGGTGGAACTGGATTAGGACTTTATATCGTTGGTAAAATCATGGAAATCCACCATGCAAATTACGGTATTTCAAATACAAGTAACGGCGTATTGTTTTGGTTTGAATTTCCCTGCAAGCGGTAGACAGACAATTCCATCAAAAATCCATAATCTATGCAAATTATATTCAAGCTGCTTTGGTATTTTATAGCTGTCCTCAAAGGGACACTATATTTTTTATAAAGCGAGGTCTTATATATGAAGAACAGAAAAATGAGAGCAATTGGATTATGCGGAGCAGTTTGTTTAAGTTTTGCAGGGGTTGCTTATGCAAATGCATTGGCTTCAGACACATCAAAGGGTTTGACACCTGAAACAGAAAATATATCCAGTGCAGATATTCTTTACCAGGATACAGACGGTGGTAAAATCAGCACTGACGGTAAAAAATGGATTGCCGAGGCTGATTATGAAAAGAACAATGCTGCAACGGAGGTGCAATGGTGGACTGCCGATGAGTATGAGACGTGGATAAATGAGCAGAAAAGGGAACTGGAATCGTTGATTGGAACGGGAGATGGCTGGTATGATGGGCAGGGAATATTCCATGAATTTACGCGAGAAAGCGTGGATGCCATGATTGATGGTTATAAAGAAACACTGGAAAATATTAAAAATGGAGTCTTGTATTCTAAAGATAGCGAAGATGGCGATACCTACTCCATGATTCCACCTACTGATGAGGTGGTTTCTGACATTAGTATTGATATAACAAAAGATAATGGAAAAACAGTACACATTGGTAATTACTCAACAGTCGAGGAATTAGACAATGCCATCTCTGATGCAGTAAAAAATGGTCAACTTACACAAGAAGAAGCGGACAGTGTTCGCAAGTAAATATGGCAACTGAGATTTATCAAATGTATTGTTATTGCATGTGCAAATGAGTATAATATAGTTAAAAATAATTTGAAATGCGATGCTGACTTCAGTCTAGAGGTGAATCGAATGTATGACATAATGGATCTGATTGTTCCCATTCTAATTATTGTTGCAATTGCAGTTATCGTATTGGCTTTCTTTAAAAGTATGAAAGAAATAAATGACAATAAGAAAGCTCCTTTGCTTAGCGTTTCCGCAAAAGTTTCGGGAAAGAGAACGGATATCATCAAACGAAATCAGCCAAATGCCGGAGATCTGTCTGGGGCACATGGTTATACTGTGGTGATGAATACTACATACTATGTGTCTTTTGAAATCGAGGACGGTGAAAGGAAAGAATTTATTGTCGATCATTCAATATACAATACGTTATTGGAAGAAACGAAAGGGACACTGTCATTCAAGGGAACAAAATTTATATCTTTCGAGTGACAGAAGATTTCTCGATAAATGTCTAATATAGGCGAAAGCCCCCGGTACTGCAATACCGAGGGCTTTCTTTGTGTGCTTTTACGGTACACGAACCGAGGCTGGTTGCTGTTATTTATTCCTGTCTAACTATTTGCAGATATAGTGGCAGGATATACCAGTACAGCGAATATTAAGTAACTGCTATATTGACTTGTCTGATTTTTCATCTGCGACGTTGTCGTCAATCATCGTAGCCACCGCTACGCCTCATCCCTCCTTTCTGTGAATAATCACAAAATTGAGATTCTTTTCTTTTTTTTCATACCTGGGAAAAGTCTGTGGTAGAATATTGAAAAGTATTAAGTATCAGTACTGTGCATAGATTACTTGGTGAATATCTGTATTGGAGGAAATAGACTATGCAGAATATATTAGTTGTAGAAGACGATTATGATCTGAATCAGGCAATTTGTTATTCTTTGAAAAAGTCAGGATATGGAGTTTATGGTGTGACTTTTATGGAGAAAGGAAAACAGACTTTTATTGAGAATCAGATAGATCTAATCCTTTTGGATGTGAATCTTCCAGATGGCGAGGGATTCTCTTTTTGCCAGTGGGTAAAAAAGCAAAGAGAAGTTCCGGTCATTTACCTGACAGCCAGGGATATGGAGGAGGATGCTCTGGCAGGATACGAATCCGGAGCAGAAGATTACGTTACAAAACCATTTTCGATGAAGATTTTACTTAGAAAAATCGATGTCATTTTAAAAAGAACTGCATCGGTCAACCATCGGATTTTTACAGATGAGAATTTATATATAGATTTGGATAATGCACGAGTGATGGTAAAAGGTCAGGAAAGTTCTGTTACACCGACAGAATACCGTCTGCTTTGTCAATTCCTTATGAACCGGGGGCAGCTCCTGACTTATGATCTGTTATTGGAACGGTTATGGGATAGTGGAGGACAGTTTGTGGACAGGCACGCATTGGCAGTAAACATAAATCGCCTGAGAGGAAAGATCGAAGATGAGAATCACAGATATATTTCAAATGTATACGGGATGGGGTATCAATGGATTGGCTGATGTATATCATAATGATAATTTTATTTGCAGCAGTACTGGTATTGTTATGGAAAAATTACCGGATAAAAAAAGAAGCGAAGTTGTTTGCTGAAAAGGTGGAAGATGCTCTGGATGCTATCGTAACGGGAAAAGAATGGAACATGGAAGAAGAATTGGAGGATAGCCTCTGGGGAAGAACAGGAACACAATTAGCGAAAGCCGGGAACGTATTTCGGAAAAAAGAAGAAGACGGTTTTCGTGAGAAAGAAAGAGTAAAGGGATTGATTTCTGATATCTCCCATCAGACAAGGACACCCATTGCCAATATAAAACTATACCTGGAACTCCTTGAGGATGAGGAGTTTTCGCAAAACGGTCAGGAGTTTTTGGGAAAAATCAAAGGGCAGATGGAAAAAATTGAATTTTTAATGCAGAACATGATAAAAATGTCAAGGCTCGAAACGGGAATTCTGCAAATACATAAGGAAGACCAAAATCTATACGAAACAATCCGCCATGCAGTTGCCGATGTGGTTCCGGAGGCGGCGTTGAAGGGGATTGATCTATATGTGAACTGCGAAGAAAATATGATGATCCGTCATGACAGCAAATGGACGGAGGAAGTAATTTATAATATTCTGGACAATGCACTCAAATATACAGAGTCTGGTGGAAAAATCCGTATTCAGGCAGAAAGACAGGAATTATTTTTTAAAATCAGTATTTCTGATACTGGAAAAGGGATTGCACCGGAAAGGCAGGCAGAAATCTTTACAAGATTTTACCGTGAGCCAGAGGTTCATGATAAACCAGGAGTTGGAATCGGACTATATCTTGCGAGAACAATCATGGAGCTTCAGAAGGGATATATAGAAGTACAGTCTGAAATAGGAAAAGGGGCGTGTTTTCGCCTGTATTTTCCAGTGAATGAACCGTAACATAATCGGCAGGGCTTGTCACAATTCTGTGATAATTAAAAATTGAGACAGGTTTGTGATTTTTGTGAGATATTCTATGAAAAGGGTAAAAAGGTCTTTTGACCCTGATATCATGAAATGTCAAAAGGGAGGCAAGCCAATGAGAGAATACATTGTAGAGACAAAGAACTTAAAGAAATATTATCAAATGGGTGCAAATACGGTAAAGGCATTGGATGGCGTAGATTTTCGTGTGAAAGATCAGGAATTCGTTGCTATTATCGGAAAAAGCGGATCCGGGAAAAGTACACTTTTGCATATGCTGGGTGGACTGGATGTGCCAACAGAAGGGGAAGTGTTGGTAGAGGGTAAGTGCCTTCTGGGGCTGAAAAAAGAACAGCTTGCCATATTCCGCAGAAGAAAGATCGGGTTTATTTTTCAGAATTATAATCTTGTCCCGGATCTTAATGTATATGAGAATGTTATTCTTCCGGTGGAACTGGATGGGAGAAAGGTTGATGTGGAGTATGTGGATGGGATACTGGAACTTTTAGGGCTGGCAGAGAAGAGGGAAGCTCTTCCTGGAACATTATCCGGTGGACAGCAGCAGAGGGCTGCGATTGCCAGGGCGCTTGCGGCGAAGCCCGCCATTATTCTGGCTGATGAACCAACGGGAAATCTGGATTCGGTTACCAGTCATGATGTACTTGGACTTTTGAAAATGGCAGCAAGACAGTTCAGTCAGACCTTGATTCTGATCACTCATGACAGAGACATTGCGCAGCTTGCAGATCGTATCGTACATATTGAGGACGGAAAGATTGTAGGAGATACTAGGAAAGGAAGTGATTCCTATGCTTAAGAATCCGAATCAGAAAGTGATTAAAAGGATGGCAAGGAATGCTTTAAAAGTAAACAGGAGAAAGACCATTACTTTGTTCCTTGCGGTTCTTCTTTCTTCCTTTTTGGTATTCACAATATTCACAGTTGGAGATTCTTATTTTAGGCTTCAGAAAATTCAAAATATCCGCATGTCAGGAGCTGAGTTTGATGCAATTATGTATGGAGTGACAGATGAACAGAGGCAAATGTGTGAGAACAATCCGAATATTGCTCTGACAGGTACAGTGGGAGTCTGTGGATGGGTAGAAAAAACAAATCAGGATTCCACCCCTGATGTGGGACTGATCTGGGCAGATGACGGATATTGGACACAGATGATGGAGCCGGTCAGAGAAAAGCTGGAAGGAAGATATCCGATAGCTTTGGATGAGATAATGGTAACAAAATCCGCTTTAAAAGAATGTGGTTACGAAGATCTTGATGTAGGCGATACCCTTGCTATGTCTTATGGAACACATGAGGGAATCTTTACAGGGACTTTTCGAATCTGTGGGATTTGGGACGGATATGGACCCAAGAAACAGTTTTATGTCTCGAAAGAATTTTATGATCAATCGGGATGGAAGCTTTCGCAGGCAGCTTCCGGTCGTTACTTTATGGATTTTAAGCAGAAAATAATGACAAAAACAGAGCAGAATGTTTTTATCGAAAGTATGAATCTTGGAAAGCAGCAGAATCTTTTCTTCATGGAAGATCTTGGCGCATCGGTTCAGATATTGGCAGGCCTTATTGGCTTGATTGCAGTTACCTGTTTGTGTGCGTATCTGCTTATTTATAATATTATGTATCTTTCCGTAGCTGGAAAAGTTCGTTATTATGGCCTGCTTCAGACGGTCGGAATGACGGAAAAGCAGATAAAAAGGATGATGAAGGAACAGATGCTTCTGATCGGATCTGCAGGGACAGTACTTGGATGTCTGTCAGGTGGGATGGTATCCTTTTTCCTGATTCCTGTTGTTGTAAAATCACTTGGAATCAAAAGTGGCTATGTTGGAGCAGATATGGTTCGTTTTCATCCGGCAGTTCTGCTGGCAACCATCTTACTGGTTGGGGTTACCATCTTTCTGGCCAGCCAAAAACCGACAAAAATGGCAGCAGATATCTCTCCAATAGAAGCGCTTGGTTATCGTCCGACCCACAAAACCGTAAAAGAAAGAAAAGCAGGAAATGGGAAAGTAATAGCAAGACTTTCCATGGAGCAGTTTACAAAGGATAAGAAAAGAACTGCGGTGGTACTGTTGTCTTTGGCAGCCAGTCTGTCTGTGTACCTTTGTATTGTGACCATGCTGGACAGTCAGGCAGCAAGAACCATAGTGTCAAATTATATGGATACGGACATGGTCATTAAAAATGATACGGCATGTAAAGAAAAATCAGAAGACAGAAGAGACATTCTGGATGATTCTTTCGTGAAGTCAATCAAAGAAAATGCCGGAGTTTCTGAAGTACATTCTATGATATTTGCCGAGATTACAGTTCCATGGGAACCGGATTTTGCTGAGATGTGGATGAAAGAATTTTATGCAAAGTGGATGAGCATTCCATATAGTAAGGAAAAGCACGAGTATCAGAATCATCCTGAGAATTTTGGATCCTCTCTGATTGGAATTGATGAACAGGAATTTGATTATTTAAATAACAGTCTTACGCATCCGATAAAGAAAGAGGACTTCCTTTCGGGAAAAGTATGTATTGTTTATCGAAATGGTTTGGATCTTTCAGATGCTGACATAATAGGAAAAAATGTGACATGTGCTTTGTATGAAGATCAACAAACGACAAAATCTTTTACCATAGAAGGAGTTACGGACGAGAATTATTATACAGCACTCCTTGGATACCCACCGACGATTATAGCCAGTGATCAGGTGGTGAAAACATTTGCCGATCATCCAATTACACTAAAGACCAGCATAAAATATCACAAGGAATATGATAGAGATACAGAGCAAGAAATTCTGTCGTTATTAGAAGAAAGTGACAATGCAAAAGACTTTTCCTGGGAATCCAAAATCGAAGATGCGGATGAGATTGAAAAAGCACAGGGCAATATGCCGCAACTGGGAATCGGGATTGTGTTGATTCTGGCTTTTATCGGAATCATGAACTACATGAACACCTTTGTAGTAAATGTGCAGAGCCGGATGACGGAGCTTTCGGTTATGGAGAGTATCGGGATGACCCCGAAGCAGCTTCTTGGAATGCTGGTCAGGGAAGGAGTTCTCTATGCAGGTGGCGCATGGCTTGTTACGCTAACAGTAGGAATGGGAGTAACGTATCTTCTTTATGAATCAATGAATTATCGGGGGATTGCTTTTTCAGTGCCATTACTTCCACTTTTATTTGCAGTGGGAATCAGTTTTCTGGTTTGTACTATGGTTCCAGTGCTTACCTGGATTATTTTGGAAAAGAATGGAACTGTTGTTGAGAGGATTAAAGGAGTTGAGTGATCTGATCAGGAGTAAAAACAGTGAGTTTGTGGCACTTCTTAAGCAGGCAAACACAGACAGCTCCAAGATGGCAGAAGTTATCGGAGTATCAGATGCACAGCTTAGATTCGTAACAAACAGCCAGTCTGGTATGGGACTGTTAAAGTGCGGTAATGTGGTAATTCCGTTCGATAATCAGATTGAAAGGATACGAGCCTTTATATACTTGTTTTATTCATCAAGCGATATCTTTTCAGAAATGGCTCATACGATTGAAAACAGTATCGATTTAAACAGCTTAAAACTGCAACAGGTTGGTGCAGAAATTAGTGAAAATCAAAAACTGCACCAAGCTGGTGCAGAAATAGAATTTCCTGCAATCTTCGGATTTGTACCATGGAGACATCATGTGGAAATAGTAAAAGATGCTTATGATTTCGGCTTTGTATCACTTCCTATAGGATATGATGAGGAAGAGTTGGAAGATGCATTAGAGCAGAATATTACACGCTTCTTGTTAGAGCTTGGATCAGGATTTGCCTTTATAGGAAGACAGAAAGAGATTATTGTCGCTGGTAAAACAAGAAAAATAGATATGCTCTTTTATCATATTAAGCTTCGCTGTTATGTAGTTGTTGAACTTAAAGAAGTATCATTCGAACCAGAGTTTGCAGGAAAACTTAACTTCTATGTAAATGCGGTCAATGAGTTAATGAAATCAGAATCCGATAATCCAACAATTGGTCTTCTGATATGTAAAGATAAGGATCAGACAGAGGTTCAGTGGGCTTTTCAGGGAATAGAGACACCTATGGGAGTTGCAACTTACGATAACATACGCTTACAAGAAATAAAATCGTAGTTGCCATCGGAGGAAGCTATTCAGAAACGATTAGAACAGGCAGAAGAAGAATATATCTTAAAACTAAAAGAAAAGAATAAATAATCCAGTAAGGATTATCACATAAGCCATTTGGACTAACCATTCAGATGGCTATTTTTTTACCCTTTTGGGGTAATGGATGTAGAAAGAAGGTGAGAAAATAGAAAATCAAAAAGGTCGATGACAAGACTATGGTGATCTGCAAATTCCGGCCCATCGGTCGGAATATACACTGTTCACTCCGTTCACAGTAACGTAGCAAAAATTTCATTCCAGATTGCCTGCGGCAATGGGATTTTGGCTTGTATGTCTTGGGATAGTGGTGTGTGAACAGTAACGCGAAGGCTGCAAAAGTAATAAGCAGTAGGAGACTGTACTTGACATATGAAGGTTCTTATACTATATTATATTTAACAATTAGGTTAAATGTTAAATGAAAGGCTGTGATGAACTATTGGGATTACAGGATACACTGAAAGCACTGGCAGATCCAATACGACGTGAGATTTTAAATTTGTTAAAGGGCGGACGGCTTTCAGCAGGAGAGATATGTGAACATTTTTCAGTGACGGGGGCGTCTATATCCAGACATTTGGCAATATTAAAGGATGCTGATCTGATCAGGAGCAAAAGGGAAGGAAAATTTATTTATTACGAACTAAATACTTCTGTATTGGAGGATGTTATGTTGTGGATCACAGACTTAAAGGGGGTATCGGATTATGAAGGAAATGATTAAAAAATATAAAGGTACATTGATCTGTTCTGTACTGGTAATGCTTGCAGGAATTTTGGTGGGTTTTACGATGGCGCAGAGCATATGGATAAACGTGTTTTTTGTAGTGACAGATTGTATACTGGTGACAATCATCTTTTATGACAACAGGAACAGACAGCAGAGCAGCAAGGTTATAGGGATGGTCATATGGATGATACCTGTTATCGCGTTAATCTATAATGGTATGGCAAGACTGATCAGTATGGATGCGGATAGTGAGAATCTGTTTATGGCAGTAATTTACTTTGGAACAGGATTACTGTTTATGATCATAGGAAATTATTTGCCAAAGGTGAAACAGAATAACACCATAGGAATCAGGGTTGTATGGACATTGCAGGATGAAGAAAACTGGAGTGCAACTCATAGATTCAGTGGAAAATTATGGGTGGCATCAGGTGTCTTATGTATGCTTTGCGGCCTTTTTGGAGAAAGCATTGCTGCTTTGGTTTTGTATATTGTAAGCATTATGGCTGCTGCAATTGTCAGCATTCTTTATTCTTATCTTTTTTATAAGAAAAAAATGGCAGCCGGAGAAAAATTAAAAATCCAGTATAACAAGAAGACAATCGTGATATATGTAATCGTATCAGTTTTTGTCGTAATATTTACTATATGGACTTTGTTCTGGGGTGGTATTGATATCAGTTTCCATGATAATGATTTTACTGTTGAGGCACAGGGATGGAGTGATTATACAGTGGATTATGAGCAGATTGACAGTATCTCATACAAAGAAAATTTATTTCAAAATGGGAATGATCGCAGAACAAATGGTATGGGAAACCTGAAGTATGGTATGGGAAATTTCAGAAATGATATTTATGGAGATTATATCCGCTACACCCATGCATCCTGCCACTCATATGTAGTTATGGATATAGGCGGAAAAATATTGGTGGTAAATGGCGTAGATGAATCAGAAACAAAGAAAATTTATGACACTCTCAGAGAGAAATGTCAGATGAATTAGTGTGTGTTTAATCGAATCAGACAAGTAGCAAAATAACAGGTATTGCGGTTATAAATCACAATACCTGTTATTTTTTGATGCGATTGCGGGTATCATGGAACCATGAAGGTGATTTCTATGATAAACAGACAGTTCTACATCAATAAGATTATGCCATATGCTGATACGTCTTGTGTAAAAGTATTGACTGTCTTTATACAATCTTAATACGGAATCATAGATTTTTATACTATCTTTGAAAGCAATTGTATATAATAAAACGCATTATGAAGATATTGCTATAGAATCATTAGTAAGGAGTTATGATCATTTATGCCGGAAAAAATGTGTAAGAAAAAACACCTGACGTCTTTTCAGCTAATTATTCTGGGATTTGCAGGTGTGATTCTTTTGGGAAGCATTTTGCTGATGCTTCCGGTTTCCTCTTTGGACAAAGTGCCGACGCCATTTCATGAGGCACTTTTTACAGCCACTTCGGCAGTATGCGTTACAGGACTTGTAGTAAAGGACAGCGGAAGTTACTGGTCTGTGTTCGGACAGACAGTTATTCTTGCGCTTATACAAATAGGTGGACTTGGAGTAGTAACCGTAGCGGCAGCGGTTTCGCTTCTTTCAGGGAAAAAAATATCTCTCATGCAAAGAAGTACAATGCAGGATGCAATTTCAGCACCTAAAGTTGGAGGAATTGTCAGACTGACAAGGTTCATTTTAAAGGGGACTCTTTTGATTGAAGCAGCAGGAGCTATGTTATTGCTGCCGGTTTTTGTATCGGATTATGGCTTAAAGGGAATCTGGATGGCAGCCTTTCATTCTGTTTCTGCTTTTTGTAATGCAGGATTTGACATTCTGGGAACAGCAGATAATGCCTTTCCGTCTCTGACGGGCTATTCCGGAAATATCCTTATAAATGTGGTAATTATGCTGCTGATCATTACAGGAGGAATTGGTTTTCTTACCTGGGATGATATTTATAGGAATAAAATGAATTTTAAACGTTACCGCATGCAAAGCAAGATTATTCTCATGACTACTGTATGCCTGATTGTTTTTCCGGCATTTTTTTTCTTTGCCTGTGATTTGAAAAACCTGCCTGCGGGAGAACGCCTGTTAGCTGCCATGTTTCAATCGGTAACTACAAGAACTGCCGGCTTTAATACCATAGACATTTCAGAGATGAGCGAGGCATCAAAAGCGGTTATGATACTGTTAATGTTGATCGGTGGTTCGCCGGGTTCTACAGCAGGAGGAATGAAAACAACTACTTTTACGGTACTGATTCTGAATGCAATTGCAACCTTTCGCAGTCAGGAAAATGCAGGGGCTTTTGGACGGAGACTGGAGTATCATGTGATAAAAAATGCAGCCACAATAGCTATGCTCTATTTTACATTATTCTTTTGTGGAGGTGTTGCAATCAGCGTATACGAAGGTCTTCCCCTTTTGGATTGTCTGTATGAAGCAGCTTCAGCTGTGGGCACGGTAGGTCTGACCTTGGGAGTCACACCGGGACTTCATGTTTTTTCACAAGTTGTGCTGATCATACTGATGTATCTGGGACGCGTAGGCGGCCTGACCCTGATTTATGCAGTATTCTCAGGAAGAAATAAGGGAAATGCAAAGCTTCCTCTGGAGAAAATCACAGTTGGATGAGAAGGAGAAAAGTAATATCATGAAGAATGTATTGATTATTGGACTTGGAAGATTTGGAAGACATATTGCCATGCAGCTGAATCAGCTTGGGCATGAAATTATGGCAGTTGACTGGAATGAAGAAAGGGTGGACAAAGTGCTTCCGTTTGTGACTAACGCCCAGATCGGGGACAGTACCAATGCTGAATTTTTACAATCCCTTGGAATTGGAAACTACGATATCTGTTTTGTGACTATTGGAGGAAGCTTTCAGAATTCTCTTGAGACCACTTCCCTTCTGAAAGAACTGGGAGCAAAACTGGTAATATCCAGAGCTGAACGTGATGTTCAGGAAAAATTTCTCTTACGCAATGGTGCAGATAAGGTGGTTTATCCGGAAAAGCAGGTTGCAAAATGGGCATCTATCCGTTACACAGATGATCATATCCTTGATTATATGGAGGTGGATGCTTCCCATGCGATTTTTGAGGTAGAAGTGCCAGAGGAATGGACTGGAAAAACTGTAGGCGGACTGGATATCAGAAAGCGTTACAATATTAATATTCTGGCAGTAAAAAATGAAGGAGAATTTAATATTGCAATTTCTCCGGATACGTATTTGGAAGAGAATAGTAAATTACTGGTGCTGGGAGAATACAGAGCTCTTCAGAAGTGCTTCCGCATATAGTAAAAAAGACTTTTGACCACAACACAGCCCCATGATATAATTTTCAAAACAGTAAAAAAGGTGGGGGACAGGATGAGTTTAAAAAATGTGAATCATCAGAAACGGTCATTTACATGGTCTATGGAAAAACCGTCTGCAAAGGATTATTTTCTGACGGTATTTATATTTGCGGTATGCACTTTAATTGGTCTGTTGTTTCAGAAACTGAATTTTACGGATACGAATATTGTAACCATATATATTCTGGGGGTTTTGCTTACTTCGATTGTGACAGATGGCTATCTTTGCAGTGTGGCAGGCTCTTTCTTAAGTGTATTTTTATTTTGTTTTTTTCTGACAGAACCAAGGATGTCTTTCAAAACCTATGCGGTGGGTTATCCGGTGACATTTTTCATAATGCTTATTTCATCCGTACTTACGGGAGCACTTGCAGCAAAGCTGAAAACACATGCAAAGCTGTCTACACAGCTTGCCTTTCGTGCACAGATTCTGTTCGATACAGACCGTCTGCTGCAAAAAGCAAAAGGAGAAACAGAGATTCTTGATGTCACCTGTACACAGCTTCTCCGTTTATTAAACCGCAATATTACAGCATATGTAGTAGAAAACGGAACTTTATCAGAGGGAAAGCTTTTTTCCGGGGAAAAAGAGGACACAGAAGATTTTTTGATACCAGAAGAGCAGCAGATAGCCAGATGGGTCTGTGAAAACAGACAGCATGCCGGTGCGTCCACACACCATTTTCCTCAGGCTAAATGTTTATATCTGGCAATCCGGAGCGGGGATAATGTTTACGGTGTGATCGGGATACCATTGCAAAAAGAAACACTGGACACTTTTGAATACAGCATCTTGTTGTCTGTAATAAATGAATGTGCGCTCGCAATGGAAAATGCGAAAAATGCATTGGAAAAAGAAAAAAATGCAGTTATAGCCAAAAATGAACAGCTGCGGGCAGATCTTCTTCGGGCGATTTCGCATGATCTTCGTACGCCGCTTTGCTCCATTTCCGGTAATGCAGATATGCTGCTTGGCAATAGTGACCGTCTGGACGAAGCTACCAAACATCAGATTTATAGCGATATCTATGATGATTCTGAATGGCTGATCGGAGTTGTGGAGAATCTGCTTTCCATTACCAGACTGAATGACGGAAGACTGAAATTTAAATTTACAGACCAGCTTCTGGATGAGGTGATTGCAGAATCCCTGAGGCATATCAGCCGGAAACATGATGATTATAAAATTGTGACAGACTGTGAAGAACTTGTTCTTGCACGTATGGATGTACGTCTTATTATGCAGGTTCTGGTAAATTTAATTGATAATGCAATAAAATATACACCGCCGGGTTCTGTGATCTGTATTCGGGGAACGAAAACAGATGGAAAAGCGCAGATAAGTGTGGAAGATAATGGCCCGGGAATTCCGGAAGAAATGAAGACACATATTTTTGAGATGTTTTATACAGGGAAAACAACAGTTGCGGATAGTCAACGAAGTCTTGGACTTGGACTGGCACTTTGCCACTCTATTATAGAAGCACATGAAGGAACCCTGGTTCTGACAGATCATAATCCTCATGGATGCAATTTTACTTTTACTTTACCCTTAAGCGAGGTGACATTAAATGAATAAAACATTAATTCTGGTGGTTGAGGATGACAGACCCATACGCAATCTGATCGTTACTACATTAAAAACACATGACTATAAATATCTGGCTGCAGAAAACGGATCTTCAGCTATTCTGGAAGCTTCGTCCCACAATCCGGATATTGTTCTTCTGGATCTGGGGCTTCCTGATATGGAAGGGGTAGAAGTGATAAAAAAAATTCGTACCTGGTCGAATATGCCGATTATTGTGATCAGCGCCAGAAGTGAGGACACAGATAAAATAGAGGCGCTGGATGCAGGAGCAGATGATTATATTACGAAACCGTTCTCTGTTGAGGAATTACTTGCGCGTATCCGTGTCACCCAGAGGAGACTTGCGGTTATGCAGAGCGGAGAGCAGATAGAAAGCTCTGTTTTTGAGAATGGTGGATTAAAGATAGACTATACGGCAGGCTGTACATATCTGAAGGGAGAGGAATTGCATCTGACACCTATAGAATATAAGCTGCTCTGTCTTTTGTCCCGCAATGTGGGAAAGGTATTGACACATACCTATATTACCCAGCAGATTTGGGGACGATGTTCGGATAATGACGTTGCTTCTCTTAGAGTTTTTATGGCAACATTGCGAAAAAAACTGGAGCCTGAGAAAAATGGAGTGCAATACATCCAGACACATATTGGCATTGGATATCGCATGCTTAGAATTGAGAAGTAAAAAGTTAGTACATCGCCCAACCATCTGATTTAATGATACAACAATATCTTATTTTTATAGCAATCCTCGTAAATAATGCATTTAAGAGGATTGCTATAGATTTATTTCTCATAATATAATAAGAAGGAACCCTCCCAATATTAACAGCAATGAGGAAACAACTGAAAAGATCTGGGCTCCTACACCTGGGGTGCCGCCCTGTTTGATCACTTCATCGCGGTCAAGTTTATTTTTCATCAGATTCTCTGTGATTCCGGGTGCGGATTTGAGAGTCTGTCCGTCCTGTATGCCGATAGCAGTTACGGTTTGCCCTGTTTCGAAATCAGCAGCAGAATAATAATAACGAACATCATATTCTTTATGTGAACGTGTAGTCTGGTTCGATGGTTCTATAAAATGCTTCTGTGTATAGGTGTTATCCGGTACATATGTATAACCGGCAGATGATAATGCTGCCTTGTCGTAATCTTCCCAGGTTTTGGTCAGCATAATATCATCAATAAAATCCTGCGAAAGTGCATAATTTCCAATTTTCCCCTGGCCTGATACCGGCATGCTGCTGAAAGATGAATTCCATTCCAGAACGCCATATTTCTTTTCGTCGTCAGTCATTGCCTCCTTCTTTTTGGAAGAAGATTTTGTTAATTTCATTGTCTGTTTTGAACTTGAAATGCGGATGCTGTCAAAGTCCAGTCCAAGCTCATCATCATGTGCCGGTTCAGTCAGCTCAAATGTGCCGCATACAATGACTGTCTTTCCATCGTTTTCCGGGTCGATCGTATCTGCTGCATCAACGTAAACTGCGTCTTTCAGAGCTGCTTTTGTTTTGGGGTTATCCACAAAGATCATCTTTAAAGCAGATACAAAAAAGAATATTCCGATTATTACAAGGAGAATCCCTCCTGCTTTCTTCAATATCTTCATAATTTTCATCACCCTCCATTTCTGTTAATATTTTCTGCAAGTATCTCAATCATATTATTACATATTTTACTTCGCTTGCCACTGTCACTTGCGATAGTAACAGGTTGCATTATTTTCTGGAATTACAGTAGGATTCATGCTATTATGAAAAGTAATAAGACGGATAACAATAATAAGGTATGCTTTATAAATGGAAGGGGATATAAGATGGCAGGATTAAAAAAACTTCCAATTGGAATTGAGAATTTTGAAAAATTGCGGCAGGAAGATTTCTATTATATAGATAAGACACGACTGATTGAACAGTTGCTTACAAGATGGGGTGAAGTAAACCTGTTTACCCGTCCGAGACGTTTCGGAAAATCCCTGAATATGAGTATGCTCCAGAGTTTTTTTGAGATTGGAAAAGATAAGACTTTGTTTGATGGGCTGAGGATTTCAGATAATCAGGAATTATGTGAGGAATATCAGGGGAAATTTCCGGTGGTTTCTGTCAGTCTGAAGGGAATCAATGGTGCCACATATGAGGAAGCCCGCAGATTTCTTATAAAAACAATCAATGAAGAAGCCCGCAGGCTATCCGTACTTTCAGACAGCACAGAGCTTGATGAAACAGATCACGAATTACTGACACAGTTAAAGAAAAAAGAAATGACAAACGATTCTCTGGTGTACAGTATCCGTGAACTGACAGAATTGCTGGAAAAGCACTATGGCAGCAAAGTAATTGTTCTGATCGATGAGTATGACGTACCTCTGGCAAAGGCAAATGAAAATGGCTATTATGATGAAATGGTATTGCTGATCCGTAATTTATTTGAGAATGCATTAAAAACCAACAACAGTCTGAAATTCGCAGTGCTGACAGGATGCCTGCGGATTGCAAAAGAAAGCATTTTTACAGGTCTTAACAACTTTAAGGTTTATTCCATTACAGATAAGAGCTTTGATGAAACATTTGGATTTACAGATGCGGAAGTAAGGGAACTCCTCCGGTATTATGGACAGGAAAAATATTATGAGACAGTGAAAGAGTGGTATGACGGCTACAGGTTTGGAAATGTGGATGTTTATTGTCCATGGGATGTGATCAATTTCTGCAGCGATCATCTGGCAGATCCCGGACTGGAACCGAAGAATTACTGGGCGAATACAAGTGGAAACAGTGTGATCAGTCATTTCATTGACAGTGTGGGAAAACCACAGAAGCTGACCAGAATGGAGCTGGAACAGCTGGTAAATGGAGGGATTGTCCAGAAAGAAATTAATTTTGAGCTTACCTATAAGGAATTATATTCTTCCATAGACAATCTGTGGAGCACACTTTTTATGACCGGATATCTGACACAGAGAGGGGAACCCAGTGGTAACAGATATAATCTGGTTATTCCCAACAGAGAGATCCGAAATATTATCACCAACCATATTTTGAAAATGTTCAAAGAAAATGTAAAGGACGATGGAAAAACAGTCAGCGATTTGTGTGATGCACTGCTGAACCAAAATCCGGAAAAAGTAGAGTTGATTTTTACAGAATATATGAAAAAAACGATCAGCATAAGAGATACCTTTGCCCGGAAACCAACGAAAGAAAATTTCTATCATGGATTGCTGCTTGGTATTCTGGGATTCAAAGAGAACTGGTCAGTAATGTCAAATCGGGAATCAGGAGACGGATTCGGGGATATTCTGATCCGTATAGAAGATGAAGATGTGGGAATTGTGATCGAAGTAAAATATGCAGATGACGGAAATCTTCAGGGAGAGTGCGAAAAAGCACTTCAGCAGATTATAGATATCAGATATACTGAGGCGTTAGAGCAGGAAGGGATTCATACAATCATAAAATATGGAATCGCCTGTTACAGAAAGAAATGTAAGGTGCTGATGAGAATAGACAAACAGTGAACACAGAATATTCAGACCTCATTACCGGATGCAGAACGAACGGTAATGAGGTCTTGTCACGTTATCCTTTAGTTACTGTTCACTCCGCTCACAGTAACTTAGCCAAAATTCATTCCAGATTGCCTGTGGCAATGGAATTTTGGCTTGTATGTCTCGGGATAGTGGTATGTGAACAGTAACATCCTTTACTCTAATGCTGAGCTTTTTCCGTATTTGCAATTGACATCTTAACAGGAAATGATTATGATATTTCTGACAGTGCTTTTTAGCTGTCCCGATTTCATATCAAATCAAATACCCTGTTGCCAGTGGGATATTTGATTTGATATGAAATGAATGAGGAATGGTGAAATACGAAGGAGAGTTAGAAATTATGAGTATTTCCATGATTGGAATTGACCATAATATGGCACCGGTGGATATTCGTGCGAAATTTGCATTTACAAAGAAAAATGCCGGTGAAGCAATGGAAAAAATAAAGAATGAAAATGGAATATATGGATGCGTGATCTTGTCCACCTGTAACCGACTGGAGGTCTGGGCAAGTGTGGATGATGAGGAGGATGTCTGTCTTTATGACTGCCTCTGCAGGATAAAGGGAATTACTGAGGATTCCTACAGACAATATTTTGTGGAGCGTAAGGATCAGGAGGCAGTTGAGCATCTTTTTTATCTTACCAGTGGTCTGAAATCACAGATCATAGGGGAGGATCAGATCCTTACACAGGTGAAGGATGCCCTGAATCTGGCAAGAGAGAATTTTGCGGCAGATGGTGTTTTGGAGGTTCTGTTCAGAATGGCTGCCACAGCAGGAAAGAGGATTAAGACAGAGGTTCCTTTTTCCCATGGAAATCCGTCAGTGATCCATCAGGCCATTGGATTTCTGGCAGAGAAAGGGTATTCTCTCAGGGATAAGACCTGTATGGTCATCGGTAACGGTGAGATGGGTAAGGTGGCTGCTCAGGCTTTGCTGGAGGCAGGTGCAGATGTGACAGTGACCATCCGTCAGTACAGAAGCGGAGTTGTGAATATTCCGCTGGGCTGTAAGCGCATTAATTACGGTGACAGAATGGAGTATGTGCCGCAGTGTGACCTTGTAGTGAGTGCAACTGCAAGCCCGAATTTCACATTAAGAGAAGAATTATTCCAGGGAATCCGGACAAAGGATGACCTGATTCTGATCGATCTGGCAGTTCCCAGAGATATAGAGCCATCTGTTGGAAAGATCCAGGGGGTCACACTTTATGACATGGACAGCTTCCGTATAGAGGAAGTTCCTGCAGAGCTTCAGGAAAATCTGGAGGCAGCAGGCGCGATCGTAAGAGAGCAGATGGATGAATTTTTCCAATGGCTGGATGGAAGAGACCTGATCCCAAGAATTCAGGATATTAAAGATGAGGCAGTCAATGACCTGAATTTAAGGATTGCAAAGATATTAAAGAAAACACCTATGGAAGAGGATGACAGGCAGAATCTGGTCCATGCAGTGGATACGGCAGCAGGAAAAGTAGTAAATAAACTGATCTTTGGTCTGCGTGACAGTCTGAATCAGGAGATTTTCCTTGAGTGTGTGGCAGGACTGGAGAAAATATATGAAGAATAAGCCGTATTTTCCAATGTTTATAGACTTATCAGATAAGAATATCGTGGTTGTAGGCGGCGGAAACATTGCAACTCGTCGAGTGAAAACCCTTTTATCATTCACCAGAAATATCAGAGTCATTGCTCCGAAGGTCACCATGGAGATGATGGAGCTTGGCAAAGCCGGCTATGTAGAGCTGATCACACGTCCGGTGAAGCGTACAGATTTTGCGATGGCATATATGGTGATCGCAGCTACCAATGACAGAAAGTTAAATGATGAGATCCACAGGATCTGCAGGCAGGAAGGCGTTTATGTTAATGTAGCCAGTGACAGGGAGCAGTGCGATTTTTATTTCCCGGGAATTTATATGGAAGAGGGACTGGTAGTGGGAATTACAGCCAGTGGTCTGGACCATAAAAAAGCGCGCAGGATAAGAGAAGAGATCCAGAATGCCCTGGAGAGGGTTGCGCGGGAAGATGATAATGAGGAGGAGAATGATGACTGAGGTGATCATTGGAAGCAGAGAGAGTAAGCTGGCAGTTCTCCAGAGTGAGATGGTAAAAAGCTACATAGAACAGAAAAACCGTGAAGAAAATGCCGGCTCTGAAATAACAGTAAATATCCTGACTATGAAAACGACAGGAGATATTATTCTGGACCGTACCCTGGATAAGGTGGGCGGAAAAGGATTGTTTGTAAAAGAACTGGACAGGGCATTGCTGGATGGTAAAAGCAATCTGTCTGTACACAGTCTTAAGGATATGCCTATGGAGGTGCCGGAAGAGCTTCCGCTTCTGGCCTTTTCAAAGCGTGAGGATCCAAGAGATGTACTGGTGCTTCCTGAGGGAGTGGCGGAGCTGGATCCGGATAAACCTCTGGGATGTTCCAGCTTAAGGAGAACTCTTCAGTTAAAGAAGCTGTATCCTGAGATGGAGGTAAAGAGTATCCGTGGAAATCTGCAGACAAGGCTTCGCAAGCTGGATGAAGGAGAGTATTCAGGGCTGATCCTGGCAGCGGCAGGTCTGAAACGACTGGGGCTGGAAAACAGGATCAGCAGATATTTTACACCGGATGAGATGATTCCTTCAGCAGGTCAGGGGATCCTGGCTGTGCAGGGACGCAAAGGTGAGGATTATGGGTATCTGGACGGATACTGTGACAGGGATGCCTGGCTTGCAGGAACTGCAGAGCGCGCATATGTAAAATATCTGGACGGAGGATGTTCTTCGCCTGTAGCTGCATTTGCAGAGGTGGACGGAGATGAGATCTTTATCCGCGGTTTATATTACAGTGAAGCTACAGGAAAGTGGCTTACAGGTCAGATCAGAGGTGCAGCAGAGGATGGAGAGAAGCTTGGAATTGCACTTGCAAAGCAATTGAAATCTGACTGTGAGGGAAGATAAAAAAATTTATAAAAAGAAAATTCTTGTGACGCAAAAAGGAGAAGAAACATGGCAGCTGGCAAGGTTTGGCTGGTTGGTGCGGGACCGGGTGATATCGGGCTTTTTACATTAAAGGGCGCAGCGGTTCTGCAGCAGGCAGATGTGGTAGTATATGACAGTCTGGTAGGCGAAGGGGTTCTGGCAAAGATCCCGGAGCATGCCAGACTGATTAATGTAGGTAAAAGAGCAAATCACCATACAATGGTGCAGGAGGATATTAATAAGGTTCTTCTGGAAGAAGCTGAAAAAGGAAATAAAGTGGTAAGGCTTAAAGGTGGAGATCCCTTTCTCTTTGGAAGAGGCGGGGAGGAACTGGAACTTCTTTCTGAGAATGGAATCCCTTATGAGATCGTGCCCGGAGTGACATCTCCCATCTCTGTTCCTGCTTATAATGGGATTCCTGTGACACACAGGGATTTCTGTTCGTCCTTACATATTATTACAGGACATAAACGTGCAGGGCAGGAGTATGATATAGATTTTAAAGCACTGACTCAGACAAAGGGAACACTGGTGTTTCTCATGGGAATTGCAGCACTGGAGGATATCTGCAAAGGGCTTCTTGCAGGCGGAATGGATCCGGATATGCCGGCAGCAGTTCTTCAGAAAGGAACAACAGCAGGACAGAAGCGGGTGGTTGCTACTGTAGGTACCCTCAAGGAAGAGGTGGACAGACAGGGGATAGAGACACCTGCCATTATTGTTGTGGGAAAGGTATGTTCTCTGGCTGACAAATTTGCCTGGTATGAGAAGCTTCCTCTGGCAGGCTGGAAGGTTCTGGTCACAAGACCAAGACAGCATATTTCAAAGACAGCAGATCTTCTCCGTCAGAAAGGTGCCGAGGTTCTGGAGCTGCCGTCTATCTGTACAGTACCTGTTGAGGATAATGGCAGACTGTATGAGGCATTTGAGAAACTGGATACTTATCAGTGGATCATTTTTACAAGCCCTGCAGGTGTGGAGATCTTTTTTGACGAGATGGACAGAAAAGAGATGGATGTGCGCAGCCTGGGACAGGCGAAGATCGCAGTGATCGGTGAAGGAACGAAGAAAAAGCTGAAAGAGCATCACCTGCTGGCTGATTTTGTGCCAGGTGTGTATGACGGAGATACTCTTGGGGCAGAGCTTGCAAAACAACTTCAGGGAAATGAAAAAATCCTGATCCCAAGAGCTGAAGCCGGAAATAAAAAGCTGACAGAACTGCTGGAGCAGACAGGGGCACAGGTGGATGATATTGCAACCTACACTACTCGTTATGAAAAGAGCAGGCTGATCGATGAGAAGAAAGAGCTGGAGACAGGAAGTGTGGACTGTGTAGTATTTACCAGTGCATCCACTGTAAAGGGCTTTGTGGAAGGCACAAAGGGACTGGACTATACGAAGGTAAAAGCTGCCTGTATCGGAAAACAGACCAAAGCCGCAGCAGATGCTTATGGTATGCAGACCCGCATGGCAAAGAAGGCTACCATCGAAAGTCTCATAGAGCTTGTGGAAGAGATGAAACAGGAAAACTGATAACTATTCTACAAAAAATGGAACAGTTATGAGAATTGTTGATAAAAGGAGCAAAAAGACATGGACTTAATTCAGAGACCAAGAAGATTAAGAGGCAGTGAAAATTTAAGAAAAATGGTAAGAGAGACAAGAATGGACAAGTCTTCCCTTATCTATCCCTTATTTGTAAAAGAGGGAACAGGGATTGAAGAAGAGATCCCTTCTATGGAAGGACAGTTCCGCTACAGTGTAGACCGTCTTCCTTTTGAACTGGAACGTCTGCAGAATGCAGGAGTAAACAGCATTATGCTGTTCGGCATCCCGGATCACAAGGATGAGGTGGGAAGCGGTGCGTACGACCCCAACGGAATCGTACAGAAAGCCCTGAGAGAAGCAAAGAAACAGTTCCCGGACATGTACTATATCACAGATGTATGTATGTGTGAGTACACTTCACACGGACATTGCGGAGTGCTCTGCGGTCATGATGTAAATAATGATGCAACACTGGAATTACTGGCTAAAACAGCTGTTTCCCATGTAGAGGCAGGCGCAGATATGGTAGCTCCCTCTGATATGATGGACGGACGTGTACGTGCTATCCGTGAGGCTCTTGATGCGAACGGACATTATGGAGCACCGATCATGTCCTATGCAGTAAAATATGCATCTGCTTTCTACGGACCATTCCGTGATGCAGCAGGTTCTGCACCGTCTTTTGGTGACAGAAAGAGCTACCAGATGGATTTCCATAACAGAAGAGAAGGAATGAAGGAAGCTCTTACGGATGTGGAAGAGGGCGCAGATATCATTATGGTAAAACCTGCCATGTCTTATCTGGATATGGTCTCTGAGGTATCAAAGGCTGTAAATGTGCCGGTTGCAGCATACAGTGTAAGCGGTGAATATGCAATGGTGAAAGCAGCTGCAAAGATGGGCTGGATCGATGAAGAACGTATTATGTGTGAGATGGCAGTCAGTGCATACCGTGCAGGTGCCCAGATCTATCTTACTTATTATGCAAAAGAACTTGCAAAATGCATGGATGAAGGGAGAATCGGCTGATGGGTTTATCAGAAGAATTATTTGACAGAGCGGTAAAGGTAATTCCGGGAGGAGTAAACAGTCCTGTACGTGCCTATGGCGCTATCGGTATTGCACCGAGATTTATCGACCGTGCAGACGGATGCCATATTTATGATGTTGATGGAAAAGAATATGTGGATTATATCGATTCCTGGGGACCGATGATCCTGGGACATAATTTTCCGGAAGTAAAAGAAAGTGTACTGAAGGCATGTGAAAAGGGTCTCAGCTTCGGATGCGCAACTGCAATCGAAGTGGAGATGGCTGAATTCATCTGTGACCATATTCCACATGTGGATATGGTGCGTATGGTAAATTCCGGTACAGAGGCTGTTATGAGTGCAGTCCGTGTTGCCAGAGGATTTACAGGAAAGAATAAGGTCATTAAATTTGCAGGATGCTATCATGGACACAGTGATGCCATGCTGGTAAGTGCAGGCTCCGGTGTGATGACAAGCGGTGTTCCGGACAGTGCCGGTGTTCCTAAGGGATGCACAGAGGATACCATGACTGCTGTTTATAATGATCTGGACAGTGTACGTGCACTGATGGAGCAGGCTGACGGACAGACTGCTGCTGTTATCGTGGAAGCTGTAGGCGCAAATATGGGTGTGGTTCCCCCGAAAAAGGGGTTCCTGGAAGGTCTGAGAAAGCTCTGCGATGAGTACGGCGCCCTTCTGATCTTTGACGAGGTTATCACTGGTTTCCGTCTGGCTTTTGGCGGTGCTGCAGAATATTTTGGCGTGACCCCTGATCTGGTTACCTATGGTAAGATCATCGGTGCAGGTATGCCGGTAGGCGCATACGGCGGACGCAGAGAGATTATGGAACTGGTTTCCCCTGTGGGAAAGGTTTACCAGGCCGGTACCTTAAGCGGAAATCCTATTGCAATGGCAGCAGGACTGACACAGTTAAAATATCTCTATGAACACCAGGGAATCTATAAAGATCTGGAGGAAAAAGGAAAACGTCTCTATGGCGGTATGGAGAAAATCCTGGCAGAGAAAAATCTGCCTTACCATATCAATTACGTATCTTCCCTGGGAAGCCTGTTCTTTACAGAGCAGGAGGTTGTGGATTATACATCAGCCAAATCTTCAGATACAAAAGCTTTCTCTGAATATTTCAAGGGAATGCTTGCGCAGGGAATCCATATGGCTCCGTCACAGTTTGAGGCAATGTTTTTATCTGTTGCCCATACAGATGAGATCATAGACCAGACACTGGAGGCTGTCAGAAATTATTTTACCAAATAAACAGCAGAGCGCTTATCCGGTATAGAACTTAGCCCAAATTCATTCCAGATTGCCTGCGGCAATAGAATTTTGGCTTGTATGTGAACAGTAACGACAGTAACCCATGAACTGGAAAAAATACATAAAACTGAGTTCCGTAATCTTGTTCTGATTAGGAAAATGTGCTATAATCACCTTATCGTATGACATCGTCCGGCAATATCGGGACGAAAATATTATTGCTCGCTGACAGCAGACGGGAACAGAGTGAGCGATGATAAATAAACTTCAGGACAGCAGGAGGAAAAAAGCATTATGAGTGAAAAGAAATATGTAGCTTATGTGGGTTCTTATACACATGGCTCTTCCAGACAGGGAATCCATGTTTATGATGTTGATGTTGAGAATGGCACTCTTACAGAACGCAGCAGTGTTGAAGTAAGTAATGCATCCCACATGGCTGTTTCAAAGAATGGTAAGTATCTTTATTCTATCGAGGATGAGGGTGTTGCAGTATTTAAACGTGATAAAAATGGTGATCTGTCACGTATCAACAGTGTAAATATTGATGGAATGAGAGGCTGTTTCCTTTCTACAGATGTTGACGGTAAGTATCTTTATGTTGCCGGATATCATGACGGTAAGGTGACTGTTGTACATACTCATAAGGACGGCAGACTTGGAAGCCTGATGGATGGCGTATTCCATACAGGACTCGGAAGTGTTGCAGAGCGTAACTTCCGTCCCCATGTGAACTGTGTTCGTCCGACTCCGGATAATAAATATCTCTGTGCAGTAGATAACGGAATTGATCAGGTGAAGATTTACCGTGTCAACAAATTGCGCAATAAGCTGGAACTGGTAGACATCCTGAGATGTCCGAGAGAGAGCGGCCCGCGTATCATTCGTTTTAGCGATGATGGTAAGTTTGCTTATATTCTCTTTGAACTCAGTAATGAGATCAGGGCTTACAAATATGATGGAAGCGGTAAGGTTCCGGCGTTTGAACTGATCCAGACGATTGAGACAAGTGCGAAGAAGGATGTTCATGATACACATAATGCAGCGTCCGGTCTTTCTCTTGCAAATGATGGCAAGCATCTTTTCTGTACAACAGCAGGTGAGGATACAGTTTCCATGTTTGAGCGTGATGAGGAGACTGGTATGCTGACAAGGAAGTTTACACTTCCGATCAGTGGTGAATATCCGAAAGATCTGGTACTTTTACCGGATGATAAGCATCTGGTGCTGGCTAATCATGCAAGTAATACACTGACTACTTTTACAGTGGATTATGAGAAGAATATTATTGTGATGAACGGTAAGCCGATTAAGATTACAGAGCCAAACTGTATCAGAATCTGGCCGGTTCCGGAAGAATAACAGATTCGTTACATAGAATCAGCAATATAGGCAGATAATAAAATACCTTCATTTGAAACTGAGATCAGCTCAGGATTCAAGTGAAGGTATTTTTGCGTGGATTAATTGGAATTATTTCCGATAAAAATCCCGAACCTTATCCATCTGGGAACTCATATTGACAAAGAGCGCATCCGCCAGTGTGATTGCTGCCATAGATTCTACCACAACCACTGCTCTTGGGACAATGACCGGATCATGTCGGCCATGGATTTCCAGAGAAAGAGGTTCTTTATCTTTGGTTACGGTCTGCTGCGGCTGGCTGATGGATGGGGTTGGCTTGATATGGGCACGAAGTATGATTTCACTGCCGTCACTGATTCCTCCCATGATTCCGCCTGCGTGGTTGGAGGTTTTGATGACTTCACCGTCTTTGACTGTGAATCCATCATTGTCAGTGGAACCGTTTGAGGAAGTCACTGCAATGCCGTCACCGATTTCAACAGCCTTGACTGCACCGATGGACATCAGGGCGTGGGCAAGAAGAGCACTGAGCTTGTCAAAGACAGGCTCGCCAAGTCCGGCAGGTGTTCCGGTAATACGACATTCGATCACGCCGCCTGCACTGTCCTGATTCTTCATACATTCTTCCAGATATTTACCGGCCTTCACTGCTGCCTGTGCGTCCGGCATATAAAATGCATTCTGATGGATTTCTTCTTTATTAAAAGAAGCAATTTCAACAGGTCCGATAGATCTGGTATAGGTGCAGATTGAAATGCCAAGTTCTCCTAATATTTTAGAAGCAATGGCACCTGCTGCAACTCTTCCGATGGTTTCCCGCCCTGAAGAACGTCCGCCGCCTCTGTAGTCGCGGAATCCGTATTTTTGGTCAAAAGTATAGTCTGCATGTCCGGGACGATAGGAGTATGCGATATTTCCGTAGTCTCTGGAGCGCTGATCTGTATTTCTTACCATCAGAGAAATTGGAGTTCCAGTGGTTTTGCCCTCAAAGACACCTGAGAGGATTTCTACCAGATCTCCCTCTTTACGAGCGGTGGTGTATCTGCTCTGTCCGGGTTTTCTTCTGTCGAGGAATTTCTGAATGTCCTCTTCACAGAGAGGAAGGCCTGCCGGGCATCCGTCTATCACAGCTCCGAGAGCTTTTCCGTGGGATTCCCCCCAGGTGGTTACCTTAAATTTATTTCCAAATGATGACTGGCTCATATGATTTGTATCCTTTCCTGTTATTGTATTAGAGCGTGTCTGGAAAATCATTCCCACAATCTGCACGCCCCACTTTGCGGGATATTTCACCTGAATTCAGTTGCCGTAGTTAGAGCGTGTTTGGAAAATCATTCCCACAATCTGTACGCCCCCACTTTACGGGACTTTTATAAATAAATACTACTTTATTATAGCGAAGTGTAAAAGTTTTGTAAACCGAAAGCATTAGAATTGACAAAAATTCATGTTCAAATTATAATGATGTTTGAGTCTTTGTGAAAATAAAGAGTAAACGTAACTGTTCAGTAATCTCTTGCAGAAACTCTGAATAGTTGCAGATTTATTGTTACTGAGAACAGAGTAAACAGTAACAATCTATTGAGGGGAAATCGAGAAAAAGAAGGGAAGTGTGGATCGTGGTAAGGATTTTTAAGACAATCGATGGCGCTATCCATGAAATACAGGAACCACAGGAGGGCTGTTGGATTGCGCTGACGAATCCTACGGCAACAGAAATTTTTGAAATTTCCGAGCAATTTGGGATAGAGGTGGACGATTTGCGCGCACCTTTGGATGAGGAAGAGCGTTCCCGTATAGAAGTGGAGGACAATTATACCCTTATCCTTGCAGATGTACCTGCGATTGAAGAACGTAACGAGAAGGACTGGTATGTGACCATTCCTCTTGGTATTATCGTGACTCAGAAGATGATCTTTACTGTATGTCTGGAAGACACACAGGTTCTGACAAGATTTATGGAAGGCAGGGTAAGAAACTTTTTTACCTATATGAAAACCAGATTTATTCTGCAGATTTTGTACCGTAATGCCAGCATGTATCTGAGATATCTGCGTATTATAGATAAGAAGAGCGAACAGATTGAGGAGAAACTTCATCTGTCTACAAGAAATCAGGAACTGATGGAACTTCTGGAACTGGAGAAATCACTGGTATACTTTACCACATCTCTGCGTTCCAATGAGATGGTTCTGGAGAAACTTCTGAAGGTGGAGAGTATCAAGAAATATCCGGAGGATACAGAGCTTCTGGAGGATGTTATCATTGAGAACAAGCAGGCCATTGAGATGGCTAATATTTACAGTGGTATCCTCAGCAGTATGATGGGAACTTTTGCGTCAGTTATTTCCAATAACCTGAACATTGTCATGAAGGTTCTGGCTGTTATTACTATTGTTATGAGTATTCCGACTATTGTTTTCAGTGCGTATGGTATGAACCTGAGTGCTGTGGGAATGCCGTTTTCCAGGACACCATGGGGATTTCTTATCGTTATCATCCTTTCTGTAGTGGCAAGTATCATTGCAGCGATATTTCTTTCCAGGAAGAAGTTTTTCTGATTTTGCAGCTGAACTGAGAGGCAGTTATTCGGTGCAGAATTACGCAGAGAAAGCAGATTGTGGATATCCGCTGTAACGAAAGAACGAATAGCATTTTGTAAGAAAAGGAGATTTATGAAATTTATTGACAAACTGGAACGAAAATTTGGAAATCGCGGGATTGAGAATCTTACGATTTATATTATTGTAAGTTATGTACTGGGATATGCATTGATGTATATTAATCCGGGGGCTCTTTCCATGTTGAGTTTGAATGTCTCTGAAATCCTGCATGGTCAGATATGGAGACTTGTTACATGGATTATTTATCCGCCGAGTACGTCATCTGCTTTATGGTTTATGATTGCGATATTGTTCTTTTATTATCCGATCAGTGCATCGCTGGAACGTACATGGGGATCATTCAGATTTACTGTATATATTTTATCTGGAATGATTTTTACAGTAATTTCTGCGTTTATTTTGTATTTTATCACAGGTGGAGTGTTGGATGCTTATCTGAATGGATCACAGTTTTCAACGTATTATATCAGTTTATCTATTTTTCTGGCATATGCGCTGACATATCCGGATATGAAGGTTTTACTGTACTTTGTAATCCCGATCAAGATGAAGTGGATGGCGATTGTATATGCTGCTCTTGTGGTATATGATATTGTCAGATATTTTATGGGAGGAGCATGGTTTATGGCACTGCCAATCATCGCATCCTTACTGAACTTTATCATTTTCTTCCTTGGTACAAGAAATCTTAACCGATACAATCCGAAGGAAATCCATCGCAGAAACCAGTTTAAGAGAGCAATGGGAGAAAGTAAGACCGTTCCCTTCCCGGGTGGCAGCAAGTCAGGGGAAGTGACAAAGCACAAATGTGCAGTCTGCGGCCGTACAGAGAAAGATGATCCGAATCTGGAATTCCGTTTCTGTTCTAAATGTAACGGAAACTACGAGTACTGTCAGGATCATTTATATACACATATACACAAGAAGTAAGAGGAGAAAAGATTATTATGAAAAAAGTACCATTTGTCACCCTGGATAAACTTCAGGAAATCACCGCGCAGTTTCCTACACCTTTCCATCTTTATGATGAAAAAGGTATCCGCGAGAATGCAAAGGCAGTGAAAGAAGCATTTGCATGGAATAAGGGCTTCAAAGAATTCTTTGCTGTGAAGGCAACTCCAAATCCATTTCTGATCCAGATCCTTCAGGAGTATGGTTGTGGCTGTGACTGTTCTTCCATGACAGAGCTGATGATGTCCAAAGCAATCGGATGCAAAGAGGGAGATATCATGTTTTCTTCCAATGATACACCGGAAGAAGAATTCAAATATGCAAATGAAATCGGCGGGATCATCAATCTTGATGATATCACACATATCGAGAGCGTAGAAAGAGCCGTAGGATATATTCCGAAGGTGATCAGCTGTCGTTATAATCCGGGCGGAGTGTTTAAGATCAGCAACGATATTATGGACAACCCCGGAGATGCCAAATATGGTATGACAACAGAGCAGATTTTTGAAGCATTCAAGATCCTGAAGGAAAAAGGTGCCGAGGAATTCGGTATCCATGCATTCCTTGCAAGCAATACTGTGACAAATGAGTATTATCCGATGCTGGCGAAAGAGATGTTTGAAATGGCAGTGAAACTTCAGAAAGAGACAGGCGCTCATGTGAAGTTTATCAACCTTTCCGGTGGTGTTGGAATCGCTTACAAACCAGATCAGACTCCGAATGATATCAGAGAGATCGGTGAGGGTGTCCGCAAAGTATACGAAGAAGTACTTGTTCCGGCCGGAATGGGTGATGTTGCAATCTATACAGAGATGGGACGTTTCATGATGGGACCGTATGGCTGCCTGGTAACTAAGGCAATCCATGAGAAGCATACTCATAAAGAATATATTGGTGTGGATGCGTGTGCCGTAAACCTGATGCGTCCGGCAATGTATGGCGCATACCATCATATCACTGTTATGGGAAAAGAAGACCAGCCATGTGATCATATGTATGATGTGACAGGTTCTCTCTGCGAAAACAATGATAAGTTTGCAATTGACCGCTATCTTCCGAAGGTTGATATGGGAGATCTTCTTGTGATCCATGATACAGGAGCTCATGGTTTTGCCATGGGATATAACTACAATGGTAAACTGAAATCTTCTGAGATTCTTCTCCATGAAGATGGAAGTTTCGAGATGATCCGCCGTGCCGAGACACCGAAGGATTATTTCGCAACATTTGACTGCTTCCCGATTTATGAGAAATTACTGGAAGATATGGAATAATGCTGTGATTATTCTGTAATTTACTATCTTGTGGTATTGCCGGGGCAGATATGACATAAAAACACACAAAAAGAAAGGTACTGATCTGTGCATGATGCTGGAAGGTTAGTGCCTTTCGTTTTGCATGGAGAAACAGTGATTTCAGAAGAATGTACTGTAAAAATTTTGTCTGTTCGGAGGTAGACATATGATTAAATATGAATATGAAACAGGAATGTGTAAACAGCTGCATTACAATGGTCTGTGGAGTGTACAATATGAGGGTGTTCCCGGACATTTTAAAAAAGTAAAGATGGTCTGTCCCTGCATCAGAGACGAATGTGATCAGGATTGTGAAGTGTTTAGGAACATACCGGAAATAAAAGCAGCAGATCAGGAATGGCATATGAGAGATGAGAGATAGAATAATGGGAGATAAGAAAAAAGAATACAGAGACAAAAGAACAGGCATGCAGACTGTAAGGTCTGCCATATTTGCTATTGTGCTTATAATTACAGGTTTTATCAGTATAATATATGTGGCAGATAATACTTATGCAGCAGACGAATATCGAGTGCATAAATCTGAGGTGGTTGTAAAGACCGGTGCCACTTATACAGTAAAGATCCTGAATCATGATACAAAAGTGAGTCCAAAGAAGTTTAAATGGACCAGCAGTAACTCAAAATGTGCAAAGGTTATAAATGGCAGGATATATGGTTTAAAGCCCGGACAGGCAACGATCACAGCACAGATGAGTGGACTGAAAGTAAACTGCGAGGTTTTTGTCTGTAATAAAACGGAAACAGTTCTTTTTAAGAAATACAAAAAACAGGTGAAAGTAACAGCAGGAAAGACAGTTATTCTGGAGCCGCAGAAGTATGGAAAAAGGCTGACTTATACTTCTTCTGATAAAACGGTGGCAACTGTATCAAAGAAAGGAAAAGTTACTGCAAAAAAGGCGGGAAATGTCAAAATCACCAGTGTTTCTTATGGTACTGACAGATATGTATCAGAGATAGAAGTGATCGTCCTGCCGGCAGCGTCAGAAACTCCGGAAATTACGCCTACACTGACGCCGGATGAACCAGCACCATCTGTGACCCCGGAGCCGACGGTAACGGTCACGCCAACTCCGAAAATCACACCTGCACCGGAAGATGAAGAAAAGTTCCGGAAACCCCTGGATGGAGTTACTCATTATATTTTGCACAGAGGTGAACAGACAGCAGCACCTGAGAATTCCATGCCTGCCTTTGAGACGGCAGGACGCAATGGGGCGGAGTTTGTGGAGACAGATGTGAGAGAGACCGCAGATGGAGTTCTGGTTGTCTCTCATGATGATTCTTTGTTGCGGATGTGCGGGGAGGACAGGTTTATTTCAGAGATGACTTATGAGGAGATAAAGCAGTATCCGATTATAAATGGAAGAAATGCTTCGCAGTATCCGGATAATCTTATTCCTACACTGGAACAGTATATTGCATGCTGCAATAAGTACTCTGTGACGCCGGTGATTGAAATAAAGTCAATCCGTACGGAAGAAGCCATGAATTTGTTCATGCAGCTTCTGACTGAATCACAGAAAGAGCCGGTACTCATCTGTTTTCGCATAGAAACACTTGGTAAACTGCGTGAGATGGGATTTACAGGAAAAATGCAGTGGATCCGTACAGTGCGCATGAATGCTTCTATGATACAGCAGTGTAAGAAATATGATCTGGACATAAGTGCAGAGTATAAAAATATCAGTATGAATGATATCAACAATGCTCATCAGAATGGAATCCGCATATCCGTATGGCTTTGCCGGAATGAGGATATGGTAGACATTTTCAGGAAAATGGGTGCGGATTATATCACGTATGAGAGGTGGAATACAGATGAAGTAAAAATACGACAGGATTAGCAGAAAATCAAGGTAGACATTTAGCAGAAAAATAAGTAAAATACAAGATGTAGATATAAATTGTAAGCAGAACAGTAACAGTTCACTATTGCTATAAGAAAGGACTGAACAGTTGTATATATTTGATATACTGCTGAAAAAGAGGAGGAGAGAGTAATGAAAAAAATAGCAGCTATGGTGCTGGCAGGTGTTCTGGCAGCAGTTCCGGTCAGTACGACCGGTGCAGCGGAATTTCAGGATGGAGCAGATACACAGAATTTCATCTGGGCAGCCGGAGAGGAAACTTCAACAGACACAGATGAAAGCAAAGGGGTAAGTGCAAATGACAGTGTCGTTGAAGGACTTGACAAACCTTTGGTTTTCTATCCCAACACTTACTATAAATTTAATGTGACCGGTGCCGGAACGCAGAATACGAATCCTGTTGAGGGAGATGTCAGATGGACACCATTATACTGGAGTCTTTCTCTCAAACCGCAGGAAAGCGATATTCACAGGAAATGGGAAATCGGTTCTGCAAAGGGTATTTATACAAAGGTGGAACGTGCATACAATATATATGTCTTTTTCCAGAGAGAAGAATATACAGGAGGTATATGGGAGAAAAACGATATTGTACAACCTGTGAGATATCAGTTCAATGCAGCTCCGTTAACTGAACAGGGTGGAAGCTATAAGTACCTGATAGGTGGAATTGGCTATAAGATTTTGAATGAAAGAGAAGTAAGCGTTACAGGTCTTGCTGCGGAATATAATGTGATACAGATTCCGGCTACAGTTGTGATCAATGATAAAGTTTATAAAGTAACTACAATTGACAAGAATGCCTTCAGCGGGAACAAAGAAATTACAGATGTTATTTTTGGAAATAATGTAACAACGATTGGAAAATATGCGTTCAGCCAGTGCCCGAATCTGCGGAACATAAGATTTGGTAGCAGAGTAAAAAGAATTGGCAGCAACGCATTTGCACAGTGTACAAAACTGCGAAATTTCATACTTCCTGCCAGTGTCAGACATATAGATGCCAGAGCTTTTTACCAGTGCCCGGCAGTCAAAGTGATCAGGATCAACAGTACAGCACTGAACTATGTTGGAAAAAAAGCTTTTGCGGTCAACAAAACCGTAACTATCAGACTTCCTGAGAAGCTGTTTGCCAGATATCAGAAACTGATCAAGGCAAGCAATGTGTATTCTAAAACGAGGTTTGTGAAATATTAAAAAAAACTCAAAAATGCCCTTGCCATTTCGACAAAAACGTGATATGATAATACTCGTTTCAATGCCGGCATGTCGGAATGGCAGACGAGGCAGACTCAAAATCTGTTGTGGGCAACCACGTGTGGGTTCAAGTCCCACTGCCGGCACTAAAAAGTAAGCGAAGCCTTTGTTTGTGAAGGTTTTCGCTTTTTTTTTATTTGCCGTATTGAACAGTTCAGATAATTCTAAAATCTTTATGAAATTTATCTCGCTTTTCTTGAAAAAGAGATGAATAAGTGATATGGTACATCATAACAAAACGAAATGGAGGAAAAGCCAATGAACCTTGATAATAAAAAGCCTGGCAGAAAACCGCTTTATGTATATTATATCATTGCGGCAGTTATTATCATTCTTCTGAATGTGCTGTTACTTCCTGCAATTGAGGGACGAAAGGTACAGACGACTGATTACAGTACTTTCCTGACAGGAGTAGAGAAGGATTACGTTAAGACAGTAGAAATTCAGGATGATTATATTTATTATGTAGCAGAGAGTGACGGACAGGAGGGTTATTTCAGAACTGTCAAGATGAATGATCCTGACCTTGTAGACCGTTTGCATGATGCAAATGTCAAGTTCGGTGCAGCAGCACCACAGCAGACATCTATCTGGATCAGCCTGATCGCAGGATATGTACTGCCGATTGCCATCTTTATCCTTCTTGGAAGGTGGCTCAGCAAGAAGATGATGAGTTCCATGGGCGGAGGTCCCGGTGGGGCAATGTCATTTGGAAAGAGTAATGCGAAAGTATATGTGAAATCATCTACGGGAATCAAATTCTCAGATGTAGCGGGAGAGGACGAAGCCAAGGATCTTCTGACAGAGATCGTAGATTATCTTCATAACCCGCAGAAATACAGAGAAATCGGTGCATCTATGCCGAAAGGAGCCCTTCTTGTAGGCCCTCCGGGTACAGGTAAAACACTTCTTGCAAAAGCGGTAGCCGGTGAAGCGGAAGTTCCGTTCTTCTCCATTTCCGGTTCTGAATTCGTGGAAATGTTTGTTGGTATGGGCGCTGCCAAGGTGCGTGATCTTTTCAAACAGGCGAATGAGAAAGCTCCATGTATTGTATTTATCGATGAGATCGACACAATTGGCAAGAAACGTGATGGTGCCGGATTTACAGGCGGCAATGATGAGCGCGAGCAGACTCTGAACCAGCTGCTTACAGAGATGGATGGTTTTGACGGCTCCAAAGGTGTTGTGATCCTTGCGGCAACCAACAGACCGGATTCCCTTGATCCCGCACTTCTTCGTCCCGGACGTTTTGACAGACGTATTCCTGTTGAACTTCCGGATTTAAAAGGACGTGAGGAAATCCTTAAAGTCCATGCAAAGAAGATTAAGATCGCAGATTCCGTACGTTTTGATGAGATTGCGAAAGCTGCAGCCGGAGCTTCCGGTGCAGAACTTGCAAATATTGTCAATGAAGCAGCACTTCGTGCAGTACGTGACGGCAGAAAATTTGCCACCCAGGCAGATTTTGAGGAGAGTATCGAGGTAGTTATCGCAGGATATCAGAAGAAGAACAGAGTTCTTTCCAATAAAGAAAAACTGATAGTTGCTTATCATGAAATCGGACATGCGCTGGTTGCAGCAAAGCAGACCGAATCTGCACCGGTCCACAAGATCACTATTATTCCGCGTACATCAGGAGCACTCGGATATACCATGCAGGTGGATGACGGAGATCATTATCTGATGACAAAGGAAGAGCTTGCAAATAAGATAGCGACCTTTACAGGCGGTCGTGCCGCTGAGGAACTGATCTTCCACTCTATTACAACCGGAGCATCCAATGATATCGAACAGGCGACTAAGCTTGCAAGAGCAATGATCTCCAGATATGGTATGAGTGAAGACTTCGATATGGTTGCCATGGAGAATGTGACAAATCAGTATCTGGGCGGAGACTCCAGCTTAAGCTGTTCTTTTGAGACACAGACTCTTCTGGATAAGAAAGTTGTGGAACTTGTCAGGATGGAACACCAGAAAGCACTGAAAATCCTTCAGGACAATATTGGAAAGCTCCATGAACTTGCAAAATATCTGTATGAACATGAGACAATTACAGGTGAGGAATTTATGAAAATCCTGAATGCACCTGTACAGGTTCCCACTGCAGTGGCGGAATCTGAAAGTAATACAAAGTCTGAGAACAATGCAGAATCCGAAAACAGTACAGAAGCTGACGCAGATACATCTTCCGGGAAAGTAAATCTGCAGAAGTGATATTTTTTCGAGATATACAAGTCAAAAGTCCATTGTCGCAGGCAATCCGGAAAATTGGCTATATCACTGAAAACTGAGTGAACAGCAATGAAAGCAGCAGAGGCGATTTGAGCTTCTGCTGCTTTTTCTTGCCAATTAACTCCGGTTCGGTTATAATTCGTAATAGTGAACGCAGCATCCTGGATGTTTTTTTGGAAGAAAGAAGGGAATGAAGATGGATTGCCAAACTGCAGAAGGAATGGTGAGCAGGTATATTAAACATGATCTTCCGTTAAATGAACTGGAAGAGTTTCTTGATCATGTACAGAATTGTTCTTCCTGTTATGATGAACTGGAGACATATTTTATTGTCCATGAGGTAACACATCAGCTTGATGATGACAGCAGCGATTCGGTTCTGGATTTCAAAAAACTGCTGGAACAGGACATCCGGAAATCCAGAAGATATATCCGCAAGAAGAAAGTCAGCTGGCTTATGTTTGGCGTGAGTATATGCCTTCTGATCGCTACGATTGCGGCAATACTGATTTTTGTAATGATGGAGACAAATTACATTCTATAAAGACACTGGAGGATTTTATGAGCGAAAAAATATTACTGATTGACGGACACAGTATTCTGAACAGAGCTTTTTATGGTCTGCCGGATCTTACAAATTCAGAAGGAAAACACACAGGGGCAGTATATGGTTTCCTGAATATCCTTTTTCGGACGATCGAGGAAGAGAAGCCTCAGTATCTGACGGTGGCATTTGACCTGAAGGCACCGACTTTCCGCCATAAGATGTTTGAAGCATACAAGGGAACACGTAAACCCATGCCTGAAGAACTGAGAGAGCAGGTACCGCTGATTAAAGAAATGCTTACTGCAATGGGTGTGAATGTTGTGACAAAAGAAGGCTACGAAGCGGATGATATACTGGGAACTCTGGCCAGAAAAAGCGAAGCGGCAGGAATGGATGCGACAATCCTTTCCGGTGACAGAGATCTGCTTCAGCTTGCGACAGATAAGGTTATGATCCGTTTGCCAAAGACTGTAAGGGGCAAGACCACCATAGAGGATTATCATGCACAGCAGGTGATCGAGAAATATCAGGTGACACCTCCCCAGATCATTGAGTTAAAGGCTCTGATGGGTGACAGTGCTGACAATATTCCGGGAATCCCGGGAGTAGGTGAGAAGACTGCCACAAAGATTATTGTGGAGTATGGAAGTATTGAGAATGCTCATGAACATTTGGAAGAGCTGAAGCCAAACAGAGCCAGGGAATCAATGAGAGAACATTATGATATGGCGCAGATGAGCAAGGCTCTGGCTACAATCTGTACGGACAGTCCCATAGAGTTTTCGTATGAAAAGGCAAAACTGGGAAATCTTTATACAAAAGAAGCTTTCCTTCTCTGCAGACAGCTGGAATTTAAGAATCTGCTTAACCGTTTTGACTCTGCGGCAGTACAGGAAGATACGCTGGAACAGGAGTTTTTCACATGTGCAGACCTGGCAGGCTGTGAAGCGCTGTTTGCGAAAGCGGAAGCAGGAAAGACAGCGGGTGTTTCTCTGGTTACAGAGAATGGCAGGGTATTTGGTGCAGGACTTGCGCTGAATGAAGAGGAAATTTATTATATTCCTGTGGAGGGGATGATCACAGAAGGATATCTCTGCGGAAAATTAGAAGAGCTTTTTCGTAAGGTATCTGAATATAATGCAGAGAATAATATGGAATGTAATGCAGAAGATACAAAGGGAAGTTCAGAAAAAGAGATATCTGATGTTAATGCAGACGGTACTCTGAAATATAATAAAACACATACTGTCTGTGCATTGGATGTAAAGGCATTACTCAAGTATATACAATTTGATGATCCGATGGCTGTATTTGATGCAGGCGTGGCTGCATACCTGTTGAACCCGCTGAAATCCTCCTATACCTATGATGATATGGCAAAGGAATATCTGAGTGGTCGTATCCTGCCTGCAAGAGAGGAACTTCTTGGAAAGAAAACAGTGGAAAAAGCATGGGAGGAAAGTGCAGAGGGACTTACAGCCTGGGGCTGCTACATGGCCTATACAGCACTTGCCTGCCGGAAACCTATGTGTGAAGCGTTGCATGATACAGGTATGTGGAACGTATATACACAGATTGAACTTCCGCTAATCTTTACTCTTGATTCCATGGAAAAATGGGGAATCAGCGTGAAGAGTGAAGAACTGAAAAGCTACGGTGAGAAACTAAGTGTACGTATTGGAGAACTGGAGAAGCAGATCTGGCAGCAGGCAGGGGAAGAGTTTAATATCAATTCTCCGAAACAGATGGGAGTGATCCTGTTTGAAAAGCTTGGCCTTAAGGGTGGAAAGAAAACAAAGACAGGTTATTCCACAGCGGCAGATATTCTGGAAAAGCTTGCACCGGAGTATCCCATTGTAAAGGATATTCTGGAGTACCGTCAGCTTGCGAAACTGAAATCTACTTATGCAGACGGGCTTGTTGGTGAGATCGCAGAGGACGGCAGGATTCATTCTACTTTTAACCAGACAATTACAGCAACAGGAAGGATCAGCAGCACAGAGCCGAATCTTCAGAATATCCCTGTAAGAATGGAGCTTGGAAGACTGATCCGTAAGGTATTTGTTCCGGAAGAGGGATATGTATTTCTGGATGCGGACTATTCCCAGATCGAGCTTCGTGTTCTGGCACATATGTCAGGGGATGAGAAATTGATCCAGGCATATAAAGAAGCCCAGGATATCCACAGACATACAGCATCAGAGGTATTCCATGTGCCCTTTGATGAGGTGACAGATCTGCAGAGGAGAAATGCCAAGGCAGTAAATTTTGGAATCGTTTATGGGATCAGTTCCTTTGGGCTCAGCCAGGATTTAAGTATCACACGAAAAGAAGCAGCCGAATATATTGAAAGATATTTTGAAACTTATCCAAAGATCAAAGGTTTTCTTGACGGACTGGTGGAAGAGGGAAAAGAAAAAGGATATGTGACTACCATGTTTGGCAGACGCAGGCCGATCCCGGAACTGAAATCCGGTAATTTTATGCAGAGGTCTTTTGGGGAGCGAGTAGCCATGAACTCTCCAATACAGGGAACTGCGGCGGATATCATTAAAATTGCAATGAACCGTGTGTACAGACGATTAAAGGATGAGAATCTTAAATCCCGTCTTGTACTTCAGGTACACGATGAACTTCTGATAGAGACCTGTAAAGAGGAAATCCCGCAGGTTTCTGCTATTCTTGAAGAAGAGATGAAAGGTGCCGCAAAGCTTTCCGTAGAACTGGAAGTCGATATGCATCAGGGTAATAACTGGTATGAGGCGAAGTGATGATGATAACAATAGGAATTACCGGCGGAGTGGGTGCCGGAAAAAGTACAGTGCTTGATTTTCTTGAAGAAAAGTATCAGGCATATGTGATGAAAGCAGATGAGATCGGGCATCTGGTGATGGAGCCGGGGCAGTCCTGTTATGAACCGGTGATTGCACTATTTGGAAGACAAATCATAAAAAATGATAAAACTATTGACCGCAGACAGGTTTCGGATGTAGTATTTTCACATCCAGAGCTTCTGGAGAAATTAAACCAGATCATCCATCCGGCTGTGAAACAGTATATCAGAGAGCAGTTAGCTGTAAAGAAACAGCAGGAACAGAAGATATGTGTGGTGGAAGCTGCACTCCTTCTGGAAGATCATTATCAGGAGTTTTGCGATACGATATGGTATATTCATACGGATGAAGAGATCCGTATCAGGAGACTGATGGAGAACCGCGGTTATACAAGAGAGAAATCAGTCAGTATCATTGCCAGTCAGGCACCGGAGACTTTTTTTCGGGAAAATGCAGACTATGTTGTGGTAAATAACGGAGATTTTGCACAGACCAGACGGCAGATTGAGGAAGGAATCAGAAAATATGAGACTTTGTAGCATTGCCAGCGGAAGCAGCGGAAACTGTATTTATGTGGGCTCAGATAATACCCATCTTCTGGTGGATGTAGGCATCAGCGGAAAAAGAGTAGAACAGGGATTGAATTCTCTGGAATTGACAGGAAAAGATATTGATGGTATCTTGATTACACATGAACATTCGGATCATATCAAAGGTCTGGGCGTGATCGCAAGGAAACATCAGATACCGGTTTATGCGACAGAAGGAACTGTGGAAGCTTTATCTCACATGAATCTTGGAAAAATGCCGGAAGGGATTTTTCGTGAGATACACGAAGATGAGCCTTTTGAGATTAATGATCTGACAGTGAATCCTTTTACGATCCCTCATGATGCTGCACAGCCTGTAGGATACCGGGTAGAGTGTGGAGAGCATTCTGTGGGGATTGCTACAGACCTTGGAAAATATAATGAGTACATAGTCGGTAATCTGCAGAATCTGGATGCGCTTCTTCTGGAAGCAAATCATGACATCCGTATGCTGCAGGTTGGAAAATATCCCTATTATCTGAAACAGAGAATCCTTGGAGACAGGGGACATCTTTCCAATGAGAATGCAGGCAGGCTTTTATGCAGGCTGCTGCATGACAATATGAAAGGGATTTTCCTTGGACATCTGAGCAGGGAAAATAACTATGAGGAACTGGCATATGAAACCGTCTGTTCAGAAGTAACCTTAGGTGACAACCCTTATAAGTCGCGTGATTTCAGAATTCAGGTGGCACAGAGGGATTGCATATCAGAAGTAATTACAGTGTAGAAAGGACAAAGAACTTATGAAAAAGACAATCATCACAGTAGTAGGAAACGATACCGTAGGAATTATTGCAAAGGTTTGTACTTATCTTGCAGACAATAATGTAAACATTCTTGATATCTCCCAGACCATCGTACAGGGATATTTCAACATGATGATGGTAACAGATGCCAGCAAATGTGAGAAAGACAACGGAGTTCTTGCCAAAGAACTGGAAGCCCTTGGAGATAAGATCGGTGTAGTGATCCGCTGCCAGCATGAAGATATCTTCAATGTAATGCACAGAATCTGAGAAAATCTAAGCAGGTAAGCCACTGAGGGACTTTCCTGTATCAGATTGCCTGAAAAATGCTGAGAGAACATACAAGGGAGAAAAACAAAATGATCAATATTTTTGAAGTAAATGAAACGAATAAAATGATCGAGCAGGAGAATCTGGATGTGCGTACCATTACTATGGGTATCAGTCTTCTGGACTGTATTGACAGTGATCTTGCTGTTTTAAATGAGAAAATCTATAAAAAGATCACAACCTGTGCAAAGGATCTGGTATCTACAGGTGAGGCTATTTCCGGTGAATATGGAATTCCGATCGTAAATAAAAGAATTTCCGTAACTCCGATCGCATTGATTGGCGGAGCTGCATGTAAGACAAAGGAAGATTTTGTAACTATTGCAGAAACTCTGGATAAGGCTGCCAAGGTGGTAGGCGTAAACTTTATCGGCGGTTATTCTGCACTGGTAAGCAAGGGAATGACTCCTGCTGAGAGACTTCTGATCGAATCTATCCCACAGGCTATGGCGAAGACAGAGCGTGTCTGCAGTTCTGTAAATGTTGGATCCACACGTACAGGTATCAATATGGATGCTGTTAAGCTGATGGGTGAGATCGTTCTGGAAACAGCGAAAGCTACCAAAGATCAGGATTCCCTGGGATGTGCGAAGCTGGTTGTATTCTGTAATGCACCGGATGATAACCCGTTTATGGCAGGTGCTTTCCATGGTGTGACAGAAGCAGACACTATCATTAACGTTGGTGTCAGCGGACCTGGCGTTGTTAAGACTGCGCTGGAACAGGTAAGAGGTAAGGATTTTGAAACTCTTTGTGAGATGATCAAGCGTACTGCCTTCAAGGTAACACGTGTTGGTCAGCTGGTAGCACAGGAGGCTTCCAGACGTCTTGGTGTTAAGTTTGGTATCGTGGATCTGTCTCTGGCTCCTACTCCTGCAATTGGTGACAGTGTTGCTGAGATCCTTGAGGAGATTGGTCTGGAGCATGCAGGTGCACCGGGCACAACAGCAGCGCTTGCTCTGTTAAATGACCAGGTTAAGAAGGGTGGAGTTATGGCTTCTACAGCAGTTGGTGGTTTGAGTGGTGCATTTATTCCGGTCAGCGAGGATCAGGGTATGATCGATGCGGTGAATGCAGGGGCACTGACTCTTGAGAAGCTGGAAGCTATGACTTGTGTATGTTCTGTAGGTCTTGATATGATTGCAATTCCCGGAGATACGAAGGCTTCTACGATTGCGGGTATTATTGCGGATGAGTCTGCAATTGGTATGGTGAACCAGAAGACTACGGCGGTTCGTCTGATCCCGGTAATTGGTAAGGGGGTTGGCGAAGTGGTTGAGTTCGGTGGACTGCTTGGTTATGCACCGATCATGCCGGTGAATCAGTTCTCCTGTGATGCGTTTGTGCAGCGTGGCGGAAGGATTCCGGCACCGATCCATAGCTTTAAAAACTGATAAAAAAGGCCAGAAACTTCGGAAAAGGGGAGTTTCTGGCTTTTCTTTGTTTAAGAGGGACGCGGGGCGGAAAATATTTTGTCTGGGGTGCGGTTTCGGAGCCTAAGATATTCTAAGCCGCCAGAAATCTGCTAAAAGCATGAGCTGTCTTGTCAAACTCGCTCCGTTGCAAACTTCGCTCAGACAGTGAGGCAGACGGCTCATAACGCAGATTTCTGGTGACTAAGAATATCTAAGACTCCTGCAAATGCACCCCAGACAAAATATTTTCCGCCCCGCTGGTAGCTGGTTTTAACTATAGCAATTAAAGAGATTCCAGAATATTGAGGAGTCGGGTGTTGTCCTGGGGGTGCATGATGCAGAAGCGGATGTATTCGCCGTCCAGGCATTCGAAGGAGGAGCAGTCACGGATCATGAGACCCTGACGGATGCAGGCGTCGAAGACGTCCCGGGAGGTCAGGCCGGGCTTCTGGATTTTCAGGAGGAGAAAGTTGGCGTAGGCCGGGTAGGTTTTGTAAGTGGGGATATTCTCCAGTGCTTTGAGCAGGCGGGTGCGTTCTGAGAGAATGAGGTCTCGGGTCTGGCGGATGTAGTTTTTGTCCTTGAGCATCAGCTCGCCGGCCAGGGCTCCCAGACTGTTGAGGGACCATGGTACCTGTTTTTCTTTCATTTTTTTGAGAAATTCCAGGTTCCCGGTGATTCCGTAGCCAAGACGCATACCTGGGGCTGCGTAGAATTTTGATACGCCGCGCAGAATCATAAGGTTCGTGAATTCTCTGGTAAGGCTGACAGCAGTGATCTCATTGATATCCGGGGCAAATTCTACATAAGTTTCGTCGATCATCACGAAAATGTTCCGCTCATTGCAGAAGGAAACGATTCTGCGCAGGTCATTTATGCTAATTGCAGATGAGGTAGGATTATTTGGGTTGCAGAGGATGAGAAAATCGTATTTTCCATCCAGGGTGTGACAAAGATCATCTACATTGAGGACAAAGTTATCCTCTTCGCGCAGATGGTAATATTCCTGTGTACTTCCGGAGAAGGAGAGTTCCCTGGAGTATTCTGAATAGGTCGGACCCAGGATAAGGGTATGCTTTGGATTTCGTTCCTGTATCAGCAGTGCGATCAGTTCGCTGGAACCATTTCCGGGAAGGATGAATTCAGCAGGAATATTACAATATTCTGAAATTGTGCTGCGAAGTGAAGTATAATCTCTGTCTGGATAAGAAGACAGGATATCCAGCCGTCCTGCAAGCTGTTCCTTTACATGCTCGGAAAGCCCCAGCGGATTTACATTAGCCCCAAACTTCACAATTTCCTCCGGCTTAAGCTGATAGACCTCACATATTTTCTCAATATCACTCCCATGAAAAATCATTTTTGCTGTTGACATATAATATCCCTCATTTCTATATAATCTAATCTATATAAACTTAAAATCACTACATAGCAGATCGCAGATCTTTTCTGAACATTATTTTAACACTTATCACATCGTTCTGTAAACATCACTGTTTACATATTGCTATCCTGAAATATACAGGTGTTACTGTTCACTCCGTTCACAGTAACTTAGCCAAAATTCATTCCAGATTGCCTGCGGCAATGGAATTTTGGCTTGTATGTCTCGGGATTTTGGCATATTCATGCCAAAACACCTCGCGGGATAGTGGTGTGTGAACAGTAACATACAGGTCCCAATATCATTTCAGCAGGCATTTAACAGAAGGCAAGTCCCCACCCACTGCTTATTGCTTTTCGCAACCACCGCAGGGGATTTACTTGATTCGATTAAATAAGTCTCCTGCGGTGGTGCAGAAAGCAAGCAATTCAGCATGCTGTCGAAAATGGAATATATGTCAATTTGCCAGTACACAGCGAAGGAATGGGAAGGGATTTCGGGCGCATTTGAGGGTTCATAGTAATTCTTGGTATTTGGGAAGCTGCGTTATTCAAAAAAATCTCACTGTCTGAGCGAAGCGAGTTTGAGATTTTTTTGAATGCTTTTAGCAACTTACCAAATGCCTTAGAATTACATGGTTCCGAAACTAAGCCCGAAATCCCTTCCCATTCCTTCGCGTCCCTTTTGGAAAAAAATAAAAAATAAACCTCTTGACATATCTGCATTAGCGTGGTAAAGTAAACACATCAAAACCGATGAGAAAGAAGAGTAAACAACCAAGAATCATTCCAGAGAACAGCAGTTGGTGGGAAGCTGTATGAAACTGATTGTTGAATGGCCTTTCGAGGGCGGCCCGAAATCTTGATAAGCGTGAGAGTAGGCACCGACGGGAACCGAACCCGTTATAAATCAGGAGTGTATGTTTGTACATGAGAAAGTGGACAATTCGTCAATTTGAGTGGTACCGCGATAATAAGATTCTTATTACCGTCTCAAGCAACAGATAGCTTGTGGCGGATTTTTTTATATATAAAGAGAATCTGTTATATGGCCCCCCTGTAATGCAGGAAAATCTGCTGATGGCAGGTGGGTATCACAGCAGTTGACACATCCGGGAAAAAGAGGAATCCGGGGAGTTCTTTCTCACAGACAGTAACAAGGGATTGGCAAACATCCCTGAGACTATGGCAGTTAAAAAACCATGAACTGCTAAATAAGATGTAGAGAGAGGAAAAAAGACTATGAAAAAAAGAGTATTAGCAATCGCAGCAACAGCAATGGCAACTATGATGATGGCATCACCGGTTATGGCACAGGATTTCAAGATCGGTATCTGCAATTATGTAGATGACGCTTCCTTGAATCAGATCGTAGACAACATCCAGTCCCGTCTGGAAGAAATCGGCAAGGAAAAAGACGTAAATTTTGATGTGTCCTATGATAACTGTAATGCAGATGCCAATGTTATGGAACAGATCATTTCTGATTTTCAGGCTGATAATGTAGATTTGATGGTAGGTATTGCAACACCTGTAGCAATGCGTATGCAGTCCGCAACAGAAGGAACCGATACACCGGTTGTATTTTCCGCAGTGTCTGATCCTGTAGGAAGCGGCCTTGTAGAGGATCTGGATGCACCTGGAGCAAACATTACAGGTACAAGCGATTATCTGGATACAGCATCCATCATGAAGCTGATCCAGGCAGTGAACCCGGATGTAAAGAAAATCGGACTTTTATACGATATCGGACAGGATTCTTCTACAACAGCCATCCAGGAAGCCAAGGATTATCTGGATAAAGAAGGCATCGAATATGTAGAGCGTACAGGTACCACAACAGATGAGGTACAGCTTGCAGCAGATGCACTGGTGGCAGATGGCGTAGATGCAGTATTCACACCAACTGACAACACAATTATGACAGCAGAGCTTTCTATCTATGAGAAATTCATTGATGCAGGTATCCCACAGTATACAGGAGCTGACTCCTTTGCACTAAACGGTGCATTTGTCGGATATGGTGTTGATTATGCAAACCTTGGACAGAAGACAGCAGATATGATCGCAGACATCCTTATGAATGATGCAGATCCTGCAACAACATCTGTTGAAACTTTTGATAATGGTACTGCAACAGTAAACACAGAAACCTGCGAGGGACTTGGACTTGATCTTGAAACTGTTAAAAAAGATTTCGAGCCGTTATGCACACAGGTAAATGAGATCGTTACAGCAGAGAGCTTTGATGATGTAGAGAAATAATAAGGATATTCGGACAGCATTTTGAATGAATTCAGAATAAGTTCTGGGTTTATGGAATCCATTGTGCCGGTTGAAAAGACTGATATATTTTCTGGATTAAAATGAACAGCAGCAGATATTTTCTGTTGCTGTTCATTGAATGTAATAAAATAAATACAAATTGGAGGAAATCATCGTGACTATTGCGACTATACTCTCTCTTGGAGAGACCGCACTGAAACTTGGCCTGATCTGTTCATTGACAGTTCTTGCCCTGTTTCTCAGTTATTCCATGCTGAATGTCTGTGACCTTTCCACTGATGGCTGTTTCACACTGGGAGCAGCAGTGGGAGCGGCAGTGGCAGTCAGCGGACATCCTTTTTTATCAATTTTTGCAGCTATGGCTGCAGGTATATGCTCGGGCTTTGTGACAGCCATACTTCAGACAAAGCTGGGTGTTGACAGTCTTCTTGCAGGAATTATCGTTAATACGGCTCTTTATTCTGTGAATATTGCAGTGATGGGAGGTTCCTCCCTGATCAATATGAACAGAACAGAGACGGTATTTTCCATGATGAAAGAAACATTGAAAAGTACACCGCTGAAAGGAAGAGGAGATATTGTAGTTGCTTTCATTGCAGTAGCCATTGTGATTGCCTTCCTTGTATTTTTCTTAAGGACAAGACTTGGTCTGGCAATCAGGGCAACAGGAAATAATGCAGATATGGTAAAATCCTCATCTATTAATCCGGTATTTACTACGATTGTAGGTCTCTGTGTTGCCAACTCCTTCACAGCACTTTCAGGATGTCTTCTGTCTCAGTCACAGAAATCTGTAGATATCAATATCGGACAGGGAATGGTTACCATTGCGCTGGCTTCCCTGCTGATCGGTGGTACGATTCTTGGCAGAGGTGGAATTTTCGTGAGAGCTGTTGGCATGGTACTTGGATCTTTTATTTTCCGTCTGGTATATACCGTTGCACTGAGATTCAATATGCCGGCATTTATGCTGAAACTGGTATCTTCTGTGATCGTTGTGCTGGCTATTTCAGGTCCATATTTGAAAAAACAGTGGCCGCAGATTAAGAGAAGAATGACTCACAGGAAGGGAGTACAGTGATTTATGCTGAAGATAGAACATATTTCCAAGACTTTTAATCCGGGTACGGTAAACGAGAAACAGGCCATCAGAGATTTATCCCTGAATCTGGAGAAGGGCGATTTTGCAACGATCATCGGTTCCAATGGAGCTGGTAAATCCACTCTGTTTAATGCAATCTGTGGAGATTTTCTTACAGATTCCGGTGTGATCATGCTGGATGGACAGGATATTACTTTTATGCCCCAGCATGTACGTGCAAAGACCATCGGTCGCCTGTATCAGGATCCTATGAGGGGAACTGCACCTGGAATGACTATAGAAGAGAATCTGGCGCTTGCAGCAGGGAAAGGCGGATGGCTTTCCCATGTGTCCAGACAGGAGAAAGAACGATTCCATGAAGAACTGAAGCTTCTGGATATCGGACTTGAGAAGCGTATGACTCAGCCGGTAGGACTTCTTTCCGGCGGACAGAGACAGGCGCTGACACTTCTCATGGCAACCATGAATCCGCCCAAGCTTCTGCTTCTGGATGAGCATACAGCAGCCCTTGACCCGGGCACAGCAGAGAAGGTGCTGAATCTTACGAAACGGATCGTGGAGGAGCATCAGCTTACCTGTCTGATGATCACCCACAATATGCAGTCGGCCCTTGATCTGGGAAATCGTATTCTGATGATGGATTCCGGAGATGTTGTGCTGGATATCCATGAAGAAGAAAAGAAAGGCCTGACAGTGGAAGGTCTTCTGGAGAAGTTTAAGACAGGTGCCGGTAAGATGCTGGATAATGACCGTATTCTTCTTTCCGGAGAAAAGTAATTATAAAAATAACATATAATTGTAAATGAAAGAACCATTATATACAGAAGTTATAGTTGTTGCCTGAAGCATACAGCCATGTTTTCTGATATAATGGTTCTTTTTGTCTGGTAGCGACTCTATTGCCTGCTGTGATCTACAGAAGGCTCCTGCTCTGGTTTGAGTGTGATAAGCTTGCTTCCGACCACTGCTGCAATGAAAATCCAGATAAACATTTTAACCGGGAAGCAGAGGAAGAGAAGCATAGTTACTGCCAGTGGCTTTTTCATGATTCCACCCAGAAGTGACGCAGTAACGATTGCAGCTCCAAATACCACATGTCCCCCGTCTGGCCCGCAGGTCAGCATTGCCACGCCGTATCCCATACATACTCCGGCAAAGATGACAGGGAAGAAATGCCCTCCCTTTAAACCGAACTGAATACACAGATTTGTCAGCAGGAGCTTAAAAAATGCAATGCCAATAAGTGCCAGCGGCAGATAAGAGGTATAGGTTTTCATAAGTGTTCCCATCTGCTCTTCTCCGGAAAACATAAGTACAGGTAAGAATGAACCTGTGATTCCAAGACATAAACCTGCAAAAATTTCTCTGACAACTGCCGGGAATCTGTTGGAAATATTTCCGGTCAGTTTGTGTGTTGCCTGATAGAAGTATGCCAGGATAAGACCGCACAAAATATACAGAATCATAAGCAGATAGTCTTTTCTCTGGATTTCCACCATATCAAAGGATGGAAATCCGGAAAGCCCTGCACCAAAAAGTGCAGATAAACCAGCATAAATACCAGTGCCTGCAGCCAGCGCGATTCCGTAAATAAATAATTTGGAACCCTTTGTTAAGGCTGCAAGGTCTTCTTCAGAGTTTTCTTCTACTTCGAAAATACCGAACAGAGGTGCGTGAAACAGCACACTCATGGAGACTGCGGCACCAATCTGCGAATAATTTCTGGTATTCTGTTTGGCAAACTTAAGGTTGTCTCCGGACCAGTAGCATAAACCTACGATAATACCGGTAAGTCCGGCTTCGGGACCTACACTGCTTCCTATGAGTAATGGCAGCAGTGCTGCCACCATCATTACAAGCATGTTTTTGTATTCGTATCTTTTTTCTGCTCTAACTTTTTCCATAACGGTTTTCAGATCTTCGGGATAGTCTCCGAATATTTTTCGGAAAATACCGATAATTGCCGCACCGGCTACACAGATAAGAATCGTATAATAGGGAACAGAGGTTTTCCCGGGAAGCCATTTCCATAGAAATTCAGTTCCGACTGCCATTATTTTCAGCAGGATCCATACCAGTGCACCGGCAACAGCACCAATGAGTGCACAGAACAGCCACAATTCAAGCTGATTTTTTAAAGATACGTTTTTGGGGCTTTTTGTGTTATTCATACAGTCATAACCTTTTTGTTAGTTTTCGGTCTTTCCGAAATTGATTCCAAGTACGATCATATTGATACCCTGCATCAAAACAGAAAAAGCGATCATATATCCTGCAGAGATCATGGTAAGTATAGGATGGGTAAATGAAATGATGCTGACAATTACGGATAAAACACCGCACACAATACTCAGGATACCTTTTCCTTTAGATGTTTTATATACCTTTGTGCCGGCGGCAATCTGGAAAATACCGTAGATCAGAATGATTGCACCGACCAGATAAGCTGCCATTACGTCTGTGATGAACCGCTGAATGCCGCTGAATAATAAGATAATACCTGCAAGTCCTTCCAGAACACCGAGAATACATGCTCCGATTTCTTTCTTTTCTTTGGATAAAGAAAGGATTACAAGTTCAATACCATTTACAAACAGAAGGATTCCCAGGATCCATCCGATGGCAAGAAAAGTTCTCATTGGTCTTACAAGAGTGTAGACTCCTAATAACAATGTTAAAACTCCGGTGATCAAAGTGAGGTATTTTAGTGCTTTATTATCTTTCATACTGTTAAGCTCCTTTCATATTGCAAGTGAAACCGTTTTATACTATACTTCAATTAATTTCAGGCAGTATATTATTTTATTGGAGGACAAGTGCATGAAAAGAATTAAAGTATTAGGCAGTGTGTTAAAACGGACTCGCGCAGATAAAATTATCATTGGTTTTATTGTGTTTATTTTTGCTATCGCAGCAGTGATCCAGCTGGTTGAACCGGACATTAACCGATACGGAGATGCACTGTGGTATTGCTATGCGGTGATCTCCACTGCCGGATTTGGCGATGTGGTTGCGGTTACTTTTATTGGAAAAATGTGTTCTGTTCTTCTGACGATCTATTCGCTTTTTGTAGTTGCCATTGCCACCGGGGTAGTGGTTAATTTCTACACCCAGATGGTGGAATTGCAGCGAAAAGAGACACTTGCCATGTTTATGGATCAGCTGGAAAGACTTCCTGAGCTTTCCAGAGAAGAGCTGGAGAATATTTCCAGAAAAGTGCGCCAGTTTCGGTAGCTGTGGATCTTACTGATCTTTGGAAGAAAGTTCTTCTTCCTGCTTGCTGCGTACCTGCGGGATCAGAGAAGCTGCCAGCTTTCCTTTTCCGCGGTTTCGCAGATACAGAATACCGATGACAGAAAATACTATTGCGCCGATAAAGTTTACGATCAAATCTTTCATGGTATCAACAATACCAATATCAAGATAGCCTCCCAGATTCCAGGTCTCGCCGTTAACGGCCAGGGACTGAACATCTACATGGATCGGAACATTTGCACCGGTAGGATTCAGCTTCACCGAGTTGATGGCCGGTACGATCCAGTCCTTCTGCATATCCATTCCAAAAAACCAGTCCATGCTGAATTCAAAGAATTCCCACATAACACCAACAGTCATTGAAAAACAGAATGCAAAAAAAGCTACAAAATACGGTGACATTTTAATGGAAAACCTGTCGCTGCGGTTAAAAAGATCAATCAGTGCAAATCCGATGGCAGCCATCAGAAAACCGTTAGTAGTATGTAAAATGGTATCCCAGATAGGGATTTTTACATAAAAGGCATTGATTTCGCCAAGAATTTCTGCTGAAAAGATAAAGATCAGAATCACTGTTTCCAGTCCCGGTGGTATTGTGACGTTCAGTTTCCTGTCCAGAAACTGTGGAACCATAAAAAGGATCAATGTTAAGATTCCCAGAAACATATTGTGGTAATTTCCCAGGAAAAACTGACGTACAACAGATAAGATTACCAGGGCGGTAAGTACCATCTGAATCTTTGTTCTGTTCTTTTTCAAACCTGAATTAGCTTTCATTTTTCTTTTCCTCCTTCCTTATTTTATATCCTTATCCTCACTGTTTGTATTTTAACATAAGTGCATCCAAACAACAAGAATTATAGGATAATAAGCTGTTTCTGGGACTCGTGGCAGAATTTTCTGCCGGTTTTCAGACACAGAAGTTTTTCATATAAATTGGAAGAAAAAACAGTTTCAGATAAAATCTGATTTTCTTCACTGTCCAAAAGATTTTGTGCATCTGCAAGCTTGGTAATGAGAGGGATACTGCTGTGCTTCTTGATTCGGCTTAGCAGTTCACTGCTTTCTTTGCGGAAACCAAGAACCCGGGCAAAGGGAATCTGTGTAGGTGCAGTATGGATATTTAATATAATATGAAGCAATGCCCTCTGTATTCTTGTCTGAGTCAGCTCTCTGGTTTTTAAAACAGATACAGACTGGGAAAAGGACAGCAGGAGATTCTGCTGATTTATGATCCTTCGGGCGAGATCTTCGGAAACATCCAGATAGGAAGAAAGGCTTTTCACATTCTCCTTCATTAGGCAGTAGGAGAGAATAGAGTCCAGAGAATTTTCTGTGAGAAATTCACCGGAGTCTAGCGCCTTTTTGAAAACGTAAAAAGCATCTGGTGGAATCTGGGATGATAATATATTGGCAGTTTTGGTATCCGGATTCCTGACTGGATTATTTATGTCTGAGATTGCCTCTGAATGGCCACCTCCCGGATTCTGAATAAGACTGCGTATAGCAGTTGCAGATGCAAAGAAATCAGTAGATGACTGTAAATCAGGGGAGGAGCTTGCAGAATCTCCTTCAGGGACAGTGGTTTCATGATACCCCATTCCTTCCCTGCGGATGGTAACAGGGCGGATCTGGCTGTTCAGGCGGAGAAGTGCCTTGCAGTATTCGATCCCCAGGATATTATTTGGTGTATTCAGAATCTGTGTGACTTCATTTAACAGAGGAGTAAGTACCCCGTCAAAATCGTCACCACTGAAGTTGCGCGGATTTTTAAAATATTCTGTCAATGCCTGGCTTCTGGCAGCGGGAAAAGTCAGACCTTCGCTTAAAAAGCTTTTCAACAGTTTCTTATATTCTTCAGGTTCTTCTACAAGGATCTCAGCCAGTTCTTTCAGTGCACTGATCTCCCCTGACTCACTTCCAAAGCAGAGTATATCAACAATACCAAGGCTGTCTAACAGGGAAACACCGCCCATTGCGAAGGCTTCCGCACTTGCAGTAGAGACAGATACCGGCATTTCAAGCACAAGGTCAGCGCCGCATCGCAGAGCCATTTCTGCACGTGCATGTTTGGAGATGAGAGCAGGAGTGCCGCGCTGCACATAATCTCCGCTCATGGCAACAATAACGTAGTCTGCTTTTAACCTTTCCTTTGTATACCTGATCTGATATTCATGTCCTTTGTGAAAAGGATTATATTCTGCAATAATTCCTGCTGTTTTCATAAATTTACACAGATGCTCCTTCCTGAAATTTTGTAGAGTTCTCTTTTTTAACCATATTGCATCTTAAAAAATACTTTTTTATGTCATATTCTACCATTCAGATGCTTGAAATACAAGGCTTCAGGAGGTATAATGAAGACAGCGCAGAAAACAGATTACTGTTCACTGTATATATTCGGTGAATGGTAATGACATCTGGTATACAGATATTGTGATATCAGAACTGCTATATGAAAGGAGCCATTTTAATCATGGGATTTATTGACACACTCAAAGAGAGAGCAAAAGCAAACGTAAAAACAATCGTACTTCCGGAGACAGAAGATAAGAGAACTCTGGCAGCTACAGAGAAAATCTTAAAAGAAGGAATTGCAAAGGTTATCCTTGTTGGTAACGAAGAAGCTGTTAAAAAGAGTGCAGCTGAAGACGGATATGACATTTCCGGCGCACAGATCGTAGATCCTGCTACATCAGAGAAAACACAGGGATACATTGACAAGTTAGTAGAATTAAGACAGAAAAAAGGCATGACACCGGATCAGGCTAAAGAGATTCTTCTTAACCAGTATCTGTACTATGGTGTAATGATGGTAAAAATGGGCGATGCAGACGGTATGGTATCCGGTGCATGTCACTCTACAGCTGATACATTAAGACCATGTCTTCAGATCCTGAAAACAAAACCAGGTACAAAACTTGTATCTGCATTCTTCTTAATGGTAGTTCCGAACTGCGAATATGGCGCAAACGGCGCATTTGTATTTGCTGATTCCGGTCTGAACCAGAACCCGACTTCAGAAGAGCTTGCAGCAATCGCAGCATCTTCTGCAGAATCCTTTGAACTTCTTGTTCAGGAGAAACCAATCGTTGCAATGCTTTCACACTCCACTAAAGGCAGTGCAAAACATGCTGACGTAGATAAAGTAGTAGAAGCTACAAAGATTGCAAAAGAGCAGAATCCGGAACTTGCACTTGACGGAGAATTCCAGCTTGATGCAGCTATCGTTCCAAGCGTAGGCGCTTCTAAAGCTCCTGGAAGCGAAGTTGCAGGTAAAGCTAACGTACTTGTATTCCCAGACCTTGATGCAGGTAACATCGGATACAAACTTGTACAGCGTCTTGCAAAAGCAGAAGCTTACGGACCTGTAACCCAGGGTATCGCTAAACCTGTAAATGACCTGTCCCGTGGATGCTCTGCAGACGATATCGTTGGTGTGGTAGCTATCACAGCAGTACAGTGCCAGGCTGACGACAACAAATAAGATTTCAGTCAGACCGTAAAACGGACTGAGAATTATTTCATTGACTACATAATGTTAAAGGCATCGGAGGAGATATTTCTGATTCTGATGCCTTTGATATCATTACTCATATTTCCCTGGAAATGATGAGAATAATATTATAATATGAAAGGAAAAGCTGACAGAAATATTCGAAGACTTGTGTCAGGATTATGGACAGTATTCGAAATTTGCTGCCGGCAGAATATGAAAATGAACGTATTAGTAATCAACTGTGGAAGTTCATCCCTTAAATATCAGCTGATCAACTCTGATTCAGAAGCAGTTCTTGCAAAAGGTCTCTGCGAGAGAATCGGTATCGATGGAAGATTAGTATATCAGAAAACAGGCTGTGACAAAGAGATCACAGAAGCTGCAATGCCTACACATAAAGAAGCAATCCAGATGGTACTGGATGCCCTCACAAATGATAAAACAGGCGCAATCGGAAGCCTGAAAGAAGTAAATGCTGTTGGACATCGTGTTGTACATGGTGGTGAGAAATTTGCCAAATCTGTAGTGATCACAGATGAAGTAATCTCAGCAGTAGAAGAATGCAATGACCTTGCACCACTTCATAACCCTGCAAACCTGATCGGTATCCGTGTATGCTCCGAGCTTATGCCGGGTGTACCTCAGGTAGCAGTATTCGATACAGCTTTCCATCAGACAATGCCTGCAAAAGCATATCTCTATGGTCTTCCGATCGAATATTACAAGAACTACAAAGTAAGAAGATATGGTTTCCACGGAACATCCCACAGCTTTGTTTCCAAACGTGCTGTTGAATTCCTTGGCCTTGACAAAGATAACTCCAAAGTTATCGTCTGCCACCTTGGAAACGGTTCTTCCATCAGTGCTGTTGTAAACGGTGAGTGTGTTGATACAACAATGGGTCTTACTCCACTTGAAGGTGTTGTTATGGGAACACGTTCCGGTAACATTGATCCTGCTATCATGGAATTCATTGCTAAGAAAGAGAACCTTGACATCGCTGGTATGATGAATGTTCTCAATAAGAAATCCGGTCTTCTTGGATTATCCGGCGGATTATCCAGTGACTTCCGTGACCTGAACGATGCAGCTCAGAGCGGAAACGAAGATGCAGCTAACGCAATCGACGTTCTCTGCTATGGTATCGCTAAATTCGTTGGCGGATATGTTGCAGCTATGAATGGTGTAGATGCCATCGTATTTACAGCAGGTATCGGTGAGAATGCTATTCCTGTACGTGAGAAAGTTGTAAGCTATCTTGGATACCTCGGAGTTACACTTGACAAAGAAGCTAATGGAGTTCGCGGAGAAGAGATCGTTATCTCTACACCGGATTCCAAAGTTAAAGTTGCTGTAATTCCTACAAACGAAGAACTTGCAATCTGCAGAGAGACAGTAGCTCTGGTTTAATTTTCACAGATAATAAAGTGTCTGTTTTGTGTCCAAACGAGAGAAATATAACTGGATAAAAGTTATATTTATATAGAAGGGAAGGGTGCATCTGTCAGGAGCACCCTTCTTTGTGCCCGTAAGGCATATGGAAATTACCTGATAATAATGCCGCCGGATGATAAAATACTTCGTAAAGGAATATTACTTGACAAAATGTGAAATTTTTCTAATTTATCGTTGACAAAAGCAGAGGCGGTATGTATAATAAAACAAGTGTGGATAGGAGAAAAGTATGCAGATACATTTATCAGATATTTCATCCAGTGAAGGAATGCGTATTCAGAAGACTGCAGAGTTTGGAATGGATACGATCACCTTTCAGTCAGGAAGCTTTCCGGTACTTGCAAAAGAACCCATAGAGCTTACGATTACGAATACAGGTGACAGAAATCTTGAGATCAGAGGAACGGGTAAGATTACCGTAGGTATTCCCTGTGACAGATGTCTGGAAGAGGTTTCAACAGAGATTCCTTTGGAGATTGAGCGAAAACTTGATATGAAGCTTACGGATGAAGACCGTGTGAATGATCTGGACGAAAGTTCTTATCTCACAGGTATGGACCTGGATGTGGACCAGCTGGTCTATCTTGAGGTACTGATGAGCTGGCCTTTGAAGGTTTTATGTAGAGAAGACTGCAAAGGAATCTGTAGCCAGTGCGGGAAAAACCTCAATGACGGTCCCTGTGGATGCGTCGAGGAACCTAAGGATCCCCGTATGGCAGCTATCAGTGATATATTTAGTAAATTTAAGGAGGTGTAACATAATGTCCATCTGTCCGAAGAATAAATCTTCCAAAGCAAGACGCGATAAGAGAAGAGCAAACTGGAAAATGAGCGCTCCGAACCTTGTAAAATGCAGCAAATGTGGCGAACTGATGATGCCGCACAGAGTATGCAAAGCTTGCGGAAGCTACAACAAAAAGGAAATCATTAAAGTTGAAGACTAATTTTTAATGGTTGCAAAGTATGGCAGGTTCTCCCGTCTGGGATGCCTGCTTTTTTGTGTATTATTTTATGGATGAGGAAAAAGTAATGAATGAGAAGGAGAAGGTAAATCAGATCACAGAAGGTGTGATCTGGAAACAGCTGCTGTTATTTTTCTTTCCTATTGTATTTGGAACATTTTTTCAGCAGATTTATAATACGGCGGATACTATTGTTGTAGGCCGTTTCGTAGGAAAACAGGCACTTGCTGCAGTTGGAGGTTCTGCCAGTCAGATCGCCAATCTGATCGTTGGCTTTTTTGTAGGGCTTTCCTCAGGGGCGGCGGTTGTGATCTCGCAGTTTTATGGGGCAAAAGATAAGAAGAATCTGAGTAAGGCACTGCATACAGCATTTGCATTCTCCATTGCAGCGGGAATTGTTCTTACTGTAGTGGGGATTTTTCTGACCAGACCTGCATTGCTGCTTATGAAGACACCTGCAGATGTAGTAGAGGACTCTGCAGTGTATCTTCATATTTATTTTGGCGGAATGGTTTTTAACCTGGTTTATAATATGGGAGCAGCCATCCTGCGTGCAGTAGGAGACTCCAAAAGACCACTGTATGTTCTGATCATTACCTGTGTGCTGAACATTATTCTTGATCTGCTGTTTGTGGTTGCGTTTGGCATGGGTGTGACAGGAGTAGCTGTTGCTACAGTTACTTCTCAGGTGATCAGTGCGATGATCGTAACAGTAATGCTTCTGAAAACCAGAGAGATATATGTGCTGAAGATCAATCAGATCCGTTTTGACAGAAGAATGCTGTTTTCAGTTCTGAGAATCGGTATTCCGGCAGGTCTGGAATCTGTAATGTATAATATTTCCAATATTGTGATACAGGTATTTGTAAATAATCTGGGAACTGACACAGTGGCGGCATGGGGAACTCTTGGGAAAATCGATGCTATTTTCTGGATGGTGATCAATGCGTTCGCAATTTCCATTACTACCTTTGTGGGACAGAATTTCGGAGCCGGCAAATATCACCGTATGCGAAAGAGTGTGAGTGTCTGCATGGTCATGAGTATGGTCAGTTCTGCGGTGATGATCATTTTGATGTATTCATTTGCTCCCTGGATTTATCGTCTGTTTACCACAGACAGCGCAGTGATCGTCCATGGTGTTCATATGAGTCGTTTTTTACTGCCGTCCTATTTCATTTATGTGATCATAGGGATTTTGTCCGGGGCACTGAGAGGTACCGGAAAGGTTCTGGTGCCTATGCTCCTTACCTGCGGCGGTGTGTGTTCCCTGAGAATCCTGTGGCTTTTTACAGCCGGACAGATGTACCCGGGAATTAATACGATCATGCTCAGTTATCCGGTTTCATGGAGCATTACGGCAGTATTGTTTATTGTATATTATTTTATGAAATTTCCAGGAAAGAAAAAGGAGAATTAATCATTTTTCGGTACACCATTTTTCATGAAATAATGCAGTTTATCCTATGTCTGTTGCCGAAATTCACCAGATAAGGTAAGCTAAGAACAAAGGAAATTGAGAATAAAGATAACGGATCGAGTAGTAATGTAAAATGAAAGTATGAAAAAAGTATGAGAAAACAGAAAATAACAGTTCTGATTTTAATGATAACTCTGTGCCTGACTGGCATATGGGGAATGAAAAAAAATACCACAGTATGGGGCGCGGTGATCCGGGTAAATGATGTGATCGTACCGAAGGATATTCCTGCAGTAGCTGTAGAAATAAATAAAAGCAGCGAACTGATTACTGAGAAACTGTCTCGGGTTTTCTATACAGTTTATACAGACACAGATACACTGCATATTCCAGTGTTCTGGGATGTTTCGTCTGTAAATATGAAACTGGCAGGCGTTTACACAATGAAAGGTGTACTGAAGCTTCCGCCTGAGTATGCTTTTGATGAGAGTGAAAGTCTGCAGGTACAGACAACTGTTTCTGTGCAGTACCCGGACAAACCGGATATTAATATATATTACAGGCTGACTGCGGCAGGAATCTATATATTTCCCTGGTTGAAGCAGGAAAATTTTGACTCCATGGAAGCTTATCTGAAGAAAGAAAGCGGACAGTGGATCAACCTCACTGAGGAGGGCTTTGCTCTCTGTGAAGAGGAGGGCCTGTATGTATCTAACCAGAGTATGGTTGTGGGCAATACCTATTCTCTGTTGGTAACCTATGATAATGGAAGGAAGCAGACCAATACTCTGCGGTTTCAATATCAAAAAGACGGCAGTCTTAAAATTTACGGTTATCAGCACAGTTTGCTTGGAAACACACAGAAGCCTGGAAAGATCATCTGCTCTTATGATACCGGAGATGAGAAATATCTCAGCAGATGTGCTGCCTATGCAGTAAAAACGGGGGGAAGCCTGAAGCAGATTGAGAAAGAATTGAAGGAGAATGTCAGACTGAGGGTCAGTACTGCTGAAACATTTGAAAATACAGCCGAGAATCCGGAACTGATTCTGGAATCTTCCTGGGATCTGAGCCGGGTGAATAGGGAAAAACAAGGCGTGTACAAGGTAACCGGATCATTTGTGATCCCAGAGGGATATGAAGTATCTGACAACCTGACGCTGCCAGAGGCATATGCATATCTTTCTGTACAGAAAAAAGGAGAACCACAGATTAATACCTACAGTATGCCGATGGTAGACCTGCTGGAATTTCCTATGCTGCTGGATGGATTTTCTGCAGAGGAACGCCGGAACATACAGGTTTACCTCTCTGAGAATGGGGAAAATTACCGGAAAATTGATGATGACTTGGTGGAAGTGACTTCTGATGGAATTCAGATTTATTACAGAGAGATATTAAAGAAAGGACAGAACTACCAGATCTGTGCTGTCTATGAGAAAGGGAGCACAGGAATTTATTCTTTTTCCTATAATGATGCGTTTATTGTCAATGAATACTGGCATGAGCGAAATTTTTCGGACAGAGAGGAAAAAGATCTTCCTGACATTGTGCAGAAAGCACCTGCTTCGTCAGAAGTAGTACAGGAAGAAAAGAAAGAGAATCTGAATACGGGAAGTGCCGGATATCATTATGACAACTCTTACGGAACAGACAATAATACAGACGGACAGAATAGCAGCAGTAACAAAGCTTCTGATGCAAAATCTGCTGAAATATCGGATACAGAGAATTCCGTGACAGAGTTAAGCACCGACACCATTACTGCAGTCAGTGGAAAGAGAATGCTTCTTATGATCCAACAGAATGGAAGTGCAAGGTTTGAGAAACAGGGAATCTCTGTGACATTTTCTCCGGATACAGTGAATGGATGGAAGATCAATGCAGAGGATGAAATCCAGATAGGAATCGAGAAAACGTCAGAAACTGCATTTTCTCTGCGGATTTTTGTCAGAGGTGAGGAGGTAACAGAAGTTCCGGGAACAGTGGTGGAATTTCAGATATCTGTGTTTGGCGGAATCCAGTCACCTGAAACAGTAAAAGCGGAGGATGTGCAGGGAAATCAATATACAGTGAGCTATCAGGAAAAACAAAATGTTTTCCGTATGGAGATCAACCAGACAGGGGATTATTTTTTGACAGATGGAAAGTCAGAAAGTATAGGAAATCAGACGGATGAAGAAAGCGTGGAAGCTGTTTCAGATGGAGAAGATATAGGTTTTACAGAAGAGCCAATGCCAGAGGAGGAAACGGAGCAAAAGACAGAGCAGAAAACAGAGAATTCCGCCAAACAGTTTCTGATGATAATACTTACATTACCGGCAGTATGTATCCTGGTGGCTGCCATTATTTTTGCAATTCGTAAAAAACGCAGATAAGCGACAGTGGAAAGGCAAACAAAGCACCTGAAAACAGAAGGAGGTGTCAGCAATGAAGAAGAACTGGAAATATTCATTACTACTTATAGTAGCTGTATTTGCATTGACTATGGGCATATTCTTTCTGTTTTACCGCTTTGATAACAAATATACGGCCAGGGGGGACCAGGCCATTCAGGGAATCCTCTATGTGCCTGATGATGATTCTGTGCATTATCTTGCCAGGGAATGGGAATATTATCCGGATGTATTGCTGACACCGCAGGAAATAAAGGAACAGAAGGAGGACTACTACAGCCGTTATGTTTCCATTGGCGAGTACGGTGGAATGGACCTGGGCGACAAAAATAAATCTCCTTTTGGAAGTGGTACCTATCGGATGACCCTGGTGCTTCCTGAAAAAGAAAAACAATATGCTATTGGCCTGACAGAGATTTTTTCTGCTTACAAACTGTATATTAATGGGGAATTGATGGGGCAGATGGGAAATCCGGATCCGGACAATTACCAGGAGCAGATTCAGAACAGGGTATTTACCTTTGAGGGAAAAGGAACTGCAGAGATTGTGATCGCAGTGACAGACAAACATTCGGTGTCATCGGGAATTCAGTATGTGCCGGTTTTGGCTTCTCCTTTTAAAGTGAATATTATCCGCGGGTTGTCACTTATGATTGCTGTGGTATTTATGGCTTTTACATTTTTTGTCCTGATTTTTTCAGTGTATATGTATATGCGAACTAAAAAAGTGGAGTTTGGACTTTTTGCCCTGCTTTGTATCTGTGTGCTGGGATATGGTTCTTATCCGATCCTGCATTCCTTTGTTGCAGTAAAAGTACAGCCTTGTTATGGAATGGAGGCATTGTTCTATTATCTGATGTTTGCCGGTGTTATGCTGGTACAACAGAAGATCCTGGGAGGTGAGGAAAGGATTCCGGAAATTCTTGCAGGTGTGGCCGCCACAGCCGGAGTGATGGTTTTTGTGGCAGAAATGCTGTGCAGCAGAGCCCAGTCTGCAACAGGGCTGTATCTGATCTCTAAGCTTACAGAGATTTTGAAGTGGGCAGCAGCCGGTTATCTGCTTTTCAGAAGTGTAAAGGAGATAAAACAGAAGTACAGTAATGTACTTTTAGTGGGAATTGTTGTTTATGCAGCGTCTCTGGCAGCAGACAGGATATGGAGATTATATGAGCCGATCATTGGCGGGTGGTTTACGGAAATTGGTGCAGCAGTGCTTGTAGCCAGTGTGGGACTGACTCTGTGGATGGATCTTGCCAATGCTTACAGATTTCAGCTTACCTATAGAGAATACAGCCGTCAGATGGAACAGAAACTGCAGATACAGAAACAGAATTATGAGGAACTTACAGAAAAGATGGATGAGATCAGCAGGATGCGCCATGATATGAGACACCATCTGCGCACCATCATGTCTTACACCCAGCAGGGAAAATATCAGGAGATGATGGAATACCTGCAGGAGTATGCATCCGTTATAACAGAAGGGGAAAAGCTAATCTGTTATTGCAGAAACATGGCCGTAGATGCAGTGATCCATTTTTATGCAGGAGAACTGAGAGAGAAAGGGATTCCTTTTGAATGTGATATGATGCTGCCGCAGAATATTGGCATTTCAGATACAGATCTGTGCAAAATATATGGAAATCTTCTGGAAAATGCCGTAGATGCAGTAAAAGATCTGCTACCGGAAAATAAGCCTTATGTAAAGATGCTTACAAAGGTTAAGAACAGGAAGCTTCTGATAGAGATTTCAAATCCATATTCCAATGAAATCCAGCGAAGAGAAAAAGTTTTTTATTCAACAAAGCATGAAGGCTTTGGAATCGGAACAGCGTCTGTAGCAGAAGTGGTACAACGAATGGGCGGATATGTAGTTTTTAATACAGAAGAGGGTATTTTTAAAGTAAATATCTTTCTGCCGGTGAAAACAGTACAGTAAATAAATAGTTACTGCCCGGAGGGGAAGAGGCATATCGGAAATACTTATTTATCAGAGTCTGAAGAGAATAAGTATTCCAGATATGCTTTTTTTATTGCGTTGGAGCCACGCTTGCGTACAGTAACAAGCTCCTGATTGTCCATCACAAAGCCTTCATCTGTGGATTTCTCGATGTGATCCATATTTACGATACAGCCTCTGTAACAGGAGAGAAAACATTTCATTCCCTCCAGAAGCTCTTCGAATTTCTGGAAGGTTATGTAGGAGCGTATAATGCCTGCATCTGTGGTATGTACCTGAACTGCATTGCGGTAGGTATCCACGTACAGGATGCTCCTGACAGGGATCTTTACAGGGGTACGGTCGGAGATCAGCTCTATATATCTGGAATTCTGCGACTGCCTGAACTGGATTGTTGAGAGGATCCGGCAAAGCTTCTCCGGGTCAAAGGGCTTCAGCAGATAGTAGGATGCCTGTACATCATAGCTTTCCACAGCAAAGGAATCACTGCTTGAAATAAAAATCAGAGCAGCTGTATCCCTGGCTTCGCGGAGCTTTCTGGCTGCATCCATACCGGTCATACTGCCCATATAAATATCCATAATGATCAGGTCGTAAAATCCGGGTATGTATTTAGTAAAAAAAGCTTCTGCGCTGGAATACAAATGGATGTCTGCGGATGTGTTCTGGGATTCATAATAAGAAGAAATGACAGATTTTACCTGACGCAGATCTTCCTTTGAATCGTCAAGGATTGCAATATTCAAAAGGAGTACCTCCTAAATTAACTTAAACATAATTTGTATTTTAGCGTATTTTCATGAGTTATTCAAGTACGGATTCCTTACTGAAAGCAAGTAATACCATAAGTATTTATTCATTTTTCCATATTTCATGAAAAATGTCATTTAATCCCATGTATCTTGAAAATAAGACTGAAATTTTTTATAGTAAGAACATAGAAATTCAGTTTAGAAAAATGTACACACATTTTAAGAAAGGAATGGTAAAAAATATGAAAAACTGGAAAAAAATAATGGCAGGTCTTTGTGCTGCTACAATGGTAAGCTCTATGGTTGTTCCGGTATGGGCAGCAGAGGAGACTACAGAAGAAGCAGCAGATGACGGAGATGTCGCGGATGTATCAGAGGCAATGTTAGGACTCTGGAAGGACAGCGCAGGAGATATCTACGGATTCTACAAAGATAATTCGTTTTTTGGTCAGTGGAAGGATGAAGAGCAGGATGTTCTTGGTGTATATGCCCTGAGTTCAGACGGAGAATATACAGCTCTGGTAATGCAGTTCGCAAATGACGACGGCACGTATGATGATGAAAATATGGTAACTTATCTGGTGCAGGCAAATGAGGAAGAGAATCTTCTGGAACTTTATGATCCGGACAGTCTGGACCTGACTGCAACCCTGGAGCCTTATGAGGCAGACGGTGATGAGTCGGATTACAATCAGACTTATCAGGATATGGGTGATATCCTGACAGAGTGTTATTCCGGCGAAACAGAAGCGGGTGAGACTTTTATTTATGCAGCTAATGAGGATGGAACTTTCTGCTCAGTACTTGTGATCGATCAGGATGATAACTATGTAAGCTTTGTTGGTGAAGGTACTTTTGATGAAGAGAATGGTACTGTGACGATTACTGATGAAGTTTCTGAGATGGCACTTACTTTTGGCGTGGCAGTGAATGATGATGATACACTGACACTGGATATGGGTGATCTTGGAAGTGCCACTGTACAGGAAGCTACGCTGGCAGTTGCCGTTCAGGGACTGAAGTATGCAGTTGAGAATGGAACTGAGATGAACTAAGCAATTCTTTTTCAGGAACAAAAATATGTGATTTTGAGGATACTCCTCTTCGGATAGATTTATTCGGAGGGGAGTGTTTTTTCTGTGCCGGGGGTTTTAGAATGGCTGGGAAGATGGTATAATGAGGAGCGAATTCTATAGTTTTTGTGGAAGTGTTACAGATGAGCAGAAACAGACAGGAAGCGAAAATTACGAGAGAGGTTTGAATTTATGAATATTCTGAATATAGAGCATGTTTCTAAGGTGTTTGGTGAGAAGGTGGTGCTGGATGATGTTTCCTACGGGGTGCATCAGGGAGATAAGATTGGGATCATCGGGATTAATGGGACCGGGAAGTCTACGATTCTGAAGATCATCGGCGGTCTGGAGGAGCCGGATGAGGGGCAGGTGATCACTCAAAATGGTCTGAGAATCACGTATCTTCCGCAGATGCCGGAGTTTCCGCAGGGAGCTTCTGTCCTGGATTATGTGGCAGAAGGAAAGTGGCAGAAGGACTGGAGTACTGAGAGCGAGGCAAGGAATGTTCTGAATAAGCTGGGAATTACAGACCATGAGGAGAAGATCGATCATTTATCCGGGGGACAGAAGAAAAGGGTGGCACTGGCAAGGACTCTGGTGAATCCCTGTGATGTGCTGCTTCTGGACGAGCCTACCAACCATCTGGATAATGAGATGGTGACCTGGCTGGAGGACTTTCTGAGAAGTTTTAAGGGCGTTGTGATTATGGTTACTCATGACAGATATTTCCTCGACAGGGTTACTAATAAGATTCTGGAGATTTCCCATGGCGGCCTTTATGCTTATGAGGCTAATTACTCGAAGTTTCTGGAACTGAAGGCAGAGCGTGAGGAGATGGAGCTTGCCAGTGAGAGGAAGAGACAGAGCGTACTCCGCATGGAACTGGAGTGGGCAAAGCGTGGATGCAGAGCCAGAAGTACCAAGCAGCGGGCACGTCTGGAACGCCTGGAGGCACTGAAGAACGGAAAGGCTCCGGTGCGTGATGCGAATGTGGAGCTGGATTCTGTTGAGACACGTATGGGAAAGAAGACAATCGAACTTCACCATATCAGCAAGAGTTTTGGTGAGAAGAAGATCCTGGATGATTTTAATTATATTGTGCTGCGCAATCAGCGTCTTGGGATTATTGGTCCTAATGGGTGCGGAAAGTCAACACTCATCAAGATTATTGATGGGATGATACAGCCGGATGCAGGAGAAGTGGAAATTGGAGAAACCATTCGCATAGGGTATTTTGCACAGGAAGTGCCGGATATGGATACCAATCAGCGTGTGATCGATTATATCCGCGACGTGGCAGAGTATATTCCGACCAGAGACGGGAAGATTTCCGCAACAATGATGCTGGAGAGGTTTCTTTTTGATTCTGCCATGCAGTATGCACCCATTGCCAAATTGTCAGGTGGTGAGAAGAGGCGTCTGTATCTGCTGAAGGTTCTGATGGAGGCGCCGAATGTGCTTCTTCTGGATGAGCCAAGTAATGATCTGGATATTCCTACACTGACCATTCTGGAGGATTATCTGGATTCTTTTGCAGGGATTGTGATCGCAGTGTCTCATGACAGGTATTTTCTGGATAATATTGTGGACAGGATTTTTGCTTTTGAGGGGAATGGACATCTGACCCAGTATGAGGGCGGATATACGGATTATACAGAGGCGCTGGCGAGAAAAGGCGGGGCAGTATCTGAAGGACAGAGCACTGCAGTTGGTGCGGAAAAGAAGAAGTCGGCTCAGGCAGACTGGAAGCAGAATCGTCCCCAGAAGCTGAAATTTACCTATAAAGAGCAGAGGGAATTTGAAACCATCGATGATGATATTGCAGCGCTGGAGGAACTGCTGGAGAAGCTGGATAAGGATATGGAGGCCAATGCCACCAATTCTGTGAAGCTTCGTGAGATCATGGAGCAGAAGGAGAAGGCACAGGCAGATCTGGATGAGAAGATGGACAGGTGGGTTTATCTGAATGATCTGGCGGAGCGAATCGAAGCACAAAAAAGTGAAAAGTGATTTTTTTCAGATGCTATTGACTTTGCAGAGGGTTCTTTAGTATGATACAGATTATGGAAGATTGCAGGAGCTGCTTTGCAGCGGGGCAATTTGCGGATGCCGGGTCAGTAACAGAAAATATCTTTTGATTCTGACATCTGTAAGTGAACAGTAAGTGAACAGGAGATATAAAAATATGGCAGAACAGGTCAGAGTTGTAGTGGACGCAATGGGCGGGGATAATGCCCCGGCAGAACCTGTCAGAGCTGCAGTGGAAGCTGTAACAGAGAGACAGGACATAAAAGTAATTCTTACAGGAAAACAGGAAGTGATAGATAAGGAACTGGCGAAATATTCCGGATATCCGAAGAACCAGATCCAGGTTGTCAATGCATCCCAGGTGATCGAGACAGCAGAACCCCCTGTTTTTGCGATCCGTAAGAAAAAAGATTCATCAATCGTAGTAGGTTTGAATATGGTTAAGAAACAGGAGGCAGATGCCTTTGTTTCATCAGGAAGTACAGGAGCTGTTCTTGTTGGCGGACAGGTACTGGTAGGCAGAAGTAAAGGTGTGGAGAGGCCGCCTCTTGCACCGTTGATCCCTACCACGAAGGGTGTTTCCCTTCTGATTGATTGTGGTGCCAATGTGGATGCACGTCCATCGCATCTGGTGCAGTTTGCGAAGATGGGCTCTATTTATATGGAGAACGTAGTTGGTATTAAAAATCCAAAAGTTGCCATTGTAAATAACGGGGCGGAAGAGGAGAAGGGAAATGCACTTGTAAAAGAAACTTTCCCTCTTCTGAAAGAATGCAAAAGCATTAATTTCATCGGAAGTATAGAAGCCAGAGATATTCCGGCAGGATATGCGGATGTGGTCGTATGCGAAGCATTTGTGGGAAATGTGATCCTTAAATTATATGAGGGAGTTGGTTCTGCCCTGATCCAGAAGATCAAAGAAGGAATGATGACCAGCACAAGAAGTAAGATCGGTGCACTTCTGGTAAAGCCTGCACTGAAAGAAACTCTGAAATCCTTTGATGCAACGGAATATGGCGGAGCACCGCTTCTGGGGCTTAAAGGACTTGTGGTAAAGACGCATGGAAGTGCCAAAGCCATTGAGATCAAACATGGTATTTTCCAGTGTGTACAGTTTAAACAGGAGAAGATCAACGAGAAGATCGCAGAGCGTATCCTGGAGGATCAGGAAGTACTGAAGTCCGGAGCAGAATAGAGCAGGACAGGAACAGAAACAGGAAGGAGGGTTGAAGATGGAACTGGAGAAAATAAAAGCTATCATAGCAGAGGTTCTGAATATTGATGCAGATTCGATCACAGAAGACACTACATTTGTAGATGATCTTGGTGCAGACTCTCTTGATATTTTTCAGATTATTATGGGGATTGAAGAGGAGTATGACATTGAGCTGGATAATGAATCTGTCGAACAGATTCAGACAGTCGGTGATGCTGTTGAAGCAATTCGGACAATTAAATAAAAATGTAACTGTCCGGCAGTCTGAAATTTGACAGGAGCATAGTACAGGCGCACTGAGCAGTTGCAAAAAATGATGTCGCAGGGTTGTCATATGACAGCCCTGCGCATATGGAGAGGGTTAGAGGAATGAATAGAAAGACAGAAGAATTAGAAGAAATCATAGGATATCATTTTAAAAATAAACATTATCTTACACAGGCACTGACTCACAGTTCCTATGCAAATGAGAAGAAGCTGGGGAAGCTGGGCAGCAATGAGAGACTGGAGTTTCTGGGAGATGCTGTGCTGGAGCTGATCAGCAGTGATTATCTGTATGCAAGATTTACCCAGATACCGGAGGGAGAGCTGACAAAGAAGAGAGCCAGCCTGGTGTGTGAGCCAAGCCTTGCCTATTGTGCAAGAGAATTCGGACTGCCGCAGTTTCTGTTGCTTGGAAAGGGAGAGGATATGACAGGCGGAAGAAACAGGGATTCTATCGTCTCTGATGCAACAGAGGCTTTATTGGGAGCTATCTATCTGGATGGTGGTTTTGCTAATGCAAAGGAGTTTGTGCTGAATTTTATCCTGAATGATATTGAACATAAACAGCTCTTTTATGATAGCAAGACCATCCTGCAGGAAATCGTGCAGGAAAACGGAACACAGCCGGTGGAATATATTCTGACAAAAGAAGAAGGCCCGGATCATAACAAAAACTTTACTGTGGAGGCAAGAGTAAACGGAAAAGTGATGGGACAGGGAAGCGGTCATACAAAGAAAGCAGCAGAACAGGCCGCAGCATACCAGGCGATTCGTGTACTCAGAAAATAAACAGGAGAATTATGTATTTAAAGAATATAGAGGTACAGGGATTTAAGTCTTTCGCCCAGAAGATCAATTTTGAATTTCATAACGGGATCACCGGTATTGTAGGTCCGAACGGAAGTGGAAAGAGCAATGTCGGTGATGCGGTGAGATGGGTGCTGGGTGAACAGAGTGCCAGGTCTCTGCGAGGAGGAAATATGCAGGATGTTATTTTCTCCGGTACAGAGACAAGAAAACCCCTGGGTTATGCATCGGTGGCGATCACACTGGATAATTCAGACCATAAGCTTCCGGTTGATTTTAACGAGGTTACGGTTACCAGAAGGCTTTACCGTTCAGGAGAGAGTGAATATAAGATCAACGGAAGTGCCTGCAGACTGAAAGATATCAATGAGATGTTTTATGATACAGGTATCGGTAAAGAAGGATATTCCATTATCGGACAGGGACAGATCGACAGGATCCTAAGCGGTAAACCGGAAGAGAGAAGAGAGCTTTTTGATGAGGCAGCAGGTATTGTTAAATTTAAGAGAAGAAAGAATACCACGATCAAAAAACTGGAGGAAGAACGCCAGAACCTGGTCAGAGTGACAGATATCCTCTCGGAGCTTACCAGACAGCTGGAACCACTGGAGAAACAGTCAGAGACAGCAAGAGTTTATCTTTCCAAAAGAGAGACTCTTAAGGAACTGGATGTGAATATGTTCCTGATGGAGTATGCTGCTGCAGCCAAAGAACTCAAGGAACTGGAAGAGAAGAACATAATTGCGCAGAATCAGCTGAAGGATACCCAGAGTTCCTATGACCGGACCAAGGTGGAATATGAACGTCTGGAACAGGAACTGGAAGATTTAAATTCCAAAATGGATGCACTTCGCATTTCCGGTCAGGAGCAGGCAATCCGTAAACAACAGCTGGAAGGCCAGATCAATGTATTAAATGAGCAGATACTGGCAGGGGCACAGAATGAAGAGCATTATAAGGGACGTATCCAGACTATTGAGGCTGAACTTTCAGTAAGAACAGATTCAAAGAAGAAACTTGAAGAAGAAAAAACGGATATTTATGCACAGTTAAAGGCTGTCCGTAAGAAACTTTCTGAGGAAGAAGAGAAATTAAGGACAGCGCAGGAGAATATGGAAGCCTGTACTCTCGAAGTGGAGAATGGCAAAAATGAGATCATTGAAATTCTGAACAGCCGCGCCAATGTCAAGGGTAAAGCCCAGAGATTTGATGCAATGATGGAACAGGCAGAAATCCGTAAGGCAGAGATCAGCCAGCGTATTCTCAGACTGAAGAGTGAAGAGGAAGAGCAGCAGACCATTCTGACTACAGCCCGGAAACAGTATGATGAGATTACATCCCAGATTGAAAATGCCAATGAGGAATGTGAACATCTGAATCTGAGTGTGATGAAGATTCAGGAAAAGCTGAAGGAACAGAACACAAAGCTGGAAGCAGAACAGACAGCCTATCACAGAGAGGCATCCCGGCTGGATTCTCTCAGAAATATCGCGGAGCGCTATGATGGATACGGAAACAGTATCCGGAGAGTTATGGAACAAAAAGAACGTGTTCCGGGAATCCAGGGTGTTGTCGCAGATCTGATCCAGGTAAACAAAGATTATGAGATCGCTATCGAGACAGCTCTTGGTGGGAGCATTCAGAATATTGTTACAGATAATGAGCAGACTGCCAAAACCATGATCGAATTTCTGAAAAAGAATCGTTATGGACGTGCGACCTTTCTTCCCATGAGCAGCATAAGTCCCAGAGGTGAGTTTACACCGAAAGAAGCACTGAAAGAGCCGGGCGTTGTGGGGATTGCCAGCGAACTGGTGTCCGTAGCTTCTCAGTATCAGCAGATCACGAAATTCCTTCTTGGAAGAGTGCTGGTAGTTGATAACATTGATCATGCCATTGCAATAGGAAAAAAATACAGACACAGTCTGAGAATGGTCACAACAGAGGGTGAATCCTTAAACCCGGGAGGTTCCATGACCGGCGGTGCCTTCAGAAACAACAGCAATCTGCTTGGAAGACGGCGTGAAATAGAGGAACTGGAAACAAAGGTAAATCAGCTGAAGCAGAATCTGACCGAAATGCAGAATGCTGTTGAGGAAAATAAAAATCAGAGAAACAGGCTTCGTGATGCCATTGCAGGATTTCAGGAAAAACTCCGTCAGAAATATATAGAACAGAATACTGCCAGAATGAATATCAAACAGCAGGAAAAGAAAGCTGAGGAGATCCGAAGCGGATATGCGCAGATCAACAGAGATCAGGCAGAGATCAAACGCCAGGTCATGGAAATCCGGCAGGATCATGACCGGATTGCTAGGGAACTGGAGAATTCAAAGCAGGATGAGAAAGAACTGGAGAGTTTTATTGAGGCAAAGCAGTCAGAACTGGATGAATGGAAAGAAGAAGAGAAGAAAATCACCCGGGAGTTAGAAGAAATCCGTCTTCAGTCATCCGCTCTTGAACAGAAAGAGAAATTTGACCAGGAAAACCTGAGCCGTCTGAAAGCAGAAATCACAGCTTTTATGACTGAGAAAGAGGATATTTATCAGTCTCTTGCTCACAGCAGTGAAGAGATGGAAAAGAAGCAGGAGATGATCACCCAGCTGAAAAAAGAGTCGGAAGAGTCTGTCCTTTATGAAGAACAGGCACAGATGCAGCTGAAAAATCTGCAGAAGGAGAAAGAGAGCAGAACTTCTCAGCATAAAGATTTTTTTGAGAAAAGAGATTATCTGTCCGGTCAGATCGGACTTCTGGATAAGGAATGTTACCGTCTGCAGGGACAGATGGACAAGCTGGAGGAGAACAGGGAAGAGCGGATTGCTTATATGTGGTCCGAGTATGAGATCACTCCCAATAATGCCGTTTCCTACAGAAAAGAGGAACTTACTGATCTTTCGCAGATGAAGCGACAGGCAGCTCAGATTAAAGATGATATCAGAAAGCTGGGACCTGTAAATGTAAATGCTATTGAGGATTATAAGGAACTTCTGGAAAGACACACCTTTCTGTCCGGCCAGTATGAGGATCTGGTCACAGCGGAGAAAACTCTGGAACAGATCATTCAGGAGCTGGATGAGGGAATGCGGAAACAGTTTTCTGAGAAATTCGGTGAGATCCAGAAGGAATTTGACAAGGCATTTAAGGAATTGTTCGGAGGCGGAAAAGGAACTCTGGAGCTGGATGAAGAGGCAGATATCCTGGAGGCAGGAATTAAGATCATTTCCCAGCCGCCGGGAAAGAAACTGCAGAATATGATGCAGCTTTCCGGCGGGGAAAAAGCTCTGACAGCTATCGCACTTCTTTTCGCGATCCAGAATCTGAAGCCGTCACCGTTCTGTCTGCTGGATGAGATCGAGGCAGCGCTGGACGATTCCAATGTTGGGCGATTTGCCGGATATTTACAGAAGTTGACGAAAAACACACAATTTATTATAATAACCCATAGACGTGGAACTATGAACGCCGCAGACCGGCTTTATGGTATTACCATGCAGGAAAAAGGGGTATCCACACTGGTTTCCGTCGATCTGGTGGAGAATCAGCTTACCCAGTAACAGGAGGAGTTTCACATGGCAGAAGAAAAGAAAGGTTTTTTTAAACGATTAGTCAGTGGACTGGCAAAGACCAGAGACAATATCGTAGCCGGATTTGACAATATTTTCAGTGGTTTTTCCAGCATTGATGAAGATTTTTATGAAGAGCTGGAAGAGATTCTGATCATGGGTGATATCGGGATCAATGCGACCACTTCTATTATTGAGAATTTAAAGAAAGAGGTTTCCGAACGTCATATTAAGGAACCGATGGAATGTAAACAGCTTCTGATCAATGAGATTAAGGATCAGATGCGTGTGGACAGCACAGAGTATGAATTTGAGAACCGCAGATCCGTAGTTTTGGTGATCGGTGTCAATGGTGTCGGAAAAACCACTTCAGTAGGAAAGCTTGCAGGAAAATTAAAAGACCAGGGCAAGAAGGTTATCCTTGCAGCAGCCGATACTTTCCGCGCAGCAGCAGGAGAGCAGCTTACTGAGTGGGCGAATCGTGCAGGTGTGGAGATCATCGGCGGACAGGCAGGAGCAGATCCTGCATCTGTTATCTATGATGCGGTGGCAGCAGCCAAAGCAAGAAATGCAGACGTACTTCTCTGCGATACAGCAGGACGTCTTCATAATAAAAAGAACCTTATGGAAGAACTCCGCAAGATTTACAGGATCCTGGAGAGGGAGTATCCGGATGCATATCTGGAGACACTGGTAGTGCTGGATGGTACCACCGGACAGAATGCCCTTGCACAGGCGAGACAATTTGCGGAGGTCGCAAATGTCAGCGGTATTATCCTTACCAAGCTGGACGGAACTGCCAAGGGAGGTATTGCAGTTGCCATCCAGTCTGAACTGGATATTCCGGTGAAGTACATTGGCGTAGGAGAAAGTATTGACGATCTTCAGAAATTCGATGCAGATGCATTTGTAAATGCGTTGTTTGATGTAGACCATAAAGAAAACCCGGACGCTCAAGATTAGGATGTACTTTCGGAGTCAAATCAAGTACAAAAAGATTCCAGGAGTACATTTAGGACAAAATGGAGGAAAAAACAATGCTTACTTTAGAGAGTTTTGAACAGGCATCAGAGATCGTAAAACAGGTCACACAGGAAACAAAGCTGATCAAGAGCAGCTATTTCAGTGAACTTACAGGAAATAAGGTTTATTTAAAACCGGAGAATATGCAGCGTACAGGTGCATATAAGGTTCGTGGTGCTTATTATAAGATCAGCACTCTTTCCGATGAAGAGAGAAATAAAGGTCTGATCACAGCATCTGCCGGAAATCATGCACAGGGCGTTGCCTATGCTGCACATAAATATGGAGTGAAGGCAGTGATCGTTATGCCTACCACAACTCCGCTGATCAAGGTTGAGAGAACAAAGAGTTACGGTGCAGAGGTTATCCTGCATGGTGATGTATATGATGAGGCATGTGCACATGCACTGGAACTTGCTGAGAAAGAGGGATATACCTTTATCCATCCTTTCGATGATCCGGCAGTTGCCACAGGACAGGGTACCATTGCAATGGAGATCGTTCAGGAGCTTCCGCTTGTTGATTATATTCTGGTTCCAATCGGTGGAGGCGGACTTGCAACAGGTGTTTCCACACTTGCGAAGCTGTTAAATCCACATATCAAAGTCATCGGTGTGGAACCGGCAGGGGCTGCCTGCATGAAAGCTTCTCTGAAGAAGGGTGAGGTTGTGACTCTTCCGCACGTAAATACGATTGCTGACGGTACTGCAGTACAGACACCCGGAAAGAAAATCTTCCCGTATATCCAGAAGAATCTGGACGATATCATCACTATCGAGGATGATGAACTGATCGTTGCTTTCCTTGATATGGTTGAGAACCATAAGATGATCGTAGAGAATTCCGGTCTTCTGACAGTGGCAGCGCTTCGTCATCTGGATGTGAAGGGAAAGAAGATTGTTTCTATCTTAAGCGGTGGAAACATGGATGTTATTACCATGTCTTCTGTTGTTCAGCATGGTCTGATCCAGAGAGACAGAATCTTCACAGTATCTGTGCTCATTCCGGATAAGCCGGGCGAACTGGTACGCGTGGCAAGCGTGATCGCTAGGGCTCAGGGCAATGTTATCAAGCTGGATCATAACCAGTTTGTAAGCACGAACAGAAATGCGGCAGTGGAACTTAAGATCACATTGGAGGCTTTTGGCACAGATCATAAGAATGAGATTGTTAAAGCTCTCGAAGATGCAGGATGCAGACCAAAGGTGATCCGCCCAAGTCTGTGATTGTCTCAGAGTAGCATCTGCCATGTAAATAAATGAAATGGGAGCCCTGGTGTTCAGTATATGGATGCCGGGGCTTTTTTGATGAGATTTTTAAGAAGTGTATCGGAAAAAATAAATTTGCGCTGTCAAGAGAAAATGCTTGACAGCACATTGGAAATAGGTTAATATAGTCAAGGTGATTACAGATGGAGAAGTTTGTAGAGCAAGGTTATTTATATGATTTTTATGGAGAACTTCTGACAGAGAGACAGCAGCAGGTTTATGAGAGCGTGGTGCTGGAGGATTACTCGCTGAGTGAAGTCGCAGAGGATCTGGGCATCAGCAGACAGGGTGTGCATGATATGATCAAGAGATGCAACAAGACCCTTGAAGAGTATGAACAGAAGCTTCATCTTGTAGAGAAATTCCTGAATATACGGGCACAGGTAAAGCAGATCCGTGTACTTGCCCGGGAATATCATTCCGATGAAATTGTAAATATTTCCAATGAGATTTTAGAGGAGTTATAACATATGGCATTTGAAAGCTTGACAGATAAACTGCAGAATGTATTTAAGAAGTTGCGAAGCAAGGGCCGCCTGACAGAGGAGGACGTTAAGCTTGCCCTTAAGGAAGTAAAGATGGCTCTGTTAGAGGCAGACGTAAACTTTAAGGTTGTGAAGCAGTTTACTAAATCTGTACAGGAGCAGGCAATCGGACAGGACGTTATGAGCGGTCTGAATCCGGGTCAGATGGTGATCAAGATTGTTAATGATGAACTTGTGAAATTAATGGGAAGTGAGACAACAGATTTGCCTCTTCGCCCGGGAAATGAGATCACAGTGTTCATGATGGCAGGTCTGCAGGGTGCAGGTAAGACCACCACAGTTGCGAAGCTTGCAGGTAAGCTGAAATCCAAAGGTAAGAAACCTCTTTTAGTAGCCTGCGATGTTTACCGTCCGGCGGCTATCACACAGCTGCAGGTCAACGGCGAGAAACAGGGCGTGGAAGTATTTTCCATGGGAGATAAGCAGAAGCCTGTGGATATTGCGAAAGCAGCCATAGAGCATGCGAAGGCAAATCAGCAGAATGTCGTACTTATCGATACAGCCGGTCGTCTTCATGTTGATGAAGATATGATGCAGGAACTTGCAGATATCAAGGCGAACATTCAGGTAGATGCAACCATCCTCATCGTAGATGCGATGACCGGACAGGATGCGGTAAATGTGGCAAGCACATTTGCTGATAAAGTAGGAATCGACGGTGTCATTCTTACCAAGATGGATGGTGATACCCGAGGCGGTGCAGCCCTTTCTATCAAGGCAGTAACCGGTAAGCCTATTCTGTATGTAGGTATGGGCGAGAAACTTTCTGATCTGGAGCAGTTCTATCCGGAACGTATGGCTTCCAGAATCCTTGGTATGGGTGATGTCATGAGCCTGATCGAAAAAGCAGAAGCTTCCATCGATAAAGAACAGGCGCAGGACATGCAGAAGAAGTTAAAGAAAATGGACTTTGACTTCAACGATTACCTTACCAGTATGGAACAGATGAACAAGATGGGCGGTATCGGCAGTATCCTGAATATGCTTCCAGGTATGGGCGGTAAGATGAAGGATATTGAGGGAATGATCGATGAGAAAGCCATGGACAGAACCAAGTCAATTATCCTTTCCATGACACCTCAGGAGAGAAGTAATCCGTCAATACTGAACATTTCCAGAAAGAACCGTATTGCCAGAGGTGCAGGAGTAGATGTCTCTGAAGTAAACCGTCTGGTGAAACAGTTTGAGCAGAGCAAGAAGATGATGAAACAGATGCCTGGTCTTATGGGCGGAAAAGCCGGTAAGCGTGGCGGTGGATTTAAACTTCCGTTCGGACTGTAATTGAGAAGTTAGCGAAGCGGATAACGCTTTGACATAAAAGTTACTGTTTCATAGCTGAACAGTAATATAACATAAGAAAACAATATATTTTATTTAATGGAGGAAAAGAAACAATGGCAGTTAAAATCAGATTAAGAAGAATGGGACAGAAGAAAGCACCTTTTTATAGAATCGTAGTTGCAGATTCCCGTTGCAAACGTGATGGAAGATGTATCGAAGAAATCGGAACATACGATCCAAACCTTGAGCCAAGCGCTGTAACAGTTGATGAAGAAGCAGCTAAAAAATGGCTTGCAGCAGGAGCTCAGCCTACAGATGTTGTAGCAAAAATCCTCAAAGATGCCGGAATTGAAAAATAATTCAGATATACCAGGATAAGGTATTTCTGCAGCGTCCGTAGGGGACGGGTCAGGGAGGTATGTAATGAAAGAATTAGTGGAAGTAATTGCAAAATCTCTTGTTGAAAATCCGGATGAAGTAGTTGTTACTGAGACAGAAAAGGAAGACGCGATCATCGTTGAACTGAAAGTCGGACCTGCTGACATGGGCAAGGTTATCGGACGGCAGGGAAGAATTGCGAAAGCGATCCGAACTGTGGTAAAAGCAGCTTCTTCAAAAAGCAGCAAAAAAGTGATTGTAGATATTCTGCAATGAAAATAAGGGTCAGGAGCTGTGGAACATCCCATGGCTCCTGATTTGGGTTTAAGCGGATTTGGAATATGGATCAGTATTCGCTGTGAGCAGGCATAAAAGCAGAATGCAAATGACGTATGATATGAAAATTATAGGAGTCAGCAGATGGAAGATTTATTAAAAGTTGGTGTGATCACTACGACACACGGAATATGCGGGGAAGTAAAAGTATATCCTACCACAGATGCAGACAGATTTCTGGATCTGGAATATGTTCTGCTTGACACAGGCAGAGAGAAAAGAAAGCTTGAAATAGAGAATGTTAAGTATTTCAAGAACCTTGTAATCCTGAAATTCAGGGGAATTGATAATATTAATGATATAGAGATGTATAAAAAAAGAGAACTCTGGATCCCGAGAGAAGAAGCGCAGGAGCTGGAAGAAGATGAATATTACATTGCAGACCTGATCGGTATGGATGTAGTTCTCGAAGACGGAAGCAAATTTGGAACTCTGAAAGATGTAATGGAAACAGGCGCTAATGATGTCTATGTAGTAGAGGATGACAAAGGCGAAGAAATTCTGCTCCCTGCTATCAGGGAATGTATCCTTGATGTGGATGTGGAGAAGAATGTAATGACCATTCATCTGATGAAAGGATTAATATAAATGAATTTTCATGTTTTAACCCTGTTTCCGGAGATGATTGAAAATGGCATGAATACCAGCATTACCGGACGTGCGATCACAAAAGGTCTCCTCACACTGGAGGCAGTGAACATTCGTGATTATGCATTCAATAAGCACCAGAAAGTGGATGATTATACCTATGGCGGCGGTGCCGGAATGCTGATGCAGGCAGAACCGGTTTACCTTGCTTATGAGGCGATTGCAAACCGTACGGCAAAAAAGCCAAGAGTTGTATATCTGACTCCTCAGGGGCAGGTATTTAACCAGGCTATGGCCAGAGAAATGGCGCAGGAAGAGGATCTGGTATTCCTTTGTGGACACTATGAGGGAATTGATGAGCGTGTTCTGGAGGAAATCGTCACAGATTACGTATCTATCGGAGATTACGTGCTTACAGGCGGCGAACTTCCTGCAATGGTCATGATGGATTCCATTTCAAGAATGGTTCCGGGTGTACTGAATAATCAGGAGTCCGGTGAGACAGAATCCTTTGCAGGAAACCTTCTGGAGTATCCGCAGTACAGCCGTCCGGAAGAGTGGCATGGCAAAAAAGTACCGGAGGTTCTTATGTCCGGTCATCACGCAAACATAGAAAAGTGGCGCAGAGAGCAGTCAATTTACCGCACGGCAAAAAGACGCCCGGATCTTCTTAAGAAAGCTGATCTGACAAACAAAGAATGGAACTATGTGCGCCAGTTAAGGAAACAGTGGAAGGAAGAAGAGGAGCAGATAAAATGAAAACATCAGATTTTTATTATGACCTTCCTCAGGAACTGATCGCTCAGGATCCTCTGGAGGATAGAAGTTCATCCAGACTGATGCATCTGTCTTTAAAAGATGGCAGCATTGAGCATCGCCATTTCACAGATGTTCTGGATTATATGGAAGAGGGAGACTGCCTGGTCATCAACGATACAAAGGTAATCCCTGCCCGGTTATACGGACATAAAGAAGAGACAGGAGCACTAATCGAAATCCTGCTTCTGAAGCGAAGAGAGAATGATATCTGGGAGTGTCTGGTAAAACCCGGAAAGAAGGCACGCCCGGGTGCTAAGATCACATTTGGAAATGGTATTTTAAAAGGTGAGATCATTGATGTGGTGGACGAGGGAAACCGTCTGATCCAGTTCCATTATGAAGGAATCTTTGAGGAAATCCTGGATCAGCTTGGCGAAATGCCTCTGCCGCCTTATATTACACATAAACTGAAAGATAAGAACCGTTATCAGACAGTTTATGCAAAGAACGAAGGCTCCGCAGCAGCACCGACAGCAGGATTGCACTTTACTAAAGAGCTTCTTGAAAAAGTAAAGGAAAAAGGCGTCAATATCGCTCATGTGACTCTTCATGTAGGTCTCGGAACTTTCCGCCCTGTCAAAGTAGATGACGTGGAAAGCCACCATATGCATTCCGAATTCTACATAGTAGAGGAGGATCAGGCAAAGCTGATCAATGACACAAAGAAGGCAGGTAAACGTGTAATAGCAGTAGGAACCACAAGCTGCAGAACACTGGAATCTGCAACAGGAGAAGATGGAATCCTCAAAGCCGGAAGCGGATGGACAGAAATCTTTATTTATCCGGGCTATCATTTTAAAATGATCGATGCCCTGATTACAAACTTCCACCTGCCGGAATCTACACTCGTTATGCTGGTATCTGCACTGGCAGGTAAGGAGAATATCATGCATGCCTATGAGGTTGCAGTACAGGAGAAATATCGTTTCTTCTCCTTTGGAGATGCGATGATTATTATTTAACTGAATCACGTAATTTCCCTGCTTAAATTGTGAAAAGCAATAAGCAGTGAAGGGGTGCATCTCCTGATAAACTGCGAAGCAGATATTGGTTTAAAACTATGAAGCGGAATAAAGTGAAAATAATTATATAATTATAAGAAAGGGCTGGAAGATGCAGAGATGTGTCATTCGGCTTTTTGATTGTATATACCAAACTTGACATCACAAATATCACAAGATAAAATAAAAATACGAAAGCTGATGTTGAGATGGAGGGCGGTGCAAAATGGAATATCATACAGGTACAGTTGTTTTTGGAGACTGGGTAATTGTTGAGAAGATTGGTGAAGGAGCCAGCGGTCAGGTGTTCAAAATACAAAAAACAATAGAAAGAAATAACAGCAAAACATATGTATATTCAGCACTTAAAGTAATCAGAATTCCAAGATCTGCGTCAGATGTTTATGAAGTGCGTAATGCATCTACAGATGAGAAATCCGTAACGGAATATTTTCAAAAGTATGTTGATCAGATTATTAATGAGATAGAGATCATGTCAGAGCTAAAAGGGCATCCCAATATTGTGTCATATGAGGACCATTCAGTTATTCCACATAGGGGGGAAGTTGGATGGGACATTTTGCTAAAGATGGAACTTTTGATACCCTTTCAGGAGTGGCAGACGAATCATATGCTGGATGAGACGGAAGTTTTAAAGCTTGGAAGGGATATAAGTGCTGCGTTGGCTTTTGCACGAAACAGAGGACTGGTACACAGGGATGTAAAACCACAGAATATTTTTGTGGATGAATTTGGAAATTTTAAGCTGGGTGATTTCGGAATTTCGAGGACTATCGAGAAGACAATGTCCGGGTTATCCAGAAAAGGAACGGAAAGCTATATGGCACCGGAAGTATATAATGGAAATGCATACGGGGAGAGCGTTGATGTTTATTCTCTGGGTCTGGTGTTATATAAATGTTTAAATAATAATCGACTGCCGTTTTTCCCTCCAATATCTAAACCCATCAGGTATTCTGACAGAGAAGAGGCGCTTAATAAAAGAATGGCAGGATACCGGATACCTGAACTTGAGAATGTCACGGACGAATTCATGGAAATACTTTACAAAGCCTGTGAATTTAATCCCCAAAAACGAATAAAAAATGCAGAGGAACTCTATGAGAGCCTGGATTTACTGGAAAAGAAAAGACGACAGGAATCAGGGACAAAGAATTATTACGGAAAAAGGGATGCAGAAAAAACAGAGTTAATTGAAAACGGAAAGATGTATCATACAGGTAGAAATTCAGGTTCCCGTACTTATACATCTGAGAAAAAACAAGGGAAAAATCGAAAAACAGCGGGTGTGATAGGTGCTTTTGCAGTTGTGTGTATGCTGTTTCTCGTAATTGCCGCAGGATATAAAATTTTGCCTTATATAAACAATTCAGAAGAAAAAGGCAGTTACAGGATTATTTCAGATGGATATGAAATGCTCACCCAGACGTATGATGGATATATGAGAATGCAAAGGAATGAAAAATGGGGATATCTGGATGAAATGGGACGTGAAGTAATTCCAGCGGAGTATGATTTTATCAAATTTTTTGGAGAAAATGGACTTGCACCGGCACAAAAAGATGGCAGATGGTATTACATAGATAAAGAGAATAATATTGTTGAAAATCCGGTATTTGATGAATATGAATATATGGGAATATTGAGTAACGGGTTTATACCGGCAAAACAATGGGATGGTAAATGGGGATATCTGGATAGTGATTTTAATAAGGTATCAACGTTTGAGTATGATCAGGCATTACCATTTCTGAATGGAATTGCGGCAGTGAAAAAAGGAGAGATGTGGGCTCTTATAAATAATAATATGGAAGTTACGACAGATTATATTTATGATAATATTGTTGTAGATGGACGTGAGATGTGTTCGTACAATAATGTTGTTTTCGTGTATGTTGGAGACAAAAAATATCTTGTCAATGGGAATGGAAAAAAGATATGTGAAGATGCTTTTGAAGATGCGGCTCCATTTTTATCGGTAGGTCCTGTGGCAGTAGAAATGAATGGAAAATGGGGATATATTTCGTCAGATGGTAAGAAAGTTATCGATTATCAATATGAAAGAGGAAGAAGCTTTACCCAAATTGGATACGCTGCAGCGAAACAAAATGGAAAATATGGTTATATAGACGAGAAGAACCATTGGGTCATTCAACCAGAATTTATACAGGCAAAGGCATGTAATGATCATGGAATAGCAGCTGTAGAGTCTGAAGAAGGAATCTGGAAATTAATTCAGATAGAATAATTGGAATACAAAAAACTAAAAGCCGGGAAGCTCAAATGTAAACTTCCCGGCTTATTTTAGTATATCAACAAGATTGCTCCAAGAAAAAACTTATCAGCACATTAGAGCGTGTTAAAAAAATCATTCCTGTAATCTGCACGCCCCACTTTGCGGTATATTTTTTAAACATATTTTAGTTCATATCAATCAGATTATTATCCGAAATATCATCCTCCGAAGAATCTGTATCTGAAGAATTTTCACTTGAAATATCTGATTCAGATGAGCTGGTAGATGTATTACGGTTATTATATTCCGCAGTAAAAGTAGTTCCCTCAGCAGTAGAAATCCACGAACTTCGTTCATTAATCTTCTCCAGGATACGCGTTGCTTCATCACCTTCCGCAGGAGTTGGCTGATAATTATTGTATCCGTCATAAGCAGCAGAGGAAATAGAACAGGGAATAATATTGGTTACATTATCATTTTTTACTCCATCAGCATCAATAGTAAAGGTCTGCTGGTAGATCATGGTATCCATATCGCTCGGGGAACTGTTGCCGCCAAAACAGAAATTACCAAGACTGTATACAATATTCTTTCCCTTATAAGTTTCAATACCCTGAAGTACATGAGGGTGATGTCCACATACCAGATCAGCGCCCAGATCGATTGCCATGCGGCCAAGAGTTGTCTGGTTACTGTCAGGAACAGTTTCTGTTTCATTGCCCCAGTGGAAGATTACCACGATCAGCTGTGCACCATCTGCCTGCACTTTGGCAATATTATCTTTTAACTGCTGTTCCCGGTCAAGATGATCGTACAGTTCATAAATACCTACCATACCTACCTTGATTCCCTTTATATCCATAACAGCAGTTTCGTCATATCCGAAATGAACAATTCCTGCATCATCCAGTGCTGCCAGGGTATCATCAAAGCCCTGATCGCCATAATCGTGGCTGTGATTATTAGCAGTATTTACTGCTTCCACGGAGCTGCCGGATAAAATAGAAGCATAGGAGGCAGGGGCTTTAAATGCAAATGTTTTGTCTTCCCGTTCATCTGAATCAGTAAGTGTTCCCTCGAAATTTGCAATGGTCAGATCATCAGCAGAGAAAATACTTCTTACATTCTGAAGAAAATAATCGGCACCATAATTCTCATAATAAGCATTTAAGCTGGTATCGTAATCGAAGGTTTCATCTGTTCCGAGGGTGCAGTCACCGACAACACTGAGAGTCAGAGAAACAGGAGCGGATATCGCGGTATCAGATGAATCTGTTTCTTGAGAATCTGTGGCAGCTGTTTGGTTACTGTCACCGGATGCGTTCATGGAAACCGCATTTTGGGCAGTGGTCTGTTTGGCCTGCATATAGTTGCTGCATCCCCGAATTCCTGCCAGAATGAGTACAAAAACCAGGATGAAACCTCCAATTCCGGCGGCGATCAGTAGTTTCTGACGTTTTTCCTGATAATACTTTGATTTTTTGTAGATATCTTTTCTGCGGGCAGAAGAGTTTTTGACAGGAGGATGTTTTGATTTTGGATGTGAGTTCATATGTGATTCTCGCTTTCTATGTATTTATAGCAATTTCATGATTATGTATTTAACCAAATCGAGTGAGTATTCAGATTCAATTGAGAAAATCTGCCGGACGTCAGCCTGTCAGATTTTTTTCATATGTTCTTTACTTGCTATATTCAGAATTAACAAAATAAAAGAATATTTTATCGATCATATATGAAAAGTATATAGAGAATTCACAGAATCGTCAATAAATAAGTCTTTTCATAAAACCGTATTTTTGTTATAATACTATGACAAAAGGTTACATAAATATTACAGGCAGAGGAATGATATATGTTATATATAGGAAATCACACAAGTTCTTCCAAAGGATACCTGGCAATGGGAAAACAGACACTTGCAAATGGAGGTAATACCTTTGCGTTTTTTACCAGAAATCCAAGAGGTGGAAGGGCAAAGGATATTAATTTGCAGGATGTGCAGGAATTTCTGCAGCTTGCACAGGAGAATCATTTTGGAAAAATAGTAGCGCATGCACCTTATACGATGAATTGTGCCGGAGCGAAGGAGAATCTGAGAGATTTTGCCAGAGAGACAATGGCAGATGATCTGAAACGTCTGGAACTGACTCCAGGAAATTATTATAATTTTCATCCGGGAAACCATGTCGGACAGGGCGCAGAAACTGGTATTGCTAGGATTGCAGAGATTTTGAATGAAGTACTTACAGAAGAACAGAGCACTACAGTACTTCTGGAAACCATGTCAGGAAAAGGCAGTGAAATAGGTCGAAACTTTGATGAACTGCGCCAGATCATTGACAGGGTAGAACGAAAAGATAAGATGGGTGTCTGTCTTGACACCTGTCATGTCTGGGATGGCGGATATGATATTGTAAATAACCTTGATGGGGTATTTACAGAATTTGACAGATTAAAAGCAATTCATTTGAATGACAGTATGAATGGACTTGGCAGTCACAAAGACCGACATGCGAAGATTGGTGAAGGTGAAATTGGTCTGGGAGCTCTGGTACGTGTGATCAGACATCCTGCCACAAAAGGAATCCCATTTATTCTGGAAACACCGAATGATGATGAGGGATGGACTCGTGAGATTGCACTTCTCAGGAAAGAATATGAGGAAAAATAAAGATGAAAACATTGATATTCAACGGTTCACCGCGAAAGAACGGTGAAACTGCATATATGATCCGGACTCTGCAGGAAAATCTTGGAGGGGATTTTAAGGTGGTTAATGCCTACAGGGCAGATATCCGACCGTGTATAGACTGCAGATGGTGTTTTGACCATGCAGGATGCGCAGTCAAAGATGAATGGCAGGAGGTTCTTTCGTACATTGAAGAATGTGACCATATTATTATGGCATCTCCTGTATATTTTGAGGAGGTTACGGGAATGCTTCTTGCTGTGATGAGCAGACTGCAGACCTATTTCAGTGCAAGATATATCCGTAAAGAAGAACCTGTTCCTAAGAAGAAAACAGGAGCAGTTCTGCTGACAGCAGGAAGTATCGGACCCAGAGAAAAAGCGGAAAGTACGGCAGAGATGCTGCTTCGTCAGATGAGCTGTGACAGTCTGGGGACTGTATATGTGAACCGTACAGACAAAGTGCCGGTCAGAGACAGAGAAGATATCATACAGGAAATAAAAGATCTGGCAGGCAGATTGAGAACAGCAGAATAAATATTATCTGAAAATGAAATACCATTTGTGTTATGTGGAACAGACGAAAGGATGATTAAAATGAAAAAAATAAAATATTTTATGATTACAGGAATGCTTCTGGCATCCATCGGTCTTGCCGGATGTGGGAAGAAGTCAGAAGATGATATTACAAATAAGGAAATTTATCAGGATGATCTTGAACCGCTGACAGAAGAAGAGCTGAATGAAATGGATGCAGATACTTCTGACGAGGATATGAAACAGATTGATGAGCCTGAGGAAGAAACTGCTGACATTACAGATACTACAGATGCAACAGAAACTACAGATAAAACGGAAAATACAGATAAAGCAGAAACTTCAGATTCTTCTGCAAAAAAATCTGCGGATAAAACTGAAACATCAGATTCTGCAGATACAACGAAATCAGAAACTAAAACGAAAACTGAAAAATAATTACAAGGGGGCGTCGCTGGAATTATTATTGCGACAGCCCCCTGATCATATTTCTGTAATTATCAGGAAAGAACCTCGTTCTTCAGTTCGTTCCCATCCATAAATGCTTTCGCATTTTCGAGAGTAGTCTCGGCAATGTTAGTCAGTGCTTCTTTTGTAAAGAATCCCTGATGAGAAGTCATCACTACATTCGGGAAGGAGAGCAGGCGCTGGGTAATGGAGCTCTGCAGAATACGCTCGGACATATCCTCGAATACGAAATCAGTTTCTTCTTCATAAACATCCAGTCCTACTGCAAAGAACTTATGATCACGGATTCCGGAGATCAGGTCCTCTGTCTTGATCAGGCCGCCGCGGGAAGTGTTTACAAGAATTACACCATCTTTCATTTTGGCGATAGTTTCTTCATTGATGATGTGTTTGGTTTCTTCTGTAAGCGGGCAGTGAAGACTGATGAGATCACTGGTTGCCAGAAGCTCATCCAGAGATACATATTCCAGATAATCCAGGCTCTTATTCGGGAAAAGATCGTAAGCGATAACTCTCATACCAAAACCTTTGCAGATTTTTGCCATTGCCTGGCCAATTTTTCCGGTACCAATGATTCCGGCAGTTTTCTGATAGAAATTAAGTCCCATCAGACCACTTAAAGAGAAGTTGTTTTCGCGGCATTTGATGTATGCTTTATGTGTGTGGCGGTTTGCGGTCAGCGCAAGTGCCATTGCATGCTCAGCCACAGCTTCCGGAGAATATCCCGGAACACGCAGAACCTTCATTCCGAATTTGTGAGCAGTTTCCAGATCTACATTGTTATATCCTGCGCAGCGCATAAGGATCAATTTTACACCCTGAGCATTCAGCTCTTCGATAACAGGAGTGCTCAGATCAGCGTTTACAAAAGCGCAGATTGCCTCATATCCTTTTGCAAGGGAAGCAGTTTCTTCGTGAATATTTGCTTCGGTAAATTTAATTGTAATTCCCGGATAGGAAGGAAGAAGCTTCTCGAAAAATTCTTCGTCGTAGTTTTTTGTGCCGTAAAATAAGATTTTCATAAATGTTAGCTCCTCTCTGGCTGTATACCTGTATGGTATACTCACCGTGAAAATTATAATATCAGTGTGTATAGCAATCCTCATAAATAATGCATCTTAATCCAGACCATCAGAGTGTGAAATCCTGCTATAGTAAAACAAATTGAATAATGTTAAAATAATAACAATCTTCTGACGATTCACATTATAACCGATTTATCGGAAAAAGAAAAGACTATTTTGGATAAAATTTCTCAAGTATCTATAAAAATACAATCTGAGAGAGTATGAAGATACTGTAAATAGGAATTGCAAATTATGCTTTATTATGAAAAGTATGTACAGAAAGACAAAAGATATGCAGGATAAAAAAACATTTTGCGGGATATTACCGGTGAACAGTAAAAATTATGCTGCTGTCAACAAACATAAAAAATGATATGTTGACAGCAGCATAATTATAAATGACAGTTGCTATTTTCCGAGAGAGTACAGATCTTCATAGAATTCCGGATAGGAAATTTTAACGCAGTCCCCATCTTTGATAGTAAGTGTACCGTCACAAATTGTACCTGCAACAGCAAAGGACATGGCAATACGGTGATCAAGATAAGAATTGATCTCGGCACCATGAAGTGGCTTTCCTCCATGGATGATCATTCCGTCATCAGTCGGCTGAATATCAGCTCCCATGCGTTTCAGCCCTTCTGTTACCACTGCGATACGGTCAGATTCTTTTACCTTCAGCTCCTGTGCATCCCTGATAACAGTAGTCCCCTCTGCAAAAGCTGCCATCACAGCGATCATCGGGATTTCATCAATCAGTGTGGGGATGATCTCACCCTCAACAGTGGTTCCGTGAAGACTGCTTGTGCGGATCAGCAGGTCAGCGGTAGGTTCACCCTCTGTACTTGCATTCAGCAGAGTAATATCAGCCCCCATAGCCTTGCATACACGAAGCATTCCGTCTCTGGTTGGATTAATGCCTACATTTTTAAGAAGAATCTCACTTCCGGGAGTAAGAAGCCCTGCTGCGATAAAGTAAGCAGCAGAAGAAATATCTCCGGGAACTTTAATCTCGCGTCCGTTCAGCACAGGCTCCGGTTCAATAGAAGCAGTTGTTCCCTGGGAAGTCACATTTGCGCCGAAATAATTCAGCATGATTTCTGTATGATTTCTGGAAAGTACCGGTTCAGTAACGCTGGTGATCCCATCTGCATACATACCAGCCAGAAGCACGCAGGATTTTACCTGTGCGGAAGCAACCGGTGACTGATAATGAGCGGCATGCAAAGACTTTCCTGTAATACGCAAAGGTGCGCATCCATTGCCCCTCAGACTTACGATATCAGCGCCCATAGACAGAAGAGGAGTCATAATCCTTTTCATTGGACGGGACTGAATGGAAGCGTCACCGTTTAATTCGCTGGTAAAAGACTGTCCTGCCAGAATTCCGGAGATCAGTCTTGTGGTAGTCCCGCTGTTTCCCACATCCAGAGTTTCAGACGGAGCACTGAGTCCGTGAAGTCCCTTTCCATGAACGAGGATTTCGGAAGCATTTCTTTCAATATCGATTCCCATTTTCCGGAAACAGGAGATAGTAGAGAGACAGTCAGCTCCCTCAAGAAAATGTGTGATCTTTGTAGTACCCTGTGCAAGAGAACCGAACATAACTGCACGATGAGAAATGGATTTATCTCCGGGTACAGTGAGTTCTCCTCTGAGGTTTGTCTGTTTTTTTATTTCCATGTTTGATTCCTGCCTGTTTTTATAATATTTCTGTATTTCCCTGCAGTTATTTATAGCAATCTGCTTTTGACAAAATATTTTTGAAATGAATGTCAAAGGGTGATCTGTTTAGCGTTCGTAGACAATATAATTTCTTTTTTTAAGGAGTGCGGCACCCTTTTCCATAGAGATTCCGTCGTAGAATTCAATTTTGAGGACACCTTCCTCGAATTCACGGTTGTGAATGATACCGATATTTTTAATGCTGATCTTCTCCATCGCAAGGATAGTGGCAATCGTAGCAATACCGCCGGCCTCATCCGCAATATCAAGATACAGGACATAAGCTTTTTTCAGCAGACCATTGTCTACCACATCAATAGAATCACGGTAATCCCTGGAACTTGCAAACATCTGATACAGACTCCTGGAGTCCTTGTTATCCACAAAACATTTGATCTGAACCAGCAGGCGGATGTAGTCATCCAGAACATTGGAGATATTCTGATTATTTTCCACACAGATCTGCTCCCACATAATCGGAGAAGAAGAAGCAATACGTGTGATATCACGGAAACCTCCGGCTGCAATCGTTTTCATGTATTCCTGATCACTGTCCAGCATATTGACAAGATTTACCAGTGCAGAAGCGATAATATGAGGCAGATGGCTGACTCCGGCAGTGATGAAATCGTGTTCTTCACTTGTAAGGACCATCGGGATCGCACCAAGGGAAGAAATCATCTCTGTGAAATCTGTCAGGCGTTCCAGTGCAACTTCACCGCCCGGAGTGATAATATAGTAAGCATTCTCAATCAGACGGTCACTGGAAGCTTCGAATCCGGTCTTCTCAGAACCGGCCATTGGATGACCTCCGATAAAACGGGATTCCATTCCAAGACGTTCTACTTCTTTATGGATAATGCCCTTGACACTTCCAACATCTGTGAGGATCGTGTCAGGACCGATATTGTCTTTGAAATATTCAAGATATTTTACATTGAATTCTACAGGAGCACACAGGAAAATATAATCGCAGCTCCTGAAACGTTCATCATGTTCTTCGCATACAGCATCGATCATATTGCTGCTTACTGCTGCAGCAAGTGTTTCTCGATCCTGATCATAAGCAAGAAGTCGGTAGTCTTCATGGTATTTTCGGATGGCCTTGGCAATTGATCCGCCAATCAGTCCGAGACCGATAAAACCGATAGTTTTCATAGTGGTTTTTGCATCCTTTCAGGTAACATTATTCGTAACTGTGAAAATACGGAACAGTTACATGATTTCATAATTTACTATTTTAAAGGATATGATTTGAAAAGTCAATTCATACGGCACTTTTATACATAAATAATTTAAAGCGACAAAGCGAACGCCGTATCATATGTAGATATCTTCCATGTCTTTCGCACTCTGGTTACTAGAGTGTGTCTGAAAAATCATTCCCGCAATCTACACGCCCCACTTTGCGGGATATTTCACCCGAATTCAGTTGCCGTAGCCCGCTACGGCGCCCTCATCCGGGCAAAATATCCCACAAATTGTGACGCACATCTTGCAGAAAGCCTTTTTCAGACACGCTCTAGGACTGCTATAGTCAACTGAAAAAAACAATGCACTATAAATATTCGTACAATCAAAATAGTCAGCCAGCTGCACGTTTGAGATAAAATTCACAGTCGAGATCCGTGAAAATTACTGAAAATATATAAAATGCTCATCAATTTACAAGAAGTTCACAAAAAAAGATGTTAAAATTTCATAAAATACTTGAAAAATATAAAAAAATTTAGTAATATATAGCCATATCGTTGCTGCGGACGTTACAGGCGGCAATAACATAACAGACAAACAGGGAGGTACGCAACATGGATGTATTTAGAACTGACCGAATTAGAAATGTAGTCCTTTTAGGTCATGGGGGCGCTGGCAAAACTACACTGGCAGAAGCAATGGCTTACTTAGCAGGAATGACTAACCGTCTCGGAAGAGTAGAAGACGGAAATACTGTCAGCGATTATGACAAAGAAGAGATTAAGAGACATTTTTCCATTTCTACCACATTGATCCCGGTACCGTGGGATAAGGTAAAGATCAATGTGCTGGATACTCCCGGATATTTCGATTTCGTAGGCGAAGTAGAAGAAGCAGTAAGCGCAGCAGATGCAGCGATCATTGTAGTTTCCGGTAAAGCAGGCGTTCAGGTTGGAACACAGAAGGCATGGAACTTATGTGAGAAATATAAACTTCCGAGAATGATCTTTGTCACAGATATGGACGTAGATGATGTCAGCTACCGTAAAGTAGTAGAACAGCTCACTGAACTCTACGGCAAGAAGATCGCACCGCTTCACTTCCCGATTCGTGAAGACGGCAAATTTGTAGGATATGTAAATGTTGTAAAACAGGCAGGACGTAAGTACATAGATAAAGGTAAGAAAGAGGAATGCCCGATTCCTGAATACCTGGATGAATATCTGGAGAAATATCACGATATCCTTATGGAATCTGTTGCAGAGACCAGCGAGGAATTCATGGACCGTTATTTTGAAGGTGATACATTCTCGGTAACAGAGGTTTCCGCAGCACTTGCAATGAACGTACAGGAAGCATCTATCGTACCTGTATGCATGGGCTCACCAATCAATCTTCGTGGTGTATCCAACTTACTGGATGATATCTGCGGATATTTCCCAAGCCCGGACAAACGCTCCTGCAACGGAATCGCTCAGAAGACAAATGAGATCTTTGAAGCAAACTACGACTTCACGAAAGTGAAATCCGCATATGTGTGGAAAACAATTGCAGACCCGTTCCTTGGCAAATATTCTCTTATTAAAGTATGCTCCGGTGTTATCAAATCCGATGACACTTTATTAAACGTAGAGAAAGGCGAAGAAGAACGTCTGAATAAATTATATGTACTTGAAGGATCCAAACCAATCGAGGTTCCGGAACTTCATGCCGGTGATATTGGTGCAATTGCCAAATTAAACAGCGTACAGACTGGTGACAGCCTTGCGACAAAAGCAAATCCGATTCTTTATCCGAAGGCACTCCTTTCCACACCATATACCTGCAAGAGATTTAAAGCAGTGAAGAAGGGTGATGAGGATAAGATTTCCCAGGCACTTGCGAAGATGATGAGTGAAGACAAGACACTTCGTGTAGTAAATGACAGTGCAAACCGTCAGAGCCTTATCTATGGTATCGGTGATCAGCATCTCGATATCGTTATGAATAAATTAAAAGAACGCTACAAAGTAGATGTTGAGCTGAGCAAACCGAAGGTTCCGTTCCGCGAGACGATCCGTAAGAATGCAGATGTAGAGGGTAAACATAAGAAACAGTCCGGTGGACATGGACAGTATGGACATGTTAAGATGCGTTTCGAGCCATCAGGCGATCTGGAGACACCTTATGAATTTGAACAGGTTGTAGTTGGTGGTGCAGTTCCGAAGAACTACTTCCCGGCAGTTGAGAAAGGTCTTCAGGAATGCGTATTAAAAGGACCTCTGGCTGCATATCCTGTAGTTGGTGTGAAAGCTACCTTATATGATGGATCTTATCATCCGGTAGACTCCTCAGAAATGGCATTCAAGATGGCAACGATTCTTGCATTTAAGAAAGGCTTTATGGATGCATCACCTGTACTCTTAGAGCCAATTGTATCTATGAAAGTAACTGTTCCGGATAAATTTACCGGTGATGTTATGGGCGACCTGAACAAACGTCGTGGCCGTGTTCTTGGTATGACTCCTGATCATCAGGGCAATACCATTATTGAGGCAGATGTTCCACAGCTTGAGATTTATGGATATTCCACAGATCTTCGTTCTATGACAGGTGGAAGTGGAGAATTCTCCTATGAATTCGCACGCTACGAGCAGGCTCCGAACGATATCCAGGCAAAAGAAATCGAAGCAAGAGCAAGCAAAGTGGATAAATCTGAAGAATAATAAGAGGCTGGCGGTTACCGACAGAGAGGCAGCAGATAAATATATCAGCGCTATGAATTAGATGTAAGTATATAAGAAATAAAGAAGACAGGACATTTGACAGAAATGTGAGATGTCCTGTTTTTACTGTTCACTGGTAGTAACTATAAAATAGGTCCCATTTTTATCGTAAAAACAGCCAATACTGCGAAACGTTACATTGACAAACCGGCGCCATTGAATTAAAATGAATTTTTAGATATAGCAAAATGTTGGAGGAAGTATAGAGATGAAATACTTGTTTAAAAAGATCGAGCCTAAGTGGCAGGCAAAATGGGAAGAAGCCAAAGTCTTCGAAGCCAAAGATAACAGTGACAAACCTAAATTCTATGGTCTGGTAGAGTTCCCATATCCAAGCGGTGCCGGTATGCACGTAGGACATATCAAAGCATATTCCAGTCTGGAGGTTATTTCCAGAAAACGTCGTATGGAAGGCTATAATGTACTTTTCCCGATCGGATTTGATGCATTTGGTCTCCCGACAGAGAACTACGCAGTAAAGACCGGAACACATCCACGTATCATCACAGATGAGAACATCAAGAGATTCTCAAACCAGTTAAAGAAAGTTGGATTTTCCTTTGACTGGAACCGTGTGATCGATACAACAGATGAAGATTACTACAAATGGACACAGTGGATTTTCCTGAAAATGTTCGAAAAAGGTCTTGTATTCAGAGACAGAACACTGGTTAATTACTGCCCGCACTGTAAAGTAGTCCTTTCCAATGAAGACAGCCAGGGCGGTAAATGTGATATCTGCCACAGCGATGTTGTTCAGAAATCCAAAGATGTATGGTATTTAAGGATCACCCAGTATGCAGATAAGCTTCTGGAAGGTCTGAAAGATGTAGATTATCCGGATAATGTAAAACAGCAGCAGATCCACTGGATCGGCAAATCAAAAGGTGCTTTCGTTAACTTCGATGTTGACGGAATCGATGAGAAACTTGAAATCTATACAACCAGACCGGATACTCTGTTTGGTGTAACATTCATGGTAATCGCACCGGAACATCCGATCATTGACAAATATGCAGATAAAATCACAAACATGGATGAGATCACTGCATATCGTAATGAGTGTGCAAAGAAAACAGAGTTTGAGAGAACTCAGCTTGTAAAAGATAAAACAGGTGTGAGAATCCAGGGACTTGAGGGAATCAACCCGGTTAACGGTAAGAAAATCCCGATCTACATTGCTGACTATGTAATGATGGGATATGGTACAGGTGCTATCATGGCAGTACCTGCTCATGACCAGCGTGACTATGATTTCGCGAAGAAATTCGGCATCGACATTATCGAAGTTATCAAAGGCGGAGATATTTCCAAAGAAGCCTATACAGGCGACGGCGAAATGGTAAACTCCGATTTCCTGAACGGATATGCAAAGAAGAAAGATTCTATTGAGCGTATGTTGGAAGAACTGGAGAAAAAAGGAATCGGTAAAGCCGGTGTTCAGTATAAGATGAAAGACTGGGCATTCAACCGCCAGAGATACTGGGGTGAGCCAATCCCGCTTATCCACTGCCCGAACTGCGGTGTTGTGGCAGTTCCGGAGAACGAACTTCCGCTGCGTCTGCCGGATGTAAAGGACTTCGAGCCGGGTGAAGACGGACAGTCCCCACTTGCAAAGATTGATTCTTTTGTAAACTGCACATGCCCGAAATGCGGTGCTGCAGCGAAACGTGAGACAGATACCATGCCTCAGTGGGCAGGATCTTCCTGGTATTTCTTAAGATACACAGATCCGCACAATGCAAATGCACTGGCTGATATGGACAAACTGAAATACTGGATGCCTGTTGACTGGTACAATGGTGGTATGGAGCATGTTACCAGACATATGATCTACTCCAGATTCTGGCATCATTTCCTGTATGATCTTGGCGTAGTAAATACACCGGAACCATACGCAAAACGTTCCATCCAGGGATTGATCCTCGGACCGGACGGAGATAAAATGAGTAAATCCAAGGGTAATGTAGTTGACCCGCTGGATATTGTAGAAGAATACGGTGCAGATACTCTTCGTACCTATGTACTGTTTATGGGTGACTATGGCGCAGCTACACCATGGAGCGAGAACTCTGTAAAGGGCTGTAAGAAGTTCCTGGACCGTGTTGCAGGGCTGACAGATATCCTTTCTGAAGAATCCGTATCTGATGAACTGGAGATGAAACTCCACCGTACCATCAAGAAAGTTTCTTCTGATATCGAGAACCTGAAATTCAATACAGCGATCGCCAGCCTGATGACACTCATTAATGAGATCACAGCAGAAGGACACTTAAGTAAAAATGACCTTACCATTTTTATCAAACTGCTTAGCCCGTTCGCACCGCATATCTGCGAAGAAATCTGGGAATTCATCGGAGGTGAAGGCTTACTGGCAGTTTCCGAATGGCCGAAATACGATGAAGGCAAAACAATTGCCAAGACCGTTGAGATCGGTGTACAGGTAAACGGTAAAGTAAGAGGAACAATCGTAATCCCTAACGGATGTGAAAAAGAAAAAGCATTCGAGATCGCCAAAGCAGACGAGAGAATTGCTTCCTTCCTGGAAGGTAAGAACCTTATCAAAGAGATTTATGTACCGAACAAGATCGTAAACTTTGTTGCGAAATAATAGAAACAGTAAAAAGAGGACTGACAGAAATTTTTCTGAACAGTCCTCTTTTGAGTTTGACAGCTATATTAAGAGACCTTTAGACCTTTTCAGGCAACCGCCTGCTGATATGCCGGAATGTCAGTGTAAACACGATTCCCTTCACGATAGAAGAGATTGTAAGCGCCCACCATACACCATTTAATCCCATTCCCGCATGTGTCAGGATCAATGCCAGCGGGATTCGTGAGCCTGTCAGGATCACACTGATCGTACTGGATAATCTGGTGCGTCCAAGTCCTGATAATGCGCCCACTGTCATCAGCTCAATGGACATAAAGACTTCACTGAATCCGATAATGACCAGATAATTGACAGCAGTATCCAGAGCTTCTTTTTCGTGGAAAAATAACCTGGCAATTGGTTCCGGAAGAAAGACAAAAGCTGCAGTGACAAACAGGCCCCAAATTGTGAGAACGCGAAATGACAGACTGTAACCTTTACGGATACGGTCTTTTTTTCGTGCACCGTAGTTTTGGGCAATAAAAGCATTCAGTGCTGAAGCAAAACCATCAGCAGTATTCCAGGATACGGATTCAATCTGTCCGCCAACACGCTGCGTTGCAATAGCGGCAGCACCATAACCAGAAACCATACGGGTCAGAATCATGGAGATGAAACAGTAAATGCTTCCCTGTATAGCTGTGGGAAACCCGATCCTGAAAATGTGCTTATAATATTCTTTTGGAAAAACAGACAGCAGATTCAGATGCTGTAAAACATTTGGCTCCAGTCTGGAATGCCGGATACGCAGAACCATCACTACAAAAACCAGAATCTGTGAACTTACTGTCGCAATAGCGGCTCCGGCAACCTCCAGCCTCGGGAAAGGTCCGATGCCAAGGATCAGCAGCGGATCCAGAATCATATTTCCTGCAAGCCCGATAAAGTTTGCAAGCAGGGGAGTGCGGGAATCTCCCTGCGCAGTAGAGAGTCCTGTCAGCGTCAGATTCAGATAAGAAAAAAGAATCAGTCCACAGGTGATCAATGTATAAGATTTGGCAGCAGTATAAGTTTCTGCGTCGGTCAGATTAAAAAATCCCAGCAGAGGCTGTATGAAAATAACACAGACAGCAGCAAACAAAATGCCGGACAGTGCAGTGAGCTGCAGAGAACCGGCAGCATAGGAACGTGCCTGGTCATAATCTTTGCGCCCGCATGCCTGAGCTGTATTTACCTGTCCGCCCATTCTTGACAGGGATGCAAGCCCCTGGGAGAGCCAGACATACATTCCGCCTACTCCCACGCCTGCAACCGCCTTTGCACCAAGCAGTCCGATCCATGCCATATCCATAATACTGTATGCTGTTCCCAGCATGGAAGAAATCATGATAGGCAGAGCCAGCTCTGCCAGAGTTTTCAGGATCGGACCGGAAGTCAGATCCACAGTTTTTGCTTTACTCATTTGTAATAACCCTTCATATACTAATTATTATAATACTTTTGTAGTCCATTTACTGCAGTCCCATACCTGAGAAACCACATCGCGGTAAAACTCTGGTTCATGGCAGATCAGGAGAATGCTTCCCTTATATTCGATCAATGCCTGTTTCAAAGCTTCTTTTGCATCCACATCCAGATGATTGGTAGGCTCGTCCAGAAGCAGAATGTTCGTTTCTTTATTCACCAGCTTACACAGACGCACCTTCGCCTGTTCCCCGCCACTCAGTACACGTACCTGACTTTCAATATGCTTGGTAGTCAGACCGCATTTGGCGAGAGCAGACCGCACCTCATACTGAGTATAAGACGGAAACTCCGCCCAGATCTCATCAATACAGGTAGTCTTGTTATCACCCTTTACTTCCTGCTCAAAATATCCAATCTGAAGATTCTCCCCGAGTTCGCAGGAACCCTTCAGAGACGGGATCAACCCCAGAATACTCTTCAGTAAAGTTGTCTTACCGATACCGTTTGCACCAACCAGCGCAATCTTATTTCCTCTTTCCATAGAGAGAGTAACAGGTCTGGAAAGAGGTTCATTATAACCAATAACCAGATCCTTCGTCTCGAAAATATATTTCCCCGGAGTGCGTCCGTATTTAAAATGAAACTCAGGCTTCGGCTTCTCGGCAGCAAGCTCGATCACATCCATCTTATCCAGCTTCTTCTGTCTGGACATTGCCATATTTCTTGTAGAAACCCTGGCCTTATTTCTTGCGACGAAATCCTTCAGTTCACTGATTTCCTGCTGCTGGCGTCTGTAAGCAGCCTCAAGCTGAGCCTTCTTCACCTCATACACTTCCTGGAAATGGTCATAATCCCCGACATAACGGTTCAGTTCCTGATTCTCCATATGATAAACCAGATTGATAACAGAATTCAGAAACGGAATATCGTGGGAGATAAGGATAAATGCATTCTCATAATCCTGCAGATAACGCTTCAGCCATTCGATATGTTCCTCATCCAGATAGTTGGTAGGCTCGTCCAGAAGCAGGATATCCGGCTTCTCCAGAAGCAGCTTGCCAAGCAGAACCTTGGTTCTCTGACCACCACTCAGATCTGTAACATCACGTTCCAGTCCGATATCCAGAAGTCCCAGGGCTCTGGCAACTTCCTCCACCTTCGCATCGATCACATAGAAATCATGCATGGTAAGGGTATCCTGAATAGTTCCCAGCTCTTCCATCAGAGTATCCATCTCCTCAGGAGAAGCAGTGCCAAGAGAGTCACAGATCCCATTCATTCTTTCCTCCATCTCAAAAAGATAAGAGAACGCAGACTTCAGCACGTCACGGATGGACATACCCTGAGAAAGGACAGAATGCTGGTCCAGATAGCCGACACGTACATTCTTTGCCCATTCAATCTTACCCTCATCTGGCATCAGCTTTCCGGTTACAATATTAAAGAAAGTAGATTTACCTTCCCCGTTGGCACCAACCAGTCCAATATGCTCGCCCTTTAACAGGCGGAAAGACACATCATTAAAAATCGCCCTGTCTCCGAAACCATGTGTCAGATGTTCAACATTCAAAATACTCATAAAAAGAAATTCTCCTTAATTATTGTTATATAATGTCAGGGTCAAAAGGTATTTCCCCCCTGACCTGACATCCACGAATTACTTACTCCGCTGCAAAGCAGCTCCCGCAATTCTTTTAATATTTGTAACTATACAACAGTATGATCAGACTTCCCTGACTCCTTTTAATGACGGCTCAGCCATCAGCGAATAATTTGTATAATAAACCACAAATCCGGGCTTCGCCCCTGCAGGCTTTTTCACCTGCTTCTTCTGGATATAATCAATCTCCACCTTAGGGGCAGTACGTCCTTTGGAATAATAAGCGGCAAGCTGTCCTGCAATCTCAAAGATATGATCCGGCAGTTCTCCGTCCTTAGACTTCACGACCACATGCGAACCGGCCATCTTCTTGGCATGAAACCACCAGTCATTCCCTGTGGCAAACTTAAAGGTAAGCTCATCATTCTGGAAATTATTTTTTCCCACATAAATATCATACCCATCCTCAGTCACATAATGGAACGGCTTAGACTTACTCTGCGCCTTTTGCCCCTTCCTGCGGTCATAATGCTTCTTAATATACCCATACTCCATCAGCTCTTCCTTGATCTGTGCCAGATCACTCTCAGCCAGAGCAATATCCAGAGCATTGGAAACAGACTCCAGATGCTCAATCTCACTTCTCGTATCTGCAATCTGCTCAGTCAGAGCCTCCTCCGTACGCTTCAGCTTTCCATACTTGTCAAAATACTTTTTGGAATTCTCCGCCGGAGTCATAGTAGGGTCAAGAGGAATGGTAATCTCCTCATTGGTATAATAATTCAGAGCCTTAAACGACTTACATCCATCCTCCAGCCCATACCCATAAGTATTGATCAGCTCCCCGTAAATCTTATACTTCTCTTTCTTCGCAGTATCCTTCATCTGCTTCTCCTGCAGACTCAGCTTCTTACGGTTACGCTCCAGCGCAGTCTGCACGATCCTCCTCAGATCCGAAGACTTCTGATGGATACGCGTCAGCGTATTCTTTGTCGCATAATAAGTCTCCAGCATCTGTGAAACACTCTCAAACTCCACAGAATGATACTCCGGTCCATACTGCTGGAACGCAAACACACCATACTCCACAGGTTCTTCCCCCCGGTAAACAATATTCGGAGAAAAATCCCCCTCCACAACCTGATCCATCAGCCTGCGGAACGTATGATACAAATGCACCCTCGCCGCCTCATCCAGAGACTGCGCTGCATCACTCCCGTCGATCGAAGCCCTGAAACAAATCTCCTCCGCAACAACCGGACTGATTCCAGTAAGAGAAGAGTAAACAGCCCTGGAAACATTACATGGCTTCCTGCACACAACATCATAGAACTCCTCCTCACTCACAGTCAGCGGATCCAGCTTATCCTGCGTCTTCGGAATAAAATACTCCCTTCCCGGAAGCACCTCACGCACAGAACTCATATGAGAAGAAACATGCTTGATACTATCCAGGATCATCCCCTTATCATCACAGAAAATAATATTACTGTGCTTACCCATCAGCTCCATGATAAGAACCTTCTTACAGGGATCCCCCAGCTCATTCAGATGCTCCAGCTCAAACATCACCACACGCTCCATCCCCGGCTGCCTGATATCCGAAACCCTCGCACTTCCAATATGCTTACGCAGCAGCATACAGAAATTAGGCGCAGTCATAGGACTGGGCTTATTCTTGGAAGTAAAATAAATCAGCGGAAGAGAAGCACTGGCCGAAAGCAGCAGCCTGCACTGCCCATTCGCCCCCTTCCCCGTAATCAAAAGCTCATCCGCCTCCGGCTGAGCAATCTTATTAAACCGTCCTCCATCCAAATTCAAATGCAGCTCCTTCACCATAGCCGCAATCGTAATCCCATCAAAAGCCATATAAAAACACTCCTTTTTAAATAATACTCACAATAATCAAAATCTCAATCCCCAATATGACTGATAACAATTTTATAATTGACAGGTAATACATAAAATCTAAACATCACCTACGTCAGAAAGGCAAAGCCCTTTCTGACAAACAAACTCTAATATAACAGGCCTTTCTGAAAGCCTTCCAATTAAATATACCATATACCTCCCACAGCCAGTCACCAGCAGGAGAAAATAAATAGTTCCGGGCGCATTTGCAGGGGTTGTAGTAACTCTTAGGCTTCGGGAATCTGCGTTATGAAAAAAACAGCAACCTGTCTGAGCGAAGCGAGTTTTGCTGTTTTTTTCATGCCTTTAGCAGATTTCCGAAGCCTTAGAGTTGACTAAACCCCGAAACCGCGCCCGGAACTATTTATTTTCTCCTGCGTCCCACCTGCGTCCCACCTGCGGCGTCCCTTCTGCTAGTATACCACACATTTCCTACCGCCATCAACGAAAAAATGTTTGACTCCCATTCTATAATGAACTATAATAAATCTGTATGTAAACCAGAACAGGCACACATACCCCGACACTAATAGACAGACAAAGAGAGAAAAACTATGATAAAAAGCATGACAGGTTTCGGCCGGGCAGAAGTCGTGACCAAAGAAAGAAAAATAACAATCGAACTAAAATCTGTCAACCACAGATACCTGGACCTCAGCATCAAAATGCCCAGAAAACTCAACTTCCTGGAAGGCGCAGTCAGAAACCTGATGAAAACCTACATCCAGAGAGGCAAAGTTGATGTATACATCACATACGAAGACTACACCCTGGACAACGGAGCTCTCAAATACAACAGAGAACTCGCATCCGAATACATCACCTGTCTTAAACAGATGCAGCAGGACTTTGACCTTGACTACGATATCAAAGTCAGCACCCTGTCACGCTATCCGGAGGTACTTGTCATGGAAGAACAGTCTGTTGATGAGGAAGCACTCTGGGAATCTCTGGAACCGCCCCTTCGCGAGGCATGTGAGAAATTTGTCCAGACAAGGATACTGGAAGGCAGAAATCTTGAGAAAGACCTTATCGGAAAACTGGACAGCCTTGAAGAAAAAGTATTACGTGTAGAAGCCCGCTCTCCGGAAGTAGTCAATGCCTACAGGACCAAACTGGAAGCAAAAGTTTCCGAGCTGCTGGAAGACACACAGATCGATGACAACCGCATCGCAGCAGAAGTCATCCTGTTTTCAGACAAAATCTGCAATGATGAGGAAACCGTCCGCCTTCACAGCCACATCAGGAACATGAAAAAGATGCTTACAACAGAGAAAGAAGGCATCGGACGCAAACTGGACTTCATGGCACAGGAAATGAACAGAGAAGCAAACACGATTTTATCCAAATCAAGTGATCTGGAGATTTCCAACATTGCCATTGATCTGAAAACAGAGATCGAGAAAGTCAGAGAACAGATCCAGAACGTAGAATAGAGGGAGAAAACGTGGCAAGACTTATTAATATCGGTTTTGGAAATGTAGTCAATTCACAGAAAATCGTGGCAGTGGTAAGCCCGGATGCGGCACCTGTAAAAAGAATGGTGCAGAGCATAAAGGGAACCCGGTCACTGATTGATGCAACTCAGGGGCGAAAGACAAAAGCAGTGATCGTCACAAGCGACGATTATCTGGTGCTCAGCGCACTTCAGCCTGAGACCATTGCCCGGAGATTTGCAGAAATATATGAAAACGAGGATAAGGGAGAGACCCATGAATAAAGGAATTTTAGTAGTGGTTTCCGGATTTTCCGGTGCAGGAAAAGGCACAGTAATGAAACGCCTCATGGAGAAATATGATGGTTATGCATTATCTGTCTCCGCAACAACCAGAAAACCCCGTCCCGGTGAAGAGGACGGCAGAGAATATTTCTTCCGTACAAGGGATGAATTTGAGAAGCTGATCGAAGAGGATGCATTGCTTGAATATGCCCAGTATGTGGAAAATTATTACGGCACTCCACGCTCTTATGTCGAAGAGCAGCTTCAGGCAGGCAGAAATGTAATCCTTGAGATCGAAATCCAGGGCGCAATGAAGATCAAAGAGAAAATACCGGAAGCACTTCTGGTGTTTGTAACTCCGCCGACTGTGGAGGAACTGGAACGCCGTCTCACAGGCAGAGGAACAGAAACCGCACAGGTGATCGCAGACAGACTTGCAAGAGCTGGTGAAGAGGCAGAAGGTATGGGACAATATGACTATATTCTTGTCAACGATACTGTAGAGGAATGCGTAGACCATCTTCATCAGATTATTGTGAGTGAACATTCCAGAGTATCCAGAAATGCAGAATTTATCGCAGATATCCAGAAACAGACAAAAGCATTTCAGAAATGATAAACATGCGGCCCAGACCGCTTAAAAGAAAGGAGAAAATACATGATACATCCGTCTTATACAGAATTAATCGAAGCAATCAATACAAACAGTGAGGACGACGATACAACAATGTCCCTTAACAGCCGTTATTCCCTTGTACTTGCTGCAAGTAAACGTGCACGCCAGATCATTGCAGGTTCCAAACCAATGGTAGAGGGTGCGGAAGGCAAGAAACCTCTCTCAGTTGCGATCGACGAGCTCTACAAAGGAAAAGTAAAGATCCTTGCTCCGGAAGAAGAGGATGAAGAAGGAACAGAACAGACAGCTGAGGCACAGACAGAAGAATCAGCACAGGCTTCTGAAATCACAGAGACTGCTGAAACAGCAGAAGAAACAACTGCAGAAACAACTGAAGAGTAAGAACTGATGGTAACACAATAGATAAACAAAAGGATGTGTCTGAGAATTACAGAGGTATATTTTCAGGCACATTCTTATAGGAGAATTTATGAAATTATTATTCGTATCATTAGGCTGTGACAAGAACCTTGTAGATTCCGAAGAAATGCTTGGACTTCTTACAGGTAACGGGTTCGAGATCGTAGATGATGAAACTGAAGCAGAGGCCATTGTGGTGAACACCTGCTGCTTTATCAATGACGCAAAGGAAGAGAGCGTCAACACCATCCTTGAGATGGCAGAATACAAGAAAACCGGGAGCTGTAAAGTCCTGGTTGTCACAGGATGTATGGCACAGCGTTATAAGAATGAGATCATTGAGGAAGTACCGGAAGTAGATGCAGTACTTGGAACAACTTCCTACGGAGACATCCTTAAGGCAATCCGTGAAGCAATGGAAGGAAAACATTTCCAGGAATTTAAAGATATTGATTATCTTCCGGAAAAGCTTGGCAAACGTGTTCTCACAACAGGCGGACATTTCGGATACCTCAAGATAGCAGAAGGCTGTGATAAACACTGCACCTACTGTATCATCCCGAAACTTCGCGGTAAATTCCGAAGCGTTCCGATGGAACGTCTGGTAACACAGGCAAAGGAGATGGCAGAGGAAGGCGTAAAAGAGCTGATCCTTGTCGCACAGGAGACAACCGTATATGGAACTGATATATATGGAAAGAAATCTCTTCATATCCTCCTGAAAGAGTTATGCAAGATCAAAGGAATCCGCTGGATCCGCGTGCTTTACTGCTATCCGGAGGAAATTTATGATGAACTGATCCAGACCATGAAAGAGGAGAAGAAGATCTGCCATTATCTGGATCTTCCGATCCAGCATGCAAGTGACCGTATCTTAAAGAGAATGGGAAGAAGGACAACACAGGCAGAACTGGTGGAGATTGTAAATAAGCTTCGCCGGGAGATTCCTGACATCGTGCTCCGTACCACTCTGATCTCCGGATTCCCCGGGGAAACACAGGAAGACCACGAAGAGCTGATGAGCTTTGTGGATGAGATGGAATTTGACCGTCTGGGAGTATTTACTTACTCACCGGAAGAAGATACACCTGCAGCAACGATGCCTGATCAGGTTGCGGAAGAAGTCAAAGAGGCCAGACGTGACGAGATCATGGAGCTTCAGCAGGAGATTTCCTATGATAAGGGAACTGACCGTATCGGACAGGAACTTCTCGTGATGATCGAGGGAAAAGTTGCAGATGAGAGCGCATACATTGGCAGAACTTACGGAGATGCACCAAAGGTCGACGGTTATATTTTTGTGCAGACAGGAGAACTTCTGATGACAGGAGATTTTGCAAAGGTACGTGTGACCGGTGCACTGGAATATGATTTGATAGGAGAGTTGGCAGATGAATACACCGAATAAACTTACAGTAGCCAGAATGATCCTGGTTCCGTTTCTTGTACTGTTTATGCTTACAGACTTGGGCGGTGAGGCAAACCGCTATATAGCACTTGCTATTTTTGTTGTTGCAAGTGTGACCGACTGGTTTGACGGAAAGCTTGCCAGAAAATACAATCTGGTGACAAACTTTGGAAAATTCATGGATCCTCTTGCAGACAAGCTGCTTGTGTGTTCTGCAATGATCTGCTTTATTGAACTGGAAAAACTTCCGGCATGGTTTGTTATCATTATCATAGGAAGAGAATTTATTATCAGCGGATTCCGTCTGATCGCAGCCGAGAACGGTGTTGTGATCGCGGCAAACTACTGGGGCAAATTCAAGACGGTTTCCCAGATGATCATGATCATTTTACTGCTGATCGATCTGGGCGGAGTGTTTGATATTCTGGAACAGATATTTATCTGGCTTTCTCTGGCACTTACCGTTATTTCCCTGATCACATATATCTGGCAGAACAGAAGTGTTCTGTCCATGCAGGATTAGAAAGAAGGCTTTAATATGGCTTCAGAAAAGGAAGCATCAGAAGAATCAGCATTAGAGGAAACAGCATTAGAAGAAACAGTTGTAGGACTCCTGAAAAAAAAGAAAATGACACTGTCTCTTGCCGAGTCCTGTACAGGCGGTGCGGTAGCAGCGGACATCGTAAATGTGCCGGGAGCTTCTGAGGTATTTATGTGCGGCTATGTCACATATACAAACCGCGCCAAAAGAAAATGTCTTGGAGTAAAGAAGAGCACACTGAAGAAAGAAGGTGCTGTCTCAGCCAAATGTGCCGGACAGATGGCAAAAGGCGGTGCGAAAGCAGCCAAAACCGATGTCTGTCTCTCTGTGACAGGACTTGCAGGTCCGGGCGGTGGAACAGAGGAAACACCGGTGGGAACTGTATTTATGGGATGTTACTGTGCAGGAAAGACAACTGTGAGGGAATTTCACTTTGAGGGCGACAGAAAAAGTATCAGAGACCAGGCAGTTGAACAGGCACTGACATTTATCTGCGACAGGCTGCGCAAATATGACAGATAATAATTGGTGACAAGTTACATTACTGAACATAAGAGTACATTTCGGAAAGTTGATGAAATGTACTCTTTTTGTTATCATGGCAATTCATATTAACCGAATCAGGTAAGTTTTCTGCGGAGTCTGCGAAAAGCAATAAGCAGTGAGTGGGGACTTGGTCACCGCATCATTTTCATAAGGTTCACTACTTTATCAAGTTTTTGTGCCTCTGCGGGAGATTTTCCCATCTTCAGCACTTCAATGATCGCAGAAATCTCATCAGCATTAAATTTCAGACCACCTTTTTTTCCCTGAGCAGCTGCGCTCATCAGGAAAGGCAGCATCTCATTTGCACCCTTTGAACTTCCCTGGGAAGCCAGATTCTGAAGCATATCAAGCTTGGAACGATCCATGCCTGCAAGCTTCGGGTTGTTGCGCCAGTCATCATTCATGGGAATCCTCCTTCTCACCATCTGCAGGCTGGTTCATGAGCTGCAGCATCTGAACCATAGCCATCATATTTACCATCTGATCTAATTTATCCCTGCTGGGACCATAACAGAAGCTGCGGATATCATTGATGATATCCACCGGATTCTGGGGCGGCATGCTCATGGCACACAGATCGCTGCCGGAACTTCTTTTGCTGAAAACAGAAACCGTATTGATAAATTCAACCGCTTTTTCATAGACTGAGAAAATCTGCTGTCCTTTTGGCGGAAGATAAGGAATGGCGGCTTTTATCATCTGTCCGCGGTCAGAACTGACCATCTGATCCAACAAAGTCTGGGAAATCTGCTCTTCATTCATAATATCTGCTTCCATTTTATGTTTTTTATTAACAGAATATGACGGGGAGAAGGATTCTGACATATAATAAAGTAGAATTTAAGTAACTGTGAGACTGCTTTACTGCACGCTGCCTCAAATTTTATGGAATTGCTGCAGGTATCATGCGTTTGCAGTTGCAAAAAAATGGAGAATCAGATATGGGATCAGAGTCAGAAGAAAAGAAAGAAATGCTTATTATAAATGGAAATGCTTTTTATGAGATAGATCTGGAGTGTGTGAAAAAGAAAAAACAATGTGCTCAGACAGTGCACCCGGAAAAGAAAACAGACAGGATCAATTCCCGGAATATGAAAGATAAGGATAATATCAGGCAGCATGAATAATAAGGACGAAGTTATAATCCTGTAAAATATAAAGAGGCAGAGGGAAAGCTCCCCCTGCCAACAGAAAATGATTGTCAGCAGCCACATCCACAGCCATTGTTTCCGCATAACAGAAGCAGCACGATAATAATCCAGCAGTTGTCACCGTTGCCACATCCGCCGCAGCCATTGCTGCATCCGCAGTTATTGTTTCCGCACAGGCACAGAAGGATGATGATCCAGAGGATATTACAGCAGGAATTATTTCCGCCTGAAAGTCCCCATCCACTGTTACATCCACATCCGTTATTACATCCGCAGCCATTGTCGCATCCGCATCCGCTGTTATTAGCGCAGCCACATCCGCATCCTCCTCTGTCCTCACATCCGCAATTTGTAGCAGCTAAGTCGCTCATATTAAATCCTCCGTTTTTTTTCTTTACAATCCTATCATATGTGGAACCGCAAAAAGTGTTACAGTTTCATCATTGTTCATTATGTTCACAGTAACCAATAACCTTAAGTTCGATGCGAATTGTTGCTTTTCACAAGTTGACAATAATATATGAATCCGATATAATATACCACGTAACAAATCTGTAATGATTGAGAAAGAAATGCAACAATAACCCAATTAAAACGTAAAACAATACGTATAAAAAGAGAGGAAACGGAGAATAAGAATGAAGAAACATGGGAAACTATTGTTAAAGTATCTGCTCCTTTTTGTGATGACCGTTTTTGTAATGGGCTGTTTTAGTGTATCCGCGGCAACAAAAACAGGATTTGTCACTCAGAAAGGGAAAACCTATTACATAAACAAAGACGGTTCCAAACAGAAAGGCTGGCTGGAACTTAAGGGTAAGAAATATTACTTTGATAAGAAAACAGGAGTTCAGGTAAAAGGCTGGGTAAAAGACTCCAGCGGACAGGCGATCCGATACTTTACCAGCGGAGCCGGATATATGGTGACAGGATTTATCACTGATTCCAATGGAAATACCCGCCATTTTGATGAGACAACAGGCCTGATGACAAGAGGTTGGCTCACAGATACAGATGAATATAAATATTATTTTTACAGCGGTTCCGGCGTTATGGCCAAAGGCTGGGTGGAGAACAAAAAAGAACAGAAACGCTATTTCAGTCAGGCCAATGGACGTATGTGTACAGGCTGGGTGAAGAGCAGTGCCGGAAATTACAGATACTTTAAGCCGTCAAATGGAATAATGTATACAGGTCTGGAGAAAATTGACTCAGACTATTACTATTTTTCAAAATCAACCGGTGTCCGTTATCAGAAAGGTTTCGGAACCGTAGGAAGTAAGAAATATTATTTCAACCCTTCAGATGGTAAGGCGAAGACAGGCTGGCTTAAGCTTGATGGAAAGAAATATTATTTTGATACATCAGGAGTGATGCTGGCAAATACCATCGCTTCCATTGACGGAACTACATACAGGTTTGATTCTGACGGTGCTGCAACAAAGACTTCCGATAATGATTACACAGTAGAGGGCAAATATGTCAAGGTCTTTGATGCGAAGAATAATAAATACTACTATATGGAAGAAGAGTTCCTGGAACATCCGGGAATTGCAGACGGAAAGGTGTCAGATCTGGATCTTCTGGCAGCAGTGTGTGATGCAGAAGCAGGAGATCAGGGCGTCGTGGGAATGGAGGCAGTTGCGCTTTGCGTATTAAACTGTACCATTGACCAGTATAAAGAATTTCCGTCACAGATCCGTTATGTGGTATATCAGGGAAAACCTACCCAGTATGCGGTTGTCACAGACGGAGCACTTCTTAAAAGACTGAAAGGCCAGTTTGAGGACAGGACCAATGCCTATGCGGCAGCAAAGGCAGCCATGGAAGTGTTCAGTAACTATGTGAATCATGGCACAAAGAGAACACTCCCGGGATTTAAGACAAAGGATTTCAATTACAAATTCTTTATGACTCCGGCAGCATTTAAGGCACAGAACCTTAATTTCAGCAAGCTGGAATATGAACAGTACAAAGGACATGTATTCTTTGTGGACTGGATTTCAGGGTGAGTACATTAATGCTTTAAGTTGGTGAAATATGAAGAGGATTGTTATAAATTCCTTGACAAATAAATTTTGTATTTGTATACTTGCAGATATATGATATAAAAAAGCACAGATGGGAAAGAGTAACATAGGGAAAACAGACAGAGAGCTGCCGGCAGGTGAGAGGCGCGTGGGGAACTTATGTGAATACCTCCCGGAGCTCTGCACCGAACACCTCAGAGATATTGTAAGGTAAGTAGACTGCAGCGGAGTGGCATCCGTTAACATGCTTAAGTAACAGAGAGAACCGTTGTTTATCATAACAATGGCATGGTTTGTTACTTATTGAGGCAGAGAATGCGAGTTTTCTGCGAATTTAGGTGGTATCGCGGGACCCGGTTCTCGTCCTAAAGGGACAGGAACCGGGTTGTTTTATTTTATTACGAGGAGGAAACAAACAATGACAGTTTGGGACGAGCTGAAAGCCCGTGGTCTGATTGCCCAGGTAACAGACGAAGAAGAGATCAAAGAAATGGTAAATAATGGAAAAGCCACATTTTACATTGGCTTTGACCCTACCGCAGACAGCCTTCACGTAGGACATTTCATGGCGCTTTGCCTGATGAAACGTCTGCAGATGGCGGGAAATAAACCAATCGCATTATTAGGCGGCGGAACAGGTATGATCGGTGACCCGTCCGGAAGATCTGATATGCGTCAGATGATGACAGTGGAGACCATTCAGCACAACATCGACTGCTTCAAGAAACAGATGGAGCGTTTCATCGACTTCTCAGACGGCAAGGCATTAATGGTAAACAATGCAGACTGGCTGATGAATTTAAATTATGTAGAAGTACTTCGTGATGTTGGACCACATTTCTCTGTAAACCGTATGCTCTCTCACGAGTGCTACAAACAGCGTATGGAACGTGGACTTACATTCCTTGAGTTCAACTATATGATCATGCAGAGCTACGACTTCTACATGCTGTATCAGAAATACGGCTGCACCATGCAGTTCGGCGGTGATGACCAGTGGGCAAATATGCTTGGCGGTACAGAGCTGATCCGCCGTAAACTTGGAAAAGACGCTTACGCCATGACGATCACACTTCTTCTGAACTCCGAAGGTAAGAAGATGGGTAAAACACAGTCCGGTGCTGTATGGCTTGACCCGGAGAAGACTTCTCCTTTCGATTTCTATCAGTACTGGAGAAACGTGGATGATGCAGATGTTATCAAATGTATGCGTCTCCTTACCTTCCTTCCGTTAGAAGAAATCGATGAGATGGCGAAATGGGAAGGAAGCCAGTTGAATAAAGCAAAAGAAATCCTTGCATACGAGCTGACAAATCTGGTTCATGGCGAAGAGGAAGCAAAGAAAGCGCAGGAAGGCGCAAGAGCACTTTTTGCAGGTGGCGCTGATACAGCACACATGCCGACAACTGAGCTTGCAGACGAAGACTTCTCAGAAGAAGGAACAATCGACCTGATCTCCATGCTTGTAAAAGCAGGAATGGTTCCAACACGTTCCGAGGGACGTCGCGCCATTGAACAGGGCGGTGTTTCTATTGACGGTGAGAAGATCACAGATGTGAAATACACAGTTGCCAAAGATGCACTTACAGGTGAAGGTGTAGTGCTGAAAAAAGGCAAAAAGAAATTCAATAAAGTTCTGGCAAAATAAAAAATTCATTATAGAAATATCGGCGGATACTGCTGAACCGGTGCCGCCGATTTCAGGAGGAAAAGATTATGAAGAAATACGGAGTAAACGAACTTCGTCAGATGTTCCTGGACTTCATGGAGAGCAAAGGACATCTGGTAATGAAAAGCTTTTCCCTGGTACCACAGGGAGATAAGAGTCTTCTGCTGATCAACGCAGGTATGGCTCCGCTGAAACCATATTTTACAGGTGCTGAAATCCCGCCAAGAACAAGAGTAAGTACCTGCCAGAAATGTATCCGTACAGGTGATATCGAGAATGTAGGTAAAACTGCACGTCACGGTACATTCTTTGAGATGCTTGGTAATTTCTCCTTTGGTGACTATTTCAAGACAGAAGCCATCCACTGGTCCTGGGAATTCCTTACAGAGGTAGTAGGACTGGATGCAAACCGTCTTTATCCTTCCGTATATCTGGAAGATGATGAAGCATTTGACATCTGGAACAAAGAAATCGGAATCCCTGCTGACAGAATTTTCCGTTTTGGAAAAGAAGATAACTTCTGGGAGCATGGTGCAGGTCCCTGTGGTCCATGTTCAGAGATCTATTATGACCGTGGAGAGAAGTATGGTTGCGGAAAACCTGGCTGTACAGTAGGATGTGACTGTGACCGTTACATGGAAGTATGGAACAACGTATTTACCCAGTTTGAGAACGATGGAAACGGAAATTATACAACACTGAAACAGAAGAACATTGATACAGGTATGGGTCTGGAACGTCTGGCAGTTGTTGTGCAGGACGTAGATTCCATCTTCGATGTAGATACTATCTGCGCACTGCGTAACCTGGTATGTGAGATCTCCGGAAAAGAATACGAGAAGAATTATAATGATGACGTATCCATCCGTCTGATCACAGACCATATCCGTTCTGCAACATTTATGATCTCCGACGGTATCATGCCTACAAACGAAGGCCGCGGTTATGTACTCCGCCGTCTGATCCGTCGTGCAGCACGTCACGGACGTCTTCTTGGAATCGAAGGCACCTTCCTTGCAAAATTAAGTGAAGAAGTGATCAATGGTTCCAAAGCAGGATATCCGGAGCTGGAAGAGAAGAAAGAATTTATCTTTAAAGTTCTCACAAATGAAGAAAACCAGTTCAACAAGACCATTGACCAGGGTCTTCGTATCCTTGGAGAGATGGAAGATGAGATGAAAGCAGCAGGAGAGAAAACACTTTCCGGCGAAAATGCATTCAAATTATATGATACTTACGGATTCCCGATGGATCTTACAAAAGAGATCCTTGAGGAAAAAGGATATGATATCGATGAAGCTGGCTTCCAGAAATGTATGGAAGAGCAGAGAAACAAAGCACGTTCTGCACGTGAAGTGACAAACTATATGGGTGCTGACGCAACTGTATATGATGATATCGATGTAAATGTTACAACAGAATTCGTAGGATACGATCATCTTACCTTTGATTCCAAAGTAACAGTCCTTACAACAGAGACAGAGATCGTAAACTCCCTGATGGAAGGACAGAAAGGAACTGTCTTTACAGAGCAGACTCCATTCTATGCAACTATGGGTGGACAGGTCGGAGATACAGGTGTGATCGAAACTGCAAACGGTAAGTTCGTAGTAGAAGACACCATCAAGCTTCGCGGCGGCAAATTTGGCCATGTAGGTCATATGGAATCCGGTATGATCTCCACAGGCGAAACGGTTTCCCTGAAAGTGGACGAAGCTGCAAGAAGAGATACAGAGAAGAACCACAGTGCAACACATCTTCTTCAGAAAGCATTAAAGACAGTTCTTGGAAGTCATGTAGAACAGAAGGGTTCTCTGGTAACACCGGACAGACTTCGTTTCGACTTTGCTCATTTCCAGGCTATGACAGCTGATGAGATCGCACAGGTAGAAGCGCTTGTTAATAAAGAAATCCAGGCCGGTCTTGAAGTCCGTACAGATGTTATGGATGTGGAAGAGGCTAAGAAATCCGGAGCAATGGCTCTGTTCGGAGAGAAATATGACCAGAAGGTACGTGTGGTATCCATGGGCGACTTCTCCAAGGAACTCTGCGGTGGTACTCATGTGGCAAACACAGGCAACATCATGCTGTTCAAGATCGTTTCCGAATCCGGTATTGCAGCAGGTGTGCGCCGTATCGAAGCTCTGACAGGAAATGGTGTTCTGGAATACTATAAGAAACAGGAAGAACTTCTTCATGAAGCTGCAAAAGCCCTGAAAGCAAATCCTGCAGAGATCGTAGAGAAGATCGGACATCTTCAGGGAGAAGTAAAGGCACTCTCCAGTGAGAACGAATCCTTAAAGAGTAAACTGGCTCAGGGAGCTCTGGGAGATGTTATGGATAAAGTAGTAGAAGTCAAAGGTGTGAAACTTCTTGCTGCAAAAGTAGACGGAGTGGATATGAACGGACTTCGTGACCTTGGCGACCAGCTGAAAGGCAAACTTGGTGAAGGTGTTGTCCTTCTGGCAGCAGTAAACGGTGAGAAAGTAAACCTTCTTGCAATGGCTACTGATGCAGCACAGAAAGCAGGCGCTCACGCAGGTAACCTGATCAAAGCAGTGGCAGCTATCGTAGGCGGTGGTGGCGGCGGACGTCCGAACATGGCTCAGGCCGGCGGAAAGAACCCTGCCAAAGCTCAGGAAGCCGTAGATGCAGCAGCAGGAATCCTTGAAGGTCAGATAAAGTAAAAATTGTTACTGCTCACTTTGTGACCAGCAACACGCTTCGCGATGCAGGAAATATGAACCTCCTTGTGCAATGCCCAAGGAGTATCGTTTGCTTCGCAAACTTAATTTATGCTAATCGCATAAATTCGCGCGGTATGTCTCGGGATTTTGGCATATACATGCCAAAACACCTCGCGGGATAGTGGCGTGTGAATAGTAACTAAAAAAATCTGCAAAATTTAACCAAAAAGATGTTGACGAACCCACAGGCAATGATATATAATATCACTTGTGCAAGAAAAAATACCCAGACAGTTGTATTTTAGCACAATCTACAACTGGAGGGAGGTTAGGTGTGAGTCTATGTCAAACGTAATCGTAAAAGAGAACGAGACTTTAGATAGCGCTCTTCGCAGATTCAAAAGAAGCTGTGCAAAAGCAGGAATCCAGCAGGAAATCCGCAAAAGAGAGCATTACGAGAAACCAAGCGTTCGTCGTAAAAAGAAATCTGAAGCCGCAAGAAAACGTAAATATAATTAATTGTGCGCAAAAATCCCTGGCAGTTCTGTCAGGGATTTTTATCATAATTTGGACAATAATCAGGGGAAGGAAGTAATCTTGAAGGCAGAAAATAACAAAATACTTAAAGAAAAGAAAAACTGGATCCTTTTACTGTTTAAAAAACTGGCAAAGCTGATTTTCAACAGAATCTTTTATGTTGCGGTTGCAATGCTTGTCCAGCTCGGATGGATCTTAATGATGGTACTGCGTCTGGCCGCTTATTCCAGATATATTGATATCGGATTGAGGCTGATAGGTATTGTGCTGGTATTATGGATCCTGAATAAGGAAATAAATCCTTCCTACAAACTGGCCTGGACAATGCTGATCCTGATCCTGCCAATTCTTGGAGTGGTATTATATTTTGTATTTGGACGTTCCAGGATCGCTGCGATCATGCAGCAGCATTTTGAACAGAGGATTGAGGAGAGTAGGGAGTATCTGCGGGATCGGCCGCAGACGAGGCAGAAGCTGGAGGCTCTGGATCCCTCGGCTTCAAATCAGTCCAGATATATTTCGGATGTTTCCAGATTTCCGGTCCATGAGAACACAACTGCAGAGTATTTTCAGGTAGGAGATGATATGTTCCCGGTGCTTGTGAGGGAACTGAAACAGGCGAAGAAATATATTTTTATTGAATATTTCATTATCAATGATGGGGTGATGTGGCAGACAATCCTGAATATTCTGGAAAAGAAAGCTGCGGAGGGTGTGGATGTGCGCCTGATCTATGACGGATTTGGCTGTCTTACAACACTTCCCCATAAATATTATGAAGAGCTTCAGAAAAAAGGAATCAAATGTCAGGTATTTAATCCTTTCCGTCCCATTTTGAATATTATCCAGAATAACCGGGATCACAGGAAGCTTTGTATCATTGACGGATGGGTTGGATTTACGGGAGGCATCAATCTTGCAGATGAATATATCAACCAGAAAGAGCGTTTCGGACACTGGAAGGATACCGCTGTTATGCTCAAGGGAGAAGCTGTCTGGAATATGACGGTAATGTTTCTCCATATGTGGGCAGTGATCGGCAGATCTGAAGAGAGTGTCGATTATGAAGCCTATTTTCCCCACAGATATCATGAGGAAGAATTTGAGAGTGACGGATTTGTCCAGCCGTTCTGTGATACACCTCTGGATGAGGAGGTTGTCGGTGAAGATGTATATCTGAACATTATCAACAAGGCAAAAAAATATGTATATATCTGTACTCCTTATCTGATCATAGACAATGAGATGATGACTGCCCTCTGTCTGGCAGCCAAAAGCGGGGTGGATGTGCGTATTATGACGCCGGGAATCCCTGACAAGAAGCTGGTATTTATCCTTACCCAGTCCTATTACAGGCAGCTTCTGGAAGCCGGTGTAAAGATTTATGAATATCAGCCCGGTTTCCTTCACGCAAAATCCTTTGTGAGTGATGATGAGATCGGAGTTGTGGGAACCATCAACCTGGACTATCGAAGTCTTTATCTTCATTTTGAGGATGGTGTATGGATCTACAGAAACAGAGTAATACAGGATATCAAAGATGATTTTATCCAGACTATGGAATATTGCAGGCAGATAGAACCGGAATTCTGCCTGAACAGAAATATAGGGCTGCGTATCATGCAGAATATTTTCCGCGCATTTGCGCCGCTGATGTAAAATGAGCACTGAAAATCGTATTTTTATGGTTTTCAGTGCTTTTTATCTGATTATGATCAGGTATCGAATCGGATTGCGAATATCTGCCTGATTGTCCTGTGCTCCGTATAGATTGGATCCTATGCGGTATTTTACAGTATCTACGCATTATTTTATTGGATTGCTATATAATGAATAAAGACAGTAGTCTCAGTGTGCCGGCAATCAGCCTGCCGGTACATTGATCGGAGAGAGAATATGCGAAAAAAATGGATCTCCATAATATGCGCTATACTTATCATGGTCTGCACCATCACCGCACCTGTATATGCCGCCGGAATCTTTTTGCCCGAGGAAAGCAATACCAGACAGGCAGAATCCACAGATCTTATTGAAGCACCATCAGGAATCTTAATGGAAGCGCAGACAGGAACAGTCGTTTATCAGAAGGATGCGGATACCAGACGAAGCCCTGCCAGTATCACGAAGATCATGACTCTGATCCTGATCTTTGATGCTCTGGATAAAGGCAGCCTGAAAATGGACGACACAGTCACAACCAGTGCCCATGCGAAGTCAATGGGCGGTTCTCAGGTGTTTCTGGAGGAGGGGGAAATCCAGACAGTGGAAACCCTGATTAAATGCATTGTGATCGCATCAGGAAACGATGCCAGTGTAGCAATGGCAGAGCATATCTGTGGCAGTGAACAGGAATTTGTCCGCCACATGAATGAACGGGCAGAAGGACTTGGGATGAAAAATACTCATTTTGAAGACTGCTGTGGTCTGACAGAATCTCCCGATCATTACACAACAGCCAGGGACATTGCCATCATGAGCAGGGAACTGATCACAAAATATCCGAAAATTCTGGAATATTCTTCCATATGGATGGAAAATATCACCCATGTGACCAGGCAGGGGACAAAGGAATTCGGACTTACCAATACCAATAAACTGATCCGCAGCTATGAGGGCTGTGTCGGTCTGAAAACAGGAAGCACCAGCATTGCAAAATACTGTCTCAGTGCAGTCGCAAAAAGAAATGACATTACCCTGATCGCAGTAGTGATGGCAGCCCCGGACTATAAAGTGCGATTTAAAGATGCAGCCTCCATGCTGAATTATGGCTTTTCAAAATGCAGCCTGTACATAGATAAGAAAATGGAAGCTTTGCCGGAGATCCCGGTCAGAAATGGAAAGAAAAAGACGGTTTCTCTGGTTTATGAGGAACAGTTCCACTATCTGGACACCACAGGACAGAATATCGGAAATGTAAAAAGAAAGCTGAGGATCCACAGGGAAGTAAAGGCCCCGGTGAAAAAGAACACCTTGGCAGGGGAGATGATCTATTCCATCGATGGGAAGGAACTGGGAAGAGTGAGGATCCTTTATGGGGAAAATGCAGGAAAAGCCACATATCTGGACTGCCTGAAAAAAGTTGTCATGAGACTGTAGACAAAAAGTATTTTGGACAATTTTATAATTTTTTGACAAAGGACAGCAATCCGATGTATAATAAAATCCAAATGGGTATTGAGGGAAATAAAAAACAAAAGGAAGGTACTATATAATGAAAGAAATCCGTACAGAAGATGCCGTAGGGCACATTTTATGCCATGACATCACACAGATTATCAAAGATGTAAAAAAAGGGGTGCTTTTTAAGAAAGGTCATATTGTCAGAGAAGAGGATATTCCTCTGTTACTCTCTGTAGGAAAAGAACATTTATATGTGTGGGAGAAGAAAGAAGGAATCCTTCATGAGAATGAAGGCGCAGAGATCCTTTATAAGATCTGTGCCGGAGATTCGGACACCATGCATGGTTCTGATATAAAAGAGGGAAAGATCGAGCTGATCGCAGACATTGACGGAGTGCTTAAGATCCGCAGGGAAGCTCTGTTGGCTGTCAATTCACTTGGAGAGATGATGATCGCATCCCGCCATGGAGATTTTCCTGTAAAGAAGGGCGACAAACTTGCAGGAACCAGAATTATCCCTCTGGTGATCGAGAAGGAGAAAATGGATCGTGCAGCAGAGGTGGCAGGCACAGAGCCGATCTTTTCCATTCTGCCATATAAGAAGAAAAAGGTGGGTATCGTAACAACAGGAAGTGAAGTGCAGAAAGGTCTGATCACTGACACCTTCACTCCTGTACTGAGAGATAAATTTGCAAAATTTCCATCAGAGGTCATCGGTCAGACAAAACCGGGTGATAATATGGAACAGATAACAGCCGATATCCTGAAATTTATCGAAGAGGGAGCCGATATGGTAGTCTGCAGCGGTGGAATGAGCGTAGATCCGGATGACAGAACTCCGGGTGCGATCAAAGCAACAGGAACCCGCATCGTATCCTACGGTGCACCCGTACTTCCGGGAGCTATGATGCTGGTTTCCTATTATGAGAAAGACGGCAGGCAGATACCGATCCTTGGGCTTCCGGGATGTGTTATGTATGCAAAGAATACCATCTTTGATCTGCTTCTGCCGAGACTGATGGCAGATGATGAGATTACATTATCAGAGATTAACCAACTTGGAGAGGGTGGACTCTGCCTGAACTGTGATGTCTGTACATTCCCGAACTGCGGATTCGGAAAATAATATCCCGCAGAATGCGTTGTCAGACACAAAGTGAACATAAAGGGAAAAGAAAACTTGCATGAAAAGATTTAAAACCGTACATTATACAATCCATTCTAACAAAATAAAGGATGCGAGAGGCATCAGATTTGCGGTGCTCGCAGATCTTCATGGCATGGAATTTGGCCCTGATAACAGAAAGCTTTCGGAGACGATCCACCGGTACAGACCGGATGGGATCCTCATTGCCGGTGATATGGTCGTGAGAAATGATTCTGCTTCTTTAAAGACTGCATCATCTCTTCTGAGGAGCCTGGCTCAGCAGTATCCTGTTTATTATGCATTGGGAAACCATGAATATAAGCTGTACAGGACAGATCCTCAGGAGAACTGTATGGCAGCCCGATATCAGGAATATGAAAAGGAGCTGAAGACAGCCGGGATCCATATCCTGCATAATGAATCCTGCAGCCTGCAGGTGGGAAAAAACAGCCTTACTGTCTGTGGTCTGGAAGTACCTCTGATCTATTATAAAAAGCCATTTTCTCCACAGCTTAAAAGAGAGGAAATCAGGGAACTGATCGGAGAACCATCTTCCGATTCCCTGAATATTCTTCTGGCTCACAGTCCCAAATATGGAGATACCTATTTTGACTGGGGGGCAGATCTGATTCTGAGCGGGCATTATCATGGAGGGATTGTAAGAATTGGCAGGCACAATGGGCTGCTTTCCCCACAGCTTCATCCATTTCCGAAGTTCTGCTGCGGAGATTTCCACAGGAAGGAACAGCATATGCTGGTAAGCGCAGGAGCAGGGGAACACACCATACCTGTAAGGATCCATAATCCCAGGGAATTGCTGATGGTGGATCTGAAACCGAATGCCTGAGAATATTGTTACTGTCTGCTGACTGTATGGCAGCGAAATATTTACTTGAAAAGGAAAAGACTGTGCTATGGGAATTCCGGTAAAGCTGGAAGTATTTGAAGGTCCTCTGGATCTCTTACTGCACCTTATCGAAAAAAATAAAATAGATATCTATGATATCCCCATCGTGGAGATCACAGATCAGTATATGGAATACATCCATGCCATGGAGCGGGAAGACCTTGGTGTTATGAGCGAGTTTATGGTTATGGCAGCCACATTGCTGGATATCAAGTGTAAAATGCTTCTCCCGAAAGAAGTCAATGATGAGGGAGAAGAGGAAGATCCAAGAGCGGAACTGGTGGAGAAACTTCTGGAATATAAGATGTATAAGTTTATGTCCTATGAGTTGAAGGATAAGATGGACGATGCGGCAAATGTATTCTTTAAAGAGCCCACTCTTCCCGATGAGGTACTGCAGTACAGAGAGCCTGTAGATCCAAAGGAACTTCTGGCAGGTCTCACACTGGAGAAGCTGAATGCAATCTACAAGTCCATCATCCGCAGGCAGGAAGACAAGGTCGATCCTATCCGAAGCAAATTCGGAACCATCGAGAAGGAAGAGGTCAGTCTGTCTGATAAGATGATAGAGATCAAAGATTTTGCCCGTACCCATCGGAAATTCAGCTTCCGCAATCTCCTGGAGAGTCAGTGCTCGAAAGTACAGGTGATCGTCACCTTTCTCTCCATATTGGAACTGATGAAAATGGGACATATCCATGTAGAGCAGGACGGACTGTTCGATGATATCTCTGTTGAAGTACAGACAGACCCGGATACATGGAAGAATCTTACAGAATTTGCGGAAGATGAACCATAGAATACAGAGATCAATATGTAATAAAAGGAATGAGGAAGACTGAGTGAAGATTAAGGAGACAGAAGCTGCGATAGAAGCAATACTTTTTGCAATGGGCGGTTCCGTAGAACTGCCCCGGATCGCCAGAGCCATCGGTGTGGACGAGAAGACAACAGGAAGGATCATCCGCAATATGATGGACCGTTATCAGGAAGAGAACAGAGGCATCCAGATCATAGAGCTGGAGAATTCTTTCCAAATGTGTACAAAGAAAGAATATTATCAGTATCTGATCAATATTGCCCTGCATCCTCAGAAGCCGGCACTGTCAGATGTTATGCTGGAAACCTTATCCATCATTGCATACAAACAGCCGGTTACAAAGGCGGAGATCGAGAAGATCCGAGGGGTAAAATGTGACCACGCCATCAACAAGCTGGTAGAATACAGTCTGGTCAGGGAGCTGGGGCGTCTGGATGCCCCCGGACGTCCGATTCTGCTCGGGACCACGGAAGAATTTCTGCGCTGCTTCGGCGTACAGGATCTGGAATCCCTGCCTGTCCCTGACCCTGTCCAGATAGAGGACTTTAAGGCAGAGGCAGAGGAAGAAATCCAGCTGAAACTGGATGTGTAAGATAAAGGAGAAAAAATAATGCCAACCACATATGCACATGATTTATTTGGAAAAGAAGTATATAAGAGACTGCCTTCAGATATGAAAGCCCTGATCCGCAGACATGGGGACTTGTACAGGATCGGTTTACATGGGCCGGATATCCTGTTCTACTATATGGTTTCAAAGAATCCTGTCACCCAGTTCGGGATTGAGATGCATCATGAGAAGGCAAGAGCCTTTTTTGAAGAAGGGATGCGGCAGGTCAGAAGAAATGATGATGAGGCACTTTTTGCATATCTTCTTGGGTTTGGCTGTCATTATATTCTGGACTCCACATGCCATCCCTATGTAAATCAGATGGCTGCAGAAGGAGTCATTCCTCACATTGTTCTGGAGAAGGAATTTGACCGTGTGCTTATGGAAGAGACAGGTAAAGATCCCGACCATTATTATCCGGCCTGCGGGATCATGCCGAAGATGGAATATGCCAGAGTGATCCACAGGGCCATTCCTCTGGTGAAAACCATGAACATTTATATTTCTGTCAGGATGATGAAAATTCTTACCAATTTCATGGTGTGTGATGACCATGGAAGAAAACGCAGGATTCTGGGGAAACTTCTGAGACTGGGAGGAGAGTCCATCGGCTCTGTCATTGAACATTTCATGACTGCCGAAGCAGTAGAGCAGGCAAAAGCTCCCATGCCTGAACTTGAGAGGCTTTACAGAGAGGCGGTTCCTGAAGCTGTGGAATATCTGGGAGAACTTTATACCTTAAGAGAGGGAGCTTATCATCTGAGCAAAAGATGGGACCGGACTTATAACGGGTAATGGGCATATCCCGATATTTTTCGGAACTGTGACAGTCATATTCCGGACATGCAGGCATAAATTATCTTATAGGGTGAAGCAAAATCCTGCAGATATCCTGTAAACAACAAATCTGTGAATAACCGTAAATTATGAACAGTGATATTCATGGATTGCCAGCATGTGAGGTGGAGTATGAGAATGAAACATATTGCCGCTGTCATTGTTGTGACGGCGGTATTATTGTTTACGCAGACATACACCTCCGCCCGGGGAGCGGAGTACAAAATACCTCAGACAGTAGACATGACACCTGTTGCAGAAGAACCGGCAGAACTGTACGCATTATCAGCAGTCCTCATGGACGGAGAGTCCGGCAGAGTACTCTATGAAAAGGACGGGGAGCGTCCTCTGGCAAATGCCAGCACAACCAAGGTGCTTACCTGTATTGTGGCACTGGAGAACTCTTCGGGGGATGATTATGTTCAGGTTTCTCAGAATGCGGCATCCCAGCCGGAAGTGAAGCTGGGACTTCAGAAAGGAGAACAGTATTATCTGGAGGATCTTCTGTATTCCCTTATGCTGAAAAGCCACAATGATACAGCGGTTGCCATTGCAGAACACTGCGGGGGAAGCGTGGAAGGCTTTGCCAGAATGCTCAACCGGAAAGCAAAACAGATAGGATGTAAGGATACGTATTTTATCACACCCAATGGCCTGGATGCTGAGGATGAGAATGGAAAACATCACACAACAGCCAAAGATCTGGCACTGATCATGCGATATGCTGTTAAAAACGAAACATTCCTGCACATTGCACAGACCAGAGACTATACATTCTCTGAGATCACAGGAAAGAGAACCTTTTCCGTACATAATGCCAATGCATTTCTCGACATGAGAGACGGAGTTCTTGCCGGAAAAACAGGCTATACTTCCCAGGCTGGCTACTGCTATGTATGTGCCTGGGAAAAAGAGGGCAAAACATTTATCGTCAGCCTCCTTGGCTGTGGGTGGCCCAACCACAAAACCTATAAATGGAGTGACACAGAGAAACTGCTGGACTTCGGAGATTACAACTATGAGTACGAAACCTACTGGAAAGAACCACAGACCGGAAAAATCCTGGTAACAGACGGTGTGGAAGATGGTCAGGATATAGGAACGAAAATCTATCTGAGGGGTAAATGCAGTGTAACCGCATATGACAGGGAAAAAGAAGTCCTTCTGAAAAAAGGGGAAACTGTAACCTGTAAAATAGAAATTCCACAGAAAGTCAGTGCACCGGTTCTTAAGGGGGAGAAGCTTGGCCGCATTGCCTATTACCTGGATGGAAAACTGATAGATTTTTATCCGGTCTATGCGGAGAAATCAGTGGAAAAAATCAGTTTTAAATGGTACACTGAAAAAGTATTTCATGATTTTTTTCATTAAATACATTTATATGGGAACCTTAAAGAAACGTCATCAGAGTCTTGCCATAGAATCGTCTGTCGAATTCATAGAAAAAAACTATCGAACAGATGAAACAATTTAATGGTTTAAAGGGTTGCTATACGAAAGCGATATTGATATAATAAATCTTAACAGTCGGCATTCATATATTGCCGTTCGTGAATAGTTTATGTCAGCCTGTGGCTGATCTGCGGTCTGCTGCAAGCTGACATAGGAAAGACAGAGGAAAGAGATATGAATCAGTTAGAAATACTCAGAGAGAGTCTTGGCCAGTGTGATGAGATCATTCTGGATGCACTTATCATGCGTAACAGGATCGTGGAGGACATTATGGCATATAAAGAAGCCAACGGACTCCAGATTTTACAGCCTGAGCAGGAAGCGAAGCAGAAAGAATGGCTGGAGAAGAGAATGGAAGGCAGACGCCATAAGGATGAGGTTTCCGATGTATTTGAATGCATCCGCACAAACAGTAAACGGATCCAGGCAAGAAAACTCTTCAACTACAACATCGTGCTGATCGGTTTCATGGGTGCCGGAAAGTCCACAATTTCTGATTTCCTTAAGAATGTATTTGCCATGGATGTGGTAGAGATGGATCAGATCATTGCCCAGAGACAGGGAATGAGTATTTCCGATATCTTCGAGACATACGGTGAGCAGTATTTCCGTGACCTTGAGACAAACCTGCTTATCGAAATGCAGTCACGCAGCAATGTTGTGATCTCCTGCGGCGGTGGTACTCCAATGAGAGAGTGCAATGTAGTAGAGATGAAGAAGAATGGCCGTGTTGTTCTCCTCACAGCAAAACCGGAGACAATCCTTGACCGCGTCAAAAATAACCATGACCGTCCGCTGATCGAGAACAATAAGACTGTTCCATTTATCGCAGATCTGATGGAGAAACGCCGCGCTAAATACGAGGCAGCGGCTGATATCATCATCGAAACAGACGGCAAGAACGAACTGGAAATCTGCGAAGAACTGGTACACAGACTCCGCACCATGGATGAAGAAAAATAATATAACATGACAGATCTGGTTTATGATATCAGAAGCGCCGGATATCAAGTCATAATATTGAATGTATCGGTTATTATAAAAAGATATGGGGTATCTCGACTGACGGGACAGTCCCATATCTTTTTGTATTCTGATATTTTATTGTGTCAGATCAGCTGGTCTTATAATCCCATTCCTTCTGTGCCTGTTCGATCACATATTTCTTAAATGCTTCCACAACCGGTGGATGGTATACGTTCTTCAGCATCGCCAGATAGAAGTTTCTCTGCCAGCTTGGAGAAACTAAGGGAAGGATCTTTACATTCAGAGACTGCAGGATTGGAATATTGGGAGCTACGCAGATTCCAAAGCCGTTGGAGACAAAGCCTGCAGCAACCTGATCTTCATCAATCTCATAGGCAACATCCGGTTTCTGACCGATGCGCTCAAACAATCCGTCAATAATATGTCTCAGACCACTTCTTTTCTTAAATATGATCTGTTTATAAGGAATAGTATCCTCCAGACAAACCTCCTCTTTTGCTGCCAGCGGATGGTCAGAAGGCACGATCACCACCAGTTCCTGTCTGGCAACAGGTATAAATTCAATCAGTGGTTCATTATCAATCATAGAGCAGAAACCCAGATCATATTTTTTCTCTTTTAAACCATTTAAAATATCAGCTGTTAAAACTTTGTCACAATACAGATTAAAATCAATCTTTTTCGTTGGATTTGCCGCGAGAAATCCTCTCATGATCTTCGGGAGAAAGTCAATTCCCAGAGTGCGCAGGAATGCAACATCAATACAGCCCTCTCCCTTACCTGCCAGCTTCAGACTGTTCACAGAAGAGTCCAGACGGTTCAGTACCTCTTCCACGTCATTCAGGAAAACTTTTCCATACTTGGTAAGAGTAACATTCCTTCCATTTTTTTCAAACAGTTTCACGCCCAGTTCTTCCTCAAGAGTGGAGATCGCATAACTCAGCGAAGGCTGGGTGATCGCCAGAATATCAGCGGCTTTTGTGTAATGTTCAATATGAGCCAGCGTAGAAAAGTACCGCAGATGATACAGGTTCATAGAAAAACTCCTTTCTCTGATAAATATTTTATAAGTGACTATATTTTATGTGCAGGCTTTCATAGTCCTTTAATGCTTCGGAAAACTATAATTATAGTCACTCTTGCACAAATAATCCGCGCTGTATTTGTCATATACGTAGATTATATCATGATGTATTGAAAAAATCTATGAATTTAAAGGATAGAACTAATTTGTTTTATATTTAACAAAGATATATAATGCTTATATCAAAAAGATACAAAATATTATCAAAATAAATAAAAAAATTATGCGATTTTATGAGGAGGACATAAGATGTCAAAAGAATTTCCAATTACAATCAGTTCCTGGACACTGGGAGATCAGTGCAAATTTGAAGACAGAGTGATCGCTGCAAAGAACGCAGGATACGAAGGAATCGGCCTTCGTGCAGAAACTTATGTAGATGCGTTGAATGAGGGACTTTTTGACAAAGACATTCTTGCTATTCTGGACAAACATGGTATGAAAGTAACAGAGGTTGAGTACATCGTACAGTGGGCAGAAGAACACAGATCTTACGAACAGAAATACAAAGAACAGCTCTGCTTCCATATGTGTGAATTATTTGACGTAAAACAGATCAACTGTGGTCTGATGGAAAACTACTCCGTAGAATATACTGCTCAGAAATTAAGAGAATTATGCCAGAGAGCAGGAAAATACATCATCGGTGTTGAACCAATGCCATACAGCGGAATACCGGATATGAAAAAAGGCTGGGCAGTTGTAAAGGCAGCTGACTGCGAGAATGCAAAACTGATCATGGATACCTGGCACTGGGTAAGAGCAAATCAGCCGGTTGACCTTTCTGTGATCGAAGACATCCCGGCAGACAAGATCGTATCCATCCAGATCAACGATGTATGGGAAAGACCATATGCAACAACAATCTTAAGAGACGAATCCATGCATGACCGTCTTGCTCCCGGAACAGGAATCGGATGTACAGCAGCGTTCGTTAAGATGGTAAAAGAAAAAGGAATCAAACCAAACGCAATCGGTGTAGAAGTCATCAGCGATGCAATCCTTGCAAAAGGACTTGAATATGCTGCAAACCATACATATGAGAACACAAAGAAAGTGCTTGAGGAAGCATGGCCGGAGGTTCTTCAGTAAGTATCTGACGGATAAACCGACAGATTAAAGGATCAGGCAGAAACCTTCACGCCTGCCTGATCCGCATTCTGAATGAACACAAAATAGAGAATGAATAATTAATAGAAAAGAATTCGAAAAAAAGGAGAAGGTCACATGAAATTCAATGCAATGTTTCAGCCGATCAACATCGGTCCAATGACAGTAAAGAACCGCTTCGTAGTTCCGCCAATGGGAAACAACTTTGCAAACACAGACGGAAGCATGAGTGAACAGTCCGCAGCTTATTATCGTGAAAGAGCAAAAGGCGGCTTCGGTCTGATCACAATCGAAGCAACAGTAGTACATAAAGGCGCAAAGGGCGGCCCTCGCAAGCCATGTCTTTATGATGACTCCACAATCGAAAGCTTCCGCAAGGTAGTAGATGCCTGTCATGCAGAGGGAGCAAAGGTTTCCGTACAGCTTCAGAATGCAGGTCCTGAAGGAAATGCAAAGAACGCAGGTGCACCGATCGAGGCAGCTACAAGCATTCCGTCAGACTGTGGAAGAGATACACCAAAGGAAGTTACGACTGAAGAAGTTTATGAACTGGTAAAAGGCTATGGCCTCGCAGCAAAGAGAGCCATGGAAGCAGGCGTAGATGCAGTTGAGATCCATATGGCACACGGCTATCTGGTAAGCACCTTCCTTTCTCCGAGAACAAACAAGAGACTGGACGAATTTGGTGGTTCCTTTGAGAACAGAATGCGTTTCTCCCGTCTGATCATCGAAGAAGTTAAGAAGATGACAGAAGGAAAGATCGCAGTTCTTGCAAGAATCAACAGCTGTGATGAAGTACCGGGCGGTCTTGATGTGCATGACAGTGCTGCGATCGCTGCATATCTGGAAGGATGCGGACTGGATGCCATCCATGTATCCAGAGCTGTTCACATCCGCGATGAATTTATGTGGGCACCGACAGTTACACACGGCGGTTTCTCCGCTTCTCAGGTAGAAGAGATCAAACGTGCCGTATCTATCCCGGTGATCACAGTAGGACGTTATACAGAACCGCAGTTTGCGGAATTAATGGTAAAAGAAGGACGCTGTGACCTGGTTGCATTCGGACGTCAGAGCCTTGCAGATCCTTATATGCCATTAAAAGCGCAGGAAGAAAGACTGGAGGATATGATCCCATGTATCGCATGTCTTCAGGGCTGCGTGGCAAACATGTATGCAGGAAACCCTGTATGCTGTCTTGTAAACCCATTCCTTGGACATGAAGCTGAGGGTATTGCTCCTGCAGAAAAAGCTAAGAAAGTAATGGTAATCGGCGGCGGTGTTGCAGGTCTTTGCGCTGCATTTATCGCACAGGAAAAAGGTCATCAGGTAACACTTTATGAAGCAAGTGATAAACTTGGCGGAAACATGCGTCTTGCTGCTTATCCTCCGGGAAAAGGCGACATCACAAACATGATCCGCAGCTATATCGTACGCTGCCAGAAAGCAGGCGTAACAATTAAAATGAATCAGGAAGTAACTCTGGATCTTATCAGGGAAGAGAAACCAGACAGCGTAATTGTTGCTTCCGGTTCCAGAACACTGATCCTTCCGATCGAAGGTATCGACAATCCTGCAATTATCCATGGCTCTGATCTCCTTGACGGAAAGAGAGCAGCAGGAAAGAAAGTACTGGTTGTAGGTGGCGGAATGGTGGGATGCGAGACAGCAGCATTCCTCGGTGAGCAGAACCATGATGTAACAGTCATTGAGTTCAGAGACACTGTAGGTGCCGACGTGATCCACGAGCATAGAGTTTACCTGATGAAAGATTTCGAAGATTACAAGATCAAAGAGATCACAGGTGCAAAGGTATGCAAATTCTATGAGGACGGCGTAGAGTACGAGACAGCAGACGGACAGAGACATGAATCCAGAGGATATGATTCTGTCATCCTTTCCATGGGATTCAGAAACTACAACCCATTCGGCGAAGAGATCAAAGCTATCGTACCGGATACCTATGTGATTGGCGATGCCACCCGCGCAAGAAGAGCACTTGATGCTACGAAAGAAGCGTATGAGGTAGCTTCCACATTATGATGATATCAGGGTCAAAAGTTCAAAAAGTCGTTCGTGCTTGCACGATAAGATTTTTGAACCTGGGACCCGCCAAACATGAGAAAGCAGCGATTTACGCAGTAAATCAGCGAATTTCGAATCTTATAATTTATTCGTTTTATAGTTGCAGTTAAGAGACGCTGTATGATATTATCAGCGGACAGCAGCTTGAAAATGATTTTACAAAAATATTTCAGGAGGCAAACAGGAAATGGAACAGAGAATTAAAGGAACAACAGGATTAATGGCACTTATCGGAAGCCCGGTAGGACACTCAGGATCACCGGCAATGTATAACTTCAGCTTCCGTTATCACAACCTTGACTATGCTTACATGGCATTTGACGTCAAGGAAGACCAGGTTCCGGCTGCTCTGGATGCAATCCGTCTTTTCAAAATGAGAGGCGTAAACGTAACTATGCCATGCAAGAACGAAGTTGCAAAACACATGGATGAGCTTTCACCTGCAGCAAGAATCATCGGTGCAGTTAACACAATCGTTAATGAAGACGGCAAATTAGTAGGACATATCACAGACGGTATCGGATTTGTCCGCAACTTAAAAGAACACGGCGTTGACGTAAAAGGCAAAAAAATGGTAGTTCTCGGTGCAGGCGGTGCTGCAACAGCAATCCAGGTACAGTGTGCATTAGACGGTGCAGAATCCATTGCCATCTTTAATCCGAAAGACCCATTCTTTGCACGTGCAGAGTCCACAGCAGAGAAACTGAGCAAAGAAACACCGGATTGTAAAGTTTCTGTATTTGATCTGGAAGATGAGGCAAAACTGAAAGAAGAGGTTGCAAACGCAGACATCCTCGTAAACGCAACACTTGCAGGAATGAAACCTCACGAAGAGCTTACTCTGATCAAAGATAAATCCATGTTCCGCCCTGACCTTGTAGTAGCGGACGTTGTTTACAATCCTGCTGAAACAAGAATGGTAAAAGAAGCCAAAGAAGCAGGCTGCAAGCTTGCAATCGGCGGAAAAGGAATGCTGTTATGGCAGGGAGCTGCAGCTTACAAACTCTACACAGGACTGGAAATGCCAACAGCTGAATACCAGAAATTCCAGGAAGAAAACGAAAACAAGTAATAATAACCTAGGAGACCAAAATGAAACAGAAAACAAACAAAATGCTCATTTTCACCTCCCTTGCAGCATATTTCACTTATTTCATCCATGGAATCGGTGCTTCTATCCTGGGGCAGTACAAACCGGAGTTTGCAGCTGCCTGGGGTGCGAAGCCCCTGGCTGATGGTACACTGGATGTAAGTATGGTAGTATCTGTAATTGCAGCACTTGGACTGGGGCGTCTGATTTCTCTTCCTTTCTCCGGTCCTCTGTCTGACAAATACGGAAGAAAACTGAGCGGAATTATCGGTGTGCTCTGTTATGTGGCATACTTCTTTGGAATGGCTAATTCCACATCCATGGCAATGGGATATGCATTTGCAGTGATCGGCGGAATCGCGAACTCTTTCCTCGATACCTGCGTAAGCCCTACCTGTATGGAAATCTATGTAAACAACCCGTCAGTAGCCAACCTGTTTACAAAATTTTCCATCTGCCTGAGCCAGTTCCTGCTTCCATTCCTGATCGGAATCGTAGCATCTGCAAATATGTCATATAAGACAATCTTTATTGTTGCAGGTATTGCAATCCTCATTGACGGAATCCTGATCCTGATCCTCCCTTTTCCGGCGAGAGAGAAGGCAGTACAGGCTAAAGCTGATAAGAAGAAATCCGGACACAAGATTTCCCCTGCAGCGATCGCAGCAATCCTGATTGGATTCACCAGCTCCTCAACCTTTATGTTATGGCTGAACTGTAATCAGGAACTTGCCCGTTCCTATGGTATGGCAGATCCTTCAAAGATCCAGTCCCTGTATGCCCTGGGAACTGCAACTGCCATCCTTGCAACAGCAGCATTTATCAAAAAAGGTCTGAAAGAGATTAACGTCCTGATCCTCTATCCGTTAATCTCTACAATTATGCTGGCTCTCTGCTACTTTATCCAGGCTCCGTTTATTTGTCTGGCAGGTGGTTTTGTGATCGGATATGCAGGTGCAGGCGGTGTTCTCCAGCTGGCAGTTTCCACAACAGCAGAGTTCTTCCCTGAGAACAAAGGAACAGCAACCTCACTGGTAATGATCGCATCCAGCATTGCAAACTATACGATCTTAAGCCTTGCAGGATACATTACCAAAGTGGGCGGAAGCAGTGCTCCGAGAATGATCCTTCTTCTGAACATGGCAGTGACCATCGTCGGTATCCTGCTCGCCCTTTTTGTAAAGAAAAACAGAAATCAGTAAGGCAGTGTGCCAACAAGTTGATTTCCTGAATAATCGCGCATCTAAATTTCTTATTTTCGCGTTGTTGTCGGGTGTCGTAGCTACCGCTATGCCTCCTTTCTACGCCTTGAAATAAAAAATTATTAAAATCCAATCCAACTGAAGATATGTTTGGACGTTACAAGTTTCAGATTTTTTCCGGTCGGATTGGATTTTATTAAAATCTGGATTGTTTAAAAATTAACAAAAAGATAGAATATACAAGCTGAAATATAGAAGTAATCTAACAATTCACTGAAAAGGAGAAATTGTATGGCACATACAAGAACACAAAGAAGAGAAAATGAACTGCCCTACATCCCCTTTGGACCATTTCAGATAAGACTTCCATTTATACACTACAAGATAGAATCTGTTGAGTTCATTCAGGGTCTGATTCTGGGCGTAACAGCACTGGCAGCGGTTCCTTATCTGGAGCAATATCTGGGGCTTCCTTATGAGCTGGCGTGGAGCTGTGTAATTATTGAAACCTTCCTTTATCTGCTTCACAGCCTGCTTGGCGATCCGGTAGTACCGGGGTGGATCACACCCACACTGCCGCTGACCATTGTATTTCTGGAAGGCTTCCCCATGGGAAAAGAGCGAATACAGGCTATGATCGCACTGCAGATGCTGGTAGGTCTGGTATTTATCTTTATGGGTGTGACCAGACTGGCGGATAAATTTGTTCATGCAGTTCCCAATTCTGTCAAAGGCGGAATCCTTCTTGCAGCACCGGTTACAGTTATGGCAGGACAGCTGGGAGAGAACGGAAATATGCACAAATATCCTCTGGCTATTGTTGCAGGTGTAGGCCTCCTGATCCTGATCAGCTTCTCTGACAAATATCAGGAGAAGAGAAAAACAAATAAGTTTCTTGATCTTGTTGCAAGATATGGAAATCTCTTCCCATATCTTATCGCAATGGTAGTAGGACTTCTGGTTGGAGAACTGGATGCTCCGGGACTGGAGATTGGTACTTTTATCAAGATTCCTCAGTTTAAAGATATCATTGATCAGGTGAGCATTTTTGGCGTAGGGATTCCTCCTGCATCTATGTTTATCAAAGCACTGCCGCTGGCACTGGTGTGCTATGTTATTGCATTTGGTGATTTTGTTACTACAGAGACTCTTGTATCAGAGGCACGTCACGCAAGAGATGATGAGTATATTGATTTCAATTCCAGCCGTTCCAATCTGGTAAGCGGTCTGAGAAACCTGATCCTTTCCATCATTGCACCATTTCCTCCCCTTTCCGGTCCGTTATGGGTTGGAATGACTGTATCCGTATCCATGCGTTATAAAGAAGGAAAGAAAGCAATGAAGTCTCTTCTCGGAGGAATGGCTTCTTTCAGACTGGCCACATTCTTAAGTGTGCTGATCATTCCTGTAGTAAGCTTCTTCCGTCCGATCTTCGGAGTAGGATCTTCCATTACTCTGATGTTCCAGGCGTTTGTATGTGCGAGAATTGGTATGGATTACTGTAAGAGCGACAGAGACAAGATGATTGCAGGCGTTATGGCAGCAGTCCTCGCAACCCAGGGAACCGCATGGGCATCTGCATGGGCGTTGGCAGTTGGCTTCGGACTGAATGTTTTCCTGTCCAACTGGAATCCCCTTGAGAAAAAATAATATAAACGAAAACCAAGAAGAACAGCCGGGATTCGGGGCTGTTCTTCTTGGTTTTCATCAATTATTATTTTAAGGAGTCATAATTATTAAATTCAAATTCTGTAACAATCTGTTGACGAATATGAGTGATATCAGCTATGGGCAAGAATAACATCTGATATCACATCATTCATCAACAGATCACAGGCTGCTGTGGATGATATCCAGTACCTGTTTTAATTCATGTACACCGACCTGTCCCGGAGCAGAAGCTTTGGAAGCAGCACCGAAAGTGAGAGCGGAGCCGAATGTCTCACCTGTCAGACGGCTTACAACGCCTGTTCCTGCCATGGACATGGTAATGATCGGGCGGTCTGCATATTTCTCAGACATTTCCAGAGTGGCAGACAGCAGTGTGATAACATCCTGCTTACAGGTAGGCATTACTGCAATCTTAGGGATATCAGCACCCAGCTCCTGCATCATGCAGAGGCGTCGGATGATCTCCTCCTTCTCCGGAGTCTTAAAGAAATCATGGTTGGAAGCAATTACCTTTACACCTGCCTCATGAGCAGCATTGATGATTGTCTTAACAACTTCATCACCTGTAAATGCTTCTACATCGATTAAATCTACATAACCGCTCTGAGCAGCTGCGATATTTAAAGCAGCGTAATCACTTACAGAAATCTCTTTTTCCCCGCCCTCTTTGGAAGTACGGAATGTAAGAAGAACAGGGATATCTTTTAAAACTTCCTGAAGCTCTTTAGCGGTTTCTAATACTTTCTCAGTAGCAAAGACATCATCAAACCAGTCTACACGCCACTCAACTACATCAACAGGAAGAGTAGTGATCTTTTTGGCTTCTTCGAGAATGTCTGTTTTTGTTTTTCCTACGATGGGAACGCAGATCTTAGGTCTGCCCTCGCCGATCACAGTGTTTTTTACCTGAACTATGTTCATCTGTTTATCCTCATATTTTCTGTTGTATTATAGTAGTTCCGGATTATTATGGAACTGTTATAAGAATAACCGTAACATAACCGCATGATCAACAGCTTTTTGAAGCAAACTGCAGGATATGTACATTCTGCGCGGAGTAATATATCAGTACATCTCCTGCAGTACGCCGAAAAGCGGTATATATCAAATATTATGTGCGGAAAGATCAGTGAAATGATCTGTTCTGCATCACAATATGAGATATCCATACTGAAGATACCATCAGGTATCAGTCATCATAGGAGATGTGAAGAATCTCTTTCATATGTTCGATAGGCATTGGTTCGCCTGTCCATAACTCAAATGCAGCGGAACCCTGGAATAACATCATTCCCAGACCATTCATTGTCTTACATCCAACTTCCTTGGCCATGGAACGCATCTTTGTTTCCAGAGGAGAGTAAGGAACATCAATAACGATCAGCTCAGGACGGAAGTAAGACTTGTCCGGAACAACGGACTGTCCTTCCAGTGGTTTCATTCCCACACCTGTAGCATTGACAAAGATAAAACTGTCATCCATCTCAGCTTTCAGTTTATCAAGATCTGCCAGATCATAAAGAACTGCATGGCAGGATGTCTTTGTGTTGATCTTCTCTACTGTGGATACTGCACGATCCCAGAATTCATCCTTGCGGTTAAAGATTGTGATCTCGGCAACGCCGTCCAAAGCAGCCTGGATCTCGATAGCAGTGGCAGCACCGCCTGCACCGACGATAGTCATTTTCTTTCCGATCACATCAATATCATTATCTTTCAGGGCAGACATAAATCCGATACCGTCAGTGATATGACCTGTAAGATGACCGTTGTCATTTACGATCGTGTTAACTGCACCGCATAATTCTGCAGCAGGAGAAAGCTCATCCAGGTATTTTCCAACCAGAGTTTTGTTTGGCATGGAAACATTGGATCCTCTCATTTTCAGAGTACGGATTGCTTTTACTGCATCCTCAATTTCATCTGCGCCAACCTCGAAAGCAAGGTAAGCGTAGTCATACCCGAGTTTTGCAAAAGCCTCATTCTGCATTGCAGGAGAGCTGGAGTGACGGATCGGGTAAGCCATCAGACCGATTAATTCAGTATGTCCGGTAATTCTTTCAGCCATTATAATATCCCCTTTCGTATTTTGTTGTAAAGGTTTTTATTGAAGGTATCCCATCTGAGTCAGTGTATTAAGGATATTTCTTCCTTCCAGAGTTCCGTCGATGATCCTTCTTGCACGTTTGCTGTCGCCGATGTTCAGGATCTCAACATCATCAGAAACAAAAGCATCGGAAAGCTCTGCGAAAAGCTGTCCCTGAGCTCTCATACCAAGACATACGAATCCGTAGTCAAATGGAAGCTCACGTTCACCTTCTGCATCTTTTACAAGGAAAGAGCTGTCTTTTACTTCCTGAAGAGCTGTCTTTGTAAGCTGGGCCACATGATGTTTCTTCATCTGGTCCTTCATGTCATTCTTTGTAACAGGATCCAGGTCACGTCCGATCTGATCCATCATCTCCACAATAGAAATCTCAGCATTTCTTGCTGCAAAGAATTCCACAACATCAAGACCAACAGCGCCGCCGCCCACAACAACAACCTTCTTGCCTGTCATATCTTCCGGATAATCATTGATGTGATTGATCATTCCCAGGATAGAAGCAACCTTGCTGCCTTCTTTGTCAATGCGGTCGTGAAGTCCCCTGATCGGAGGAAGCAGTGGCGCGGAACCTGTGGAGCTTACGATCAGGTTCGGATGGAACTTGCGGATATTTTCCGGTGTTCCTTCTGTGTTTGTGAAGATATAAAGATTCTCAAGCTGCTCTGCTCTGTGAATCAGATAGTTCGGGAAATCAGCCAGACGCTTCTTTGCAGGGATCTTAGAGATCACAGAAGCAAGACCGCCAAGAGTCTCACCTTTTTCCAGAAGGAAGGTATTACAGCCTACTTCTGCGGCTGTACAGGCAGCTTCCAGTCCGGCAGTACCGCCTCCGATTACTACAACGTTACAGTTTTTGTTCACTTTCTGATTCTTATAAACATCACCTTCCAGAACAGCCGGGTTTACAGTACAGCGGATCGGACGGTTAAAGCCGATTCTGTTTCCTGCACATCCGATGTTACAGGAGATACATTTGCGAAGGTCACATTCTCTGCCTGTAGCTACTTTGTTTACCCATGCAGGTTCTGCGATAAGACCACGTCCCATACCGATCAGGTCTGCATCGCCGTCAGCGAGGATCTGCTCGGCAACCTTCGGGTTACGGATATTTCCCATGGAGATACATGGTTTGCCGAATTTCTCTCTGACAGCTTTAGGCATATAGGAACGCCATCCGTCTTTCATGTAGTTGGCATCGATCTGATACTGGATAGAACCGTTTAAACCGCAGGAAACATCGAAGATATCAACTTCATCCTGAACATATTCCAGATATTCAAGAGTATCCTCAAGAGTGTTGCCGCCTTCCATCAGCTCATCTGCGCTGAGACGGAGCATGATCGGGAAGAAAGGTCCGACCTGTTTTCTTACTTCTTCAATGACCATACGGCAGAAACGTGTTCTGTTTTCCACAGATCCGCCGAACTCATCTGTACGTTTGTTTGTAAGAGGAGAGAGGAACTGGCTGATCAGATAGGAATGTCCCGCATGGATCTCTACTGCGTCAAAACCTGCAGCCTGGGCTCTCTTTGCAGCTTCGCCGTATTTCTTTACAATGTGATGGATTTCTTCCACTGATAACGGACGCGGGATCTCTCCGCCTTCTTTGGACGGAATATCAGATGCGGAAACCGGCTGCATATTTGTACGTGCGGAAACAGCGGAAGCACCTGCGTGGTTGATCTGGATTGCAATACAGGTACCATATTTGTGGATCTCTTCACAGAATTTGTACAGACGCGGCAGATAGTTGTCGTGGTCAATACGAAGCTGAGTAGTTCCGTTGGAACCCTGCGGAGAATCTACGCTTGCATTCTCTACGATGATCAGACCTGTGCCGCCTTTGGCACGCTCTTTATAATAATTAATGTGAAGAAAACTCATTTCGCCGTTCTGTTCCCCGTAATTGGTTCCCATAGGCATCATAACGATACGGTTTTTGATAGTCATATTTTTTACTGTGAGTGGTGTGAAAATATGCTGGTAATTGCTTTTCATTACGTCTTTCCTCCTGAAATTTTCTGTTGGATCTATAATTGTTCAGTGCTTTAGCTGTGGCCTGAATTTCTTTGATGTGTTAATTATATAACGGGATAATCCATAAATCTAATTGATAATTCGTGCTATATAATAAAAAACATCTATGGTTTTGCTGAGACTTTTATACCTGTGTAGTCGGATTCGCAGACAAGTGAGTGGTATAGTTACTTCAAACACACTGGTTTGCGGGAGAGGGTGAAATACGGGACAATACAAAATAACCGTAATACCCTCTATTAAATAGGAAGAAATGCTCAAAAAAACAAAATTTGGAGAAACCTGACAAATTTTTCTGCTATATTTTTAACGAAAATGACAAATAAATGTTGAAATTTTCTGCCGGAAAAGGTAAAATTAAAATCGGCTAAATTTTTGGGTTAACTTTTAAATATTCTCATAAAGATGGAGGGCAAACAAGAATGAGTAATGCAACACAAAGCTTAGCAGGCACAAGAATTACTTCTTTGCTTGACGCAAACAGTTTTGTCGAAATCGGACAGGGTGTAACAGCCAGATCCACAGATTTCAACATGACTGCAAACAAGGCACCATCTGACGGTGTTATCACCGGATATGGTGTGATCGATGACAAACTGGTTTATGTATACAGCCAGGATGCATCTGTATTAAACGGTACTGTTGGTGAAATGCATGCAAAGAAGATCACAAGACTTTATGATCTTGCCATGAAAACAGGCGCTCCGGTTATCGGACTTGTTGACTGTGCAGGTATCCGTCTTCAGGAAGCAACAGACGCACTGGAAGCTTTCGGACAGATCTATCTGAAACAGACACTGGCATCCGGTGTAATCCCGCAGATCACAGCAATCTTCGGAACATGCGGCGGTGGTATGGCAGTTATCCCGTCCCTGACAGATTTCACATTCATGGAATCCAAAAAAGGAAAAATGTTCGTCAACACACCAAACGCACTGGAAGGAAACAACACAGACAAATGCGACACAGCAGCAGCTGATTTCCAGAGCAAAGAGACAGGTGTGATCGATGGCGTTGGTACAGAGGATGAGATTCTTGGCCAGATCCGTTCCTTAGTATCACTTCTTCCTTCTAATAATGAAGACACAGACAATTACACAGAGTGTACAGATGATCTTAACCGCGTATGCGCAGATCTTGCAAACTGTGCAGGTGACACAGCAATCGCACTTTCCCAGATCGCTGACAACGGTGAATTCTTCGAGACAAAAGCAGACTATGCAAAAGACATGGTTACAGGCTTTATCCGTTTAAACGGCGCTACAGTAGGTGCTGTTGCAAACAGAAGCGAAGTATATGACGCAGAAGGCAAGAAAACAGAAACATTTGACGGAAGCATCTCTGCAAGAGGCGCAAGAAAAGCAGCAGATTTCGTGAAATTCTGCGACGCTTTTGATATTCCGGTACTTACACTTACAAACGCAACAGGCTTCATGGCAACCTTATGCAGCGAGAAGATGATGGCGAAATCCGTAGGTGAACTGGTAGCTGCATTTGCAGATGCAACTGTTCCGAAGGTAAATGTGATCATCGGCAAAGCTTACGGTACAGCTTACGTGGCAATGAACAGCAAATCTATCGGTGCAGACCTTGTATATGCATGGGATAACGCAGAGATCGGTATGATGGATGCTTCCCTGGCAGCCAAGATCATGTATGCAGATGCAGATGCTGCTGAACTGAATGAAAAAGCTGCTCAGTACAGAGAGCTTCAGAATGGTGTTGCTTCCGCAGCAGCAAGAGGCTATGTTGACACTGTGATCAGCCCGGCTGACACAAGAAAATATGTAATCGGTGCATTTGAGATGCTGTTCACAAAGAGAGAAGATCGTCCGTCTAAGAAACATGGAACGGTCTAAGCGGGGTGACGCATATGAAAATGATCAAAAAAATAACTTCTGTATTCATGACATTTCTCGTAATGGCTGCGCTGGTGATCGGCAGCACCTCTGTGGTATTTGCCGCAGATAAGGTTGATGATACTGTTAAGTCCACACTGGTAACTACAGCAGAAGGACTGACAGATGCCATTGTCCAGCTTAAAGATGAAGAAATCGAGAATTACATGAGTTCAGGAGATGACTTTACAACAAGTGCCATGCAGTCCTGGCAGACATCCAAGGATGAACTTGGCGCAAAGAAGGACAGCAATGGTGAAACTACTGTAACTTTCAAAGATGATCAGTACACAGTTACTGTTCCTCTTAAATTTGAGAAAGCAGAAGCAAACTTTGTATATGTCTTTGACTCACAGGGAACACCGACTTCCATGACTGTAGATGTACAGTATGGTATGGGCAAGACTCTTCAGAGAGCAGGTCTTAATACTCTGATGGGTATTGGAACTGTATTCGTAATGCTGATTTTATTAAGCCTTCTGATCTCTCTGTTCAGATTCATTCCGAATCCGGAAGCAAAGAAAGCAGCAGAAGCAAAAGCAGCCAAAGCTGCAAAAGAGGCAGAGGCAGCAGCCATCGCACAGACAGCACCTGCACAGGCAGAAGAGAACCTTGCAGATGACGGAGAGCTGGTAGCTGTTATCGCAGCAGCTATCGCAGCAGCAGAAGGAACTACAACAGATGGCTTCGTAGTTCGTTCCATCCGTAAAGTAAAAAGAAATAGAAGATAATTGTCATTTATTTAGGAGGATTTTAAAATGAAAAGCTATACAATTACAGTAAATGGTACAGCATATGAAGTAACTGTTGAAGAAACAGGAAGCGTATCCGCTCCTGCAGCAGCTCCAAAAGCAGCACCTAAGGCTGCACCTGCAGCAGCTCCGAAAGCAGCAGCTCCTGCAGCAGGCGCCGGCGCAGTAAAAGTAACTGCTTCCGTACCTGGTAAAGTTGTCAAAGTAGCAGCAAGCGTTGGACAGGCAGTAAAAGCCGGAGACAGCGTAATTATTCTTGAATCCATGAAAATGGAAATCCCTGTAGTAGCTCCTCAGGACGGTACTATCGCAAGCATTGATGTTGCAGAAGGTGCCTCTGTAGAAAACGGAGATACTTTAGCAACAATGAACTAAGACGGGAGGTAGTCAAATGTCTTATGTAACAGAAACATTGTCCAACCTGATTCACCAGACAGCATTCTTCAATCTGACATGGGGCAATTACCTGATGATCGCAGTAGCCTGCGTATTCCTTTATCTTGCTATCAAGAAAGGATTCGAGCCGCTTCTGCTTGTTCCTATCGCATTCGGTATGCTGCTTGTAAATATCTATCCGGACATTATGGCAAACCCGGAAGATATGTCCAATGGTGTAGGTGGACTTCTTCATTATTTCTACATCCTTGATGAGTGGAGTATCTTACCATCCCTGATCTTCATGGGTGTAGGTGCCATGACAGACTTCGGTCCGCTTATCGCAAACCCGATCAGCTTCCTGATGGGTGCTGCGGCACAGCTTGGTATCTATGCAGCTTACTTCCTTGCAATCTTTCTTGGATTCAACGGAAAAGCAGCAGCAGCTATCTCCATCATTGGTGGTGCTGACGGCCCGACTTCCATTTTCCTTGCAGGTAAACTTGGACAGTCTGCACTGATGGGACCGATTGCAGTGGCAGCATATTCCTATATGTCACTGGTTCCGATTATCCAGCCGCCTATCATGAAACTCTGCACAACAGAGAAAGAACGTAAGATCAAAATGGATCAGCTTCGCCCGGTTTCCAAACTGGAGAAGATCCTGTTCCCGATTGTTATCACAATCGTTGTCTGCCTGATTTTGCCTACAACAGCTCCGCTGGTTGGTATGCTCATGCTTGGTAATCTGTTCAGAGAGTGCGGTGTTGTAAAACAGCTGACAGAAACAGCTTCCAATGCCCTGATGTATATCGTAGTTATCCTTCTGGGTACATCTGTAGGTGCTTCCACAAGTGCAGAAGCATTCTTAAACGCAGATACTCTGAAGATCGTAGTTTTAGGTCTTGTTGCATTCGCAATCGGTACATTCGGCGGATGTATGCTTGGTAAACTGCTCTGCAAACTGACTCATGGAAAGATCAACCCGCTGATCGGTTCTGCAGGTGTATCCGCAGTACCTATGGCAGCCCGTGTATCCCAGAAAGTGGGTGCAGAGGCAGATCCTACAAACTTCCTTCTGATGCACGCAATGGGCCCGAACGTTGCCGGTGTTATCGGTACAGCCGTAGCAGCCGGAACATTCATGGCTATTTTCGGTGTATAATTGAATTTATAAAGGAGATTTAATAATGGCAGAATTAGAGAAAAAACCTGTTAAAATTGTGGAAACCATTCTCCGTGATGCTCATCAGTCCCAGATCGCAACACGTATGACCACAGAACAGATGCTTCCGATCGTAGATAAACTTGATAAAGTCGGCTATCACGCAGTAGAGTGCTGGGGTGGTGCAACATTCGATGCATCCCTTCGTTTCCTTCACGAAGATCCATGGGAAAGACTTCGTAAATTACGTGACGGCTTCAAAAACACAAAACTTCAGATGCTTTTCCGTGGACAGAACATCCTTGGATATCGTCCATATGCAGATGACGTTGTAGAATACTTCGTACAGAAATCTGCTGCAAACGGAATCGACATCATCCGTATTTTTGACTGTCTCAATGACCTTCGTAACCTGCAGACAGCAGTAAGCGCTGCAAACAAAGAGAAGGCTCATGCACAGGTAGCTCTTTCCTATACATTAGGAGATGCTTACACAATGGAATACTGGACAGACATTGCAAAACGTATCGAAGATATGGGCGCTGATTCCATCTGTATCAAAGATATGGCAGGTCTTCTCCTTCCAAACAAAGCTACAGAGCTTGTTACAGCATTAAAAGAAACAGTTAAGATCCCGATCGACCTTCATACACATTACACCTCAGGTGTAGCTTCCATGACTTACTTAAAAGCAGTAGAAGCAGGTGTGGATATCATCGATACAGCAATGTCTCCATTTGCACTGGGAACATCCCAGCCTGCAACAGAGGTTATGGTTGAGACATTCAAGGATACACCATACGATACAGGATTTGACCAGAAGCTTCTCTCCGAGATCGCTGACTACTTCCGTCCGATCCGTGACGAAGCTCTTGACAGCGGACTGCTCAATCCGAAGAACCTTGGTGTTAACATCAAAACTTTACTGTACCAGGTACCGGGCGGTATGCTCTCCAACCTGACTTCCCAGCTGAAAGAACAGCACGCAGAAGACAAATTCTACGATGTTCTCGAGGAAGTTCCGCGTGTACGTAAAGACCTTGGTGAACCGCCGCTTGTTACTCCGTCTTCACAGATCGTTGGTACACAGGCTGTATTCAACGTACTTATGGGCGAAAGATACAAAATGGTTACAAAAGAAACAAAAGATATCCTGTTAGGAAAATACGGCGCAACTGTAAAACCGTTTAATCCGGAAGTACAGAAGAAGTGCATCGGCGATGAGAAACCGATCACCTGCCGTCCTGCAGACCTTCTTGACAACGAGCTTGAGAAACTTGAGAGCGAAATGGCTCAGTACAAGGAACAGGATGAGGACGTATTAACATACGCACTGTTCCCACAGGTAGCTATGGATTTCTTCAAATACCGTCAGGCTCAGAAAACAAAAGTTGACGAGAAAGCAGCTGACAAAAAGAACGGAGCATATCCTGTATAATTGATCAGTAATTAAATATGTCCAAACGAAAAAAGGAGCTTGCGTAAGCAGGCTCCTTTGCGTTATTATGAAAGAATATGATACCCGGGAATATAATGTGCCAATGGGTATATGATGCCAGTGGTACATATCTATATTGATCGTAGCGAAGCGGAGACGTGGAACCATGATGAAATAGACAATCTGCAGGGTAAAATAAATACAGGAGAATATTCCATGAGCAAAGTTATAATAATCGGCGGCGGAGCCGCTGGAATGATGGCAGGGGTTTTGGCAGCCCGTAACCATCATGAAGTTCATATATTAGAGAAGAACGAGAAACTGGGAAAGAAAGTCTTCATCACAGGAAAAGGCAGATGCAATGTGACAAATGCCTGCGACACAGAAGAACTCTTTCCTGCAATGATGAGCAATCCCAAGTTCCTCTACAGCAGTTTCTATTCATTTACCCCTCAGGATGTAATGGAGTTCTTTGAGAAAGCAGGTGTCCCTCTGAAGGTAGAGCGTGGAAACAGAGTATTCCCACAGTCTGACCATTCTTCAGACATCATCCGCGCTCTGGAGCGTGAGCTGAAGAAAGCAGGAGCAAAGATTCATCTTCACACTGCTGTGCAGGAAATCGTAAAGAAACCTGTAACGGAATCTGTAACAAATTCCGTAAATACCCTTGAATCAGAAGCCGCATTAACAGAATCAGGATCTGATGCAGGAAAAAGCAGAAAAGGAAAAAAATCATCTGACATACCGCAGGAGAAGATCACAGGAGTCATCCTTACAGACGGAACCTTCATGGAAGGAGATGCAGTCATCGTGGCAACCGGCGGATTCTCTTATCAGAGTACAGGCTCCACAGGTGACGGATACCGCTTCGCAAGAGAACTGGGACTGAAAGTCACAGACATTGCCCCCTCTCTTGTCCCATTAAAGACAAAAGAAGACTATATCCCTAAGCTTCAGGGACTTTCCCTTAAGAACACAGGTCTCACCATAAAGAATGGCAAGAAAGTACTTTACGAGGATTTCGGAGAGATGATGTTCACCCATTTCGGAGTCACAGGCCCCATGATCCTCTCCGCCAGTGCCCACATTGGTGCAAAACTGGCAAAAGCACCAAACGGCGAACTGTCCGCATATCTGGATCTGAAGCCTGCACTCACCAGAGAACAACTGGATGCCAGGATCCTGCGTGAATTTGAAGCAGGACCAAACAAACAGTTCAAGAATGTGATTGGCGTACTTTTCCCGTCATCTCTGACTCCGGTAATGTTGGAACTGGGTGGAATCCCCGCAGAGAAGAAAATCCACGACATCTCCAGAGAAGAACGCCAGCACTTCATTGACCTTATCAAAGCCTTCCCCTTCACAATCACAGGAATGGGTGAGTTTAAAGAAGCCATCATCACCAGAGGCGGCGTCTCTGTCAAAGAGATCAATCCCGGAACAATGGAATCAAAGAAAATCTCAGGTCTTTACTTCGCAGGCGAGGTACTGGATCTGGATGCAGTGACAGGTGGATATAACTTACAGATTGCCTGGTCTACCGCATATCTGGCAGCGCAGGCGATACAGTAAGCAAATTATATCTATGATATGATTCGACTATACGTTATTAAATAATAGAAACAGGAGGAATCACAAAAATGGGATGTAATATTGCCATCGACGGACCTGCAGGAGCAGGAAAGAGCACCATCGCAAAGAAAGTAGCGAAAGAATTATCATTTATCTATGTAGATACAGGAGCCATGTATAGGGCAATGGCTTTATATCTTCTGAACCATGGCGTAAACGGAGAAAATCAGGAAGAGATCGAGGCTGTATGTTCCGGCGCTGACATCTCCATCGAATACAAAAACGGAGAACAGATTGTCATCCTCAACGGAGAGAACGTAAATGCTATGATCCGCACCGAACAGGTAGGAAACATGGCATCCAAAAGCTCCGCAAACCCGAAAGTCAGAGCTCATCTTCTGAAACTTCAGAGAACTCTGGCAGAGAAAAATGACGTAGTCATGGACGGCAGAGATATCGGCACAACTATCCTTCCAAATGCAGAAGTAAAAATCTACCTCACAGCAAGCGTAGACACCAGAGCAAAAAGAAGAGCACTGGAATATGAACAGAAGGGAGAATCCTTCGACCTGGATCAGATCCGAAAAGACATCATCGAGCGCGACGAACGCGACATGAACCGCGAAATCTCCCCTCTGAAACAGGCAGAGGACGCAGTGCTTGTAGATTCCTCAGAAATGGGAATTGATGATGTTGTAAATGCGATTCTTAATGTATATAAGGAAAAAGTGCAGAAATAATTAATTTAAGAAGGATTATTTTATGAAAGTAAAAGTAGCAGAAACAGCAGGCTTCTGCTTCGGCGTCAAACGTGCAGTGAACAAAGTCTACGAACTCATAGACACAGAACAGAAACCTATTTTCACTCTGGGCCCGATCATCCACAATGAAGGCGTAGTAGCGGATCTGGAAGCCCGTGGCGTCCACGTTATCACGGAAGCAGACCTGGATTCCCCGGATGACACCCTGCAGAACGGAACAGTAGTCATCCGCTCTCACGGCGTAGGCAAACCCATCTACGATAAGCTGAAAGAAAAAAATATCTCCTACGTAGATGTTACCTGCCCCTTCGTCCTGAAAATTCACAGGATCGTGGAAAAAGAAAGCCTTGCAGGAAACCACATCATCATCATCGGCGACAAAGACCACCCCGAAGTACAGGGCATCTGCGGCTGGTGTCAGGGGCCGTACACAGTGATCAGAAACAAAGAAGAAGCCGAAGCATTTGTACCCCCAAAAGGCAAAAAAATAAGTATTGTGTCCCAGACGACATTTAATTACAACAAATTTAAAGATTTAGTTGAAATTCTTTGCAAAAAGAGGTATGATAATAATGTTTTAAATATTCTCAATATTTTAAACACTATTTGTAATGCTACCGAAGAACGGCAGAGAGAAGCAAAAAACATAGCCGGAGAGGTAGACACTATGTTGGTCGTAGGTGGCCGGCACAGTTCCAATACTCAAAAGCTGTTTGAAATATGTAAAAAGGAATGTGGAAATACTTACTATATACAAACACCTGTAGACTTGGATTCTGAAATGTTCCAATGCAGTAGTTATGTAGGTATTACAGCAGGGGCTTCCACCCCAAACAAAATTATTGAGGAGGTTCAAGAACATGTCAGAATTAAGTTTTGAACAAATGCTGGAAGATTCCGTAAAGACTATCAGAAATGGAGAGATTGTACAGGGTACTGTCATCGATGTTAAAGAAGATGAGATTATTCTGAATATCGGTTATAAAGCAGACGGTATTATCACAAAGAACGAATACTCTAACGATGCAAGCCTTGTACTCACAGATGCTGTTCACGTTGGAGACACAATGGAAGCAAAAGTTCTCAAAGTAAACGATGGAGAAGGTCAGGTTACTCTTACTTACAAGAGACTGGCAGCAGAGAAAGGCAACAAACGTCTTGAAGAAGCATTTGAGAATCAGGAAGTATTAAAAGCTCCTGTAACTCAGGTACTTGACGGCGGACTTTGTGTAAACGTAGACGAAGCAAGAGTATTCATTCCTGCAAGCCTCGTTTCCGACACATACGAGAAAGACCTTTCCAAATATGCAGATCAGGAGATCGAATTCGTTATCACAGAATTCAACCCGAGAAGACGCCGCATCATCGGTAACCGTAAGCAGCTTCTTCTTGCTGAGAAAGCAGAGAAACAGAAAGAATTAATGGAGAGAATCCATGTTGGTGACACAGTTGAAGGAACAGTTAAGAACGTTACAGATTTCGGTGCATTCATCGATCTGGGCGGAGCTGACGGACTTCTTCACATCTCCGAAATGTCCTGGGGCAGAGTAGAGAACCCGAAGAAAGTATTCACTGTTGGCGATAAAGTCAAAGTTCTTATCAAAGAGATCAACGGAGAGAAGATCGCACTTTCCCTTAAATTCCCGGAAGCAAATCCATGGCTCACAGCAGCTGAGGACTTCGCTGTAGGAAACGTAGTTAAAGGTAAAGTTGCACGTATGACAGACTTTGGCGCATTCGTAGAGCTTGCACCTGGTGTAGATGCACTTCTTCACGTATCCCAGATTTCCAGAGAGCACGTTGCCAAACCAGCAGACGTACTGTCAATCGGACAGGAGATCGAAGCTAAGGTTGTTGACTTCAACGGCGAAGACAAGAAGATCAGCCTGAGCATGAAAGCTCTTGAGGCACCGGCTGAGGAAGCTACAGAAGAATAATTAAGAGAATACTCATAAATATTCAGCAACCGGCTTTGTATGAGGATGATCATACAGAGCCGGTTGATTGTTTTTTTAGATTACGAATGTGGTCAGCAGTTACAGGAGCATCAGAAATGCTGCAGACAGTCAGGAAGGAATGATAGGATGTCCATAAAAGGAATTTATGATATACACTGTCATATTGTACCCGGTGTAGACGATGGAGCCACAGATATAGGAGAAACCGTAAAATTACTCCGGATGGAATATGAACAGGGCGTGCGGACGGTTATTACAACTCCCCATTTCCGCTTTCGGATGTTTGAAACACCTGCGGAGAAAGTCAGAGAGCAGTTCAGACTGGTGGAGAAAGCGGCATCAGAGATAAGCCCGGATCTCCATGTGTATCTGGGATGTGAGTTTCACGCCAATATGGAGATGCTTCCCATGCTCAGAGAACAGAAAGTAATGACAATGGCCGGTTCGCGGTATGTTCTTACAGAATTTTCCCATAATTCGGAAGAAAGCTATATACGGGAACGTCTCGGTGCATTGCTCTCCGGAGGATATAAGCCGATCATGGCACATATAGAACGTTACGAAGCCACACGCAACAGTCTGGATTTTGTGGAAGAACTGGCAGATATGGGCGTCTATATGCAGATTAATGCAGACAGCATCACAGGAAAAGACGGATTTTTTACTAAACGGTACTGTAATAAAATCATGAAAGACGGACTCCTTCATTTCGTCGGATCAGACTGTCACAACAGTGCAAAGAGGAGCAGCAGGATTGGAGAGGCATATCGTATGGTTTCAGCGAAATTCGGGCAGGACTATGCAGATGAACTGTTTATTCATAATCCTGCAGAAATTCTGAAACAGAAACAAAAACATGAAGCTACAGATTGACTTTTTTTATTGGCTGATATACAATAAAATCGGTTTATGTCAATTTTGCTGTTTACTTTCAGAAATACATAAGACAGAATATTACCTGTGAACAGTAATGTACAAAACTATAAAGAAAAAAGGGAAAAGGAAATTATCAGATGTTAGACAATTTGAACAGTAACTTTGAGAGCAGCAAAGCACAGAGACCCGATGCAAATGATGATGAAGTCGAAATCGACTTACTGGAAATATTTTATGCGCTCAAGAAAAAAATCCTTCTGGTACTGATGGTTGCTCTTGTCGGAGGCTGTATTGCAGCAGCGTATACACAGTTTTTGATGACACCGATTTACAGCTCCACATCCAGTATCCTTGTACTTTCAAAAGAAACCACACTGACATCACTGGCGGACCTGCAGTTAGGTGCCAGCCTGACCAGTGATTATACAGTTCTGATTACAAGTACCCCTGTGATGGAGCAGGTAATTTCAGATTTGGATCTGGATATGACTGCAGAACAGCTGAAAGAAAGCGTAAGTATCAATAATCCTACAGATACCCGTATCCTTGAGATTACTGTCAATAATACAGATTCTAAAATGGCAAAGAAGATCGTAGATGAGATCGCGAATGTTTCTTCATCCTATATTGGCGATAAAATGGAAGTTATTCCGCCAAAGATTATTGAAGTCGGTAAGATTGCTACTGTAAGAACTTCTCCAAGTGTAAAGAAGAATGCAGCACTCGGCTTCTTACTCGGTTTCCTTGCATGTGCGGCAATTGTGGTTGTATACGCTGTAATGGATGATACTATTAAGACAGAGGAAGATATTGAGAAATACCTGGGAGTTTCTGTTCTTGCCAAGGTTCCTGACAGAAAAGATTTTATAAATGCGAAGAACAGGAAATCAAAGAACAAGAATAAGAAGCACCATTAAACTGATGGAGGAATCTGAGCAATGAAGAAACTCAATTTAACAGATAAAAGAAACCCGGATTATTTTTACAGTGAGGCGATCAAAACGCTGCGTACCAATATTCAGCTGTCGGGTCAGAGCATAAAGACAATTCTGGTTACGAGCTGTTATCCAAACGAAGGTAAGAGTGATGTAGTACTCAGCCTTGCCCGGGAGCTTGGAAGTATCGGTAAGAAGGTTCTCCTTCTGGATGCGGATATCAGGAAGACTGCATATGCCGGACGACTGGGTGTGGAAGAGGAAGTGAAAGGTCTCTCACAGCTTCTGAGCGGTCAGGTGGGATTACAGGAGATTATTTATTCTACAAATTTTCCGAATATGGATATCATATTCGGAGGTCCAAGTGCACCGAATCCGTCAGGACTTCTCAGTGAGAATATCTTTAAGGTATTCTTAAAGGAAATCAGAGAATATTATAATTATATCCTGATCGATACACCGCCTATCGGAACAGTAATTGATGCGGCAGTGATAGGAAGATGCTGCGATGGTGCAGTCTTTCTGATCGAACCGGGAAATGTCAGGTACCGGGATGCACAGAAAGCATTTAAACAGTTGGAAAGAAGCGGATGCCGTATTCTTGGAGCTGTTATGAACAAGATAGATACCAGTGATGACAAATATTATTCTTCTTATTATAAGCATTATGGAGAGTATTATCGCAGAAGTGACGAAGAAGCCCAGATTAAATAATACGGGCAGTTATCTGGCAGTAAGACAGAAACCATGATTAATGATAAAGGAGAATTTGGAAAAGTGAGCAAAATAAGGAAGAAAAAAATAAAAAAGACGAATATCTTACTGGGCTTTATCTGCATTCTTCTGGCAGTTCTCCTGGGCTTTATTCTTGTGACCAGTTATAAATCGGAACAGAAGGAATCCAGACACCTGTCAGAAATTGCAGACGACCAGCAGAGTGGGATTGAAGATTACGAAGCAGTAAAAGAACGTGCAAAAGAGCTGGAGGAGATATCTTCCGAAGAAGCAGAAGATACAGAAGACATTAAATCAAAGAACACAGAAGACACAAAAGACACAGAAAAAACGGATACAGCTGACACAGAAGATGCAGATAAGACAGAAGATACAAAAGATAAGACGACAGCTGCTTCAGGCATTGTGTGCTGGGGAGATGATCTGATCAATGGGGAAGAATCCAATACATATTCCTATATGACAGTACTTCAGAAGCTTCTGACCGATAATGGCTATAATATGACAGTAATCAATAAAACACTTCAGGGAGGCGGCACTCTTTCCATGATGAAGATGGCTGGTGTAAGTGATGAAACCCTTCAGGGCTATATTACCAGACATCAGCAGGCTGCAAACGGTGCCCAGCTGAATGTGACAGAGACCGGAATACGTGATTTGACAGAAGAACAGACTACAAGAAATGATATGGATTGTATTCCTGTTATCTTCATGGGATATTATGGCGGCTGGAATCATGATCCTGCAGAACTGGCAGACCAGCAGGAACAGATTTTAAATACATTTCAGAATAAAGATCAGTTTATTGTAGTAGGAACACGCCCTATGGACGGAAGCGTAACTTCTGAAGCACTGGATCAGGTACTCAGCCAGAAATGGGGAGAACACTATATCAGTCTTGCAAATGTGACTGCACAGCCGTCTTCTACCTATGAGGCCCAGCAGGCAATGGCAGAGGCAATATTACAGAAACTGCAGGAGCTTAATTACATCAGCAAAAACTGATGAGATAACTGAAATACAGAGATTGAAGGAATGAAAATGACAAAAACCACAAGAAAAGCCATCAGACAGCGCAAGATCTGTATGCTTTTGATTATTATCCTGATCATAGTTCTTTCCGTTCTTGGCGGCGGTTATTATCTGTTAAGCCAGAAAAATGCTGCATCGCCACAAAACGGCGGTCAGAACAGTGACAGCCGGAATCAGACGGACTTGAGCCAAAACGGTGATATCGTGGAATATAAAGGTGAGACATACAAATATAACGATCATCTCAGCAATTATTTATTCCTGGGAATTGATACAAGGGAAACTGTAGATACTTATCAGTCACAGGTAGATGCCGGGCAGGCAGATGCAATTTTCCTGGTGTCCATGGATCGTGCAACAGAAAAGATAAAGGTTCTGTTTATTCCACGAGATTCTATGACCAGAATAGAAGTCTTTAATCCTGCGGGAAAAAGCCTGGGAATGACAACAGACCATATTAATATTCAGTATGCGTACGGTGATGGCAGGCAGAAGAGCTGTGAATTGATGAAAACAGCAGTTTCCAACCTTCTGAATGGTCTTCCTGTTCAGGGATATTGTGCCATGAATATGGATGGAATTTCTGTAATCACAGATTATGTAGGTGGTGTGGAGATCACAGTGCCGGATAACAGTCTGGAAGATATAAATCCGGATTTTAAAGAAGGCTCGGTGGTTACGCTGACCGGAGAGAATGCAGAACAGTTTGTCCGTTATCGTGACATAGGAAAGAGTCAGAGTGCTCTTGTCCGTCAGGAGCGTCAGAAGACATATCTTCAGGCGTTTCTGCAGAAGGCACAGGAGCAGGCATCCAAAGATGCCGGATTTGTAACAGGCCTGTATGACAGTATCGACAATTATACAGTTACAAACATGGGAAATGATGTTTTTGCAAAACTTTTGACAGCATCACAGAATGAAATTACAGATTCCCGAACTGTTCCAGGAGAAGGAACACAGGGAGAGAACTTCGATGAATACCATGTAGATGAAGATGAATTGACGGATATGATTATTTCGATGTTTTATAACAAAAATTGATTGATATTCTTTATGTTTTGTTTTATTATGTTAAGAGATAGATAGTGCAAGGTGTGCTATTATCTAAATAAATTATAATCCAAAAGGAGAGGTGCATTATGAAAATTGCAAAGAAATTCATGGCACTTGCGTTAGCGGCAGTCCTCAGTGTAGGATGCGCGTTTGGTGTCAGTGCAGATGGAAGCCGTACAAAGGATGTTACAGTAGTTCAGGAAGATTCCCAGGTCTATGAGATCATTCAGAAGATCGAAGATACTGATGGATTCAAAGAACTGAAAGAAGCAGTTCCGGCAGTTGCAGATGCTTTTGAGAAAGTTGGAAAAGGCGAGATGGACATGAACGGATTCGCAGATGTTCTGAAGACTCTTGCAGAAGAAGAAACAGATGAAACACTCAAAGCTGCGATTGAAGAAGTTATTGAGAAACTGGACGGAAAAGATTTCGTTACAGGTTTCATACAGTTCAAAGTTCTTGACTCTGTCAAAGCTGTAAAGAACGCAGATGGCAAATATGAAGTTGAATTCTCAGTTCCAAGCATCACAGATGACATGGAGAACATTCAGCTTGTATGCTACAATGAAGAAACAAAGGAATGGACAATTGTTGATCCGATCAATGTAGACAAAGAGAAAAAAACAATCAAAGTCGCATTAGATGACCTTTGCTACTTCACAATCGTTGCAGATGCAAAGGAAGACACAGCTGAATAATTTTAGCTGAAAAAGAAGATACAATGAACGCTTTCGCTACTGGTCATGTTTTGGCAGCAGCGAAAGCGTTTTTTTGTAGAAATATGTTGCATTTTTTTATTGATGTAGTTATAATAAAACACGACGTAAATCTTTTGTCTTTAAATCGTCGCTTTGCCGCGTTTGAAGATATGGATAATACATATCTTGAAGTATGAGTCTGCTTTGAAACACAGGCAGAATGGCGAAGCATACCCAAAATATGGAGGTAAGATATCCAATGTGGTATGTGATGCAGGTGCGCACAGGCACCGAAGAAAACATCCGCTGTCAGTGTCAGCGGTTAATAAGCAGCAATGTTTTAGAACGCTGCTTTATCCCATATTACCAACAGAAGAAACGATTTCAGGGCGAATGGCATATCCAGGAAAGAATCCTCTTTCCCGGGTATGTCTTTTTAATTGCTCAAAATCTGGAATGTCTGGTAAATGGACTCAAAAAGGTTATCGGGTTGACGAAACTGATTGGAATTGGAGATCAGATTGTCCCGCTGGTGCAGGAAGAAGTAGAATTGCTTATGAGAATAGGTACAGACAAACAGCTTGATGAGATGTCATCAGGTATTATTGAGAACGACAGAGTGCGGATTTTGTCTGGTCCATTGATGGGAATGGAAGGCAATATCCGCAGGATAGACAGACATAAAAGAATAGCATATTTGGAAATAGAAATGTTCGGAAGAACAGTAGAAATGAAGGTGGGATTGGAAATTATAAGAAAAGAATAATAAAAAATGATGGCATATTTACAGGAAAACGATTCTGTAAATATGCCTTTTTGAATAAAAAAGAAGGAGAGGTTAGGAAAACGTATGTACAGGAAAAAATCAAGAGGATGGTATAAACACAAAGATTTCATATTAATTGATCTTGCGTGTTTATTTATGGCTTTAATACTGGCGTATCTGATTCGAAACGGTTCTGTCAGGAACCTGTTTACACTGGGAATTTATCGCAATGTGATGATATTTGTCATATTGGTGGATCTGTTCCTGATCATTTTGTTTGAATCTTATAAAGGAGTTCTGAGAAGAGGACGTTATCAGGAGCTGCGCTCTGTTATCCGGCAGATGATCCTGATCGAACTGGCAAGTGGTCTGTACCTGTTTACTGTCAGTGGCGGACATGCCTTTTCAAGAATAATCCTTTATCTTATGGGAATTTTCTATGTGCTTTTATCCTATTGTACAAGAATAATATGGAAAAAACGTCTGCTACATAAAATGGCAGAAGGTGGAGAGCATTCTCTCTACATTGTAACCAATTATGACCTTGCATCAAAAGTAATCCAAAATGTAAAAGAACACAATTATAACCGCTACAACATCAATGGTCTGATACTCATTGATAAAGATATGACAGGGAAAGAAATTGCAGGAGTCCCGGTAGTAGCAGACTTAAATAACGCATCATCCTTTATCTGTCAGCAGTGGGTAGATGAGGTCTTTGTAAATGTAGATGAAACATATCCATACCCTCAGGAACTGATAGAAGAGTTGCTGGAAATGGGAATGCCGGTTCATGTAAACCTGGCAAAAGTCAGAAGTACTCCCGGACAGAAACAATTTGTGGAGGCAATTGGCGGATATACAGTTCTGACAACCACCATGAACTATGCCACAGACAGACAGGCACTTGCCAAAAGAGTATTGGATATTCTGGGAGGACTGGTAGGCTGTATTCTGACAGGAGTTATTTTTATTTTTATAGCACCGGCTATCTACATCAGTTCTCCGGGTCCGATTTTCTTCTCGCAGACAAGAATCGGACAGAACGGGAAGCCATTTAAGATGTATAAATTTCGAAGCATGTATATGGATGCAGAAGAACGAAAAGCAGAATTGATGGCTCAGAATAAAATGAGTGATGGACGTATGTTCAAACTGGATTTTGATCCCCGTGTGATCGGAAACAAGATTTTGCCGGACGGAACCAAAAAAACCGGAATAGGCGAATTTATCAGGAAAACATCCCTTGATGAATTTCCACAATTCTGGAATGTGCTAAATGGAACCATGAGCCTTGTAGGAACTCGTCCCATTCTTCAGGACGAACTGCGTCAATACGAATTACATCACAGGGCTCGAATCGCTATTAAACCGGGAATCACCGGTATGTGGCAGGTAAGCGGACGAAGCGATATCACTGACTTCGAAGAAGTTGTAAGACTGGATACAGAATATATCAGCAACTGGAGTTTCAGCCTGGATATTAAAATACTGTTTAAGACAGTGATTATGGTTCTGAAGAGGGAAGGATCGGTATGAAGAAAATTCGGCAAAGTCCGCACATGGAATGCAAAGGAGCATGAAGTGGAGCGGATTTTGTTGTTATTGTGGATGGGTTTACCTGTAGAATATGGATTGAAAGATGTGTACAGTTTTAACAAAATTCATATGCCAACAAGTTAGGTGAGTAGCCCATGCAATGTCTACCTAAAACTTTCAGTGGCGGCATGATGGTCTACGGTGGCGTATAAAACTCATGCAAAATTCCCCTACTGCGAGCCTGTTTTATTGCAGAGCAAGGAACGGACATGATATCTTCATTTTTCCGAAGAATTAGAGGTGGAGGTTGAAAGTGTTGAAAAGCCCAAAATCTATTTTTCTGGAAAAGTTTATTGCAGAGAAAAGACGGACATGATAACTGCATTTTTCTGGAGAATTAGAGGTAGTGAGGGGTAGATGATTGTTCATATTGCAACAAGAGGAAGATATGAACTTGTACAGTTTTAACAAAGTAAGTTGGTGCGAAGGTTATGACAATAAGGGTCAGCACTTTGAAAAATAGAGAAGCGCGACTGCGAGTTATGACAATAAGACGCAACACTTTGTTGGTGAGCTGGTATGAAGGTGTCTACCATAAAGTTTCAGTTGAAGCGAAATGAGTGAGTAGCCTATGACAGGTCTACATAAAAGATTCAGTGGTGGACGGAAGATGGTCACTGTGAGAAAAATGATGACGACAGTGTGATAGCTCATCCGGCATGGATGATGAACACACTGTTTGATATAGATAAAACCCGCCGGTGTACTGCATCGGCGGTTAGATATAAAAACTTGTGAGAGGAATATAGCGGAATGTCAAATAAGAAGAATCTACTGATTTATGCTCATTACTATATTCCAGATACTGCGTCAACGGGGCAGATCCTCCGTGAACTGGCGGAGGGTATGCTGGATAAGTTCAATATCACGGTCATCTGTGTGGTGCCGAGTTACTTGGGAACTATTGAAGATAAATACAAGACGCAGAAATATTACGAAGAAGAAATCAACGGCGTAAAAGTTTTAAGGATAAGAGTGCCGGAGTTCAGTAAGACCAATAAGAAGAGCCGTGTGAAGAACATTGTTTCCTATTTCTTTGGGGCAATGGGGGCAACCTTCAAGGTTGGAAAGATGGACTATGTGTTCTCCATCTCTCAGCCTCCGATCCTCGGTGGCCTGTTGGGCGTTTGGGGTAAATGGGTGAAACACGCCAAGTACATCTACAATATTCAGGACTTTAACCCGGAGCAGGTGTTGGCTGTTGGCTACACCAAGAGCAAACTTATCACAGATGCCATGATGTGGTTCGACAAGTTCAGCTGCAAACGCAGCGACCTTGTAATTACAGTCGGCCGTGATCTGGTGGAAACGGTTGAGAATCGCTTCAAGGATAAGAAAGTCCCGAAAACGGTTATGATCAACAACTGGATCGATGAAAACGAGATTTATCCATTGGATGAGAGCAATGAAAAGGTTTTGGCCTTCAAGAAGAAATACGGTCTGGATGGTAAGTTCGTCATTATGTATTCCGGTAATATCGGTTTGTACTATGACCTTGAGAATCTGATTAAGGTTGTGGAGAGAATCAAACCGGGTACTAAGACTGCGGATGGCCGAGAGGTTGTATTCGCATTTGTTGGTGCTGGTTCCGTATTGGACAAGCTGGTGCTGTATGTAAAAGAGCATCACATGGACAATGTGGTTTTCATTCCATACCAGGATAAAGCTGACCTGATTTATAGCTTGAATGCTGGTGACGTTCACTGGTGTGTGAACGCGAAAGGCATCAAAGGAGTAAGTTGCCCATCGAAAGCATACGGCATAATGGCCGCTTCGAAGCCAATTTTAGGGGTCTTGGAGTCAGGTTCAGAGGTTCGCTGCCTGATTGAAGATACACATGGCGGTCTCTGCTGTGAGCCGGGTGAGTATGATAAGGTTGAGAAAAACATTCGATGGTTCATTGATAATGCTGGAAATAGCGAGTTGAAGGAAATGGGAGCCAGAGGCCGTGAGAATCTGGAGAAGAATCTGACCAGAAATGTGTCGGTGAGGAAATACGCAGAAGAAATTCTGAAGCTGTAAAGGAGGCGAGAGGTATGAACAGTAACTGGTTTAAGCTGGTTATGAAGATGACAAAAGTTGAATATGGAAAGAACCTCTTGCTGAAGGGGGTGCCGATTATCTTCAACAAAGGTGGTGCCAAGCTGAAGATTGGTGAGAATGTCACGATTAAGAGCAGTTTCCTTAGTAATCTGGTTGGTCTTTACAGCCGGACGATCATTGTCACGCGCGCTCCAGGAGCAGAGATTGAAATCGGCAATAACGTAGGGATAAGTGGAGCAACAATTTACGCCCGGAAGAAAATCACGATTGGTGAGAACACCTGCATCGGTGGAAACTGCAAGATTCTGGACAATGACTTTCACCCAATCGAGGCAGAGGCGAGAAACAAACTCCTGCGAGATGAAAACGGTGGTGACAGTGATCTGGTGCCAAGCCGAGAGATTAAGATTGGCAAGAGCTGCTTCATTGGGTGCAATTCGATAATACTGAAGGGCACAGTGCTGGGAGATGGCTGCGTTGTTGGTGCCGGTGCTGTGGTTGCTGGGAAGTTTGAGGATAACTGTGTGATCGCTGGAAACCCGGCGAGGATTATTAAGAAGTTATAAAATATCTTGGAAAATCTACAGAGATCAACCATGATGAAACCTCAGTATTGATTTGAGAGAAAGGCCTTTGGGAAAGTATGAATAAAATAGCAATTGTAGGTTTTCACAATTTGCATCTGATGCAATTTCTATATAAATATACTGATATTTTTGACAAAAATAATATTTCATATGACGTATTATACTGGGACCGAGATATGGATCCCAATCTTAAATGTAAAGCATTTAAGGGTAATAGCATTTCATATCGTTATAAAATGAGCAACTATCAGCCCAAGGCGAAAAAAATTCACGGCTTTGTGGGGTGCATGCGGTATTTTTGCAAGATAATTAAAAAGAACAAGTATGATCATATTATTTTATTGACAACGCAAACAGCATTACCTTTATATATGCTGAGTAGAACCGTAAGAAAATCAAAATTTGTTTTTGATTATCGAGATTTGACATATGAAAAAAATAGCATTTGCAGAAGAATAATAAAAGGTATTATTGAAAAATCCGAATTTACAGCTATTTCTTCGATGGGATTTAAAAAGGTTCTTGGTGAGAGCAATAAATTTGTAATGTCGCACAATGTAAGCAATTTAAAAATGGAATGTTTACCCAAGAAAAGGAGTAGGAACATCAGAATCGTTTTTTGGGGAATGATACGGCAAATCGAATGGAATAAAAAAATTTGTGATTTATTCGGAAATGTACCTGGTATAGAACTATGCTATTGCGGAGAAGGCAATACAGAAGAACTCAAAAAACATTGTGAGAAGTATCATAATATTGTTTTCATAGGTAGATATACAGTTGACCAAATTCCCTCTTTTGTAGAACAAACAGATGTATTACTCAATCTTTATGAGAATGATGAGCAGCAGAAACTGGCGATGACAGTCAAACTTTATGATGGGATTCGCTATGGCTTGCCGATGCTGATATCAAAAGGATCTTATATGGGAGAGCTGATGCAGACCAATGATTTCGTTTATGTCACAAATGTAGATGAATTTGATATTGAGGCATTTAAGAGCTGGTATCAAAGCTTGAATAAAGAGTACTATCCATATTCAAGCGAATATCTTCAAATTCAAAAAGATGATGAGCGATTTGAAAGTAGATTGCTTGCTTTTGTAAAGGAATAAAAAATGCATATTGGAATTTATATAAATAATGAAAACATATCAAGTGTTGATTGTAAGAATTTATTGGTGGGAAATCCGGGAATAGGCGGAACGGAATATTGCGTTTTACTGTTAGCCCAAGCATATAAAATGTATTATTCAAATAATAAGGTTACATTATTTGTGGCTAAACAAGGTATTCTGCCTGAAGTTGATAATTATGTAGTTGTTAATGGTATTGATGACTTACCAGCCAAGGCCCAAAAAGAGGACGTTGATGTCCTTGTTGTTAGTGCAGTTTATAATGGTATTCCGCTTCCGCAGAGCTTTTTCGATGACATAAGTGCGAAAAAGATTAAAACAATTCTGTGGGGGCATAACTTTTATTTGAGCAATTTCTGTGATAAAATTTGCAAATGCGAATATGCAAAGGCTAATGTGTTTGTTGGAAGGCAGCAATATGATCGTTATGTTGATCACGCTGTTATTAATAAGTCTACATATATATATAATATGTATCCGGAAACGAATGAATTGCATCGAGAAAAGATACAAAATCATGCGGTTACCTATATTGGTTCATTAGTTCCGACAAAAGGGTTCCATGTACTTGCTGCTGTTTGGAAAACTATTCTAAAAGAAGTTCCAGATGCAACGCTTAATGTTGTGGGAAATGGAAAGTTATATGGTCGGAATTCAAAATTGGGAAAATATAATATTGCAGAAGATTCTTATGAGAAGCAGTTTATGCCAGGATTAACAGACGATGAAGGAAATATTTTGCCGTCTGTACATTTTTGGGGCGTTCTTGGAGTCGAAAAGAATGATGTGATTCGTAATACTTGTGTAGGTGTCGTTAATCCTACGGGAAGAACTGAGACATTTGGAATTAGTGCGCTCGATTTTGAAAGTATGAGTGTGCCAGTGGTTACCATTGCAAAAGGTGGCTTTTTAGATACCGTTTTGAATGAAGAGACCGGACTGCTTTATGGACATACAGATGATTTTGCAAAAGACATTATAATGCTATTGAAGAACGATAAACTTAATGAGCAATACGGGAGAGATGGCGTTCAGCTATGCAAAAAATTCACGCCAGATAAGATAATCAAGGAATGGAATCGCTTATTTTTGAAAGTTCTGAACGATGAAAAAATGGAATACATAGAACCTGATAGTTTTATGGAAACAAATCTAAAAAAATATCGATGCCTTAATAGGAAAATCAAAAATGCCATTGGGGTAGAATATCCGATATCTGTAATTGGCGCGGAAAGCTTTGCAAGAAATATTTTGCGGAGGATGGGAAAATGATTAAATTTAGTATCATAACAGTGTGCCTAAACGCTGGAAATGATTTATTGGAAACTGTTGAGAGTACATTGAAACAGTCATATGATGAGTTTGAGATTATTGTAAAAGATGGCTTTTCTAAAGATTGTTCAATCGAAAAGCTTCCTCAAAATAAAAAGGTTTGTGTTTATCAGGAAAAGGATAAAAGCGTTTACGATGCGATGAATCAGGCGATTGCCTATGCAACCGGCGACTATTGCCTATTTATTAATGCAGGCGACACTTTGTATGAACCGTCGACATTGCAGCTAATCGCAGATTTCATCGAGAAAAATCCTGGCGATTTTTACTACGGAAAGAGTCACACGTTGTCATCTGGTGTAATGAACTATGGGCCGGAGAAGGTTACAAAGTATTTCTGTTATCGAACCACGATGTGCCATCAGGCAATGGTTATCAAAACTTCTTACCTAAAAGAAAGAGGTTATGATACCCAATATAAAATAACAGCAGATCGAGAGTGGATGGTCTACGCATTTGTTCAAGCAAAAATGCGATTTGTGAGGATGCCTATGGTTGTATGTAATTACAAAGGTGGTGGAATATCTTCAGGTGAAGATGTCCGACAAATTATTGCCGAGGAAACAAGAAAAATCAACCAAACGCATTTTACAAAAGTTGAACAGATGAAGTTTGCGGTTATGCATGCGATTACTCTTCCTGGAATAAGAAGTAAGATTAGCAGCAATCCAAGATTCAAGTCGTTATATTATAAAATGCGATATAAGTATTTGAGCAGGTAAAGGAAAATGAGAAAAAAGATTTGTATCGCGACGCCAGTAGACTATGGTAATTTTGGAAATAGACTGCAGAATTATGCAGTACATATGATTTGCAAAAAGATGGGGATGGAACCGGTTACTTTAGCAGTAGAGTATTCATTTGTTTGCGGTAAAATTCCAAAACATCGTATTCTGGAACTAATTCATACTTTCCATATTGGAAACCTTATTTCTAAGGCTAATAGATTGAAAAGTATCAATAAGTCCTATGCATCGTGGCTGTTTACAAAAGAAACAATCAAAACCGTTTATGTTGAGAATCAAGACGAACTAAATAGAATGCTTACCCAAAGCGCATATTTCGGCATTGGCGGCGATCAGATATTTGCACCATATTGGAATGAAATTGTTTGGTTTTCTATGTTCCCGGAGTGCGATCCTAATAGTAAGATATGCTTTTCACCAAGCTTTGGAACCGATTCACCAGACAGAGACTATCTGAATAAAATCAAACCGGAACTTCTAGAAATAGGGAATCTTGCAGTTCGAGAAGAAAGTGGATGCAGGATTGCCAAGGATTTGACTGGAAAAAATGTGCATAGAATCTGTGATCCGGTAGTGATGCTTAGCAAAGCAGACTGGATAAGAGCGGTTGCAAGAAAAGAAGTGTCACAAAAAGAAACAATATCTCTTGTTTATTTTTTGGGAGAGTATCAGGAAAATTACTTTCCGAAAGTTGAAAATGAAGCACAGAAAAACGGATGGTGTGTTATTGATGTATCGAGAAGCAGTAAAAGTAGGGAAGCTGCATGTGATCCGTTGACATTTGTTGCTTATATCAATAGTGCAGAGTGTGTATATACGGATTCTTTTCACGCAATTATGTTGGCTTTGATTTTGAATAAGAGAGTGGTTATCTTTGAACGTGCGGGGGGAAAAGAAATGAACACTCGCATTACGGAACTGGTTGAACGCTACAACTTACAAAACTGCGTGTATATGGGAAATGTGAGTTTAGAAAAGCTTGGAACTTATAATATTGATGAAGCTAATAAAGTATTAGAGAATGAAAGGGCCAGTGCTGATGACTACTACAAACAGTTTACAGTATAAAAAATGCTATAAAGCATGGTCAAAAAGTGAGAAAGTTGTAAATAAAAGTTCTTCTGGGGGAGCGTTTTATGAAGTGGCAAAGACTGTTCTCTCAGAAGGTGGAGTGGTATTCGGAGTAGCGTTTCAAGAAGATGGAACCGTTCAATATGAAGGTGCAGAAACTGAGGATGAAGTAGAGCGCCTCATGGGGAGCAAGTATGTCCAGGCAAAAGCAAATCAGGTGTATTCTAGTGTAAAAAAGCATCTGGTAGAGGGGCATAAAGTGCTTTTTTGTGGAACACCATGTCAGTGTAATGCACTAAAAGCATTTCTGAATAAGAAGGAGTACCAGAATCTATTTACAGTTGATTTTATTTGCCATGGAGTACCGAGTGAAGGCGTTTGGGAAAAATATCTGGAATGGATTGCACAGGACAGAAAGGTGAGCACGATATCTTTCCGTGATAAGACTATTTCATGGGGAGATTACGGAACAAGAATTCTGTTTAAAAATGGAACGGAATATTTTCAGAAGCATCAAGATGACAGGTATATGAAGTTATTTCTGGCGAATAGAATTTTACGGCCATCGTGTCATCGTTGCAGTGCAAAGGGCAATAAAAGATGTTCAGATCTGACTTTAGGGGATTACTGGGGAATTAAGGATGAAGATGCGAAGCTTGGCTGCTCCGTGGTAATGGTCAATACAGAAAAAGGCATGGCGCTCTTAAGCAAGGCAGATAAAAGCATCGAACTAGCAGAGATTACTTATGACGATGCAGTGCGAAATAACTCGAATTATTTTCAGTCGTGTGGAATTCCATTTAACCGCAGCAAAGTCTTTGCTGCGATAGCAGAATGCCCGGAGAAGGTGTTTGAAAATCCACAAAAATACACACAGACTTCATTCACAGAAAAGGCGATTCGAAAGTGTATCCGGGTCTGGCGAAACTTAACAAAACCGGAGATAAATGAGACCTATCTGAAATTGAATGAAATGCAGAGAATTGCATTTAAAGCACGAGCGATGTGCTGTGGATGTGGGGCATGTGAAAGTGCCTGTCCAGTACATGCAATTTCGATGGAATTGGATGGAGAGGGGTTCCGTTATCCGGTAATAGATAATGGAACTTGTATCCACTGTAATCTGTGTGAAAAAGTTTGTTTAAATAGATTTAGGTGAGGGAAAAAGAGTGAATATCGTAATTTTTAGTAATGCGCCAATAAAAAAAATAACAGAAGCATTAAACTTGCCGTTTTCGCCTAAAGAAGGCTGGGTAAGTGCAGCGATAGCGATGTTGCAAACTGTAGAATGCAATATATTCTATGTTTTTCCACAAAGAAAAACTAAAGAAGTTATAAAAGGAAAAATTGATAATATTCAATATTATGGATATCCAAAGACAAAAAGGTATGATTGGGAATTTGAAGAGTCACACCAGCGTATCTTTGAAGAAATTTTAAAGGATATCCCACAAATTAATGTTATACATATAATGGGGACAGAGTATGGACATAGCTTGTCTGCTGTTTTAGCGGCAGAAGAATGTGGACTTATTGAGAAAGTAGTTATCTCTATTCAAGGAATGGTATCAGTTTATGCAAAACATACATATGCCAATTTGCCAACAAGAGTAATAGATTCATGGACAATTCGAGACTTTATTAGGCAAAATAACCTACGTATGGCTCAAAAGAAGATGGAATTACGAGGAACATATGAGGTTCAGGCAATCCAAAAAATCCATCATATTATGGGAAGAACAGATTGGGATAGAGCTTGTACAATGGAGATTAATCCATCTGCGGAATACCACTTTTGCAATGAAACTCTTCGACCGGAGTTTTACTTAGGAGAGTGGAATTATGAAAAATGCAGAAAGCATAGCATTTTCATGAGTCAAGGGTACAACAGTATTAAGGGAATGCATTATATGCTTGAAGCCTTAAATATAATTAAAAGATTCTATCCAGATGTGAAACTATATGTAACAGGGACAAGCCCACTGAGTAGAAATTGGATTGAAAAACAAAAAAGGTCTGTATATGTTAATTATTTAGAGAAACTTATAAGACAGTATAGTCTGGAAAATAGCATTGTGTTTTTGGGAAGTTTAAATGCCGAAGAAATGAAGGAACAGTATTTGTTGGCAAATGTATTTGCTTCTCCTTCATCAATTGAAAATTCCCCAAATTCTGTAGGGGAAGCAATGATTTTAGGAACTCCTGTTGTCAGTTCTGATGTTGGTGGAGTGAAGAACATGTTGACGCATAATGAAGAAGGGTTTTTGTACCAACATGACGCACCATATATGTTAGCTTTTTATGTGATGGAGCTATTTGAAAATAAGGAAAAATGTTTTGAATTTTCAAAAAATGCAAAACAACATGCAAAAACAACTCATGATGCGAATCAGAATCTGAGTGCTTTAATTGATATTTATAGATCAATTGCGCAAAAAAATAGAGAGGTAGATAAGGATGGAAAATAAGCCGCTGATTAGCGTTATTGTTCCAGTATATAATGTACAGAAATATGTTAGAAAGTCAGTTGAAAGTATTTTACAGCAGACTTATAAAAATCTTGAAATTATATTGGTGGATGATGGCTCGACAGATGAAAGTGGTAAGATTTGTGATATGTTAGCGCGCTCGGATAATCGAGTAACAGTTATACATAAGAAAAATGGTGGACTTTCTGATGCACGAAATGCCGGATTGGATAGAGCAACGGGTGAACTTATAGGTTTTGTTGACAGCGATGATTACATTGAAAAAAATATGTATGAGGTTCTTGAGGAAAGAATGCGCATAAACGAGGCGGATATTTCATGCTGCGGAAGGTATGTGGTTCAAGAAAGTGATGGTACAAAAACGCCATATTTTATCTTGGATAGAGAACAAATATTATCACCTTGTCAGGCGATAGGAAAACTACTTGTATGGGATAGCTGTGATTCGGCAGCGTGGGATAAACTTTATAAGGTGAAACTGTTCAAAGGGCGTAGATATCCATTTGGGGTACTTCATGAAGATTTGAACTTTACGTCTAAACTATTTAGTGAAAGTGATAAGATTGTTCTAACAGGAATGCCTTTATATAATTACTTGATTCGAGAAAATAGTATATGCAATAAACCATTTACTACACAAAAGTTTGATATTTATGAACAGGCAAAATTGAATTGTCAGTTTGTTAGAGATACATACAAGGAACTTGAGGAAAAAGCAAAATATTTTTTATTTAGGTGTACATGTACTTTATTGCAGAGCGCTTCAGATGCTGCACAGATAAGTGAAAAAGATTTAAAACGGGTAAAAGAACTAGCTCGTACGCAGTTAAGTACAGCTATATTAAATAGATTTGTGCCATTGGGAGAAAGAAAATACTATTTTGAATTACTGTATAAGGTGTGTATAAAAAAGAAATAGTTGTATGAAGAGGAGAAAATCATGTTAGTAGGCATCCTTTCAATGCAAAGAATTGTGAATTATGGATCATTTATGCAAGCATATTCACTGAAAAAGATGGTTGAATCGTTAGGTCACAGAGTGGTTTTTGTTGACTATAAACCTAATGTCTTAATTGAAGATCGAAACGATAAAACAAAAAGACAAGAATTACTTTATCAGGAAATTAAAGATGGCATAAAATTCCACATTTTGAAAAAATATGGAGAACAGCAGAAAAAATTCATTGAATGTTATCCTATATTAGGAATTTCAAAGTTTAAAGCATACCATACGAGAGTTGATGTTCTCATAGTAGGAAGCGATGAGGTCTTTAACTGTACTCAAAGAAATCCTAAAGTTGGATTTGCTTTAGACTTTTTCGGTGAGAATAATAGAGCGCGTAGACTGATCACATACGCGGCATCTTTTGGAAGTACAACTTATGAAAAACTTTGTTCTTATAAAGTTGACGCACAAATTAAAAACGACTTGAAAAGGTTTGATGCTATATCTGTAAGAGACAATAATTCATACAGTATAGTGGAAGAACTTTGTGGTGTAAAATCTAATCTGAATCTTGATCCTGTTCTAGTTTCAGGAATAGAAAATGAACCTTGGATAGAGGCTAATATAGAGAACTTTATTATTGTATATGGTTATGCGGGTCGTTTTGCGGAAGACGAAAAGCAAGCGATAGTTGAGTTTGCACATAAAAATAAATTAAAAACTATATCTTTGTGCGATTATCAAGATTTTTGTGATCAACATATTGTATGTCGCCCAGATGAAATTTTGGGCTATTTTAAGAAAGCAAATTATATTGTGACAGATACATTTCATGGAACGATTTTTTCTGTCATTTTTCATAAACAGTTTGGAACTTTTTGTAGATCAAAATCCAATACTGGGTCAACTAATCAAGAGAAACTCTTAGATTTACTGCATCGTTTACAATTAGAGAATCAATTAATAAAAGATGTAAGAAACCTTGAAACTAGTTTGACATCTGAAATTGATTACGAATCAGTGGATTTAATCCGTGAACAAGAAAAAGCTAAAAGCATAAACTATTTGCGTGCTAACATATCGATTCCAAAAGAGAGGTAACGATGAAAGTTAAATACATAGATTTGGAAATGGGATTACTAGCAGTGGTTATAGCCTTCACTGCGTTTATAAATATCAGTACATTTCATATTGCTAACTATAGAGATGTAAAAATTTTAATGCTTCTACTGGGCGGAGTTATTATATTAAAATATGCGCACGCGATAATGAAAAAAGAATACCAGTTAATTAATGTTGGATTGCTTTTTTTTGCATGTGTGTCTGGAATGAGCTCATTCATAAATCGTGGGCTTCAAGGAACTGATTATGTCAGTGTGCTTATTTTTGCATTTACTATTCTTGAAACTTTTTCCTTCGTAGAAATTATTAGAGAAAATGAAAAAGTATATATGGGATGTAAGATAATATACATTTGCTGTTTTGTGATTTGTATATTGAATGATTTATTAATGATCATTTTTCCGTCTCGATTTTCATTTTTGCTTCATAATGACGCGTATTTAGTAGGCAATAAATTTAATGTGTGCTATACACATTTATACTTGCTTTTGTTTTTTTGTGCGACGCATAATTTAAATAGAAAAAGAAATCGGATAGTTCTAATAGGACTCTTGGTGGAGTCTATTGTGGTTGCAGTTTCTGTAAACTGTACAACTGGTATGCTTTCTTTCTTTATTTTTGCACTTTTAATGGCAACAAAGGATAGAATCTATAGCATAGTAGAGAAGCCGACCTTTTTTGTCTTACTAACAATTGGATTGGATTTATTATTAGTGGTCAATAGTGCGGTACTTAGTATACCGGTTGTTAATAACTTTATCACTAATACTTTAGGAAAAGATATAACCTTGACGGGCAGAATGGGCGCCTATGCGAGATTCTTTTTAATGATGAGTGGACATTATCTGTTGGGTTATGGGCTGGATCACAACTATTGGATATGCTTGAAAGGATTGACGAGTAATAGTTTATTACCAATTTATAATGCGCAAAATGGTATATTTGATAGTATTGTGTCATATGGACTAATAGGTACTATTGTGGTATTCCTTGTGTCGTGTGAAATGATTAAAAAGGGAAGAAAAAAAAGTGACTATGCATTTCTATGTGGAATATATGTTTTTGGCATACTTTCAATGGTAGAAGTAACATTAAATCTTAAGTTTATTATTTTGCTTGCTTTTGTTGGCTTAGCATGGGAGAAAGAAAAGGTGCAGGACAATAACGATGAATGGTGATGTTTGGAAAACTCTGGATTGGAAAAATTCAGAGTTGCAAGGGAATTATAATAGTGAAACGGATAATATAAAGATTCGCCATGGAAAAAAAGATGGAATAGCATATATTTTTTGCTCCTCAAATTCACTTTATAAAAAGGATGATAGACAGGATTTTGTATCTAAAGTAGTAAATAAAGACAAATTTGAATGGGAAAATATAACGCAGGATATAGATCATGAAAAAATAATTTATATAAGAGACATATGGTTGAGTTGGTATGTTGTAGGGATAAATGCAAAATATAATACGATAGATGCACTTATTAGGAAAATGAGAGAGGAAACGGAAGGAATGCAGGTAATCACGGTTGGTGTTTCCTCTGGTGGGTTTATAGCTGCAATATTAGCTTCATCCCTTAAAGCAAGCTATTGCTTAGATTTTGCAGGTCAATTTTCATTACTGCATCATTGGACACATGTGGATACTAATCCATTTTTGAAGGAACTGTATTCAAAAAATGGACATTGCTTTGGAGAAGCATATATGTATTTGGGGGATTCTCCAATATATTATTTTGAACCAGCCCTATGTGAGCAAGACATTGAACAGGCTAAATATGCAAAAATGTGCTCCAATGTTAAAATTCTTCGAGTCCGCTCAAAAACGCATGGATGTGCTATATCACCTGTTGCATTAAGGAAGGTGATGTCCTACGACGTGGAACAGATGGAAAAATTGTATCAGTCGTGTGAAAATAAGATGAAATCGTCTTTGTGGTTTTCAGTGAAGACAGCGGGTGTTCAAAATACCCTTATTTATTTTGGTAAAAAAATATTGAAAAAAATTAGAAGTTAAAATTAATTCTAAGAAAGGACTATTAATGAAAACATATGAAAAGCAATAATCGTGATTTTTTGGTTAACCTAGTTGCACAAATGATGGTATTTGCAACAAACCTGATTATCAGTTTTTTCTTTACACCAATTGTACTAAATAAGTTGGGTAATGAAGCATATGGATTTGTTGGGCTTGTTAATAATTTTGTGAGTTACATATCTGTTATTACGGTTGCACTAAACTCCTTGGCGGGTAGATTTATTACACTCTCGTATCACAGGCATGATGAAAAAAAGGTAAGAGAATATTTTTCATCAGTTTTTTTTGCGGATACAATCCTAGGTGTTCTTGTTCTGGGTGCGGCGGTAATATTGTGTGTTCGGATTGAGTACCTTATAAATATTCCAGATTACTTGGTTTCTGATGTACGAACAACTGTTATCCTCGCTTTTTTTAGCTCAACAATATCTTTAATTGGCGTTGTTTTTGGAGTTGCAGCATTTATAAAGAATAAATTGTACTTGAATTCATTAGCCCAAATGACAGCCAATATTGTTAGAGTGCTTGTTTTGGCGGCTACATTTTGGCTATTTGTACCCCATATGTGGTACTATTCGATCGCGGCAATATGTGCTGGTGGTGTTACAATTGCATTACAATATGTGTTCACCAAAAAGCTAATCCCTGAAATAACAATTAAGAAAGAATACTACAATCCTAAGCGTATTTTAGAAATACTTAAAAGCGGTGTTTGGCTGAGCTTAGAAAGTCTTAATAAAATGTTACAAACGGGATTGGATTTGCTTGTGACCAATCTGTTTGTAAACGCAAGCGCAATGGGACTGTTTTCTATTGCAAAACAGATACCAGTTATTTTGGCACAAATACCGCAGCTAATTGCAAATGTATTTAATCCGGAACTTGCAAAACTATATGCCGAAAATAAGCAAGAGGAACTAATTGAAAAATTTAAATTTACTATTCGCTTTTTAAGTTTTATGATGATAGTTCCGTTAATAGGTTTTGTGGTTTTTGGAAAAGAATTTTATACGTTATGGCTTGGAAATAAAACAATAAATGAGATTAATACGATTCAGATACTTTCAATTTTAACGGTACTTCCGCTTTTGGTGAACGCTTATGTAGAGGGACTTTATTATGCTAATACACTTGCTAATAAAATCAAAGGATCTGTAATTATTACTACGATTTTCAGCGTTGCAAGTATTGGAACAGAATTTTTGCTTCTGAAAACAACAAATTTTAATCCGTTGATTATTATTGCTGGTACAAGTTCATGTTACATGATTGTTAGACATGCAGTGGTTACCCCTCTGTATTGTGCATATGTTCTTAAATTGCCTAAAATGACGTTCTATCCAGCCTTGGTTAAAAGCGTTGTAATTTCTTGTGTTATCTATGTATTGTTTGAGGGCGTAAGAAGAGTTGTAGTCATAGGTTCTTGGTTTAAGTTTTTATTTGTGTGTGCCGGAGTAGGAATCTTAGGGTATGTACTTGTGTTGATATTGTTATTTAATAAGGACGAACGAAAAAAGGTGCTTCAAATGGTTTTGAAAAGAAAGTCAAAATGATTTATGTTTTCATCGTCCTGAGCAAACAAGAGGAGATTAAGCAATGAAAACAGTTTGTAAAATAAATCAATGTGCAGGATGTAAAGCCTGTGTGGATGTCTGTAAAAAAGAAGCTATTTCAGTAGAAGATGCTTTGAATGCAATGAATGCAATTATTGATGAAAAACGGTGCATTCAGTGCGGTGCATGCGAAAGAGTTTGCCCGAACAATAGTATTGTTCAAAAGAGAAAACCGCAGGTTTGGTATCAAGGATGGAATAGCAATACCAGAAAAACATCTTCTTCTGGTGGAGCTGCTGCTGGATTAATTGAGGCATTTATACATTCTGGAGGGTATGTTGCGGCGTGCCTTTTTAAGGATGGAGAGTTTGTCTTTGATATTACAAATGATTCAGACTATGCAAAGAATTTTGCTGGGTCAAAGTATGTGAAAAGTAATCCAGTCAATATTTATTCAAAGGTTGCCAAGGAACTTAAAACTGGTAATAAGGTACTGTTTGTTGGGTTGCCTTGTCAAGTGGCGGCAGTAAAAAATTATGTAAAGAATACAGACAATCTATATACAATTGATTTGATTTGCCATGGATCTCCGTCGCCACAACTTTTGGAAAAGTTCTTGGAAGAAAATAAGGTTAATATCCACACAATCGAGAATTTGAAGTTCAGAAATAAAACAACGTTTGGTTTGGAATCCGGTTATAAGAGAATTTCTTTTGATGCGCAGCAAGATTTGTATACATTCGCTTTTTTGACTTCTTTGGATTATACGGAAAACTGCTATTCGTGCCGTTACGCAACACTGGATAGAGTTTCAGACATTACACTAGGGGATTCTTGGGGAAGTGAACTTAGTAGGGAAGAGCAGAAAAAAGGTATCTCTTTAATACTATGTCAAACAGAGAAAGGAGTAGAACTTGTTAAGTCGGCAGGATTTGAATTGGAAGAGGTAGATTTGGATAAAGCTGTAACAGCAAATCACCAGTTGCGTCATCCTTCTGAAATGCCGGATAAAAGAAATACTTTTTTTGAAAATATTGACAGGGGCTTTCATTATGCAATATCAAAGTGCTATCCCAAGATGTATTATAAACGTCGGCTGAAGACCTTCCTGCAGAAGACAAAAATTATTGGGGGGGGGCAAACCGTAATAAATGAGTATGACGTGTCTTTTAAAGAGTAAGAGATGTGATATGTGCTTCAGTTGGGAATGAAGAAACAATGACCGTGTGAATTCACACACGGTAGCTACTCAAAACTTCACACACCTCTTCGTGGTGAGCAGCAGGCAACGATTTGTTATGATCGGCTGAGATGTGAAGAATGAAAACTATGATATAAGAATATTGTCAGAAAAAGGTATGAAAAACTATGAATACAACATTACTTATCATGGCGGCCGGTATCGGTAGCCGTTTTGGAACAGGAATCAAACAGTTGGAGCCGGTTGATGCTTCAAATCATATCATCATGGATTACTCGATTCATGATGCAATTGAGGCAGGCTTTAACCATGTAGTATTTATTATCCGTAAGGATATCGAGAAAGAGTTCAAAGAGGTGATCGGTGATCGTATCGCAGCTATTTGCTCTGCTCATAATGTAACTGTAGACTATGCTTTCCAAGATATTAAGGATATTCCGGGAATTCTGCCGGATGGTCGTACAAAGCCGTGGGGAACCGGTCAGGCAGTGCTTGCAGCAAAGAAGGTCATCAAGACTCCTTTTATTGTGATCAATGCAGATGACTATTATGGCAAGGAAGGCTTCAAGGCTGTCCATGAGTATCTGGTGAATGGCGGTAAGTCCTGCATGGCAGGTTTTGTACTTAAGAACACGCTTTCCGATAATGGTGGCGTGACCCGTGGCATCTGCAAGATGGACGAGAATGGGAACTTGACCGAAGTTGTAGAGACCAAGAACATTGCAAAGACTGCAACTGGAGCAGAGGCAGATGGTGTGGTTGTTGATGTAAATTCTTTGGTTTCCATGAATATGTGGGGCTTGACTCCAGAGTTCTTGGATGTTCTAGATCGGGGCTTCCAAGAGTTTTTCGAGAAGGAAGTACCTGAAAATCCGCTGAAAGCAGAGTATCTGATTCCTATCTTCATCGGTGAGCTGTTGGAGCAGGGAAAAATGTCCGTGAAAGTCTTGAAGACGAATGACACATGGTATGGCATGACCTATCATGAGGATGTTGCAGCCGTAAAGGACAACTTCAAGAAAATGTTAGAAAAAGGCGTGTACAAGGCTGATTTATTTGCAGACTTGTGATATACTAGAGCCACGGGAGACCGTGGCTTTCAGTATATGGAAAGTAGAATATTATACAAAAGGGGGAGAAGATATATGAAGAAAAAATTGCAAGTATTCGTATCTTCCACCTGGACAGATATGATTTTAGAAAGGCAAGCTGCAGTAGAAGCAATATTAGAAGCAGGTCATATCCCAGCTGGAATGGAATTATTTTCTGCGGACAATAAGAAACAGTTTGAAGTGATAAAAAAATGGATACGTGACAGCGATGTTTTTATATTAATCTTGGGTGGTCGATATGGAAGCAGGGAGAATGGAAGTGGGAAAAGTTATATACAAAGAGAATATGAGTACGCTAAGCGGATCGGGAAAAAACCAATTGCCATAATACTTAGTGATAAAGGAATTGCAAATAAAATTGCAAAGGGTGACTACGAAATCAGTGGTGCTGAATATTTACAAGACGATTATAAAATATTTAAGAGCAATATAAAAAGCAATAAAATGTGCAGCTTCTTCGATGATCTTTCTTCGTTGAAAAACTGTGTAATGAATGCCTTGAGGAACTGTGAAGATAACTCTAACCTATTAGGTTGGGTAAGAGCTTCGGATGCAATTGGTGATTTTACTTACCCATATGTATTAGAGAACCAAGAGTTTTGTATGGAATATATCAGTACTACGGTTATAAAATATACCAAAAAATTGTATATTCGAATGCTTGTAGACGGAATTCAGTATTATACGGACCGCTATTCATGGAACGCAGGTGGAACAATCACAAAATCTCTAAAAAATAAAAATCAGCTTATCGTAGATGAATTTTCTGACGGTGCATTTCAGGCTTATACAGTAAGGCTTGAGGAAGCATCTCAAAAAGAAAAGATATATATAATAGATGCAGAATTTTTTATTGATGGATGCAATTACGTGGAACATCAGTATTTAGGATTAACAAATTCTTTTCCGGTGAGAAACTTAACACTTTGTGTTCGAGTGGCGAATAGTCTTAAATTATTAGAGTGCAAATATAATATGTATGGACATTCTGTTGATAGGGTTCCGAAAATTTCAAAGGTTATAAAACCAAAATCAGGAATAATTGAGCATACATTCAAAAACTTAGTAATAGGTGAAAGATATAATTTAGAGTGGAGGGTTGTTAAGAAGTAATTTAAATGCCTTTGAGTAATATTAAGGGCTATTGGTACCAGACCTCTGGTACTAAACTGAAAACGCAAAATGAACAAAATATGACCCAAAAGTCGAATGCTTTCAAATTAGCATCTGCATTCGACAAAATAAAGCCGTGTAGATTCACACACGGTAGCTGCTCTTATAATCACACACCGCTACGAGGTGAGCAGCAGGCAACGTTCTATTATGATTGGCTGAGATGTGAAGAAGCAACTATGGGGAAGAGGAAAAGGCGGATTTTCAAGCGTAGAGGTATGGAAAAGCTTTCTCAGAAGACTGTTTCTGTGGGCAAGAATGTAAAAACGAGGCGAGGAGGAAAAGAAAATAATGTATGATCTGTCATCAAAGTTCAATACTTTTTATACATCATATGTTGTTCTGTCACAGGATGAACAGAATAACTTACATAACAAAAAGGATCTTAATGTTCAGCGCCTCAAGGATGGTTTAAAAGAATATAACATCGAAAATAATACATCATATACTATTGCCGAGACTTGCGTACAGGGGAGCGTGGCAATGTCAACTGTTGTTCAGAATGAGGATGGGGATTATGACATTGATGTTGCTGTGGTCTTTGACAAAAATGTGTTGAGAGATAAGGGGGCACAAGCTACAAGAAACTTAGTGGCAAATGCACTAAAACGAAAAACAAAACAATTTAACGCTGAGCCAGAAGTAAAAACAAGCTGTGTTAGAATTAAATACGCAGATGGATATCATATTGATTTTGCTGTTTACAGACGGCATTATGATTTTGAAAATGAGTGCTGGATTTATGAACACGCAGGTTCGGATTGGTCTGAGAGAGAACTCAGGGGGTTAACCGATTGGTTTAAGTTACAAAATGATGATTCAAATGGTAAGTTGAGGAAAATAATTCGGCTATCAAAAATGTTTTGCAAATCGAGAAAGTCGTGGAAAAACATGCCGAGTGGATTGCTTCAAACAGTGCTATGCGATGAAAAATTACAGCAATCATACGAACGGACAGACGAACTGTTTTATTATACGATGCAGGAAATTGTAAATCGCCTTGAAACAAGTACATCGGTTATAGCACCAGTAGATGACGGTCGTGATTTGACACCAAGAAATATCGATCATCAAAGAATGACAAACTGGAAAAACCGTCTAAAAAGCAAACTGGAGGATTTGGAAGTCTTATTTAGTGAAGACTGCACAAAGGATGATGCGATTCAGGCATGGTATGGCTTTTTTAACCATGATTACTGGGGCGAGCAGGTGACGATGGCAGAAAGCTATGCCGTCGCTTCTGTGTCTAAATCTGTATGTGATTTTTTTGATGGAGAACAGTATATCGAAGAAATGTATCCGATGCGGTTGGTGTATCAATGTGATGTATCTTGCAAGGTTTCGGGTGATGGGTGGAGACCAAAGCCGATAAGGGAGTTCCTATCGATGTGGCGACATTATTTGCCACATAATTTTGAAATTCGATGTGAAATGGAGTATACCGATTGTCCATGGCCGTATAAAATACTCTGGAAGGTTAAAAACGTAGGTCCTGAAGCGGAAAGAAAAAATCAAATAAGAGGTCAAATTGAGGAGCGCGGGCGCACGATAGTGGAACATACTTCTTTCTTTGGCAATCACTATATTGAATGCTATATTGTAAAAGACGGCTCGTGTATGGCAAGAAAAAGAATTGAGATTCCAATAGCCAGGAGGTGATTTTGTGAAGATTCTCAAAGCAGTTGTACTTGGAGTATTATCGTTAATTTTGGCAGGAGTAATAATATTGTTTGAACGCAATAATTGGCCTGCCGGAAGTAGTTTGTCTGGAATAGCACTTGGCTTTTCGTTGCCTGCTTTTTGGAAATCTTTACAAGATCTCACAGACACTACAAATTGGAAGACCTCTCAGAGAAAGTTGAAACGCGGGGACTTTATTAAAAATGATACACTCGTCCGCATTTCATTTGCCTATCTTTATAGAATTAAAGTAGGCAACAAGTATTTACTGGTGAAAAACGAACGAGGTACGGAAAAGTATCAGCCAGTCGGAGGCGTATACAAGCTTGCGGGAAATGAGAAAATTGAGCTAAAGAACCGTTATCAAGTTAAGGATGATGACAAGATTTCAATTGATGAGTCGTCACGAGATGATTATCGTCTCAGAATTGAAAATAAGTATTTGCGAAAATTTATGAAACGGTTTGATCGTGGAGCAAATCGTGAGCGTATTGATAATCTGAGTCGAGAATTCAAAGAAGAACTAATTGACAAAAGCATTGTAAATTGGAACCGTATATCGTATCGCTATTGTGGTAGACACATAACAGAGCTTCATTGGGGAGAACATTTTCAGTGTTATGAACTTCTCCTTGCTGATATTATAGAATTGCTTCCGACACCGGAACAAGAAAGTGATTTGAGAAATTTGATGGGATGGTCTTCAGAAAGCTATCGTTTTGCAACAGCAGAAGAAATAATTTCTTTGGGTATTGATACTAATAGTGGGGATTTAAGAGAAACAATCGCTGATCATACTACAAAGATTATACAAGAAAACGAAGGAAAGCTGATTAAAAATAAAAGCGTTGGGAAAATATACAGCGTCACCGTCTAGCCGATTTACAAGTATCTAAAGTGATAGGATACTTTGGATTAAGCATAGAGGAAGATAAGAGCCGTCTGATAGAGTTCGGGCGTTATACAAAAGAAAGATGTAGAAAAGCCGGAACAAAACCAGAGATTTTAGAACAAAAAACAGCATAATTTTACGAAAAATGTTGAATAAATTTGAAAATGTTGGTACAATGTAATACAAGAATAAAAGCGGATATCTTAAATCGTCGCATTGCCGCGTTTAAGGGAAGAAGTGGACAGAATTACCTTATATATTCACTTGAAACATAGTGAAATGGTATTCTGTCCACTTTTATATTTAGAAGATTGTAAAATCAAACTGCAGAAGAATATGGATATGTACAATTCAGGTGAAGACTATCAGTGTATGTCTGATAAATTAAATAAAATCTGAAAGTAAAAAAATATATCAAAGTATGCATTGGAGAGGGAAACAATAACGTCCTTTTCAGGATATTATGCTGTTGCCCCACGATAGAGAAACGCAAAAAGAGAAATACATTGTAGTGAAAAACTAAACAAGAGGGAAAGCAAAGCTATGACAAAACAAATTAAAAATAAAAATATTTTTTTCTTTGATGAGGAAAAAAAACTATATCTGGATAATTTGCATGACAATAAAGAATTATGGTATCGTGCACATACAATGGAGAAAACAAGAGACCGTGCTGATGGAGAATTTCAGAGAGATTACTCCAGAATAATGTATGCTTCATCGTTTCGCAGACTTCAGGGGAAGATGCAATTACTTGGAATAAAACCGGATCAGTTCTTTAGAAATAGGTTAACACATAGTTTGGAAGTAGCTCAAATTGCGCGTTCCATAGCATACGAATTAGGATACTCACAGGAAGAATCTTTTGTGGTAGAGGCTGGTGCATTAGCCCATGATATTGGAAACCCTCCATTTGGTCATTCTGGAGAAAGAAAATTACATGAATTATTTGAACATGCCGGTGGATTTGAGGGAAATGCCCAGACGTTGAGAATACTTACATCTGTTGAAAAGAAAAAGAAAGATTTTCAGGGATTAAATTTGACATATAGAACAATGCTTAGTGTGGTTAAATATTTTCACAAATATAAAGAAGGCAATTCCTTAATTTATAAAAAATTTATCTATGATGATGATTATAATTTACTGAATGATTTTGTAAAAGAGAATCACATAATTGTCAGGACTTTAGATGTTCAGATTGTGGATATTGCAGATGAAATTGCATACGCAGCTCATGATCTGGAAGATGGATTAAGACAAAAATGTTATACAATTGATGAAATCTTACAGGACTTTTATAATAAATATGGAAACTGTGATTCATTTAAGAGATTGGAGAAAATAGTCAAAAAATGTAAAAAAGTCAGTGGCTATAAAACGGATAATATTGATTCATCTATTTCTTCAAAATTATTCAGGCAAGAGTTATCTTCTATGCTTATCCATACTCTTATTAATGATCTGGGATTTATTAAAATTACGGAAGAAGAAAAAGCAAAAAGAGGATCTCAATTTGATAAGGAATTAGGATTTAAAGAATATGGGGACTTAGCTCATGGATTAAAAAAAATAACATATTCGTGTATTAATCATAACGATGCGGTATATACATATGAAAAAAAGGGAGACATAATCTTAGAAAGATTGGTGGAATTTTACAGAGATAATACGCTTTTTTTACCTCCGGAATACAGAGTGGAAAACTTTATACATGAAATCAATGAAGATAAAAAAATGCTTCAGGAAAGATTGATTTGTGACTATATATCTGGTATGATGGACTCCTATGCTATAAGTCAATATGAAAAAATAACAGGAGAACAATTTAGTAAAATTGTGTTATAGGGTAAATATCAATGAATAAATTAATGGGATTTTTAGAATTGAAAGAAATGAGTTTACCATCGATTCCATGGAAACAATATACAGGGAATGAGAAACTGGATGAGAAATATCTTTGGACTATAAGAAGTGCAGTCTATAGAGGAGAAGACTTAAATTTACCTCGTTTAGTCGGGGAAGATGCAGAAAATGCAACTAAATTTGCTGAGAATCTTTTGTATAAACTTGGCAATAATGGGATGGTAATATTCTATCCATATTTTATTGCTAATAAAAGCGGAACACTTGAAGTTAAAAGAAATAGTGTTATTATTGAGGCAGTAAAGGAGGATTTGTGGAATTTAGTAACGTATTCCGATCATGAGGTTACAATTATTTATCATGATAATCAGGAACCGGAATATATGGGAAACAAAAATTTCCTGAAAACAAACGAAGAAGAACAGTTGCTGAAATATGTGCCGGAAATAAGAAAATTGTTTAAGGATGATTTATTAGAAGGAAAATCAGCTTTATTGGAATGGAGTTTCGCAGTTTCCTGTGATGTAAATAAGAATCCTGCAGGTGATGAGTATTTAGTTTTCTATGAGGCACGTACAGTAAAATAAAAGCTGATACCTTAAATTGTCGTATTGTCGCGGTTAAGGAGAGAAGTGGACAGAGTACCATGTATATTCACTTGGAACATAGTGGAATGGTATTTTGTCCATTTTTGTATTTGGAGATTTTAAACTCCGAAATGTCCGTTTTTAACGTATCTATTCATAAAAATTGAAAATGTCATGCAATGCACGGAGGAAGAACTATGCATAATTATGAAGAAGAAATGAATACCAGGGAAAACGATTCATACAGGGGCAACCGTATATATGATGCCGGAATGCTTTCCGATATGGATATCAGGGAATTTTGGAAAAAAGGGATTGAAATAGAAGTTGCAGATTACCAGAATTACTCTTTTGATTTTGATAAACAGCTGCAACATGGTTCTGTAGATTTACGTTTCAGACATGATTATAAAAAGATATCTGTTCCTAAGGGTGAGGTATTGACATTTGAGAAAATGAAAAATCATAATTATACAATATCTGACGAAGTGAAAGGAAATAATAAAATTATACTTGAACCAGGCGAGATGATTTTAACCACAACAATAGAAACAGTGCGGCTATCGGAGGATTTTGCAGGAATCATTACGGGGAGAAGCAGTATTGCACGATTAGGTATTATGGTACATTGTTGCCAGGAATTTATAAACCCAGGTCATGGACAGACGATACCACTTCAAATTATAAATGTAGCTCCATGTTCGGTGGAATTGGATCTGGAGATTCCTATATGTCAGCTTATCATTTTTAAATTAAGAACTCCTTCTGCAGAGAAATATAGTACTGCAGCTGGGTCGAAATACTCGAAGGAAGTAGAAATCGAAAGTTCAAAGATATATGAAGAAATGGGAAGTAAGAGAACAGAGAATAGTCCGGTTTCAATATCAGAAAAAAGCAAAAAAATAAGGAAAAAGATGAAATATATTGAGCCGTTTCTTCCTTCTTTAATAATGGTAACGGCAATAACTCCACTTGTTAATGCATGGATATTAAATAAATCGTTTGCGGAGTTGTTTGATGTATTGAAAAACATACCTGTAGTTACTCCTTTGGTTGTCATACTTATTGCACTGTATATCTGGTTAAAAAGAGAGGATTAGTGTGAAAGAAAGTAGAGGGCAGCCAAAAAGTGGCGCACTGAAACAAGCTACC
>OBVU01000035.1_pt1 | contig 147509 bp, 116 predicted proteins | sample 1495171 | NCBI WGS metagenome assembly OBVU01 (sample SAMEA2580028, study PRJEB22360) | human gut metagenome | biome: human gut; feature: human-associated habitat; material: faeces | place: Denmark | collected 2008/2010
GTTTTGTCAAAGACGGACAACTCACGATGTTTTAATTTATTTCGAACTCACGTTATTTATTTCTTTGCAGCTTCTTGCAGCCCTTTGTCTGCTTTTACCACTTGCTTTCCCGCTGACATAGACAGATACGGCAGGTTAAAATGTTGTGCTTTGGTTTTCCCCGCATGGTACATTCCGGAACGGGAGAATATAGGTTTTGTTTGAATTTGAAATAGTTTCTTCATATAAATTACACGTTATCTTTACATCGCAGTTATGTGAATGTAATATCCGGCTTTTACTTTTGTCGCATCAGATTGGGAACGCTGTTTTTGGGTGCTCCTGCCGGTGTTGTCAGGATTGCTGATGGTTCAGATCGGGTTTGAGATAGGCGTTCTGATAAACAAACTGAAAATAAATAACGATGATTATGAAAACAAGAAATTTACTGATGGCTTGTGCCTGTGCGTTCCTTGCACTGGCGGCACAGGCTCAGACACAGGTGATTGCCCACCGCGGATTCTGGAAAGTGGAGGGTTCGGCACAAAACTCTGTCACGGCACTGAACAAGGCTGCCGAGGCGAAGGTGTATGGTTCTGAATTTGATGTACAGCTCACTGCCGACGGGGTAGTAGTGGTGAACCACGATGATGCGATAGATGGGCTGACTATCGGCGAAACGGCGTACGACAAGCTGAAAGACCTGAAACTGAAGAACGGCGAGACGTTGCCTACGCTGGCCGACTATCTGGAGGCAGGAAAGAAGTTGCCCGGTGTGCAGCTGATTCTCGAAATCAAGCCTCACAAGACCAAGGCTCAGGAAGACCAGATTGCCGAATCGGTTGTCAAGATGGTAAAGGAATATGGTCTGGAGAAACAGGTGGAATATATCTCGTTCAGCATGAACGTGTGCGAACAGCTTGTACGCCTCACTCCGGGTTCGGAAATCGCTTACCTGAATGGTGACATCGCTCCCAAGGAGGGGAAGGAAAAGGGACTGACAGGTATCGATTATTACTACAAGGTTCTCAAGAAACATCCGGAATGGGTGAAGGAAGCGCACGACTTGGGTATGAAGGTGAATGTCTGGACCGTAGACAATGTGAAGGACATGCAGAAGATGATAACGCTGGGAGTGGATTATATCACTACCAACCAACCTTTGGAGGCTGCCGCACTGATTGCCGGACAGAAATAATCTGGCAGCGGATTTGTCCGGTAGTAACCGATTCTACATCATATTATCACATTTTTGTATCGGCAAATAAAAAAGCAGAAAGATACTAAAAATTGCATCGACTATTATAAAATGCATCGATAAATAGTTTTTTTAGACACGACATCGAGTTTCCGAAATCGTAACACAGACTAAAATGCCGCAGGCTGTACGTTGAGTATCGCCTGCGGCTCTTTTTTATATAGACGTATGTCGGTTTCGGGGGATGTTACAGCGTGAGTGGAATGCCGCGGTAGAAGTCGAGTATCTTGGTGCGGAACAGGTAGTCGTATTTGGCCTGAAGGCGGTCGGACACGGCTTTCATCCACGCCGTACGCGATTCGTTGTACTCGGTGGCATTGGCCTTGCCGTTGGCGTATTTCTCCTTCATCAGCAGGAAGGAAGCCTGTGCCGCTTCGTCGGCGGTGCAGCTGCTGTGGTACTGTGTTTCGGCATTGACGGCGTTGTAGTAGGCCTGCTGTATCTCCTTGTAGAGGGTTTTCTTGCTTTCCTCCAGTTGCCAGTAGTAGGTGTGCTGCTGGATGCGTGCGCTCCGTACACGGTTGCGGGTGCTGAAGCGGTCGAAGATGGGAATGCTGAGCGAGAGTCCGATGTACTGGCTGAAGTTGTCGCGCAGCTGTGAGCCGAAGTTGCCGTTCTCCATACCCGACACGTTGTAGAAACTGGTGCTGATGCCTGCCCCGAAGCTGAGCTGCGGGTAATAGGCTCCCTTGGCGATGCGGATGTTCTTGTCGGCACCTTCCAGACGGTACTGGGCTGCCTTGATAGCCGGCTTGGTAAGTACCGCTTCGGCATAGACTTCGGCGGGAGAGGTCTGTATGCTCAGGCTGGTGAGCGAATCGACCGCCGGTGATACGATACCGAAGTCGTCGGGAGAGGGGAGCTCCAGCAGCTGACTCAGGTCGAGCAGGGCAAGACGGCGGTTGTTTTCGGCCTGTACGGCAGAAAGCTCGTCCTGTGCCACGCGTGCCTTGGCTTCGTACCATTCAGCCTGCGAAGCTTTTCCGTTCTTGTAGAAAGCCGTTTTCTGGTCCAGCATCTCCTTGCTCAGCGCCAGTTGGTCGTTGGCCACCTTCACCAGCTCCTCGTTGAAGAGTACTTGCAGGTACGCCGATGCCACCTGGATGCTGATATCTTCCTTCGCCTTGTTCAGGTCCTCCATGGCAGCCTGAAGGTTCAGCTTCGAGAGTGCCACGCTGTTGATGCGTTGCAGACCGTTGAACAGCGGGATGCTGGTCGACAGGTTCAGGCCGGTATTCTGGGTATTCAGACTTTTGTACGTATTATCCGACTGGAGGCTTCGTCCGAAGTTGAACGAGTGCGAGGCACTACCGTTCAGGTCGGGCAGGAAATTGTTTCGTGCCGTACTTACTTCCACCTTGTTCTGGTCGCGCTGTGCTTCCTGCAACTTGATGTTCAGGTTGTTGGCGATGGCGTGGTCGATACACTGCCGCAAGTCCCATTTCTGCTGTGCCTGTACCGGCAGCAGGGCAGTGGCAGAAGCGATAAAGAGAATATGTTTCAGTTTCATGGTTCCGGAGGATTAGTTGTCTTTTTTCTGTCCGCGCACACAGTCGTTTGCACCGACTCCCTGTTTGATTTCTATCTTGATACCGTCGCTGACGCCTGTCTTGACTGCACGGCGTTCGAATTTCTGGCGAGGTACACTGTCGGTCAGCACATACACGAAAGCCGAGTCGCCCACAAATTCCAGGGCACTTTCGGGAACGGCAAGCACGTGGTTGGCACGCTGGAGTTCCATTTCGGCGTTGGCGCTGTAGCCCGAACGGATGGTCACACTGTCGGGTACGGTAATGGCTGCCTTGATTTCAAACTGGTTGGCACCGTTGTTCTCCACGCTCTTGGGCGAGATGTATTCCAGTACGGCATCGAACTTCATGTTCTGCAAGGCACCCAGGGTGATTTTCACGAGAATCCCTTCACGGATGTGTCCCACTTCGGTTTCGTCTACGTTACCACGGAAAATCAGGTCGCTCATGTCGGCTACGGTAGCGATAGTGGTACCGTCGTTGAACGTGTTGCTCATGATGACCGAGTTACCCACCTTGATGGGCACGTCGAGTATCAGTCCGTCGATGGTAGAGCGGATGAGCGTGCTACTGAACGAGGCACTGTTCTTGGTGATACCTTCCTTTACAATCTCCAGGTTATCCTTTGCCGCCTGAATCTCCTCGCGTGCCTGACGGGCAGCCAGCAAGGTCTTTTCGTATTCTTCGTTGCTCACCAGCTTGTCGTTGTAGAGCTTCTCCATACGTGTCAGGTCGGTTTCCGCCTGCCGTCCGTTCATTTCCGCCAGCCGGACACGACTCTCGGCAGAGTTCAGCTGTCCCAGTTCGGGGATGACCTTTACCTTGGCTATCACTTCCCCCTTCTTCACTTTCTGTCCCGCCTCCTTGTATACTTCGGAGATGATACCCGAAATCTGGGGCTTGATTTCTACTTCGTCGCGCGGTTCAATCTTTCCCGTAGCAACGGTAGTCTGTACCAGGTCGGTCGTTTCTACTTTCTGGATGTTGTACTGGGCCTCTTTCGGCTGTGATTTCCGGTACAGGAAAACGAAGGTTCCTATGAATATCAGTGCGATGAGCACCAATATGCCAACTTTGATAAATTTCTTCATATAAATGGTTTTATGTTTTTATTTCAATGGTTCGATTGTCAGGTTGATTATTCGTCGCGTATGGCTTCTATCGGTTTTATCGCCATGGCACGGTAGGCAGGAATCAGTCCCGCCAGCAGTCCCAGCACGATGAGCAGGACGCAGGCTCCGATGGCTTGCCAGAAGCTGATAAGGAAGTGTGCCGGCAGTCCCGGTTCCGACGTTCCCTTTTCTACGGCATCGAGCAGGAAGACGGCAAACGAGATACCTGCCATGCCCGCCAGGGTGGTAAGCACCATGCTTTCCAGCAGAATCTGTTGCAGGATGTCGCTGGGGCGTGCTCCGATGGCACGGCGGATGCCGATTTCGGTGGTACGTTCCTTCACGGTAATCATCATGATGTTGCTCACTCCGATGGCACCGGCAAGCAGTGTACCCAGTCCCACGAGCCATCCCAGAACACGGATACCCGTAAACAGGTTGTCCATCATGCTGAACATGGCTTCCGCGTTTACCCGGATAACCGCCTGTTCGTCGTCGGGATGAATAGCGTGTGCCTGTTTCACGATGCGTTCCACATCTTTTTCCACCTGACTGATGGAATATCCTTTTTTCGCCGTATAGCCCAGCATGTCGATGCGGTTGCCCCGGTTATAGTTCTGCTGCATGGTACTGAACGGAATGACGACCGACGTTTCCGACTGTCCGTTGACCGACATGTTGCCCGTCGCCTCGTTCACTCCTACTACCCGGTAGTAGATGCCGTTTATCTCGATGAACTTGCCGCAGGGGTCGTCTTTCTTGGGGAAGAGCGTTTCGTAGATACGTTTCCCGATGACGCACACCTTCCGGCGGTCGCGTATGTCGGTTTCGTTCAGCGAGCGTCCGATGCGGATGAGCGGTTCCTCTATCCGGTCGTATTCCGGATAAAGTCCTTTCAGCGTACCCGATATGCTGTATTGCTCGTATACGATGTTCACTCCCCACTGGGCGATGGTAGCCGTCACGATGTCCAGTCCCGGTACGCTGTTGCGCAGACGTTCCACGTCCTGATTTTCCATACTCCACCATCTTCCCTGCTGGAATCCCTTGTAAGCCTTCGACGTATTGTTGGAAGCCATGAATCCCGAGTTGGTGGCAAATCCCTGAAACTGCCGCGAGAGCATGTCCTGCATGCCCCGTGCGCCTCCCATGAGTGCCACCAGCATGAAGATTCCCCAGAAGATGCCGAAAGCCGTCAGCACGCTTCGTGTCTTGTTGCGTGTAATGGTAAGGAAGATTTCCTCCCACGTGTCAAAATCAATTCTTCTCATGTCAGTCTGCTCTTAATGCTTCTATCGGACGGATGCGGGCTGCCTTCCAGGCGGGGAAGAGTCCGGCAAGCGTACCGGCGATAATCAGTGTCAGGGTAGCCTGGACGGCGATGCTCAGGTCTACCGTAGGATTCTCGAAGACCGTTACGCTGAACACGCCCGCGTCGACGGTCTGCTTGCCCGCTACCTGGTTCATGTACTCCGTGACGGCGATGCCTGCCACCATGCCGATGTAGCCGAAGAAAGTGGTGATGGCCACGCTCTCCGAGATAATCAGCCACAGGATAGAGGCAGGCTTGGCTCCCAGTGCCTTGCGGATGCCGAACTCGTGCGTACGTTCGCGCACGGTGATGAGCATGATGTTGCTCACACCCACGATGCCGCTCAGCAGGGTGAATATGCCGATTACCCAGATGGCGATGTGCAGAATGTGGGTAGCCGACTGCTGCTGGAGGTACTGTGTAAAGCGGTTCCACATCCAGATGGCACTCTGGTCGGTGGGGTCGAAGTTCTTGTGCAGTCCCATCGCCTTGCGGTAATCCGTTTCAAACTTCTGGTTGGTCACCTCGTCGGTCAGTCCTTCGGTGGCAAACGTCAGGTTGTCGATGCTGTCGCCCTTGCCGTATACCAGCTGGACGGTCGTAAAAGGTACGAGTGCCGAGGGCGAGAAACTGTTCTGGTCGGCGTAGATACCCACTACCCGGTAAGCTACTCCCTGCACGTCGACGTACTGTCCCAGCGCTTCCGTCTTGGGAAACAGCATGCGGACCGTCTTCTCGTGCAGCACCAGCACCTTGCGCCGTTCCCGCATGTCGCGGTCGTTGATGAAACGTCCTTCTTTCAACTTTGCTGCCTCCAGCTCCGTATAGTTGGGAAACACCCCTTGCAGGGAGATGGACACATGCTCCTTGCCGAAGGTCAGGATAGCGCCCTCCTTGCTCACGCTGGCTCCCGTCGACGTCACATTGTTGGGGAAAGCCTTTGCGGTGAGCTGCCGGTCGCTTTCGTCGAGCGAGAGGCGTCTGCCCTCCTGAAGTCCCTTGAAAGGTTTCGACGTGTATCCCGGATAAATCTTGATGGAATTCATCTTCATTCTGCTCGACTGTCCTTCGAAGGCATGTATCAGTCCGTTTCCGGCACCCAGCAGCACAATCAGCATGAAGATGCCCCATGCCACCGAGAAGCCCGTCAGAATGGTACGCAGCTTGTTGCGCATGATGGTACCATATATTTCTTGTATCAAGTCTGTCATGGCTGTACGTTTATTTCATGAAACCGTTCTTGCCGAAAGGAGAGGCGTTGTGGTCGATGTTGTCTTCAATCCGCTCGATCACCCCGTCCTTGATGTGAATGATCTTGTTGGTCTGGTTGGCCACCCCGCTCTCGTGCGTCACCACCACGATGGTCAGTCCCTCCCGGTCGTGCAGCTCCTTCAGGATGTTCATCACCTCCACCGAGGTCTTGCTGTCCAGTGCACCGGTCGGCTCGTCGGCAAGGATAATCTGCGGTTTCGAAATCAGTGCCCGTGCGATGGCCACACGCTGCTTTTGTCCGCCCGAGAGCTCGTTGGGCATGTGATGCGCCCATTCCTTCAGTCCCAGCTTGTCGAGATATTCCATCGCCAGTTCGTTGCGTTTCTTTCGTCCCACCCCCTGATAGAACAGCGGCAGTGCCACGTTCTCCATGGCATTCTTGAACGAAATCAGGTTGAACGACTGGAAGATAAACCCGATCATGCGGTTACGGTACTCTGCCGCGCGCGTTTCGCTCAGATCCTTTATCAGTACGTCGTTCAGGTAATATTCCCCCGAATCGTAATTGTCGAGAATACCTAATATATTTAGTAAAGTAGATTTACCCGACCCCGAAGCTCCCATGATGGAAACAAATTCTCCTTTATCAATCTGTAAGTCGATGCCTTTCAGTACATGAAGCGGTGCTCCGTTATAATATGTTTTGTTGATGCCCTGTAATCGTATCATATTGGAATGTATTTAGTGTCTTGAACTACGTATCGTTAGACGTGGCTAAGATATAAAAAGTTACATCAGGATTAAATAAACTTATCAAAAAATTTGTTCGGTTTTCTCCGATTGCGTACATTTGCCACATATAACTAACCTTTAACAATTTAATGTCATGACAATAAATATGGAAAAACCCTACGTCGTGGGAATGGACATCGGTGGTACTAATACTGTTTTCGGTGTGGTAGATTCTCGTGGTAATGTACTGGCTTCCGATTCAGTAAAAACACAGCAGTACAGTGATGTAAACGAATATGTAGACGCTGTATGCAAGAAACTTCTTCCGTTGCTCCAGCAATTCGGCGGTGCAGAAAAAATTAAAGGTATGGGAGTAGGTGCTCCTAACGGTAACTATTATAGTGGGACTATCGAATTCGCTCCGAACTTGCCATGGAAGGGGGTTATTCCTCTGGCTGCCATGTTCGAAGAACGTCTGGGTATCCCTACGGCACTGACCAACGATGCCAATGCAGCAGCTATCGGTGAAATGACATACGGTGCAGCTCGTGGTATGAAGGATTTCATCATGATCACACTGGGTACTGGTGTTGGTAGCGGTATCGTTATCAACGGTCAGCTGGTTTACGGTCACGATGGTTTTGCCGGAGAGCTGGGACACGTTATCGTCGATCCTACAGGTCGTCAGTGCGGATGCGGTCGTAAAGGCTGTCTGGAAACTTATTGCTCGGCTACAGGTGTGGCTCGTACAGCACGTGAATTCCTCGTTGCACGTTCTGAACCGAGCTTGCTGAGAAACATCCCGTCGGAAGAAATCCAGTCGAAAGATGTATACGATGCAGCTGTGAAGGGTGACAAGTTGGCTTTGGATATTTTCGAATATACCGGAACCATTCTGGGTGCTGCTCTGGCTAACTTCGTTGCTTTCTCTAGTCCGGAAGCTATCATTCTCTTCGGTGGTCTGGCTAAATCGGGCGACTATATCATGAAGCCTATCAAGAAAGCCCTCGAAGACAATGTACTGAACATCTACAAGGGTAAAACAAAATTACTGCTTTCTCAATTGAAGGACGCAGATGCTGCCGTATTGGGAGCCAGCGCACTGGGTTGGGAAGTAAAAGAATCATAAGAATAATATTTTGTATTTTTGCATATAGGGGTTCGGAAGTCGTGAGATTTCCGGGCCTTTTTTTGTATTGTGCTTGCTAGCGGAAAAGGTGCGCTGCTGTGCTAGTGAATGGAAAATGTATGCTGTGCTAGTGAGCAAAAAATATATGTCTTGCGATTGGTAGAAGAAGTGTATTGTATCGGTGAGTGAAAAATGTATGCTGTGCTAGCGAGCAAAAAATATATGTCTTGCGATTAGCAGAGAAAGTGTATTGTGCGGATGAGGGAAAAATGTGCGGATAAGTGAAAGTATTTTCCAATGCGCAAAAAGAACGTGCCTGATGTACGAAAAAAACATGCCCATATTTTTCCGAAAACGTCGGCAAGTTTTCCGGAAAACACGGGCATGTTTTTTTATTTTTTGTAAAAAATCAGGAGATATTACTTGTCTATTCTGAACCAGTCGATGTCTGCCCATCCGCCGTCGTTGGTCGTGATGGCTGGACGCGTGCAGAACGTACCTACCTTGGCACCGATCCACTTGCCTTCCTTCACCTGAAATTCTTTTCCGAACTTATGGAACTTCTTCCCGTTGGTGCTGTAGCTCAGCTGGCACATCACTACCAGGTCGTGTCCGCCTTCGCTCTTGCTGATCTTCTCGCCCGTAGTGGTGATTTCGGCACGCAGGTAGATTTCATGTTCCTTCAGCGGAAGTGTTTCGTTGACAGTTTCCTGACCTCCACGGTCGGCTTTCTTACATTCTACCTGCGAGAGAACCAGTCCGTTTTCGGTATTCTCCAGTACGATGCCTGCATAGTCCATACCCATTACTACCAGTCCGGTACGTTCGCCTTTGTACTTGGCAATGGGGGAGAACTTCAGCTTCAAGGTAGCGCTGAAACTGGGGGCGGGGAATTTCTGCAACAGCATGTTCGGCACATCCCATAGACTCTTGTAGGTCTCGGGAACCGGATACGAATACAGACGCAGTACCCCGTGTTCCTGATCGGCAAAATACCACTTGTCGTCGATGTTGGCATTCCACTGCCACTGCAAGCCCAGTTCGTTGGTATCGAACTCATCGCTTTCTTGCGGTGTACAAATAGGATACGTCTTACCTACGTTCGGTTTCCGGTAAGTCAGCACCGGCTCTCCGCAACCGTCGCCATCCTTGTCCTCACCGATGACAGGCCAGTCGTCTACCCACTTCATCGGTTGCAGGTGCACCAGTCGCCCGGCAGCCCCTACATCCTGAAAATGCAGGAACCAGTCTTCTCCGCTGGGTGTATCTACCCATCCACCCTGATGAGGTCCGTTGACCGGACTGTTGCCCTGTGCCAGCACCGTTCGCCATTCGTAGGGGCCGTATACATTTTTAGACCGCAGTACTACCTGCCAGCCCGTAGGGACACCGCCTGCCGGATGGAAAATATAATAATAACCGTTGCGCTTGTAGAACTTCGGTCCCTCGCAGGTTTGATGCGCTTCGTGTCCGTCGAATACGATGCGTGACGGCCCGATGGTACGGGTAGCGTCGGCACTCAGCTCGCATACGGCAATCACGCTCTTCAGTCCCGCACGGCTTCCCGCATAGGCATGAGCCAGATACACCCGTCCGTCGTCGTCCCACAGCGGAGTCGTATCGATGATGCCCTTGGCAGCCTTGACCAGCACCGGTTCGCACCACGGACCTCTGACGTCTGTTGCCTTGGTCATGAAGATACCCTGATCGGGATCACCCCAGAAAATATAGAACTCGCCGTTGTGGTGACGGATGCATGGAGCCCATACACGGTTGCCGTGCTGAGGAGCCGTATCGGTATGCGGAGCCAGCGACCGCGGTACGGCAGCCCCCACGATGGTCCAGTTCACCAGATCCTTGGAGTGTAGAATCTGCAATCCCGGCAGGCAGCCAAAGCTGGACGACGTCAGATAGAAGTCATCGCCCACCCGGCATACGTCGGGGTCGGAATAATCGGCATACAGCACGGGATTCTTGTATGTGCCGTCCCCCTGATCGGCCACCCATACCTTCGACACATAGTTTTGTGCCTGTATGACAGGGACGAGACAGCTTCCCAGCAAGATAGAAAATACGATAGCTTTCATAGGTAATCGATGTTAAGTTAATGAATTGTTTTTCATACAATCAGCTTCACTGTTCAATCAGACGAATAGTGAAGCTGACTTACCGGCTTTTTTATTTATTTAATAACGTTTTTCTGTGCCGGCAGATTTGTGTTAGTGTTGTGACTGTTCTATTTCTTTACGATGGTGATGCGGACAGGTTGTTCCAGCGCCTTTTTCCACTCTTGCACGTAGGCAAACCATTTCTCCTTGTCGGGATATCCGAAGGTTTCCTTACACGAGGTGAACGAGGTATAGTAGCGGAACGAACGTTGTCCGGGGGCACTGACGGTATAGAGGAAATTCTCCTTGTCGGCTGTTTCCTTCACTACATACTTCTGCGGAATGCAGGTAGCCAGTCCCACGGTTTCCTTCTTATACTTTATCGTATCGTTCACCGGCCAGTCGGTACCCCAGCTTGCCACCAGTCCCTTGTGGTCGGAAAACATATCAGCATGTCCGGTAATGTTCTGCACGCCGGTACAGAATACTTCCTTGTCCAGCGGCTCGTCGAACAGCACATCCACCTGTGCGTCGCGGTGTCCGGCATACAGCGTATAGCGGTTTATCATGTTCAGTTCCTTTCCGGCATACTGCCAGCCCTTCACCTCGGCATCGACCACGGTACGTACCGGTCCCGAAGCCAAGATGCGCTGTCCGCGTACGGCTACCGGCTTGATGAGCGTAGACTGCTTTCCGTCCCAGCCCCTCAGCGTTCCGGCTCCGCAACTGCTGTTCACCTTGATGACATCGTCTCCGAAGCCACGCTTCAGCTGCTCGTCGGTAGGATAGAACTGACTCTCCTCCAGTTCCAGCCCCTTATGGAACTTCCCGTACAAGTCGGTTGTCTGCTTCTCGTTGAAATAAATACGATACGCCACCAGTTCACTTTCGAAGGCAGCCCCGTGATGATGCTGCACGTTGTACGTGTCCGAAGCTCCGTCGGCATAAATGGCGTATCCTTTGGCATACTTGTTTTTCTTCGATGTGCGGAACAACATCTCGGCGTATACACGCGCCGGATATTGCTTGTCGCTCTTGAGGCTGGAAAGCGTAATGTCGAGTGTCTTCTTGCTCGAAGCCGGCAGGTTGATGACAAAAGCCAGTTCGTCGGCACGCGTATCACAATTCATATCGTCGAGCTGGGAAGGTATCTCCACGCTACCGTCGCGTACGACAGCCGACTTGACCGTAAATCCGGTACCCAGACTCCCGAGGTCGATTACCACCGGCTCGTCCACCTTTTCGGCGTTCCATGGATTTTCCACCACGACTTGAATCTTCTTTTCCAAACCTTGTGCCGAAGCACTCAGTCCTCCTGCCAGCAGCGCCAGGCAGGCTATTGAGATGATTTTCATGCTACGTTCAATTTTTTAGTTTTCGCTCGGTCAAACTCCTCGTTGTCCGGACAAGCCAGACCGGAAAGTTCTCCTTGGAAGATAAAATGATTATCGTAAAAAAGTAAAAGGAAGAAAGGATCTGCAAACATAAGCAGCAAGTCGGAATACTTGAACCGGATGTTTACAGACCCTTTGTCGTCCTTTTCAGGAAGGAACCCGGATCAGAATGTATACGATTCAGCCTGATTTCCTACCTCCTTATATTGTTTATTACCCACAGTTACGTTTTTCACATTCTGTAGTTTCAGGTTGTTGCCACCCTTTGAAGTCACGATTTTGACATTTTTCAATGTTGCTCCGTCGGTACGGTTCAGTATCACACCGTTTTTGGCATCCGACATCGTGACGTTTTCGATGTGTATGTTCTTGATCGGCATTTCCGGCAGACCGTTGAACAGAATGGCGCGTCCTACATTCTTGGCTGTTACGTTCTTGATGAAGATGTCGCGGAACGCCGGCGTTTCTTCCGTAACGGCAGGCACCTTTTCGTTCGTAGGATTGTTGTATCCGTCACCTTCACCCGGAGCATTGCCGCCGTAGAACAAGTCGAAGATCAGTCCCTCGTTCGGAATGTTGATCATGTTGATGTTGCTGATATGGATATTCTCAACCACACCGCCACGTCCGCGGGTACTCTTGAAGCGGAGTCCGACGTCTGTACCCAGAAATGTACAGTTGTCTACATAGATATTCTTTACGCCACCCGACATTTCACTACCCACTACGAAGCCGCCATGACCGTGCAGCACGATATTGTTGCGGATAATCACGTTCTGGCAAGGCTCACCGCGGCGGCGTCCGTCTTCGTCCTTACCCGACTTGAGGCAGATACCGTCGTCGCCCGCATCGAAGCTGCTGTTCTCAATCAGCGCACGGTTGCACGACTCCAGATCGAGCGCATCGCCGTTCTGCGAGTACCACGGATTGGAAACCGTTACTCCGTCAATGGTAATGTCTTCACACGACAGCGGGTGCAGGCACCAGCTTGGCGAGTTCTTGAAGGTAACGCCTTGCAACAGCACCTTTTTACATTTTTTGAAACTCAGCAGTACCGGGCGCAGCCAGTCGCGTATGCTGTTCCATTCCTCATCGGTATTGATTCCTTCGGGCACGTTGAAGTTCTTGCATGCCATGGCACCCTTCATTGAACCTTCGCTGGGATACCATACTTCTCCGGCCTTATCGAGTACGCCTCCCGAAGCGACCAGTCTCTTCCACTGGCCACCGGTCATCTTTCCTTTTTTTACCGGACGCCATGTATCTCCGTTTCCATCCATGACCCCTTTTCCGGTGATAGCCACGTTCTCAGCATTGACAGCCGATATTGGCGATTGGCAACGGCGTGTCTCCAGTCCCTCGAACGATGTCTTGATGATAGGATACTGTGTATGGTCGGCTGTAAACAAGATCAGCGCGTTTTCTTCCAAATATAAATGAATGTTGCTTTGTAGCACGATCGGTCCGGTCAGCCAGAGTCCGGCAGGAACGATTACCTTTCCGCCACCTTTCTCGGCAACCGCCTTGATGGCTTTGTCGAAAGCTTCAGTATTGAGGGTGATGCCATCGGCTACAGCACCAAATTCGGTGATGGAGCGAGTGTAATCGGGGAATACTGGCAGTTGTACTGCATTCATCTGGAACGGAAGTTCATTGTAGATATTATCTGTGTCGTTCATGTTCTCAGCAGCTACACGAGCCGGAAATCCTAATGCAAGGGTAGCAATGCCTATAGAGAATACCCATTGTTTGAAAAAATTGTTCAGTGTAATCATGAGCGTATTATTATGTTTAGTGATATATTGGTTTGGTTTGTTCTTCTTGCTTTTGCTTAGGTTTCTTTATATATAATATAGAAGCTTTTCTTATTAGTTATTATCCTTATAGCCTGTCAACATTCTCTCGCAGAAGATTGACAGACAGGATAATAAAGACTTTTTATAACCTAATTTCTAACCTTAATAAATATTATGAAAAACCTCTTGCTTTTGTCACAAAGTTACGGGCTTTCCTTGAAAATGATGTGAATATTTTGACTGAATAGGTGAAAAAAATGTGCATTTGTATCTTTTTTCCCTATAAAAAATTGACAAAATATGTATTATTTCGTCTGATAGGGGGGAATATTGTCCTATTTTTGCAGATTAATGTCTGAATATGGCGGAGTTACCAGAATTGTTTGTATCTTTGCCCCCAAATTTATAATAAAAAAGTATGAGTTATAATTTACTGAAAGGAAAAAGAGGTATTGTTTTTGGGGCTCTGAACGAACAGTCTATCGCATGGAAAGTAGCAGAAAAGGCTGTAGAAGAAGGAGCAATGATTACGCTGTCGAACACTCCGGTTGCAGTACGCATGGGCGAGATTTCCGCACTGGCAGAAAAACTGAACTGCGAAGTGATTCCTGCTGATGCTACCAGCGTAGAAGACTTGGAAAATGTTTTCAAGCGTTCGATGGAAGTATTGGGAGGCAAGATCGACTTTGTACTGCACTCTATCGGTATGTCGCCTAACGTACGCAAGAAACGTACTTACGATGACCTCGACTATGATATGTTGAACAAGACGCTGGATATTTCAGCTATTTCATTCCATAAAATGATTCAGTCGGCCAAGAAACTGGATGCCATCAACGAATACGGTTCTATCCTGGCATTGAGCTACGTGGCTGCACAGCGTACATTCTACGGTTACAACGACATGGCAGATGCCAAGGCATTGCTGGAATCTATCGCACGTAGCTTTGGTTACATCTACGGACGTGAACACAATGTACGTATCAACACCATCTCACAGTCGCCTACCATGACTACTGCCGGATCGGGTGTAAAGGGTATGGACAAACTGTTCGACTTTGCCAACCGTATGTCGCCGCTGGGCAACGCTTCGGCTGACGAATGTGCCGATTACTGTATCGTAATGTTCTCCGACCTGACACGCAAGGTGACTATGCAGAACTTGTTCCACGACGGAGGTTTCTCCAGCGTAGGTATGAGTCTTCGTGCCATGGCTACTTACGAAAAGGGTCTGGATGAATACAAAGACGAAAACGGACATATTATCTACGGATAAAAGCTGACGGACAACTGTTTACATGAGAAAATTTATATTCATATTACTGAGCATCGTCGTACTTGTTTCCTGCCATACAGGAGAGCAAGGCGACGATGTTTTGCTTGATAAGGGTATAAAAGTTTTCCGTTACGACCGTCTTCAGTACGAGGCTACAGCCATGAACAGCCTGGCTGCCTTGCAGAAAATGAGCCTCGACTGTCCGCGTGCCACCAAAATCCTGATAGAGGATGTGCTCATGCTGGGGCGTGTGGACGAACCTAACATCAACGAAAGGCTGTGTGCTTATTACTCAGATACCATTCTGCTCCGTATCATGCAGGATGCTACCGAGAAATTCAAGGATATGACTACCCTCGAGAAGGGATTTACCGACGGGTTCCGCTTCCTGAAAGAGGAGATTCCCGCTTTTCCCGTACCGGCGGTCTATTCGCAAATCTCGGCCTTGAACCAGTCGGTAGTGGTGGGCGACAGTCTGCTGGGGTTCAGCCTCGATAAATACATGGGGGAGAACTATTCGCTTTACCGACGGTATTATTATGATTATCAGCGCCGGTCGATGACACCCGAGCGCATCCTTCCCGATTGCTTTACTTTTTATCTGCTTAGCTTGTATCCTTTCGAGTGGCGTCCGGGGCACCGTTCGCTGTACGATGTCATCTTGCATCAGGGAAAGATACACTGGGTGGTGCGTCAGGCACTTGGCTACAAGACGAACGGCGAAGCGCTGGGATATACCGAAAAGGAGGAGAACTGGTGCAAGGAGCATGGAAAGGAACTGTTGAAGTGGATGGCTGAGCGAGGTCATCTGAGCAGTACCGACCCGATGCTGATCCGTGCCTACACTCATTCCGACCCGAACATGATTCTCAACGGTGAGAAACTGCCTCCTGTTGTCGGGCTGTGGCTGGGCATGCGGCTGACCGAAAGGTACATGAAGAAGCATCCCGACGTAAGCATTGCCACATTGCTGGAACGTACCGATCTCGGCAACGTGACGTTAGACTGAGCTAGAACAAATTAGAATATAGATTACATGGATACAGCATTATATTTGCTGCCGGTTACCCTTGGCGATACTCCGGTAGAGAAAGTCCTCCCTTCGTACAACAAAGAGATTATTCTTCAGATCCGTCATTTTATTGTGGAAGATGTGCGCTCGGCACGCCGTTTCCTGAAAAAGGTAGACCGTGACATCAACATCGACGAACTGACGTTTTATCCGCTGAACAAGCATACCTCGCCCGAAGCCATTTCGGGTTACCTGAAGCCTTTGCAGGAAGGAAATTCCATGGGGGTGATTTCGGAAGCCGGCTGTCCTGCCGTAGCCGATCCGGGAGCTGACGTAGTAGCCATCGCGCAGCGCAAGAACCTCAAGGTGGTTCCGCTGGTGGGACCGTCGTCTATCATCCTGTCGGTCATGGGTTCGGGATTCAACGGACAGAGCTTTGCTTTCCACGGCTATCTCCCCATCGAGCCGGGCGAACGCCAGAAACGGCTGAAGGAACTGGAGCAGCGTGTGTACAGCGAGCACCAGACACAACTTTTCATTGAAACTCCCTATCGCAACAACAAGATGCTGGAAGACATTCTGAAAGCCTGCCGTCCGCAAACCAAGGTCTGCGTGGCTGCCAACATTACCTGCGAGGGAGAGTATATTAAGACCAAAACGGTTCAGGAGTGGAAGAAGCAATTGCCCGACCTGACAAAGATTCCGTGCATCTTTTTGATTTATAAGTAAGAAGCAGTTAGTCGGCACTGCCGAATGTCTGCCACATTTCTGCCGCCATCTGCAGGGCATCCAGTTCCGAAAGCAGGGCTGGATTGTATCTCCGTACGGCGGTTTCATTTATCTCGTCGAAGGAAAAGAATCTGCCTTCGGTCGCCTTGCGGAGTTCGTCCTTGTCCTGAAGCGGAAGAATGTACAGCGATACGCGCTGCCGGGTATCGGCATCGCTGGGAGTAGTGGTGTATCTCAGGATGAGGCGCGGACTGATGTGCTTCGAGGTGCATATCTTTTTGGCAATGCGTGCGGCATATTCATTGCTTTTGTCGAGCGGTCCTTCGAACGGACTTTCCACGGCGATGTCCCATACGGGAGTTTCCTCGGTATCATTGCCGGTACAGTCATTGCGCTGCTTCAGGTAAATCTTTCCGTCGTGAACCACTGCAATGCGTACCAGACTGTAACGGAAATTCTCCTGAAGTGCCAGATGAATGCCTACCACGTTGATAACCAGACAGAGAATATAGATAATAACTGGTATGCCGTACATCAGGAAGAAGGAACCGTCTTCCGAAAACAGATGGTCGATGTGGTCGACGAAAAGCAGAATCGTGAGATGCAATGCCGAGAGAATGACAATGGTCTTTGCCTCCAGCACGAACGAGAAGCAGTTCCTCAGGTGCAGTCGCTCCTGTAATTCCTTGTATACTTCGGGTGCCGTGATGTGGATGAATGCCACGATGAGCAGCAGCAGCTCCAGAATAGGAGTGATGCTTCCCAGCGGTACAAACTCGTAGCCGGTGAACAGGCGCAATGCGAAGCAGGCTCCTATGCCTACACTACCCAGCAGCAGGAAAAAATTCAGATCCTTCAGGCGGATGATGCCATACAACAGCAGACCGACACAGACTGCGAAGCCTATTCCCAGTACGATGGTATTCTGGAAAAAATGCAAACAAATCAATGTTGCTATGATAGGTAATAGTCCGAGCGATACAATCTTGTTTCTGTATTTCAATATAAGTTTCATCATCTGCCTTGATTTTTTTATAGGTGTAACAAGGTTCTTTTCCGAATTGTTCACTTGTAGCGGATGTGTTTTTCGGCATGATACGAAGAACGTACCAGCGGACCGCTTTCTACAGTGGCAAATCCTTTCTTTTCGCCGGTTTCCTTGTAACGGGCAAACTGTTCGGGGGTAACGTACTCGTGTACAGGGTAATGTTTCCGGCTGGGCTGGAGATATTGTCCGATGGTCAGGATGCGGCAGCCGTTGGCCAGCAGGTCGTCCATGGTCTGCTCAACTTCGTCGGGTGTTTCTCCCAGTCCCACCATGATACCCGACTTGGCAGTGATGCCGCTTTCGGCTATCCGGCGGATCACCTCCAGACTCCGGTCGTACGTTGCCACGCTTCTTACCAGCGGAGTGATGCGGCGTACGGTTTCCATGTTATGAGAGATGATGTCCGGGCGGGCATCGGTCACCATGCGGATCAGTTCCTCCCGTCCCTGAAAGTCGGGAATCAGCGTTTCCAGCGTCGTATTCGGATTGAGCTCCTTGATGGCACGAATGGTAGCCGCCCAGTGAGCAGCCCCTAAGTCAGGCAGGTCGTCACGGTCCACCGAGGTGACGACGGCATGATCCAGCTTCATCAGCCGTACCGATTCGGCCACACGGGCAGGTTCTTGTGCATCGAGCGGGAGCGGTTTTCCGCTGAGCGTGTTGCAGAACTTGCACGAGCGTGTACAGATGGCACCCCCTATCATAAAGGTAGCCGTTCCCTTTCCCCAGCATTCTCCCAGGTTCGGACAGCGTCCACTGCTGCATATCGTATGCAGTTTATGTGTATCGACAATGCGTTTGGTCTCGGTATAGCGGGCATTGGTACCGATGGATATTTTCAGCCATTCGGGCTTCTTTACGTGTTCCATAGCGTTAAGGGATAAAAACGAGAAATGAGGAATTAAAATCCGCCGCAATGTCTGGGCGAAACCTTTTAATTCCTCATAACTCTGTATGATACAAATAGTTTATTTCAGTTTTTCGATGAAGAAATTGGCAACGCGGTTCATCAGGTGATTACGGGTATTTCCGCCCGAGATACCGTGGTTGCGGTTGGTATACACCTGCATGTCGAACTGGATGCCAGCCTGAACCAGTGCTTCACTGTACTCGGCGCAGTTCTGGTAGTGAACGTTGTCGTCGGCCGTACCATGTATCAGCAGCAGGTCGCCGTGCAGCTTCGGAGCGCGGAGAATGGCAGAACCGGCGTTGTAGCCTTCACCGTTTTCTTTCGGGGTACGCATGAAGCGTTCGGTATAGACCGTATCGTAGAAACGCCAGTCGCTCGGAGCGGCAATAGCCACACCCGCTTTGAAGACAGGCGTACCCTCACTCATCGACATCAGCGTGTTGTAACCTCCGTAGCTCCATCCCCAGATACCGATACGATTGCCGTCGATGTAGGGCAGTGAAGCTAGGTATTTGGCTGCTTCCACCTGATCGTGCGATTCCTTCACACCCAGGAAGCAGTACGTACATTTCTCAAATTCGGCACCACGTCCGCCCGTGCCACGTCCGTCTACGCAGACCATGATATACCCTTTGTCGCACATGTAGGCTTCAAACATACCTCCGTCGCTGGAACTTCCGATGTTCCAGGCATCAAGCACTTCTTGCGAGCCCGGACCACTGTACTGGTGCATGATGACCGGATACTTCTTGCTCGCGTCGAAGTTGGCAGGCTTCATCATCCAGCCGTTCAGTTCCACTCCCTCGGTAGTGCGGAAGGTGAAGAATTCCTTTTTCGGCATGTTCAGCGTAGCCAGTTGTGACTTCAGCTTTGCGTTGTCCATTAGCGTAGCCAGTTCCTTACCCTTGTTGTTGTTGACGGTAATCAGCGTCGGCGTATCGATGTTGGAGAACTTGTTGATATAGTACGACAAGTCGCTGCTGAAGATAGCCGAATTGGTTCCCGTGCGGGTAGACAGCTTGGTTGTCTTGTCCTTCGCATCGGTTTTGTAGACAGCTGTACGCAGCGGGCTTTCCTGATTACTGGTATAATAGAACGTATTGGTCTGCTTGTCCCAACCTAAGAAATCCTTCACTTCGAATTTACCTTTGGTAACCTGTTTTACCAGATTGCCGGCTATGGTATACAGATACAAGTGGTTATATCCGTCACGTTCGCTCATCATCACGATATGTTCCGGATAGAATACGATATCGGAGTAAGCCTGTTCCTTGATATACTGTTCAGCTTCATCGCGGATGGCAAGCTTGCACAGCGCGCTTCTCGGGTTAGCCATGTAAATATCGAACCGGTTCTGATGACGGTTCAGCGTCATGATGGCAAGCTTTTCCGGATCGGACGTAAACTTGATGCGCGGGATATAGCCGTCGGAATCCAGAGGCAGATCCATTTTGCGGGTAACGTGGCTCTTGATGTCGTACGTATGTACGCTCACCTTCGAGTTGACTTCTCCTGCCTTCGGGTACTTGTACTCGTACGCACCCGGATAAGTGGCATACTGGTTCTTTTCGGGCGCCATACCCTTGTACCACGGGAAGCTGTACATCGGTACCTGACTCTCGTCGAAACGGATATAAGCAATCATCTTGCTGTCGGCACTGAAGTCGAACGCACGGTTGAAAGAAAACTCTTCCTCGTACACCCAGTCGGGGATACCGTTCAGCACCTTATTGTATTCACCGTCCTTAGTGACCTGCGATTCACTGTTGCCAAACAACAGCTTGACCAGAAAAATGTTGTTGTTGCGGACGAAAGCTACCTGAAAACCGTCGGGCGAGAACAGTGGCACCTGCTGCGGTCCGTTTTTCGAAAGCGGTTCCATCTTGTTGTTTCTCACGTTGAAGATGTAATATTCGGCCGTAAACGAATGACGGTAGATAGGTTTCGTTTCCGTCTGGATCAGAATCAGTTTCTCGTCGGGCGACATGATGTAGTCGTCGAACGTCTTGACCGGACAATCTCTTGCCGTAGTCACGTCGAATACCGTTCCTACCTCCTTGCCCGTCTTGAACGAGTATTTCACGATACGTTTCTTGTCAGCACTCATTTGCGTATAAAATTCGCCGTCCAGCATCGGCTTGATGCCGTAGATGTTCTGTGCACGATAGGTACCTTGTGCCACATCCTGGAGGCTGACCTTACGCTGTGCCTGCACTCCGATGACGAAAGCCAGCAGGCAGAATAATGCAATCAGTTTTTTCATTGTGTAGATATGCTTGTTTTTATGATCAGTCATGCTTACCAGAGCAAAGGTATAAAAAAATGTAATCTCCCTTTCTTGCCGTGCGTTGAAAAATGCCGATTGCAGCAGTTTTCGTGTTCTCTTTACACTTTTTAATGAAGTATTCCGAAAAAAAAGGTCCTGTCGACTGGCTTCTATAAGCCTGTATAAGACGGCTTTATCGGCTGCTGGAAACTTTTGGAACGAAAAAAGAGGATTTTTTGTGCAGATTTTCGGCAAACAAAAAGAGAATTGTTTTGTTGTATAAGTGTATTTGTAACTATTTGTTGAAATATAATAGCCATATAACCAAAATTTATGTGTTTGTTATGAATGAGGAAAAAGAGAGTATTTGTTTTTTTTAGGGTATAGTTTATAATGATATTTATGGATAGAGATTAAAAAAAGAGAGAGTTTGAAATTTTATAGAAATCTATTCTTTGGTAGTATTTTTTATTTAGGTATCTGCATATAGAGAGTAATACGAATTTTATGACAAGGTTGTTTATGTGGGTTGGCATACTGGCTACGTCTTTAACATCACCATTACAGGCCCAAGTTTCTTCCGATACAGTAGCCATCAGTCGGGAAACTGCCATTATTTTTCGTTTTATGCCCGGGAAGCTGATGTCTTACGCATCTTTTAGCGAAAACGAACAAGCGATAAAGAAGCTGGGAGAGTTGATGGACGAACACAAGGATGAGATCGTTCAGGAAAATGCTTTTGTCGGCATTCAGGGCTTTTGCAGTTCTTTTCCTACGGAAAAAGAAAATATACAGGCGGTCAGAAACCGTACCAATCAGGTTAAATCTTATTTTATCGCATCTACCGACAGGCAGGTAAAGCCAGATACGGTGCGCTGGGCATGTGCGGAAGAGGAAATCCGTGAGCGGACTTATCCGGACTCGATAACCGGTGCCAGAAAAGAGACTGTCGTGTATGAAACCACTGAATGTGATTCGTTTGCACAGGAACAAGCCGTGCAGGGTGATACCTCTACCGTTCCGGCAGCATACGAATACCGTTTCACGCCCTGGTCTGTCAAGACCAACCTGCTGTACGATGTCTTGCTGACCCCCTCTCTCGAAATAGAATACCGCATCAGCAAGCGCTGGTCGGTCGGTTTGGAAGGAGCTTTGGCAAGCTGGAGCAATGCCAATCGTCACAGATATTACCACCTAGCCTTCATCAGTCCGGAGGCACGTTACTGGTTTCAGGCTCCGGAACGCCGGAAAGGACATTACGTCGGCTTGTTTGCGGGGGGCGGCTGGTACGATTTGCAGAACGGAGGACGCGGTTACAGAGGCGAGGGAATGTTTGCTGGAGCAAGCTACGGCTATCTGTTTCCGGTAGGCAATTATTTCTCGTTCGAGGCTGGCATTGGCATAGGATATCTGAATACGACCTACGATGAATATCTGCCGGTGAATAAAGATTATGTCTATCAGCAGACCAGCAAGATCAATTACATCGGTCCGCTGAAGTTGAAATTCGCATGGGTATGGCACATCGGGCGATGCCTCGAAAAGAAGGGAGGAAACGCGTGAGAATTACGACAATGATACGCTGTGCTGCCATACTGTTGCTGGTGGCATGCACTGCCTGTCGGAAGGAATTGTACTACCATGACGATGACCATGCTTTGACGGTAAAAGTATATGCCGTAACCAGTTGGAAACAAGAATGGGAGCGTACGCACAGTTATAACTGGAAAGAGTCGTGGCTCGACGAGTTTCGTTATACCTACGATGCCCTCCGTCCCGATAAAGCCACTGGCATTAAGGCCACGGTGTATGGCGACGATGGCTATAGCGGAGAATTGCACCTTCCTGCCGAAGGGGGAAAGCTGCCGCTGCGTGAAGGAAAACATGCTGTCCTGCTGTATAACAACGATACGGAATACATCGTATTCGACGGGCTGTCGGCTTCTACCTCGGCAACGGCTACGACACGTACACTTACTCGTGCCAGCTTAGGAACACTGCATAAAGGTGAACGTACCATCAATCAGCCCGACCAGCTCTATGCGCATTACCTGGAGGAATGTACCGGCGAAAAAACACTCGAGAAAGTGGAACTTCCCGTAACGATGCATCCGCTGACTTATACTTATCTGATACGGTATAAGTTTTCGAAGGGATTGAAATACGTGGCACTGACCCGTGGGGCACTGGCCGGCATGGCAGAGAAGGTTTATTTGAACGACGGACGTACGGGGAGTGAGACCGCTACCATCCTTTTCGATTGCAGTCAGACCGATTTCGGGGCGGATGTGTGTATGAAGTGTTTCGGCGTACCGAACTATCCGGGCGATCATTACACGCGTGCCGATGGTACTCCGGCGTACTATACGCTTAACCTTGAAGTCCGACTGAATAACGGGAAGGTCCTGAATTATGAGTTTGATGTGACCGATCAGGTGAATGCCCAGCCTCGCGGCGGTGTCATTACGGTAGACGGAATCGAAGTAGACGACGAGGACGGTATGGCAGGTTCCGGAGGGTTCGACGTCACGGTAGACGGATGGGGCGATTATATGGATATACCTCTGCCGTTAGGATAACGGTCGGATAATTTGTTGAATAGCAATAGAACAGTAATATATTTTTTAATTTAAACATTTAGTTTTTTTTAAGATGAGAAAAAGTTTATTTTTATTGGGGGTAACTGTAGCAACATTGTCGAGCTGTACACAGAGTGAGGTACTTGAAGTGGCAGGCAGCAACAAGGCTATCGGGTTTGATGCTTTTGTAAATAAAAGCATTAGAGCGGATATCACGACCGACAACATCAATCATTTTAAGGTGTTTGGTGGATACGACGGCAATTATACAAATGTATTCAACGATGAAAAGGTAAGTGGCAGCAAAGGTTCTTGGACTTACGATAATACCCAGTATTGGACGAACGGAAAGACTTATACATTCCAGGCATATGCACCGGAAGGAGCTACGGCTTCGGCAACAGCAAACGGTGTGAATTTTACAGGTTTCGCTGCCGACGGAGAAACTGACCTTCTGGTATCTGGTGTGAAAACAGTATCAGAAGTCAATACTGCATCGGACCCGGAAAAAGTTCAATTTTCGTTCCGTCATGTGCTGTCTAAGATAAAGTTCACATTCTCTACTACACTGAATAATGTAAATATTGCCATCTCTGATTTGAAAGTTCAGCAGGTACCCAATACAGGTGATTATACCAACAGCGGTTCTACCGGATCGTGGGGCTCTCCGAGCGGTACGAAAGATTACGACCTGACAGTTGCGGAACAGGTAACCAAGAGCGATGCAAAATCGAGTTCGGAAATTATTGTCATGCCTCAGACATTTTCTCAAGGGCTGACGGTTTCATTTAAAGTTACGGTTACCGGAGGATTGTCGCTGACAGCTGATCATACCGTGACACTGCCTACCACAGCATGGGAAGAAGGCAAATGCTACAATTACAAGGCTGAGCTGACTCCTGAGAACATCGACCCGCTGAACCCGTTGAAACCCGTTGAGTTTGATGATCCGACTGTGGATGGTTGGGAGCCGTTCACTGATGATGATGTTACCGTTGCTCCTCAACCTTAATTTTAAGCATCGGATATCGATATACTGATTGAGCATCAACAGCAAGAGGATGCATCCGTTACAGGGTGTGTCCTCTTTTGTATTGTCTGGTACAGGACATCATGCAGAAGCAGGCCGAAGCATCCGGTATGTAAGATTTTATTTGAAGGTGTTCAGATCTGTCCCACCTTCCAGCGCGAGCAGACTCATTTTTCGGGAAACTCCTCCGGCATATCCGGTCAGACTTCCGTTGCTGCCTATTACACGGTGGCAGGGGATGAGGATGCTGATGGGATTGTGGCCGACGGCTCCACCAATGGCCTGTGCCGACATGCTTCCGCAGTTTCGCTGACGGGCTATTTCCTGAGCTATTTCTTTGTAGGTGATAACTTCGCCATAGGGAATTTGTTGCAGGATATGCCATACAGCTAAGCGGAACGGCGTGTCATGCAGTTCCAGTTCGGGCATGAAGTCGGGCCTCTTTCCGGCAAAGTAAGTGTCCAGCCATTCGGCTGTCTGACGAAACACGGGAAAATCTCTTTCTTCGTGTTCCGCATCCAGCGTGCGGCCAAAATACTTTTGGCCTTCGAACCATAATCCGGTGAGGCATGTGCCGTTGCTGGCAAGAATGATTTTTCCGAGGGGAGAGAGGTAAGGATAGGTGTATTGCATGTTGAAAGAAAAAGGAGGATAAAACTAAAAAGAGATAAGGCAACCGCATTGTCCAGCGATGCATTCGTCCGGACAGGCAGGTTGCCTTATCTCTTTCGTATCTGTTAGTGAAAAATTACTTATCCGATATTCTTCACTTTAAGCAAATATTCAGCAATCTGTACGGCGTTCAGGGCAGCTCCTTTCTTGATCTGGTCGCCCACAATCCAGAATGTCAGGCCGTTTTCGTTGGTCAGGTCCTTACGAATACGTCCTACGTATACAGGATCTTTTCCGGCAAGGAACAACGGCATCGGGTATTCTTTCTTTTCAGGATTATCCATCAATACCAGTCCTTCACCTTCGGCAAACGCCTTGCGTGCTTCTTCTACCGATACCGGACGTTCTGTTTCGATCCAGATGCTTTCTGAGTGAGAACGCAATGCAGGAACACGTACGCAGGTTGCACTGACCTTCACGTCGGAGTGCATGATCTTACGTGTTTCGTTGTACATCTTCATTTCCTCTTTGGTATAACCGTTGTCGGTAAACACGTCAATCTGAGGAATCAGGTTGAACGCCAGCTGATAAGCAAATTTTTCAACGGTTACAGGCTCTCCGGCAAGTACCTGACGATACTGTTCGTACAGTTCGTCCATAGCGGCAGCACCTGCTCCGCTGGCAGCTTGATAAGTAGAAACATGTACGCGCTTGATGTGCGACAGTTTTTCGATAGCTTTCAATGCCACTACCATCTGTATGGTTGTACAGTTCGGGTTGGCGATGATACCACGCGGACGGTTCAATGCGTCATCGGGGTTTACTTCGGGTACGACCAAAGGAATGTCTGCATCCATGCGGAATGCGCTTGAATTGTCTATCATGACAGCACCGTATTTGGTGATAGTTTCGGCAAATTCTTTAGATGTGCCTGCTCCTGCAGAAGTAAAGGCAATGTCGACACCTTTGAAATCGTCATTGTGTTGCAGCAGTTTCACTTCGATTTCTTTTCCGCGGAATGTGTATTTTCGTCCTGCACTACGTGTAGAGCCAAATAATAACAATTCGTCTATCGGAAAATTTCTCTCATCAAGCACACGCAGGAACTCTTGTCCTACTGCTCCGCTTGCACCAACAATAGCTACTTTCATCTCTTAATTCTTAAACTGTTAATAATTACATTTTTCTTAATGTGCAGACGCTTTTCTCTTCGCTTTGTCAAAAAAGTCATTGATTTAAAAACGCTGTGTTTTGTCTGCTTGGATTTCCGATTGCAAAAATAAAACATTCTGAATTATTAATACGGAAAATAGGAAGATTTTTTGTATTTTTGTTTCTAAAATGAAATAGTAATACCTATTTATGAAAGAAGTGCTCGATTTTGTAAACTTTGATTTTCATCTTCCTGTCACCGACCCCACGTGGATTTTCTTTTTGGTGTTGGTTATTATCTTGTTTGCCCCCATCGTACTGGAGCGGCTGCGTATTCCCCACATTATCGGTATGATACTGGCGGGAGTCGTCATTGGCGAACATGGGTTTAACATACTGGCACGCGACAGCAGCTTCGAGCTGTTTGGTAAGGTGGGGCTTTATTACATCATGTTCCTTGCCGGACTTGAAATGAACATGGAGGACTTCAAGAGTATCCGTGTGAAGGCTACCGTGCTGGGACTGCTCGCGTTTATTTTTCCTTTGGGTATAGGTATATGGACCAATCTGCATCTGCTGGATTATAGTCTGACCACTTCGGTGCTGCTTGCCAGTATGTATGCCTCGCATACGCTGATTGCTTATCCTATCGTGATCCGTTACGGTATCAACCGTCAGCGGGCTGTAAGCATTGCAGTAGGAGGTACTGCCGTGACCGATACGCTGACACTGCTGGTGCTGGCTGTGATAGGGGGTATGTACAAGGGAGAAACGTCGGATATGTTCTGGATCTGGCTGGTACTGAAGGTAGTGGTGCTGAGTGTAGTCATCATGTATGCTTTTCCGCGTATCGGAAGATGGTTCTTCCGTCGCTATAGTGACAATGTGGTGCAGTATATTTTCGTCATGGCAATGGTGTTCCTCGGTGCGGGACTGATGGAGTTTGTGGGTATGGAAGGTATCTTGGGAGCTTTCCTTGCCGGATTGGTACTGAACCGGCTGATTCCGCATGTCTCGCCGCTCATGAGTCATCTGGAGTTTGTAGGCAACGCGTTGTTTATTCCGTACTTCCTGATCGGGGTGGGAATGTTGATTGATGTGAACGTACTGTTCGGACATATCGACTCTCTCAAAGTGGCGGTGGTGATGATTATCGTGGCTTTGCTGGGTAAGTGGATTGCGTCGTGGCTCACGCAGAAGATTTATAAGATGCGTTCGCTGGAACGGGAGCTGATGTTCGGATTAAGTAACGCACAGGCGGCTGCTACGCTGGCTGCCGTGCTGGTTGGTTATAACATTATTTTACCAGACGGTGAACGTCTGCTGAACGAGGATGTGCTGAACGGAACAATTCTGCTAATTCTGGTGACTTGCGTGGTGAGCTCTTTCATTACCGAACATGCTGCCAAACGTATTGCCATGGACGATGCGGAGGTGGACGGAGAGAAGACGCAGGAGAAGGAAACATTCCTTATTCCGGTTTCGAATCCGGAAACGCTGGAGAGTCTGATGAGTCTGGCAATGATAGCCCGCGATGAAAAGCAGTTGGACAATCTGGTTGCCCTGAGTGTGGTGAATGACAATAACGACTCGGTGAAACAGGAGATGCGTGGCAAGCGTAACTTGGAGCGGGCGGCACAGATTACTGCTGCTACCAATGTGCGGCTGAAGACCGTATCGCGGTTCGACTTGAATATTACGACAGGTATCCTGCATACGGCTAAGGAATATAATGCGACGAATATCATCATCGGTTTGCACTGTAAGATGAGTATTGTCGATTCTTTCTTTGGAAAGCTGACGGAGAATTTGTTGAAAAATACATATTTGCAGGTGATGGTGGCCCGTTTCCTGATGCCGGTCAATACGTTGAGGCGAATCATCGTGGCGGTTCCTCCCAAGGCGGAGTTCGAACATGGGTTCATAAAATGGATTACCCACATGTGCCGTATGAGTAGTCAGTTGGGATGTAGGGTGCATTTCTATGCGCATCCTCAGACGCTGGGGTACATCCGGGGCTATATACAGAAGAAACATAAGGATACACGGGCTGCTTATTCGGAACTGGAGAACTGGGACGACCTGCTCATCCTGACCGGACAGGTGAACTACGATCATTTGCTGGTCATCATCAGTGCGCGGCGCGGTTCCATTTCATACGACTCGGCATTCGAACGCTTGCCGATGCAGATATCGAAGTATTTTAATAATAACAGTATCATGTTGCTTTATCCGGAACAGAAGGGTGACCCGACAGAAACACTGTCGTTCTCTGATCCACGTGGATGGGCTGAAACGCAGTATTACGACAAGGTGGGCAACTGGTTTTATAAATGGTTTAAGAAGAATTCATGAGTGAAGACAGTAAGGCTTGGCAGCAGCGTACGGAACTGCTGCTGGGTACCGATAAAATGGAGCGCTTGCGTGGCGCACATGTGCTGGTGGTAGGACTGGGAGGTGTAGGTGCCTACGCTGCCGAAATGATTTGCCGTGCCGGAGTGGGTCGCATGACTATTGTGGATGCCGATACGGTTCAGCCCAGCAACATCAACCGTCAGCTTCCGGCTACTCATTCGGTGCTGGGTAAGAAAAAGGCGGAGGTGCTGGCACAGCGTTTTCTCGATATTAATCCGGAGCTTCAGCTGACGGTGCTTCCGGTTTACCTGAAGGATGAGGCGATACCGGAGCTGCTGGACAGTGCGAAGTTCGATTTCATTGTCGATGCTATCGATACGGTAGCTCCCAAGTGCTACCTGATTTATCATGCGTTGCAGCGTGGTATGAAGATTGTAAGCAGCATGGGAGCGGGTGCCAAGCGGGATATTACGCAGGTGCGCTTTGCCGATTTATGGGAAACTTATCACTGCGGACTGAGCAAGGCGGTACGCAAACGCTTGCAGAAGATGGGCATGAAGCGCAAGTTGCCTGTGGTATTCAGTACCGAACAGGCCGATCCGAACGCCGTGATTCTGGTAGACAACGAACAGAACAAGAAATCTACAGCCGGTACGGTAAGCTACATGCCTGCGGTATTTGGCTGCTATCTGGCAGAATATGTGATACGTAAATTGTAGAAGTATGATTCAGTTGGAAGGAATAACCAAGAGTTTCGGTTCGCTGCATGTGCTGAAGGGAATCGACCTGACTATAAATAAAGGAGAAGTGGTAAGTATCGTAGGGCCCAGCGGGGCAGGGAAAACAACCTTGCTTCAGATTATGGGGACGCTCGACAAGCCCGACAGCGGGCGGATTGTATTGAACGGTACGGAGGTAAACCGCCTGAAGGAAAAAGAGCTTTCTGCTTTCCGCAACAAGGAAATTGGCTTTGTCTTTCAGTTTCATCAGCTCCTGCCGGAGTTTACGGCACTGGAGAATGTGATGATACCTGCACTGATTCAGGGGGTATCGGCTTCTGAGGCGAAGAAAAAGGCACGTGAGATGCTGGACTTCCTCGGACTTTCGGAGCGGGCTTCGCATAAGCCGGCGGAACTGTCGGGTGGCGAGAAACAGCGTGTGGCAGTAGCGCGGGCATTGATAAACCATCCTGCGGTAGTGCTTGCGGATGAGCCGTCGGGCAGTCTGGATACGCAAAACAAAATAGAACTGCACCGCCTGTTCTTCGATTTGCGGGATAAGCTGGGACAGACTTTTGTCATTGTTACCCACGATGAAGAACTGGCGGCGCAGACCGACCGTACCATCCACATGATAGATGGTATGATAAAATAAGGAGTATCAGAACGACAGGTGAACCACTTCCGGATTATGATCGGAGAGGAAATCGCCTGCCTGTTTGGCTTCCTGCGGGATATAACTGTCTTGTACTTTGATTTGTGGAGTGACGAAGATGAAGTCTATTTTCTGGCAGGAGTCGGCAGGGATGCGTCCGAAATCGTGGAAGGTGTAACTTACTCCTTCTCGCTGAGCCGCTTCCTTGTAGGCATCTTTCAGTACAAATTCATTGGTTGTGATGGTTTCGTAGGCTTCCGACTGCTCGGTTACGTTAAAGTCGCCGGTCAGCACGGCAGGCTGGTCGCCTACAATCTCCTTGATTTTCTCGATAATCAGCAAGGCTCCTTTTCTTCGGGCTTCCGTACCTATATGGTCGAAGTGCGTGTTGACTGCCATGAAGATCTTCCCGCTCTTCTTGTCTTTCAGCTTGGCCCAGGTTGCAATGCGGGTGCAGGCACCGTCCCATCCGATGAATCCTACGCTGTCGGGGTGTTGTGACAACCAGAAGGTGTTACTGTCGAGAACTTCGAAACGGCCTTTTTTATAGAACAGCGGAGCATATTCGCCTTTGGTCTTACCGTCCTCACGACCTACACCTACTTCGGCATATTCGGGCAGACGTGCCTTCAGGTCCTCCAGCTGGTTGTGAAGTACTTCCTGCATACCTACGATATCGATGTCTTGTGTCTTGATGAATTCGGCTACATGGTCTTTCCGGTATTGCCAGTTGTTGAGGCTGTCGGCAGGATTATCGTAGCGGATGTTGAAGGTACCCCAGGTTACCTCGGTAGGCTGTTGCTGGGTGGTACACGAAGAAGAGGCCATGGCTAGAGAAGCAGCCACGATGCCTAGCGTCAAAAGAGAGTGTTTCATAGGATAAAAAATTAAATCTTCTGCTAAGTAAAACAATTTTGCCGGGTTTTCACTTAGAACTGTCCTCTTTTTTCCGATAAAAATAAATTGCCGGATGGGTTTGTGTTTTTGCTATACCTTTTTTCTGTTTTTATTTGCGAGAAGCTGCTATGTTACTTTTTTATGTTATCTTTGGCAGAAATAAAGAATAGTTATGAGTCATATACAATTAGGAAGATATAATCAGCTGGAAGTCGTGAAGGAGGTAGACTTCGGCATGTACCTTAACGGTGATGAAGACGGAGAGATTCTGCTTCCGAAGCGTTATGTTCCCGAAGGTTGTAAGCCGGGGGATGTGCTGAATGTGTTTATTTACCTTGACATGGACGAACGTCTGGTAGCTACGACGCTGGAACCTTACGTGCAGGTAGGGGAGTTTGCTTGTCTGGAAGTGGCATGGGTAAACCAATACGGGGCATTTCTGAACTGGGGATTAATGAAGGACTTGTTCGTTCCTTTCCGTGAACAGAAGGCCAAGATGCAGAAAGGTGGTCGCTATATGGTGCATGTGCATCTGGACGATGAGAGCTACCGTATTGTTGCTTCGGCCAAAGTGGAGCACTACTTGTCGAAGGAACGTCCGGAATATGCTCCGGGAGAGGAAGTCGAGGTACTGGTATGGCAGAAAACGGACCTGGGATTTAAGGTGATAGTGGATAATAAATTTTCGGGAATGCTTTTCCACAACGAAATATTCCAGCCTCTGGAGCAGGGAATGCATCTGCATGCTTACGTAAAGCGTGTACGTGAAGACGGAAAGATTGACCTGGTACTTCAGAAAAAAGGCGTGAAGAAGGTCGACGACTTTTCCGAAGTGCTGTTACAGTATATAAAGGATAACGACGGCTATACTCCGCTGAACGACAAAACGGAGGCCGAAGTAATATACAACACATTCGGCGTGAGCAAGAAGACCTTTAAAAAGGCTGTAGGTGAACTGTATAAGAAACGCCTGGTTGTGCTGGAAGACAATGGCATCCGACTGGTAGAATAAGATAGAACCTTGTTTGTTGATATAAAAAATCACCCTGCTACATTCGATGCGGCAGGGTGATTTCTTTTATATTGTTTGCTATTAGATAGACAATTCATGTAGAACATTTACCAGTTCACGGTCGATTGGCTTATCGTTCTTGATAGCTTTGGTAAACGGAACATAAACGATTTCATCGTTTTCTATACCAATCATCACGTTACGCTGTCCTTCCATCAAGGCCTGTATGCTGGCTACACCCATTCGGCTGGCAATGATACGGTCGTGTGCTGTCGGTTTACCGCCACGCTGCAAGTGTCCCAAAATAGTTACACGTACATCGTACTGCGGATATTCGTTTTTAACACGTTCTGCGTAATGCATGGCTCCACCGGTGATTTCACTTTCGGCAACCAGTACGATGGAACTGCTCTTCGACTTGCGGAATCCGTTTTTGATGAACTCTTCCAGCTGGTCGACTTCTGTATTGAATTCGGGAATGATGGCAGCTTCAGCTCCTGCTGCGATGGCTCCGTTCAATGCCAAGAAGCCGGCATCGCGTCCCATTACTTCCACGAAGAACAAGCGTTCGTGTGAAGTTGCGGTATCACGGATTTTGTCGACGGCGTCAAGAATTGTATTCAAAGCTGTATCATAACCGATTGTAGTATCGGTACCATACAGGTCGTTGTCGATTGTACCAGGCAATCCGATACACGGCACATCAAATTCCTGTGCCAGCAGACGTGCTCCGGTCAGAGAACCATCTCCACCGATAACAATCAGCGCGTCGATACCTTCACGTTGCATGGTTTCGTAAGCAATTTTACGTCCTTCCGGAGTTTTGAACTCCTGACAACGTGCCGTTTTCAGAATAGTTCCTCCCTGTTGGATGATATTGCTGACGTTTTGGGTCTTGAACTCCTGGATTTCTCCGGTAATAAGACCTTTGTATCCACGAAAGATACCTTTTACAGCCAGTCCGTTGTATATGGCCGAACGGGTGACGGCGCGGATGGCAGCATTCATTCCAGGAGCATCACCACCTGAAGTCAAGATGCCAATACATTTAATATTTCCCATAAGTTATTTGTTTGTTTTAATCTTGATGCCGCAAAAGTATTAAAAAACTAATTTACAAGCAAATAAAAGTATTTATTTTTGGATGTCATGAGTAAGACAAAATTGTATCACGGCATGCTTCCATCAGCCACTTCGGGGTAGAGGTCGCTCCACATATTCCAATAGACTGAGCGTCTTTCAGAAGTGCACGGTCTATTTCTTCCGGACGGTCTATCTGGTATGAATTTGGGTTTACCTTCAGGCATTCTTGAAAAAGAATTTTACCGTTCGAACTTTTGTGTCCACAGACAAAGAACACCAGGTCGTGTTCGGCTGCAAACTTGCGGATATCGGGCATACGATTAGCCACCTGCCGGCATATTGTGTCGTAATACAGGAAAGTGGCTTGTGGAGAAATGTGTTCCTGAATGTATGCCACAATTTGCCGGAACTCATCCAGCGACTTGGTAGTCTGTGAATACAACCGGATATCTTTGTTGAAGTCCAGTTTCTCGGCTTCAGCCAGATTTTCTATGACGATAGCCTGTCCGTTGGTCTGTCCTACCAGTCCCAGAACTTCGGCATGTCCGTTTTTCCCGAAAATGACAATCTGCTTTTCCCGTCCTTCGGGGCTGGGCGTATCAAATTCCTGCTTGATGCGTTTTTGCAGGCGAAGCACTACGGGGCAAGTGGCATCGATGATTTCGATGTTGTTCTGTTGGGCGAGCTGGTAAGTCTGGGGAGGTTCTCCGTGTGCACGAAGTAATACCTTTGTGTTTCGCAACTGTGCAAACTCATCGTGTTCGATGGTGTTTAGTCCCAGATGCTTCAACCGTTCACATTCGCGCCCGTTGTGCACGATATCCCCTAAGCAATAGAGTGTTTCACTCTTTGCCAGCTCTTCTTCGGCTTTCCGGATAGCAGTAGTCACTCCGAAGCAGAAACCTGAACTTTCGTCTATCTCTACTTTACGCATGAGTTGCCCGCTGGAATTGATTCATCAGCCATTCTTTCTGTTCTGCGATACTCATGTGGCTGTTATCCAGTAATATCGCATCGCCTGCCTTGCGCAGGGGACTGACTTCGCGTGTCTGGTCGATACGGTCGCGCTCTTCTACGTTGTGCAGGATGTCTTCGAACGATGCTTCCTGACCTTTAGCTTTTAGTTCGTCGTAACGGCGCTGCGCACGGATTTCGGCCGATGCCGTGACGAATATCTTCAGTTCCGCATCGGGGAATACAGCGGTTCCTATATCGCGTCCGTCCATTACGATTCCTTTATCTTTTCCCAGTTCCTGCTGCTGGCGTACCAATGCCTCGCGGACGAATCCCAGTGCGGCAACAGGGCTGACATGAGAAGATACCTCCAGGGTGCGTATCTGGTCTTCCACATCCGAGTCGTTCAGGAAGGTACGGGGACGTCCTGTTTCGGCATCCAACCGGAAAGAAATGTGGATATCGCTCATTTGCTGTTTCAATTTCTCCTCGTCAATGCTTCCGTCTGTGTGGAATAATCTATGTTCGATACAATAGAGTGTGACAGCCCGGTACATGGCTCCGCTGTCAATGTATATATAACCGATTTCTTTGGCAAGGTCTTTCGCCATGGTACTTTTGCCACAGGAAGAAAACCCGTCGATTGCGATAATGATTTTGTTCATACCTTTAATATATAATGTTAATGAAAATCAGTTTTCAAAGATAGTCTATTTTCGTGACAGATAGCATGTGGTGAATTTATTTTGCAATTTTTTATCCTTATCTTGTTGCAAATTCGAAGATTTGCGTTACATTTGCGGAACAGAGAATTTATAAACCTATAAAATTATTTTTATGGAAATTAAAAAATCGCCGAAAGCCGATCTTGAAGGCAAGAAAACCACATGGTTTCTGGTCGGACTCGTGCTGATATTGGCAGCAATGTTCGTTGCGTTTGAATGGACCAAACGTGATGTCGTGATCACTGCCGATAGTGGTATCGTAGATGTGCCTTTTGAAGAGGAAATGGTGCCTATCACCCAACAGGAAGAACCTAAACAAGCTCCCCCTCCCCCCGAAGCTCCGAAAGTAGAAGAAGTTTTGCGGATCGCTGATAACGATGCAAACGTACAGGAATCTACTATCCAGTCAAACGAGGATAAAGGTCAGGCTGTTGAATTCAAGTATGTTCCTGAAGTTGTAGAAGAGGAAGAAGTTGAAGAACAGCAGATCTTCCAGGTTGTAGAGGAAATGCCGGAATTCCCGGGTGGTATGGCTGAATGTTTGAAGTTCTTGGCTAAGAACATCAAGTATCCGACTATCGCACAGGAAAACGGTGTACAAGGACGTGTAATCGTTCAGTTCGTCGTAAATCAGGATGGTTCTATCGTCGACCCGCTTGTTGTTCGTAGTGTAGACCCGTATCTGGATAAGGAAGCACTTCGTGTGATCAAGATGATGCCGAAGTGGAAACCAGGTAAGCAGCGTGGTAAAGCTGTACGTGTAAAATATACAGTACCTGTAACATTTAAGTTGCAGTAAGCTTTTCCTAGATAATATTGTTTAGGCACGGATTGCACAGGTGTTGAATACTGTGTATCCGTGCCTAAAAATTTTTGTATAATCTTAAAAAGAAGAATCATGAAGCAACAAACTTCAAAGGAATTACTGAGTCAGATTCATGCATATATAGAATCGTTGCCTTATTCTCACGATCCGAAAGGACTTTATGACCCAATAGAATATGTACTTGGACTGGGTGGAAAACGTCTTCGTCCCGTACTTATGTTGCTTGCATACAATTTGTTTAAAGAGGATGTGGAAGCTATCTTTTCACAGGCTGCGGCAATTGAAACTTATCACAATTTCACACTTTTGCATGATGATTTGATGGATAAGGCAGATATGCGTCGAGGAAAACCTACCGTTCATAAGAAATGGAATGAGAATACGGCTATTCTTTCGGGTGATGCCATGTTGATCCTTTCCTATCAGTTCATGATGCAGGGATGTCCTGAATCGTGCATGAAGCAGGTGATGGAAGTCTTTTCGCGTACGGCTCTGGAAGTATGCGACGGGCAGCAGTGGGATATGGAGTTTGAATGTCGGGAGGATGTAACGGTAGACGAATACATGGAAATGATCCGACTGAAGACATCCGTATTACTTGCCGGTGCCTTGAAGATTGGTGCTATACTGGGAGGAGCCTCTGAAAAGGATGCACAGTTGCTTTATGATTTCGGTATAAAAGCCGGACTTGCGTTCCAGTTGCAGGATGATTATCTGGATGTGTATGGTGATCCTGCGGTCTTTGGGAAAAAAATCGGAGGCGATATTCTATGTAATAAAAAGACGTTTATGTTGATTACAGCTTTGGAACAGGCTGATGAAACAACGCGTGCCGAGTTGCAGAAATGGCTGGCAGCCGAACACTATGAACCTGCACAGAAGATTGAGGCTGTTACTAATATATATAATAAGGTAGGAGTTCGTGATATCTGTCGCGATAAGATAAATGCTTGCTATCAGGAAAGCATGGATCTGTTGGATAAGGTAGGAGTGGAAGCTTCATATAAGAAGAACCTGTCGGATTTTGTGTTGAGCTTGATGAACCGTAATTTATAATAAAGATAGACATATGTTAGCTTTAATCGATACACACACCCATTTGTTTACAGAAGAGTTCGATGCTGATCGCGAACTGGCCATTATTCGTGCCAAGGAAGCTGGAGTAACGCGGCTGTTTATGCCGAACATCGATGATACTTCGGTGGAGGCTATGCTGGCACTGTGTAATTCGCACGACGGATGCTATCCGATGATCGGGTTTCATCCTACGTCGGTCGACGAAAACTGGAAAGAACGTCTGGCCGTTGTTGAAAAGTGGCTTCGTTCGGAACAGACTTTCTATGGCATCGGAGAAGTAGGAATGGATTTGTATTGGGACAAGACATTCCGGAAGGAACAGATGGAAGTACTGGATATTCAGGTAAAATGGGCTTTGGAATTCAATTTGCCGTTGATTATCCACTGCCGTGAAGCTTATCCCGAGTTGCTCGAGGTGCTGGAACCCTATCGGAATACTTCACTTTCGGGCATCTTTCACAGTTTCACCGGTACGGAAGAAGATGCCGGCAGACTGATGGAATATTCCAGATTTATGTTAGGAATAAATGGTGTCGTAACTTTTAAGAAAAGTATTTTGCCAGAAGTTCTGAAATCTGTACCTTTGAGCCGTATCGTATTGGAAACAGATTCCCCTTACCTGGCTCCTGTACCTTATAGAGGCAAACGTAATGAGAGTGCCTATCTGGTAAAAATAGCCGAGAAACTTTCCGAAGTATATGGCGTTTCGATGGCCGAAATAGGCCGTATAACCTCAGAAAACGCGTTGAAAGTTTTTGAAAATGCCAGAAATAGTTTTTAAAGTTTATTAATTTTAGGGCTATAAATAAACTTTTTGGGAACGAATGTTATGTAAGACGAAAAAAAAAATACATTTGTAGCAGAAATCGCTTGTCATTCGCATTTTTATTTGTAATTTGCGTTCGATTTAAGAAAAAGGCTTCCAAGCGAGGTTTTGAAGGAGAGGTGCTCGAGTGGTTGAAGAGGCACGCCTGGAAAGCGTGTATACGTCAAAAGCGTATCACGGGTTCGAATCCCGTTCTCTCCGCAAGGAGGTAAAAGAAACAATTAAAAAAACAATTTATAATAACTATTAATTATTTAATCTTAAAAATTAGACACACAATGAAAAAGTTATTTGCAATTCTTGCAGTGATGGGAGTCCTCTCATTTGGAATGACTCAGACAGCTATGGCTCAGGATTCTACAGCTACAGCAGCTCCAGAACAAACAGAACAGGTTGCACCTGCTGAAACAACAGATGAAGCTGCCGCTCCTGCTACAGTTGAAGAAGGAGGTATACACAAAGAGTTGAAAACTAAGTTTATCGAAGGTGACGCTGGCTTCATGTCATTGGTTGCTATCGCATTGGTACTTGGTTTGGCTTTCTGTATCGAACGTATCATTTACTTGAGCTTGGCTGAAGTTGACGTTAAGAAATTGATGGCTAAAGTTGAAGCAGCTTTGGAAAAAGGTGATGTAGAAGGTGCTAAGACTGTTTGCCGTAACACTCGTGGTCCTGTTGCTTCTATCTGCTATCAGGGTTTGTTAAGAATCGACGAAGGTTTGGATGTTGTTGAACGTTCTGTTGTTTCTTACGGTGGTGTTCAGGCTGGTTACCTTGAAAAAGGATGCTCTTGGATCACACTGTTCATCGCAATGGCTCCGTCTTTGGGATTCTTGGGTACTGTAATTGGTATGGTTATGGCGTTCGATAATATCCAGCGTGCTGGTGATATTTCTCCGACAGTTGTTGCCGCTGGTATGAAAGTTGCGTTGATCACTACTATCTTCGGTTTGATTGTAGCATTGATTCTTCAGATTTTCTATAACTACATTCTTTCTAAGATTGAAGCTATCACAAGCCAGATGGAAGATTCTTCTATCACTTTGCTTGATACAATCATGAAATACAACTTGAAATACAAAAAATAATTATTGAACAATGGCTAAATTATCATATAAAGTTTCTTACTACATATTCTATGTCTGCATCGCTCTGATTATAGTTGTGCTGGCTTTGTTCTATGGAGTAGGATACAACGAAACAAATGCAGCAGGTTTGGTTGAACCTGCCAATACACCGGCCTTGATGTACTTGATGTACGGAATGTTTGCGGTGACTGTAATAGCTACACTTATTTGTGCTATCGCTCAGTTTGGTGGTGCTTTGAAAGATAATCCGAAAGGTGCTATCAAATCTCTCTTGGGATTGATTCTGTTGGTAGTTCTGTTGATCGTTACTTATAATCTTGGTTCTTCTGAAACTGTAGTTTTGGGTGGCGGTACTGAATATTCAGATACTACTATGTTGAAAGTAACTGATATGTTCCTTTACTCAACTTATGTATTGTTTGCTATTGCTGCAATCGGTGCATTGGTTAACTTATCTGGTATCTTTAAGAGATAATATCTACATTGAAGTTTAATAAATTAAAAACGAAGTAAGTAAAAATGGCAAAAAGGAATAGAAAAGTGCCGGGAATTAATGCAAGTTCAACGGCAGATATCGCCTTCATGTTGCTTATCTTCTTCCTTATTACAACATCAATGGATACTGACCGTGGTTTGGCGAGACGTTTGCCGCCTCCACCCGAAAACAAAGATCAGAAAGATGATATTATTGTAAAGGAAAGAAACGTTCTCCAGATTCGTTTGAACAAAGACGACCAGTTGATGGTTGGTGGAGAATGGTCTGATATTAAGCAATTAAGAGAAAAGGCTAAAGAATTCATTGCAAACCCGAAGGATGATCCAAACTTGCCGGAAAAACATCCGAAGACCCTTCCTTTCTTTGGTGATGTAATGATTACTGAAAAACATGTAATTTCTGTACAGAACGACGTTGGTACTAGCTATGATGCTTATCTTCAGGTTCAGAACGAATTGGTAGCTGCTTACAACGAATTACGTAATGAACTGGCTAAAGCTCAGTTTGGTAAGGAGTTCTCTGAATGTTCTGAAGAGCAGAAGGATGCTATCATGGACTATTATCCACAGAAGATTTCTGAAGCAGAACCTAAAAAATATGGAGGAAACTAATCATGGGAAAATTTAATAAGAGTGGTAAGCGCGAGATGCCGGAATTGAACACCTCTTCTTTGCCTGACCTTATCTTTACCATGTTGTTCTTCTTCATGATTGTAACAACCATGCGTGAAGTTACGCTGAAAGTACAATTTAAGGTTCCTGCTGCAACAGAATTGGAAAAGCTTGAAAAGAAATCTTTGGTTTCTTTCATCTACATCGGTAAGCCGTTGCCCGAATATCAGAAAAAGATGGGTACTACCGACCGTATTCAGTTGAATGATAAATTCGCTGAAGCTTCAGAAGTTCAGGATTACATTTATCAGGAACGTGAAAACATGAAAGAAGCTGATAAGCCGTTTATGACTGTATCATTGAAAGTCGATGCAAAGACTAAGATGGGTATCGTTACAGAAGTAAAACAGGCTCTTCGTCAGGCTTATGCTTTGAAGATTAACTATTCTGCTACACAGCGTAAGTAATAGTTCAATTATAAAGCTTAAAAAGGCTACTCCAAACGGAGTAGCCTTTCTTGTTTTTATAAGTTTCTGATAAAAGGACGATTCTTTCGATACTGTAGTATTGGGTTTAATTTATCATCTCTCTGTATTTCCCTTTCTGGTAAATGACCGTTTTAAAGATGCGTCACATATTTAGCCAGGGCTTCTTACTGTTATTTTACGTCATAAACCTTTCGGTAAATTTCATCCCTTATTTCCGGATATTGTTCGTCAATGCTATCTGTACCCGCGTACATCAGGTAGAGAGGAAGGCTTTTCCCACCTTTTCGATAAGGAGGCTGTAAGTAGTCCTGATTACATAGGGTAAAGCCACATCGCTGGTAGAACGCTATTCGTCGGGTACTCATCTCATCTTCCGGTCTTTCCACTTCCAGAATGATGATTCCTGGAAATTCTTTTTGCAGTGCTTCCATGATACGTTTGCCATATCCCTTATTGCGTATGGCAGGGGAAGTTGCCAAGTGTTCTACATAACGGAATCCATTCAATTCCCATACGGTAATTAAGCCGATAGCTGTTTTGTTTTCTTCCTCCTCGTCTGTAATCAGATAACAGTTGAAGGCTGGATTATGATCGGTGTTATATCGTTGTGCATCGTCATCTCTGCGTTCGTCTACGGGAAACGCCTGATGCAGGAGTCCCTCTACGAAACTGTAGAGGGAATGGCTGGTCTGGATTTTGGTAAATGTCAACATGGGATAATCGATTTAGTCGGTATAGAAATGAATTGTCTTCTCAAGCGAACGCTCGCACACCGGACAGAAGCGGGGAGCTTCATTGATTTTCATTCTACATTCGGTGGTAGGCCGGTAAATGCCTTTCAGCGTATACCCTCCACCTTCATAAACTCCTACTTTGGTATAAATAGCAGTCGAATCAGTTTCTGCCGGTGTCGGTACAGGTGTACCTGCCGGTACCATATCCTTCCATTTGCTTTCGAAATGAACCAAAGTCGTGATATTCGGTTCCCATGGTTCTATCGTATACGGATATAGCGGACTGGGAGCTGTATCGTACGCATATTCGTCGGCCAGACCACCGAAACTATGTCCGAATTCGTGTACAACTACAGGCTTGAACATTGGATGATGGGCTGTTGTGAGCAGGTAAGAGTTATAAATGCCTCCACCTCCATACGTATCGGTATTGGCTAAGATAATAATATGTTCGTAAGGTATACCTGCCAGCCAGTTGTGCATGGCCTTTACGCTACGGGTTGTCAAGTAACGATCAGAATAGAACGTGTCGAAATGTGAGCTGACAGCCGTATTTTTCCATTCTCCTTTTCGGGGGATACTTACCCCGCTGTCGTGCGATGGAGTTGCTACAGCCACTACATTGAAACGATCTTTCAGACTTTTGAACGGTTCGTGCGAGAAGATCGCATCACAAGCCGTTTGAGCATCCTTGTAGAACAGATCCATTTCCTCTTCCGTATATCCTTCTGCCATGATAGCCAGGTCGATACATTTGTCGGAGGTACCGTTCTTCATCAGGTAGCGGTGAGGAGTAATCTGCGTTGTACCACGCTGGTGAATCAGGATATCTTCCGGATTGATGTCGTGTGTCAGCGAAGCGCAAGGTTTGCGGTAAGCATTTTTCAGCTCGATGGTTACCGTAGCCGCACGTTTGGGATAAGGCAACAAAAATGTATTTTCGAATCCTCTCGTTACATGCTTCGCCTCTTCTTCGCTGATCCATTCCTGAAACAGGCTGGAGAACGAGGTACGGTAGATTACTTCTCCCGTAGCTTTATCCCTCATGGTTATTTCGCCGTTCCCTTCCAGGGGAAGTTCACTCAGGAAATTTCTTCTTCCTGCCCATCCGGGAAGCGAAACCAGTTCATCGAGGCTGATTTCCTGTTTCTGTGCGTTTCCGTTGAATAAGTAATCGATTCTCAGTGTCTTGTCGACGAAGAAATCGTTGAAGTTCTGTGCATAACCTCCAGCCTGTACGAAGGCCGACAGGAGCAATGCTGCCAATATATTTTTTTTCATAAAAAACAAAAGATTTATTTTTTACAAAGATAGAACTATCTGCCAATTTAGTGCTAAAACAATGATAAAAGTTATAATTGTTATCTCGCGTATGGAATAAATATACTATATTTGTACAAAAATAAAAATTCATCAATGGGACATCATCAATTAGACAGTTTAGACGAACAGATTTTGCGCTTGATTGCCGACAATGCCCGTATTCCCTTTCTGGAGGTGGCACGTGCCTGCAATGTATCAGGTGCTGCGATTCATCAGCGTATTCAGAAGTTGACAAACTTGGGAATATTGAAAGGATCGGAATTTATAATAGATCCCGAAAAGATCGGTTATGAAACTTGTGCTTATATCGGGTTATACCTGCGGGATCCCGAACAGTTTGATTCGGTGACAGAGGCCTTGAAAAGTATTCCTGAAGTAGTGGAATGTCATTATACAACCGGACAGTATGACATGTTTATCAAGATTTACGCAAAGAATAATCATCATTTGCTGAACGTTATTCACGATAAGTTGCAACCATTAGGATTGTCGCGTTCGGAAACTATCATTTCCTTCCGTGAGGCTATCAAGCGTCAGATGCCGATACAGGATTTGGTAGACGAAGAGTAAGTGTTTCGTTCAGTTTTCGTATACAAGATTTCCCGCTTAAAGGAATTATCTCATAGAGATATGATCTGTAAGCGGGAAATTTTTATGTCTAATCCGATATGATCAGATGGGTGTTTTAAGGTAGAACTGCAAAACCGTAGAAACCTTGTATTCGTGCTGGATAAACATTATTTTTTTGTTTTATTCGATATGATTAAACGGTCCCTCAAGGTAGAATGGCGATAGTAGAAATTTTGTTTTAGTGTCAAATAAACATTATAAATGATTATCAGCATTGTTCTTATTGAATAAGTTCACTGGAGAATTTGTCTATCACTTGTTGATCAATGTATTGTTGCGGATTTGAAAATAAAAATCTTCTGCTTTGGTCTTCTCATTAAACAAATAAGCCAAAGTAGGAAATTTCTTATATTTATAGCTTTAGGTTACCGAGTCACATCCTCATTTTTTCAAATTTGAAGTAACCTTTTGTGTGTCAATTGTGACGATTGGATAATTAAGATTCTTTTACTTCCTCAAAGTCAACATATTCACCTTCATCGCTGTCGAAAATCTTTTTCCGGCCTGAAGCATTCCGGGCAGACTGCTGTGATTCGTCGTTGCCGGAAGAACGATAACTGGAAGAAGAACTGCGCTGGTTTTGCGAATGACTTTGTGACGAGGAACTTCCTGTCATGCGGCGTCCCAGGCCAAATACGCTACGAATAATTTTGGAAAGTATGGCCAGTCCGATGACAAAGATAATCAGAACGAAGAAAAGTATAAATCCTAGAATATGAAACATAGTTATTGTTTTTAAGAGTTAAAGAACAACAACCGTGCCACGATTATTGTTTTATGATTTTTTACGAGTCACCAGCGAGAGAAGGATGTACCACACGATGACTGCCGCAATGCCGCTCAACTGGAAGATTATCAGCAGCGGAATGCTGACAATCAGGAAGATGTAGCTTACTTTGTTATGTTCCCACGATAAATCCTTGAACTTTAAAGAAAACATCGGAAGTTCGGCAACCAGCAACAGTGACATGACAAGAACCAGTATGAACAGGTAGATTGCATTAAAGCTGTCGGATACCAGAAAAGCATGTCCGCCTACAGCCAGAGAGCCCCAGAACAGAGCATTGGCAGGGGTAGGCATTCCGATGAAAGAACTGGTCTGTCGTTCGTCGATGTTGAACTTTGCCAGTCGCAGTCCCGAGAATACAGCTATCAGAAAAGCCGTGTAAGGCATCAAGCCGGACAGCGGCATCAGGAAATCCGGATAATGCACTTCCTTGAACAACGAAAAAGCCACAGCAGCCGGAGCCAGTCCGAAGGTAATATCATCTGCCAGTGAGTCAAGTTCTTTGCCGATAGGAGAGGAAACGCGAAGCAAACGAGCCGTCATGCCATCGAAAAAGTCGAATACGGCACCGATAACGATGAACGTCAAGGCCCATTCATACTTTCCCTGAAAAGCCATATAAGCTGCAATACATCCCGAAAACAGGTTACAGCTGGTCAATGTATTTGGAATATTACGGACGATTGCATTAGCCATATCTCTGTTCCTCCTTACATTCATTACATTAATTTTGCGATGACAGTCTGGTTACCCGTCGTTTTCTGTCCCATTTTTACACAAACTTCCGTACCTAAAGGCAAGTATACATCCACACGCGAACCAAATTTGATGAATCCCATGTGTTCGTCTATGTAACAGTCTTCTCCTTTTTCTGCATAGGTTACGATGCGGCGTGCTACAGCACCTGCAATCTGACGTGCCATGACCGTATGCCCTTCCGGAGTATCGATGACAACCATTGAACGTTCGTTTTCCGTACTTGCCTTAGGCAGCCACGCTTTCATGAAACGTCCGTTGTGATGATCTACGTGACGAATCACGCCATCTACCGGATACCAGTTGGCATGAACGTTCGTAATATCCATAAAAATGGAAATCATCAGTCGGCGGTCGTGGAAATATTCATGCTCATCCACTTCCTCGATGACGACAACACGTCCGTCGGCCGGAGCAACAACAATCTTTTCTGTATCACCACCGAAGAGACGGATCGGACAACGGAAGAAATTCACCATCAGCAGATAAAGAATGATGCTGGCGATAGCTATAATGTAGAAAGGTATTTTGCACTCTATTCCCCAGTATAATGCAGTATTAATAATGAGTAATAAAATTGCGCTGGTTATAAGAATGTGAGTACCTTCCCGGTGTAGTCTTATTTTCTTTATCTTTTTAATTTTGTTTAATCCGGTCATAACAAAGTTACATTTTATCGTGCAAAAATATATTTATTTTAAAAACCTGCCAAATAAAGTACCGTTAGAATTGACTCTTTCTATATTTTTTTGCTAAAAAGTATTCATCGGCAATAACTTTATTCGTTTGTTTTTGTTTGTTCTCCGAAACCTCGGTATCTTTGAACTCTGTTTTTAATAATGTAAATATGCACGATTTTGTTCATTTGCACGTCCACACCCAATATTCTATTCTGGATGGCCAGGCTTCTATTCCCCGTTTGGTAGACAAGGCGATTGCCAACGGGATGCGAGGCATTGCCGTAACCGACCATGGAGACATGTTCGGTATAAAGGAGTTCTTTAACTATGTGAACAAGAAGAACGGGGGAACAAATGGCGAGATAAAGGATTTAAAGAAGAAAATTGCCGCGCTGGAAAGCGGAAAAGCCGAGTCGGAAAACCTGGAAGCGGAGCTGGCGGAATGCCGCGAGCAGCTGGAAGCTGCCAAGAAGAAACTGTTCAAGCCGATTATCGGTTGTGAAATGTATGTGGCACGCCGTCGCCTGTCGAATAAAGAGGGAAAGGCAGACCAGAGCGGTTATCACCTGGTGGTGCTTGCCAAGAACCTGAAAGGTTATCATAACCTGATCAAGCTGGTATCGAAGGCATGGACCGAAGGATTTTATATGCGTCCGCGTACCGACCGCGTGGAACTGGAAAAATATCACGAAGGACTGATTGTCTGCTCGGCTTGTCTGGGTGGAGAGATTCCGCGCCGCATTACGGCAGGACAGTTTGCTGAGGCGGAAGAGGCTATTCAGTGGTACAAGAATTTGTTTGGCGACGATTTCTATCTGGAACTTCAGCGCCACAAGGCTACCGTGCCGCGGGCAAACCACGAAACTTATAAATTGCAGGAAGTGGTCAACAAGAAGCTGATGGAGTATTCGAAAAAATACAACATCAAGCTGGTCTGCACGAACGATGTGCACTTTGTGGACGAAGAGAATGCCGAAGCGCACGACCGTCTGATCTGTCTGAGTACCGGAAAGGACTTGGACGATCCGAACCGTATGCTCTATACCAAGCAGGAATGGATGAAGACGCGTGAGGAGATGAACGAAATTTTTGCCGATGTGCCCGAAGCGCTGACCAATACCTGCGACATCTGCGATCAGGTGGAGTTCTATTCCATCGACCATGCACCGATCATGCCGACCTTTGCCATTCCCGAGGATTTCGGTACCGAGGAGGAATATCGCAAGAAATTCACCGAGAAAGATTTGTTCGATGAGTTTACGCAGGATGAAAACGGCAACGTCGTCATGGACGAGGCGGCGGCAAAGGCGAAAATCGAACGTCTGGGAGGTTACGAAAAACTGTACCGTATCAAGCTGGAGGCCGATTATCTGGCGAAATTGGCATACGACGGAGCGCGCCGTCGTTATGGCGAACACCTGACCGATGAGGTGAGGGAGCGCATCAAGTTCGAGTTGCATATCATGAAGACCATGGGTTTCCCGGGATACTTCTTGATTGTGCAGGACTTTATTTCGGCTGCCCGCAATCTGCTCGATGTATCTGTAGGACCGGGACGTGGTTCGGCTGCCGGTTCGGCAGTGGCCTACTGTCTGGGTATTACACAGATTGACCCGATCAAATACGACTTGCTGTTCGAGCGTTTCTTGAATCCCGACCGTATCTCTTTGCCGGATATCGATGTCGACTTCGATGATGACGGACGAGGACGTGTGTTGAATTGGGTGACCGAAAAGTACGGTCAGGAAAAAGTGGCGCACATCATTACCTACGGTACGATGGCGACCAAGCTTGCCATCAAGGATGTGGCGCGTGTGCAGAAACTGCCGCTCTCGGAGTCCGACCGCTTGTGCAAGCTTATCCCTGACAAGATTCCCGATAAGAAACTGAATCTTCCGAATGCTATTGCTTATGTGCCCGAGTTGCAGGCGGCCGAAGTGTCGTCCGATCCGGTGCTTCGCGATACCATCAAGTATGCCAAGATGCTGGAGGGCAACGTCCGCAATACGGGTGTGCATGCCTGTGGTACCATTATCTGCCGTGACGATATCACCGACTGGGTACCGGTCAGCACGGCCGACGATAAGGAAACTGGCGAAAAGATGCTGGTAACGCAGTACGAAGGTTCGGTCATCGAAGATACGGGACTGATCAAGATGGACTTCCTCGGACTGAAGACGCTTTCCATCATCAAGGAGGCACTCGAGAATATCAAGCAGAGTAAAGGTATCATTCTGAATATCGATGAAATTCCGATTGACGATCCGGCTACCTATAAGTTGTATAGCGACGGTCGGACCATCGGTACGTTCCAGTTCGAATCGGCGGGTATGCAGAAGTACCTGCGCGAACTTCAGCCTAGTACGTTCGAAGACCTGATTGCCATGAACGCCCTTTATCGTCCGGGACCGATGGATTATATCCCCGACTTCATCGACCGTAAGCAGGGACGCAAGCCTATCGAGTATGATATTCCGGTCATGGAGAAATACCTGAAAGATACATACGGTATTACGGTGTATCAGGAGCAGGTGATGTTGCTGTCGCGTCTGCTTGCCGATTTTACCCGAGGCGAATCGGATGCCTTGCGTAAGGCGATGGGTAAGAAGCTGCGCGACAAGCTGGATCACATGAAACCTAAGTTCATCGAGGGAGGAAAGAAGAATGGTCACGACCCGAAGATTCTGGAAAAGATCTGGGCCGACTGGGAAAAGTTTGCTTCCTACGCCTTCAACAAGTCGCACGCTACCTGCTACTCGTGGGTTGCCTATCAGACGGCTTACCTGAAGGCCAACTATCCGTCGGAGTACATGGCGGCTACCATGAGCCGTAACATTTCGAACATCACCGAAATCACCAAGCTGATGGACGAAAGCAAGGCGACGGGTGTCAACGTTCTGGGACCTGATGTCAACGAAAGTAGCCTGAAGTTCTCTGTCAACCGTCACGGAGATATCCGTTTCGGACTGGGAGCCATCAAGGGAGTCGGTGAGGCGGCGGTACAAAGCATTCTGACAGAACGGGAGAAGAACGGACCTTTCAAGAATATATTCGACTTTGTGCAGCGTGTGAACCTTTCGGCATGCAACCGTAAGAACATCGAAAACCTGGCTTTGGCCGGAGCTTTCGACAGCTTCCCGAACATCCACCGCGAGGATTTCTTCGTGAAGAATGCCAAAGACGAAACCTTTGTCGAAGTGCTGGTACGCTACGGAAACAAGTATCAGATGGACAAGGCGGCTGCTGCCAATTCCTTGTTCGGCGGCGAGCATGAAGTGGAGATTGCCACCCCCGAAATTGTCCGTGCACCGGCATGGAGCGATCTGGAACGCCTGAATAAGGAACGTGAACTGGTAGGTATCTACCTTTCTGCCCATCCGCTGGATGAGTTCTCGGTGATACTGGAAAATGTCTGTACCACACACATGGCACAGCTTTCCGACCTGACTCCGCTGCATAACCACGACCTGACACTGGGAGGTATCGTTACCGGCGTGCGTGAGGGATATACCAAGACCGGCAAGCCTTTCGGCGTGGCAAAGGTAGAAGACTATTCGGGAACGGCCGAATTTGCATTTTTTGGCAATGAATGGGTGGAAAAGAAGAACTTTTTTGCCGAAGGAATGTTCTTGTTCATGCACGGCAAGTGTCAGCCCCGCCAGTGGAAGCAGGACGAGTGGGAGATAAAGATCAACAACATCGAACTCCTGCCCGAGGTGAAAGACCGCTTGATAGAGAAACTTACGGTGACGGCACCGCTCTCTGCCATCAACGACGAGATGATTATGGAATTCAGTTCGCTGGTGAAAGAAAATCCCGGCAATGCCGAGCTGTTCTTCTATATCCGCGACGAGGACGGACAGATGCACGTCAACCTCATGTCGCGTACGCTGAAAATATCCGTCAGAAAAGACATTATAAATTATTTAAAAAGCCAGCCATTGTTGGACTATAAAATAAATTAGTATATATTTGCGTAGATAATTAAATAACTAAATAACTAGAATTATGGCATTGAACATTAAAGATGACAATTACGAAGCTATTGTAGCTGAAGGTAAACCGGTAGTTTTGGATTTCTGGGCAACTTGGTGCGGACCTTGCAAGCAGATTGCTCCTTATATTGAAGAACTGGCAGAAGAATATAAAGATAAAGTGAACATCGGCAAGTGCGATGTAGACGACAACGCAGATCTTCCTGCACAGTTTGGCGTACGTAACATTCCTACCGTACTTTTCATCAAGGATGGTAAAGTAGTCGACAAGCAGGTAGGTGCTACTACAAAAGCTGCCTTGAAGGAAAAAGTTGAAGCTTTATTGAAATAATCATTTAACAAACGCACTACGACTATGAGTATGGATGATGATTTCTTGTTGGAAGATGAGGACGATGAAAAGACCATCGAGTTTATAAAGAACTATTTGCCTCAGGAACTGAAAGAGAAGTTTACGGACGACGATCTGTATTACATTCTCGACTTGATAGTAGACTATTATACCACCAGTGGTTGTCTGGACGCTCAACCTGATGACGAGGGTTACATCAACATCGACCAGGATGAAATTGTAAACTACATAGTCAAAGAGTCCAAGAAAGACGGCATGGGACCTTTCGAACCCGACGATGTGTTCTTCGTGGTTCAGGGCGAAATGGAATACGGAAATTCATTGGGACAAGTCGATTGATTTGTCGGCGTAATAAATGAAAAATCCGGTGATGTTTTTAAAAAACGTCACCGGATTTTTTTATGCTTAGGATGTTGTTATCGCTTCAGGGAAGGATAGAGAGAGGTATCTATCGAAGGACAAGGCGCATACATCTTGCTGTCGTCCCACGAGCCGGTCATGGTGACACGTTCTTTCATGTATACCGGACTGCTTACCATGTCTGCCTTGTCGGGGTTTTCTTTCAGCCATTGTTCCGTAACCTCTATTTCCGGATTTACCAGCCGGTAGGCAAAATGGTCTTTCAGACGGTTCATGCGCCGTTCGTCGTGGTAGCGGGTAGTCATGCTTTTATAGTATCCGGCAATCTCCCATCCGTGTTCGTTGTATGCTGCTTCCGCCAGTTCCTCGTTCGACAGCGTAGACGGATAATAATTGTACGATGGGTCGTTCCATTTTCCGTCGGCACGGCGTCTTACCTCGTTCAGCAGTTCGATGGCTTTTGTCTTGTCGCCACTGCCCGAACGTCCTACTGCCTCGGCATACCAGAGATATACTTCCGGCAGACGGATAAAGGCAGCCGTCTGTTCGCTCCAGCCGTCGGCCTGTTCGTTGTAACTCTTGGTCTGGTCGTATTCCACCTCGTTGTTGGCAAAGGCAAACATCACATAATAGGGATTGTTGCAGTTGGTTACGTTGTCGTAAAACCAAGGCACCACTTTCTTGTCCTGATTATGATAATATACATCGCCGAAGATAGCCTTCTTGCGCGGTCCTGCTGGAAATTCTTTCCAGAACTTGATCTCCGCACGCATGTCGCTGAATCCGCCGGTTTCTTCCGGAAGCTCAGCCAGTCCGCGTGCAGCTTGCGAAGCATCGCCCACACCGAAATCTTTGGTGAAATGAACCGGCAGGATAATTTCCGCATTGGTCTTGTTATACTGGCGCGAATATACTTTCCAGAACTCGTCGAACAGCTGGTACTTATACGTGCCGTTTTCCACCTGATCGATCACTTCCTTGGCTTTGTCGGCTGCCAGCTTATAATATTCCGTACCCTTGTTTAGCGGCCAGCCTGCCATGGTGAGATACACCTGTGCTAGTGCCGCCTGTGCAGCTGCCCGGGTAGCGATGGTATTCATTCCGTTGATGTTCCACGGTTCGGTCGTATATTCCGTCGGCAGATACGTTTCCGCAAATTTCAGATCCTTCACTAAGAAATCGTATACCTGCTCTTCCGAACGTGCTGTAGCATCTACGTTGAGCTGGAAACTTTCGATAATGGGGAGAGGTCCCCAGCAGCGTACCATCCAGAAGTAAGCGTATGCTCTCCAGAAACGCGCCTCGGCAATGGCAAAGTTGATATCATCGGCAGTAGCTCCCGGTGTCTTTGCTACCCCGTTGATGATATAATTGGCAGCCTTTACCACGTTCCACATGCAGCTCCAGCATCCCACGCCGCTCGTCATCATCGAGTTGCCGTCGTTCGAAACAAACTGATCCCAGTCGGTAAAATTACTTTTTGAGATAATGCTGGTCATATCGTCGCCCATCAGTACCGGGGCATAGATGCCGATGTATCCGCTCGCCATCTTTACCTGATAATAAAGTGCATGGATGGAACCTTCCAAATCCGATTTCTCGGTAAACGATTCCAGATTCGTCATCTGTCCTTTGGGATCTTCCTGCAGGAAGTCGCTGCAAGAAACCGTAGTCAGCGCCGAGAGGCAGAGAACGGCTATTTTGTATGTAAGTGCTTTCATAATTGCGTAGTCTGATTTTAGAATCCTAATTTAACGGTAAATGTGAATGTGCGTGCCGAAGGATAACTGCCGTAATCCAATCCCAGTTCCTTGTCGGACACCGCGCCGGTAGAGGTTGACGAAGTTGTAGACGATTCCGGATCAAGTCCCTTGTATTTCGTCAGCGTGAACAGATTCTGTGCGCTCACGCCCAGTGTGATGTCGGCAAAGCGGGTTGTCTTTTTCGGCAACGTATACATCAGGCTGAGGTTCTGCAAACGGACAAAGTCGGCATCTTCCAGCCATTGCGTAGAGCGAGGGGTAGAACGGTTCTGTGCATTCTTGCTGCTGGCAAATTCGGCATCCGCTTTGTTAGCCACGATATCCCAGCTCTTTTCGTATCCTTCGCGTGAGGTGATGAAACGACTCTCGGGCACCATGGTGCTGGTAGCAAAGCGGGTGATGTTGAGGCGCTGGAAGCCGGTACTTCCTCTGAAGAAGACGTTCAGTTCCCAGTTTTTGTAGCGGAATGTATTGTTCCATCCCAAGTTCCACTTCGGAATCGGATTTCCGGTAATGATACGGTCGGCATCCACCGGAGAAGTCGTTGTACCTCCGTCGGCGGTCTGGTACAGGTTGGCACCGTTTTCGTCAAGTCCCAGCCATTTGAACAGGTGGAAATTGCTGATAGGCAATCCTTCCTTCATAATAAACACGCTTCCTTCCATCAGACCGCCCCGGCTGGCATCTGGAATCAACTGTTCCTCACCGTCCAAGTCGGTAACTTCCGTATGCAGGCAAGATGCCGTAAGGGTAGTCGACCATTCAAAGTTCAGCTTGCGTATCAGGTCGGCCTCCAGCGTAAATTCCCATCCGGTGCTGTACATCTTTCCTACGTTGCTCCAGTACGAACCTCCTCCGTTGAAATACGGAATAGTCTTGGCAAATAGTAAGTCTTTGGTATTCTTTCTATACCAGTCGACTGTCAGATTCAGGCGGTGGTTCAGCATGCTGATATCGATACCCGCATCATACGAGTACGTCTTTTCCCATGTCAGGTCGGGTGCCGAGAACGTGTTCTGCCAATAGCCCGGATAAAGACTTCCCGTGCCATACGAATAATTGGCAAGCGTCATCAGTCCCAAGGTACCGTACGCATTGATTGCCTGGTTTCCGGTCACACCGAAGCTGGCTCTCAGCTTGAGCAGCTGGAACAGATTCTGATCCTTCATAAAACCTTCTTCCGTGAGGTTCCATGCAGCCGCTGCAGAGGGGAAATATCCCCATTTGTGATTCATGAACTTCGACGAGCCGTCGGCACGTATCGTTCCGGTCAGGTAATAGCGATTCTTGTAGTTGTACATTATACGCCCGAAAGCCGAAACCATCTGCTCCTTAGTATAGTTGGTTGTACCGCTCAGTCCCGACTGCGTAGCCTTGATGTTCCAGTACCCTGTTTTTTCCGACAACAGGTCTTGTCCGCTCACTCCCACATTCTTGTATTCCTTCGAATAAATTTCGAACACACTCGTTGCCGTCAGATTATGGTCGCCGAAACTCTTCTGGTACGTCAAGTTGTTGGTTTGCTGGTACGTTACGGTACGACTCATGCTGTTGCCCATGCTGCTGATGGCACTGGGTTCACGTTTGCTCGACGAGAAGGAGTAACTCGACGCATTCAGCAAGTTGAACGCTCCCTGAGCCGAGAATGTCAGTCCGTCCAGAATATTGAAACGGAAATCCACCATTCCCTTTACGTTGTAATTCTCTCCGTCGGAATCGTTTGCCATGAGTGCTCCGTACGGATTGGCAGAGATGGAACAGTATGGATCCTTCTGGTACACTCCGTCGGCATCCGTCAGGTTCATGGCTGGAGAATAGTTCGCCATGACAAATAAGTTGGCACCCGTGTTGTGCGATGATTCAGTAGAAGCCTCTATGTTGCTCACGATGTTCAGCCAGGGAGTGACCTGTGAATCGAGGTTCGTGCGGAACCCGAAACGGCGTAAATGCGATTCGGCAGTGATACCCGACTGATTGAGGAACAGTCCCGAAACCATGTATTTCGTCTTTTTGCTTCCTCCCGAAATGCTCAGCTTATAATCCTGCGAAATACCCGTCTGCAGCATAAGGTCCTGATAATCTACACCGCGTGTACCATTTTGGAAAGCCGCCATATCCTCTTCGGAAAAACGGGTATCGGTCATATTCTGCAACGCTTGCGCATATTCGAAGGGATTCATCAGGTCGAACCGTTTCGGCATATTCGAGATGCCTATTTCACTGCTCACTTCCACACGTGCCTTACCGGTCGTGCCGTGCTTGGTGGTAACTAAAATGACTCCGTTGGCACCTCGTGAACCGTAGATGGCTGTCGATGAAGCGTCCTTCAGTACCTCGATGGAAGCAATGTCGGCCGGATTGGTCACGCTTCCCCCGATCACTCCGTCGACCACCCAAAGCGGGTCGTTTCCGAAGTTGATGGACGAAACCCCTCTCACACGGATATTGGCATCCTGTCCCAGCTGTCCGCCCGTATACGACGAAGCTTGCACACCCGCCATACGACCTTGCAGAATTTCGGAAGCCTTCTTGACAGGCTGCATCTTAAACTGTTCACTGTTTACCGAGCCGACGGCTCCCGTCAGGTTATTTCGTTTGGCCGTACCATATCCGATAACCACAACTTCCTCCAGCGTTTCGCTATCCTCTCTCATGGTGACCTTCAGAAACTTCTGTCCCGTGACCGGTATTTCTTGTTGCACATAACTCAGATACGAAAAAGTAAGAACAGCATTGGCATTTACCGTCAGTGAGAATTTTCCATCCATGTCGGAAGTCGTACCGTTGGTCGTACCTTTTTCGATAATCGTTACCCCGATGATAGGTTCTCCGTTTGTATCTGTGACAATACCTTGTACCGTTTTCTGCTTTTTCAAGTTGTCATCCATTTCCGGACTGTTCCCGTCGGGGCGAAGCCCTTGAGCAGCGTATGTTGGAAGTCCGCTGCCTAACAACAGCAAGAAAGAAAATACACTTAGAATAGTCTTTTTCATTCGATTAGGATTTATTTTAGTTAAAATATTTTCAGATAGGTTTCCTGTATAGGTTAAAACAAGGGGAAATAAGATTATAGAAAGATATATACAAAGTTCGTACCCGGATGTAAGGAATAATGGAAGAGTAAACTTTAACCCTTGTAACAGAGTGAGTTATCTTTATAATCTCTAAAGAAAGACAATTGGAATAGTTGGGGAATATTGGGGAGATATGGGGAAGAAATCCACAGAATATTAGTGAGTTGAGTGAGATTGTTGTACGAAAATCCGAAAGCAATATAGGTCAATTTTTTTGTTTTGGGAGGGATAATGAATTGTTGGAAAGAAATTTGTGATGGATAATTAATATATTTGCAATGATAAATGGTTCTTTTGTACAAACAACAATAAGGAATATATCGTATCAATATTGATAAATTCGAAGTGATAAGCATAAATGTCTGTGATGAACACGAAACAAGCAAATTACGGAATAGTCTATGTACTTACTAATCCAGCTATGCCGGGATTAGTAAAGATAGGTATGACAACGAGAGATAATTTGGATGCCCGTATGCGTGAATTATATGGTACAGGTGTTCCAGTACCGTTCGAGTGTAAATATGCATGTAAAGTAAAGGCTTCCGACTGTGCTAAAATTGAAAAAGCTTTACACACGGCTTTTGCTCCTAATCGTATCAATATAAATCGTGAATTTTTTCAAATAAAGCCAGAGCAAGCAATGGCTATTTTGGAATTGTTTAATAGGGAAGACGTTACACAGGAAATAACTGAAGAAATAGATAATGACTTGACAACCGAAGATAAATCAGCTTCCGAGAAGATACATTCTTCTCGTCGTCCGCCTCTTAATTATTTTGAGATGGGAATGAAGAAAGGAGATACGTTGGTATTTGTTAAGGACCCTTCGGTAATTGTAACTATCGTAGATGAGAAAAAAGTCATGTTCCAAGGGGAGGTTTACTCTTTGACGGGAGTAACTAAAAAGCTGTTGAATATTACTCATGCAGTTCAGCCTACCGGATATTGGTTATTCGACGGCAGGAACCTGAGAGATATTTACGATGAAACCTATACATTGGAAGAATAGTCGTTTATCCTTCCTGAAAAGCCTCTCGACATTTTTTGTTTTTGTAAAAAAAACCGAAAATTTGTATAAATTTTCGGTCGATTCTGAGGGAGAACCTTCGACGTTCTCCCTATATCCGTTTTTATCAAACATATCCCTGAATAGACAGGAAAAAGAATACACCTGTGGCAATCATCAGCAGGCCGATGGCGGCATAGAACAGGCGTGCACGCGTTCTTCCCGCATTGGCAACGATGAACTGCGTGTTGCGGGCGGTAAAGAACCAGTCCCAGTTGAACAGGGCGGCCAGCACAGCCAGCAGCCCTACGATGACGAATATGGCCTGTATAACGTAATGTGTAGCCATGGCTTGGGATTATTCTTCTGCGTCGAAGCGGACCGTACGGCTTCCGTCTTCGTTTTCCTCAATGTATACCTTTACGGCATTGCCCGGCAGCAGGTCTTCTATCAGTTCCGGCCATTCGATGAAACACAAGGCACCGCTGTAGAAGTAATCTTCGTATCCCATGTCGTATACCTCTTCCAGCTTCTTGATACGATAAAAGTCGAAGTGATAAATCAGTTCGCCGGTAGTATCGGAGCGGTATTCGTTGACGATGGCGAATGTCGGCGAGTTGATGACATCAGTCACTCCCAGTTCTTCGCATATAGCTTTGGTGAAAGTCGTCTTGCCGGCTCCCATCTTTCCGTAGAAAGCAAACACGGTATTGTCGCCCATGGCTGCGATAAATTCTTTGGCAGCCTCGTGGATATGGTCGAGAGAAGTAATTTTTATTTCCATAAGTATCTGTTTTTTGAATTACTGCAAAAGTAAGTAAAAATCGGGAATAATTATTCCTGTTTACGGAACTGCCGGCTGATTTTTGCTACAACGTATATCAGAATCGAAACAAAGATGATGGCAGCTCCCGAAGGAATCTGATATTTGTACGAGAACAGCAGTCCGCCCAGGCAACTGACATAGCCGATGCCGATGGACAGCCAGATGATGTTCTTGAAACGGTTGGTAAACAGGTTGGCGGTCATCTGCGGCAGAGTGAGCAGCGAGATGGCAAGCACGATACCTACCATGCGCAGGCACGACACGATGGTCAGGGCGATGAACATCATGAGCAGGTACTCGAAAGTAGCCACGGGCAGGTGCTGCGAACCTGCGAACTCACGGTCGAAAGCGATGGCTACGATGGGACGCAGGAACAGGGAGAAGAATGCAATCAGCAATACACTCAGGATACCCAGTAGCAGAATATCGCTATGCGTGATAGTCAGGATGTTTCCGAACAGAAACGACGACAGGTCGGGAGTGAATCCCGGAGCCAGAAAGCTGAAGATAATTCCGATGGCCATGCCGAACGTCCAGAACACGGCGATAGCAGAGTCTTCGCGCATGTCGCTCCGCTTGCTCAGCCATTCCACGCCGAAGGCCGACAATACCGCAAAGATAGCAGCCGTGAGCAGGGGAGAGATACCCGTATAAAGACCGATGCCGATACCACCAAACGAAGCATGGGTAATGCCTCCGCTGATGAATACCAGTCGGCGGGTAACGATGTACGTCCCGATGATGCCGCAGGCGATGCTGGCAAACAGACTGCCCAGCAGGGCATGCTGGAAAAAAGTATATTGCAACAGTTCTAATATATCCATGATAGTTGTATTCGGTAGTGAAACAGACCGGGCGGGAAGATTAGTGGAATCTTCGCTCGCCTACGATAAGGAAAAGCTCGTCTTTCAGTTCGTCGGGCAGTTCGATGCCGCGGAGTTGCAGGCTCCGGCTCCATCCTGCCACGTCGACTTCCTGCATGGAGTACAGAATGTCGCGGAACTCTTCGATTTCCTCTTCCGAATAGCCGTCGGAAGGACGGCCCTTGAAACGGTCCAGCTCCTCGTCGTCGTAATATTCTATCTGTTTGCTCACGGCAGCCAGCAGACTTTCCTTTTCACAAATCTGGTGCTGTCCGCAGCATTCACTGTCCACCGTTACTACGGGAGGAGCTTCCTTCAGCTCTCCACGGTCTATTTTCTTTTGTATGTTCCGGTTGTAGAAATAACCGGCAATCAGTCCGAACAGGATGACTCCTGCCAGTATGACGATCAGTATCCACATGATGATTTATTCCTCCTCTGTGATATTAAATCCCGCCTGTATCAGGTTCTCCCAGTAGTGCGGGTATGATTTGGTTACGACCTGCGGATGGTTGATGTACAAATCTCCCAACCGGATGCAGGCAGGGGCAAATGCCATGGCCATGCGGTGGTCTTCGTAAGTATCGATGCAAGGAACAGCCTCGGGAGTGCAGCGTGTACCGTCCCATGACAGGACGGAACCTTCACTTTCCGTGATGACGTATCCCAATTTCTTCATTTCAGTTATCAGGGCAGCGATGCGGTCGGTTTCCTTGATCTTCAGGCTTTGCAGGCCGGAGAAGCGGAACGGAATACCCATCACCGCACAAGTTACCACGAACGTCTGTGCCAGATCCGGCTGGTTGACGAAATCGTACTCCATGCGGGCTGTCACCTTTCCCGTCTTGCGGAGAGTCACTTCTCGTTTGCCGTAAACGGTTTCTACACCCAGCTGTTCGAACAGACGTGCTACTTCTGAGTCGCCTTGCGGGCTCTCTTGGAACAGTCCCGGCAGGCAGACAGTCGCTTTTTCCGACAGCGCGCAGATCTCATACCAGTATGAAGCCGCGCTCCAGTCGCTTTCTACGTAATAAGGTACTGCCCGGTAAGGCTGAGGCTTTACTTCCAGTTGATTTTCGGCTGTCCATGTTACGCAGGCACCGAAGTCGTGCATCAGTTTCAGGGTAAGGTCGATGTACGGACGCGATACGATTTCTCCCGTCAGCGTGAGCTTCAGTCCGTTCTTCAGGACCGGACCTATCATCAGCAGGGCAGAGATGTATTGCGAACTGACGTTTCCGGGCAAGGTCACTTCGCTGTTCACCAGCTTGCGTCCCGTAATCCGTAGCGGCGGGAAACCCTCGTTGCCGGTATATTCCACGTCGGCTCCTAACGTTCGTAGAGCGTTTACCAGAATGCTGATGGGACGCTGCTGCATGCGCTGGGTACCGGTAATGATGTGTGTACCTTCGCTTACGGCGAGGAAAGCCGTCAGAAAGCGCATGGCCGTACCTGCCGCCATGATGTCGATGATGGGAGGCAGTTGCTGCAAGGCCTGTACCATGACGCGCGTATCGTCACAGTCGGACAGGTTTCCCGGATGACAGTTCCCTTTGGCAAGGGCATTGATGATCAGTGCGCGGTTGCAGATGCTTTTCGACGAAGGCAACTGGATGCCGGCGTTTATCTCACGGGGAGATGTAACTTTTATCCGCTTCATGCTATATGTTGTTTCTTGATTGTTTACAGATCTAGTGATGCGCAAAGATACGAAAAAAGGAAGAATTTAAGAGGGCAACTCGTTCAAATTCCGTCCTAATTCTACTTTCTCGAACTTGTATCCCAGACGTTTCAGCTCGATGGCGGCACCGATGCGGAACATCGCACGGCAGGCACGGGCAAAGATGTGGAAGGCCAGCGGGCTTTGCGGCTCGATCTGTTCGTGGCGTATCATGCCTACGGTAGTCTGTCCGCAGCGGTGGATGATGTTAGCCAGTTGTTCCGCCTCTTCGCCGTCGAGCGGCAGCTCCAGAAAGTCGTGTACGATGTGTTCATCCATGTCGTCGAACGCCTGTTCGCCGTAGTACGAGTGGTAAGGAGCCTGTACATAGCTGCCCCAGTCGTCATCCCATTCAGCGGCAACAGCCAGTCCCAGATAAGCAGCCCACGCCACCGATACGATGGGATAGTCGCGTATCTGCTGTACGGCATCGGCCATGTATTCGGGTGCCAGGTCGTTCCAGCGGGCATCAATATCGTCGGTTGCCAGCAGAGTGCCGCTCAGTACGCCGTAATTGGTACACAGGCGCAGCAGCTCCTGCTGCAATTTTTCTTCAAAGTAATTTAAGTATTCTGTATCCATTTTTTCGATTTTTGCGCCAAAGATAGGGATTTTACGCTTAGAAAATGTAGCGGCAGGCAAAAATCGGAAGGCTCAATCATCGTAAACCGGTGGAAAAAGCTAGCAGTATTTACAGAAATGTATTCTGTTTGAGAGCAAAATGTACGGATTATAACCTCTGATAAGGTTTTTTTGTTAAAACTGTTTAATTGTATAAATTATCTTTTATAGTCATGGAACATTCCGTTATATTTGTCAGGCAAACACAGTTTTTTTATATGGATGAGATAATCATAATTATCGGGTTGATAGTACTTAACGGTATCTTCGCTATGTCCGAGGTAGCATTAATATCAGCTCGTAAATCTCGGCTTTCTTCCGATGCGAAGAAGGGTAGCAAGTCTGCAAAGGTCGCTTTGAAACTGGCTAATGACCCCGATCGCTTTCTTTCTACTGTACAAATCGGAATAACCCTGATTGGTATTTTGACCGGTATCTATTCGGGCAACCGGATTGCTTCCGACCTGACCGAAACCATGATTTCATGGGGCGTTTCTACTACTTACGCCGCTGCACTGGCTCAGGGTGTCATCGTTGTGATAGTAACTTACCTGACGATTATTTTCGGAGAACTGGTACCGAAACGTATCGGCATGAGCGTGGCCGAGAAGGCTGCCAAGGTGATGGCGCGTCCTATGAGGGTACTTGCTACTATCGCCTTGCCGTTCGTATGGCTGCTTTCCAAGAGTACGGAACTTATTTTCAATCTGCTGAATATCAAGGAAGCCGACAACAAGGTGACCGAGGAGGAAATCAAGTCTATCATTGAGGAGGGAACCGAAGAAGGAGAGGTTCAGCCGGTAGAGAAGGACATCATGCAGCGGGTATTCCTGCTGGGCGACTTGAAGGTGAGCTCCATCATGACGCACAAAAGTGACATTGTATGGCTGGATATGGACATGACTGCCGACGAGGTAAGAGCGGTGGTGAACGAAAACTTGTTCGAGTTTTATCCGATAGCCGACGGTGACCTGGATCATGTGAAGGGTATCGTCAACCTGAAGGACCTGGTGGTACACTTGTCGAAACCCGACTTCAAGCTGGCTTCGCTGATTCATGAGCCGGCCTACTTCCATGAGAGCATGAATGTGTATAAGGTACTTGAACAGATGAAAGTTCAGAAAATCAGTCGCGGACTGGTTTGCGACGAGTTCGGTGTATGTACGGGTATCATTACCCTGCGCGATATTCTGGAAGGTCTGGTAGGTAACGTAGACGATCCGGGTGAGGAACCCGATATCATCAAGCGGGTGAACAAGGAAGGCTGGCTGGTAGACGGACAGTGCTCGCTGTACGACTTCTTGTGCTACTTCAAGCGTAGCGACTTGTTCGAAACTTCGGAATATCATACCTTGGGAGGATTGATCCTGAAAGAATTACAGCATATCCCTACCAGCGGTGAAACACTCGACTGGAATGGATTTACCTTCGAGGTGGTCGACATGGACGGGGCACGTATCGACAAGGTACTGGTCACGACTCCCATAGCCGAAGACAATGGTGATGAAGAAGCCTGATTTTAGAATCATTAAATAACAAACGGATGATGAAGCGGAAGTTAAAATCGTATGTTTTGCTGGTAATCTGCATGCTGATGCTGGTTGCCCAGGTACTTCCGCACCATCATCATTCGGAAATATTCTGCTTGTCGTCCGATCTGGTTTCGTACGGTAGCACGGAAACATGCAGCGGAAACATGCATCATAGCGATGATGCCGACCGCCATTCGTGCGGTAGTACTTGTGTAACTCATTTTCAGTGCAGTACGCCCGACCAGCATTTGTCCGACATTGCTCCCGATTATTCTTTTTATTCCATACTTTATCCGTTAATTCCTGTACTGCATGTACTGGCTCTACCGGCTGATGAGGCTGATGCCGACTGGGCGCTGTATGTAGAGAGCCTGCATGCACATTATTTTGTTCAGGTAGCAGGACTGCGCGCTCCCCCCGCTTCTGTAATTTGTGTATGAAAAACTGCAACCCGGTTGCAGCAGAACATCCGTACCTTTGTGGTGCGGATAGCTAAATCGTTGTGTTTAATACATTAATTATATTTACATTCAAATGAAGCGTTATATATGGATGGGAGCTCTGGCAGCGTGTATGCTGGGAGCTTGTGGAGGTCATGAAGAACATGACCATGATCATGAAGCGGAGGCTGAAGCGAAGGAAGCACATGCAGCTCATTCCGATGAAATTATATTGACTCCGGAAAAGGCAAAGGCTGCCGGAGTAAAGGTAGAGGAGGTACAGCCCGGTACGTTCCGGAGCGTGATAGCCACCAGCGGACAGATTCTGGCGGCTCAGGGAGATGAGGCTACCGTTGTGGCAAGTGTGTCGGGGGTAGTGACCTTTACCCGTCCGCTGACCGAAGGGGTGCAGGTGGGTGCCGGTGCAGCACTGCTGACGGTTTCTTCGCAGCATATTCAGGAAGGAGATGCCGTGAAGCGTGCCCGTATCGCCTATGAAACGGCCAAGCGTGAATACGAACGTGCTGCCAAGCTGGTGGACAAGCAGATTGTTTCGCAGAAAGATTTCAGCCTGCTGAAAGAGAATTATGAAAATGCCCGTATCGCTTACGAAGCCCTTTCGCCCAGCAAGGACGGAAAGGGAGTATCGGTCAAGTCGCCGATAGGAGGATACGTCAAGTCGTGTCTGGTAAAGGAAGGCGATTACGTGACCGTGGGACAGCCTTTGCTGACCGTCACTCAGACACGCCGCCTGCAACTGAAGGCTGAGGTGTCCGAGCGTTATTATGCCGAACTGAAATCGATTGTTTCGGCCAATTTCACCACTCCTTACGATAACAAGGTCTACCGGCTGGACGACCTGAAAGGCCGTCTGCTGTCGTACGGTAAATCCTCGGGTGACGCATCGTTTTATATTCCCGTAACTTTCGAATTTGACAACCGCGGCGACATGCTGGCAGGCTCTTTCGTCGAAGTCTATCTCTTGTCGGGAGAACGTCAGGGAGTCATCAGCCTGCCTGTTTCGGCCATCACCGAAGAACAGGGACTGAACTTCGTATACCTTCAGGTAGATGCCGAAGGATATAAGAAACAGGAAGTAAAACTCGGCATGAGCGATGGTACCCGTGTAGAAATCCTTTCAGGCCTGAAGGGAGGCGAGAAAGTCGTGACCGCCGGAGCCATGCACGTGAAACTGGCTGCTGCCAGCAATGCGATTCCTGCACACACCCACAACCATTGATGTGCGGGTAGTATTTATCAGATACGGATATCATTTATTAGAGTATTATGCTGAATAAAATCATACATTTTTCATTGCAGAACCGCTTGCTGGTTCTGGTCGCTTCGGTCTTGCTGCTGATAGGAGGTACCTATACGGCGTTTCATACCGAAGTGGATGTGTTTCCCGATCTGAACGCTCCTACCGTGGTGGTGATGACAGAAGCGGGAGGCATGGCTGCCGAGGAGGTGGAGCAGTTAGTTACCTTCCCGATTGAAACAGCCGTAAACGGTGCCACGGGAGTACGCCGCGTACGTTCATCGTCTACAACGGGTTTTTCCGTGGTGTGGGTAGAGTTCGACTGGGGTACCGACATTTACCTGGCGCGTCAGATTGTTTCCGAGAAACTGGCAGCCGTGGGAGAATCGCTTCCTGCCAACGTGGGCAATCCTACCCTCGGTCCTCAGTCGTCTATTTTGGGGGAACTACTGATAGTGGGACTGACAGCCGACAGCACTTCCATGCTCGACTTGCGTACCCTTGCCGACTGGACCATCCGTCCGCGCCTGCTGTCTACCGGAGGTGTGGCACAGGTTGCCGTATTAGGAGGTGACATCAAGGAATATCAGATACTGCTGCATCCCGAACGCATGAAGCACTACGGTGTGACACTGGGTGAAGTGATGGCAGTAACCCGTGGCATGAACCAGAATACCAACGGTGGAGTGATTTATGAATACGGCAACGAATACATCGTGCGTGGCGTGGTTTCTACCGACGACGTTCGCCAGATGGCACGCTCGGTAGTCAAGACAATCGACGGTGCTCCGGTGACGCTGGAAGACATAGCCGACGTACGCATAGGAGCTCAGCAGCCCAAGCTGGGACTGGCTTCGGAAAAGGGAAAGCCCGCCGTGCTGATTACCGTCACCAAACAGCCCAATACAGGAACCATCGAACTGACCGAGAAACTGGAGGCAGCGTTGAAGGACTTACAGAAGAATCTTCCTGCCGATGTAAAGGTTTCTACCGACATCTTCCGTCAGTCGCGTTTTATCGAAAGCTCTATCGGCAACGTACAGGAATCTCTTTACGAGGGAGCCATCTTCGTGGTCATCGTACTCTTCTTGTTCCTTGCCAATACACGAACCACCATCATTTCGTTGGTAACCCTTCCGTTGTCGCTGGTCATCGCAATTCTGGTACTGCACTATATGGGACTCAGCATCAACACCATGAGCTTGGGAGGTATGGCCATTGCCATCGGTTCACTGGTAGACGATGCCATTGTCGATGTGGAGAACGTATGGAAGCATCTGCGTGAGAACCGCATGCTCCCCGTCGGCGAGCGCAAGCCCGTGCTGGATGTGGTATTTCATGCTTCACGCGAGGTACGTATGCCTATCCTCAACTCTACGCTGATTATCATCGTAAGTTTCGTTCCTTTGTTCTTCCTGAGCGGTATGGAAGGCCGAATGCTGGTTCCGCTGGGTATCGCGTTCATCGTGTCACTGTTTGCTTCGACCATTGTCGCCCTGACACTGACTCCTGTACTGTGCAGCTATTTGCTGGGAGGAGATTTCAAGAAAGACGGACTACCGAAAGAAGCCTTCATTGCCGTATGGCTGAAAAAACATTATGAACGCGGACTGCTTTGGGCCTTAGGACATAAGAAAACGGTGTTAGGAAGTACCATCGCTTTGTTTGTGGTAGCATTGGGAGCGTTCTTTACCTTGGGACACAGCTTCTTGCCGTCCTTCAACGAAGGTTCGTTTACCATCAACATCAGTTCGCTGCCCGGCATCTCGCTGGAGGAATCCGATAAAATCGGTCGTCAGGCAGAAGAGCTGTTGCTTACTATACCCGAGATAAAGACCGTGGCTCGCAAGACGGGACGTGCCGAACTCGACGAGCATGCACTGGGTGTAAACGTATCCGAGATAGAAGCTCCGTTCGAACTGGATGGCCGTTCACACAAGGAAGTGCTGGAAGACGTACGCCGTAAGTTGTCGGTACTGACCGGAGCCAACATCGAAATCGGACAACCCATCAGTCACCGTATCGATGCCATGCTGAGTGGTACGCAGGCAAGCATCGCCATCAAACTTTTCGGCGACGACCTGAACAAGATGTTCTCTCTGGGTAACCAGATAAAGGATGCGATACGGGATGTGGAAGGCATTGCCGACCTGAACGTGGAGCAGCAGGTAGAGCGTCCGGAACTGAAGATTGTGCCTCGCCGCGAGATGCTTGCCAAGTATGGCATTTCACTGGCACAGTTCAATGAGTTTGTTACGGTAAACATGGCGGGTGAAGTGGTTTCTCAGGTATACGAGAATGGAAAATCGTTCAACCTCGTGGTGCGTGCGGCAGAAGACAACCGTGGCTCGATGGAACACATCAAAGACCTGATGATAGACGATGCCCAGGGACGCAAGATACCGCTGAGCTATGTAGCACGTGTGGAATCGTCCATGGGACCGAATACCATCAACCGTGAGAACGTTAAGCGTAAGATTGTCATTTCGGCCAATACCAGCGGACGCGACCTGCGCAGTGTGGTAAACGATATTCAGGCACGGGTGAACGAAAAGATACAGCTACCCGAAGGCTATCACATCGAATACGGCGGACAGTTTGAAAGCGAGCAGGCCGCCAGCCGTACCTTGCTGCTTACTTCGCTGATGAGTATCGTGGTCATCTTCCTGTTGCTGTATGTACAGTTCCGCAACGCCTCGCAGAGTGGCGTGATTCTCTTGAACCTGCCGCTTGCCCTGATAGGTGGTGTCTTCGCCCTGCTGTTTACCACGGGTGAAGTCAGCATTCCAGCTATCATCGGATTTATTTCGCTGTTCGGTATCGCTACCCGTAACGGTATGCTGCTGATCAGCCATTACAATACCTTGCGCGACGAGCAGGGCATGGGAGTACGTGAAAGCATTATCCACGGTTCACTCGACCGTCTGAACCCGATTCTGATGACCGCCTTGTCGTCTGCTCTGGCCTTGATACCGCTTGCCTTGCGTGGCGATCTGCCCGGCAACGAAATCCAGAGCCCGATGGCAAAGGTTATCTTGGGAGGTCTGCTTACCTCTACCTTCCTGAATGCATTCATCATTCCGATCGTATACGAACTGATGAACTGCAAGAAGTCAGATGCTAATAAACAGTAATTATGAAACATACCTATATCACATTGGCCGCATGCCTGTTCTTTACGGCAGGCATGCAGGCACAGGGCATCGACGAGGTGCTCCGTCAGATAGAACAGAATAATAAAGAATTGCAGGCACAGCAGCAGGCTACCCGTGCTGCCCAGCTGGAAGTCCAGACACAGAACAATCTGGAAGACCCGTCGGTGGAATACAGTCCGTTTTATACCAGAGGTATCACCGGCATGTCGAGTTCGGAACTGGTCGTGACACAAGGATTCGACTTTCCTACCTTGTATGCGGCACGCAGTCGTTCGGGAAAGTTGCAGCGTGAGGCCCTTCACCGTCAGTACGAGGCCACCCGTCGCAGTATACTGCTGAATGCCAAGAATCTCTGCTTGGATCTTGTAATGCTGAACAAACAGCAAGGTCTGCTGGAAGAACGGAAAAAGAATGCCGACGAACTGCTTGCCTTGTTCGAAAAACGACTGGAAGAAGGGGATGCCGGCATACTGGAAGTCAATAAAATCAAGATGGAGCGGATGAGTGTGCAGACAGAAGTTTCGCAGAACAATGCGGCTCATCGTACTGCCTTACAGCAGTTGCTCGCCATGAACGGCAATCTTCCGGTGGACTTTACCTCACGTGATTATCCGCAGGTAGAAGCACTGAAGGACTATAACGCCTTGTACGATGAGGTGATGACTACCGATGCCACGCTATTGGCTGCCGATGCCGCCGCACGTGCTGCCGAGAAGAACATCAGTGTAAGTCGTCAGAGCTGGTTACCGAAGCTGGAAATAGGCTATCGTCGCAACACTTCACTCGATGAAAAGAGCAACGGTTTCCTTATCGGAGGAAGTTTACCGATCTTTTCGAATAGGAAGAAGCACCAGATAGCCCGTGCACAAGCTATCAGTGCCCAGTATCAGTTGGATAATGCTCGCTTGCAGGCAGAAGCTCAGGTGCAGAGTCAGTTCAACGAAATGCAGCAGTTGACTACCGCCATGCAGGCATACGACGTGGAACTGATGCATCAAACGCTGGACATGCTGAAAGAAGCCGTTGCCGCAGGACAACTTTCTATTATCGATTATTATACGGAAGCCGACAACGTATATCGTAACTTGCAGGCTTACATGGAGCTGGAGAATCAGTACCAGAAGCTGATGGCAAGCATTTACAAAAATCGGTTGTAAAACAGCTATAATTTGTTCTCAGTTGTGTCTATTGCCATAGTATTAACACTGCTTTCAGGCTTATGGCTTGTAAGATCATGTCAGTACTTGTGTCGGTTATAGCCATGGTCGGTGTGATTTACTTCAATCATCAAAACAAGAAAGAAGCATTGAAAAATAATGATAAAGGATAGTTTGTAACATACATGGGTTCGAACTACCTGAGTTTATAAAGTTAGAAAAGCTATTGGAGACGTACATTTCCAGTGGCTTTTCTTTTTTGTGGATGGCTATATCGATTTTGTTAAAGTAAAAAGATGGTTTTAATAAGTAAAATCAGAAATAAGGAAAAATTTTGGCATATTCTGAGTTTATATTACTTTTTTCGTTATATTTGGTAAACCTTGTGAACCTTGTAGCAAATTGATATACTTTGATCTTTGATAGCTGTAAATATGAAGGCTGTTGCTTTCATTCATGAAGTAAATTGCTTTGTTTACAGTCGTATGTGAAATATTACTTTGGTGAAATAGCTTACTATATTTGTCCTGCTCCATTTATTAATCGGATAGGGCTTACTATAAATTCTACAGAGAGTTTTAAGAATAGAAAATCAGATTTATAAACGAACACCTAAAATATAAATACTATGAAAACAAAAATCTTATTCTTTTTTGCTTTGATTTTATGTCTTAGCTCTTGCAAGGACGATGAGTCGGTTGAGAATTTCTTTGTAAATACTACTTGGAAACGTGCATTGGATACATCGGGTTCCCGATATGAAGTTCTCAAATTTTATTCGGGAGGAAGATTCGATAACTATAAGGAAACAGCCAATAAAATAACTTATGAAATCAGAAACACTTCCAATTCTTCTTATCGGGTGGATGAAGGAAATTACAAGATTTTCTTGAATTATTCGAATGAAGAAGTAACGATGACGTATGAAGGCACTCCTCCTATCTACATTATAACCAGTAACGGAAATTTTGTTCGTCAAATGGAATAATCTGTTTTTATCTGCCGCAAAGATAAATATTTGCTCTTTGGGCTTCTTGTACATAGAAGAGATGTATTCTTTTTATTAAGTTTTGATTCTTCTGTAGATGGCTTCCCAATTGTCGAAGAAGGATAAAAAATAGATAGGAACGTGCTTTTGTAAAGTTTATAAAGTTAATTTTTTGCCCCAAATTAATTAAAATAAGCTTTTGTTATGAATTTTAGAAAGTATGTTCTAATGGCAGCGGTGTGTTGTCTGTCTGTTATTTTTGTTTCGTGTGATAAGGAGGATGATTTGTCTCCTTCTATGGCAGAGTTGAATATTGAAAAGTTACAAAGTTATCATGCAGCTTATATATCTGTAATAGGTGAAGAAATAGGATATATTGGTGTGAAGGATTATCAAATAGAATCTCCTTATTTGATAGTCACATCAGATGAGGGATATATTTATAGCATAGACATGAACAATGTTTCAGCTTTTCAATATGATAAATCTGATAACAGTGTAACAATTTGGTTCTGAAAATAGATATTGTAGGGCTTCCATCTCCGATTAAAACAGGGGATGGAAGTTCTTTTTTGTTTCCTTTTTTAATAGGTAAAAACTGTAGTAAGAGTTATTATTCGTTCAGGGGTTACACGGTTGGTATCTATTAATTTTCAGAAGAAAAGTGCTTCTTGCAAAGTGTTGTACATGACAATTTTATAGCACTTCAATCAATTATCCGTAATAAACTCTATTAATTCCATAGCTAGTATGCTGAATAGAGGAAATAAAATAACAAATATAACGTAATATAATCCAATTTTATAGTTTTCCTTTCTTTTATTTAGATCCATTTGTAAATATTCTTCGTGAATTGCCTGAACATATTTTTTTTGTTTTAAGCGTTTTACGAAAAAATACTTAGCCGAAAAACATAATATTGTAACGCAAACAACAAGTGTGGAATTGTTTCTCAATTCATTAAATAATCGTACGGATAAAAAAAGCAATATAACTACTATATATGAGAATACAATCAAAAAACCTACTCCTATGTGATTATATACTTCATTGTCATTATATTCCATTTTTTGCTTTTCTAAAGAATATATTTTATAGATAACTATTTTCTGTAAGCAGTTTTGTATTGCTTTCATAGGTACTTATTTATAAACAGTTACAGCTGAAAAAATCAACTTAAAGTATTACAGTTAATATCCATAGACGAATTTCCTCCAGTCAATATTATAACTAATAATGGCAATTATATCCGTCAGATGAAGAAAAGTGTAAAACCCTGCCATTTCTTTCCATAGTAGGAGAAATGGCAGGGTTCTTTTTAGTATGAATTTTCTCTATGCTATCACTTTCGGTTTACAGAATATCCAGTTCGGCAATTGAAGCATACTTCGACCGATTGGCAGATTCGACCATTTCGATCTTTACATAGCGGGCTTTCACTTCCGATTTGAAGTAATGGTAACGTTTTACAGGGTCATTGATCAGGTTGCCAAACATGAAATCATCCGCTTTTTCCCATTTCTGGTTATCTGTACTTACCCATATCGTACCACGCTCAAACATACCTTCCTGATTGACTTTCTGAGGAGTATAGGCAAATCCTTTGATGGACTTCACACTACCCATGTCGATGGTCAGACTTTGGTCGGTTGCTGCCGGAGCTGTCTGCCAGTAAGTAGCCGGATCTTCATCGATGGCAAACGCTGCCTGATGCTCGCCGTCTTCACTGCCTGCGTGTACTACTTTCCAGTCTTTCTTGACATATCCGAACTGTTCCTTGCATACAGCGCCTTTTTGGTCATTCAGTACAGAAACGGCAGTTACTTCTTGGTTATCTGCAAAGAACGGTCCTGTATAAACCTTCGATGAGGCGGTAGGTTCTGTGCCGTCCAGTGTATAGTAAATGGTATAGCCTGCATTCAGGTTGTCTGCACTGTTCTCGCCGTTGCGGTTCCAGTTGAATTCCTGTCGCAAGGGTTCAATGGTAACCATGCCGTTTGCATCACGGTGTGCCGACAGCTGTGGCGGACGTGAATGGTAGTAGTGGGCAGATATTTTGCTGATGGCTGCATCCAGACGTGTCTGTGTGAAACGAACCCGAATCTTGTTGGTCGTTACATCCGGGAAACGGAGAATACGCTTGTAGCCAATGTTGGTGCCGCGTGCTATCTCTTTCCATTTGCGGTCTATCCATGCTTCTACCACGTGTTCTTCTACGCGTTCTCCTCTCAGGGCGATGGCTTCTTGAAGCACAAGACGGTTGAAGGTGATGGGAGAGGGAGTTGTAAGGGTTATTTTTGCTCCGCAGGCAACTGTCGTGAAGGTATTTTTATCGTCATCCAGAACCTCTGCCGGACCGCTTGCGCCCTTCAACAAGTCTACACCGTATGTTTCACGGATGCGCTGGCCCACTTCCTTCAGCGTTGCCACGTCCCTGTCGGAGAAACGTCCGTCCCGGTTAGGCGGTATGTTCAGGAGGAAAGTCGAGTTGCCACCCACGGCACGTTCGTAGATGTCGAATACATCGTCGGCACTTCTTACCTTTTGCTGTGTATCGTCACGGTAGAACCATCCTTCGCGGATAGAGGTATTGGTTTCTGCCTGCTGATAATGCAGGTAATCGCCTTTGTATAGGACTTCGCGGCTACCTAAATCCTTGTCAGTCAAATCGGGAAAATAAGATGTAGTATCAGGATTTTCCGGATAGGTAATCACGTTCCATTCCGTATCTCGGGTTTTGCCACCTTCATTGCCGCACCAGCGAATATCTTCCCGTCCGAATACAGAAGCATTGGGAGCTACGGCTTTGATCAACTGTTTCCATGCGGCATAGTTGTAGCGTTGTCCTCCTTTGCGCTTGGGATGGGCTCCGTCGAACCATACTTCTTGTATGTCGCCGTATTCCGTAAGGATTTCGAACAACTGATTCATGAAATACTCGTTATAATCGTCCAGCATGAACTGGAAAGTGGTCTCGTTCTTGAAGGGGCGGCCTTTGACGGGACGCGGAATGGTACGCATCGTATACTTACTCAGGTTGCCGTACAATCCGTCGGGGCTTTCAATCTGGTACAAATCTGCTGGTGACAGATATACACCCAGTTTCAGTCCGTATTTCTTACAGGAAGCCGACAGCGATTTCAGGATATCTCCTTTTCCGTTCTGGAAGTCGGTAGACATAATGCCGTGCTTGGTATAGCGGCTCTGCCATAGTACAAAGCCGTCGTGATGCTTCACTGTCAGTATTACCATTTTCATTCCGGCGGCTTTCATGGCTTCACACCATTGGTCGGTATCCAGCTGCTTCAGGTCGAAGATTTTCGGATCTTCCTTGCCGGTTCCCCATTCCATGCGGGTAAATGTATTGGGACCAAGATGAACGAAAGCAATGAACTCGTTTTCCAGCGAACGCAACTGATTGGCTGTGGGGACGACATGTGCTGCTTTTTCTAGGATTACTTCCTTCGAATCGGAATCTTCTACTTTGATGGTGTTGGCAAATTCTCTGGTCTGACCGTAGGCTGTAAAGGTCAGGCAACTTAAGGATATGAACAGAAGGTTTTTCATTGAATCTTAATATTGTATAAGTAGCTGTATAGATACTTAGGTTTATAGATTTTTTTAGTTTAGGCTTATAGATTAGGTTATCGGCAAACTTATGTGCAATATTCGTAAAATTTTTCAATATATGCAAGCTTGTGAGCGTTCGTTTGTGCTGCGAAGAGAGTATAATTATTGTTATATAGAGTCGAGGGGCATAATAGATAATCCGTTAATAATGCTTCTTCTCCTCCTGGAAACTCTGGCTTTTGGTCCACTTTCCTCCAATCGTAAACAGGTTCACCCGAAGCCAATGTATCTACTACAATGGAATCGTTCGAATATTGAGTATACACAAAGGTTGTCGCAAACAAGGTAACAAGCAGCCACAAAAGCCGGGCTTGTAACCGTGACAGATATTTTTTCTTTGCGTCCATAGTCTGTTTTTTTTGAAAGGTTATTCTTACAAGGCAATAAACTGAATATCAATCTTGATAGGTATCTTATACAAAGAAAGGGAAAAATGAATACAAAAGTAAATATTGTTTTTATTTCTGGCATGTACATATGAGATGTATCCGGGTATGATTGTTTGTGCACTGTTGGTCTTGTACAAATAATCTGTTCGCTCTCATAGTCTTTCCGGTGAAAGAATAAGGGAGATTTTATTTTTATTTCCTAATTTTGCACTTGCAATTAATTCATAAAGAAATGCCACTTAATTTACCAGACAAACTTCCGGCTATCGACTTACTGAAGGAAGAAAACATTTTCGTTATCGACAATTCCCGCGCCAGTACGCAGGATATTCGTCCGCTGAAAATTGTCATCCTCAACTTGATGCCGCTGAAAATAACTACCGAAACCGACTTGATCCGCCTGTTGTCTAACTCACCGTTGCAGATTGAGGTCAGTTTCATGAAGCTGAAAAGCCATACTTCGAAGAATACGCCCATCGAACACATGAAGGCGTTTTACCGCGATTTCGAATTGATGCGAGATGAGAAATTTGATGGAATGATCATTACCGGTGCGCCGGTGGAACACCTCGATTTCGAGGAGGTGAACTATTGGGGCGAGATTCAGGAGATATTCGACTGGACGCGGACGCACGTCACTTCTACGCTCTATATCTGCTGGGCGGCACAGGCGGGACTGTATCATCACTACGGGATTCCCAAATATCCGCTCGACAAGAAGATGTTCGGTATCTTCGAACATCATATCTGCGAGGGCATGAGCAAGCTGCCTATCTTCCGCGGCTTCGATGATGTGTTCTTTGTGCCTCATAGCCGCCATACGGAGGTGCGCCGTGCAGACATCGAGAAACATCCTGAGCTGACCATCATTTCCGAGTCGGACGATTCAGGCGTACACATCGTGATGGCTCGTGGCGGACGTGAGTTTTACGTGACCGGTCATTCGGAATATTCTCCTTATACGCTGGATACGGAATATCGCCGTGACTTGGGAAAAGGTCTGCCCATCGACATGCCGAAGAACTATTACCGCGACAATGACCCTGAAAAGGGACCGCTGGTACGCTGGCGGAGTACGGCGAACCTGCTGTTCTCCAACTGGCTGAACTATTATGTATATCAGGAAACTCCATACGATATTAATCAGATAAAGTAATGATCAGACAACGTCCTATCGAACTATTGGCTCCGGCAAAGAACCTGGAGTGCGGCATCGAGGCTATCAATCATGGTGCCGATGCGGTGTATATCGGTGCTCCCCGTTTCGGAGCACGTGCGGCTGCCGGCAATTCGCTGGAAGACATTACCGCACTGGTGCAGTATGCGCATGTGTACAATGTCCGTATTTATGTCACGGTGAATACGATCCTGCGTGACGAGGAACTGAAGGACACTGAAGCGATGATCTGGGATTTGTATCGTGCCGGAGTGGATGCGCTGATTGTTCAGGATATGGGAATAACACGGCTCAATCTGCCGCCTATCCCGCTGCATGCCAGTACGCAGATGGACAACCGTACGGTGCAGAAGGTCAAGTTTTTGGCGGATGCCGGTTTCCGTCAGGTGGTGCTGGCACGAGAGCTGACGTTCGATGAGATTGCCAAAATACATGCTGCCTGTCCCGATACGTTGCTCGAGGTCTTCGTACACGGTGCGCTGTGTGTAAGTTACAGCGGACAGTGTTACGTGAGTCAGGCATGCTTTGGCCGCAGTGCCAATCGTGGAGAGTGTGCGCAGTTCTGCCGCTTGGGCTTCGATATGGTAGATGCCGACGGAAAAGTCATTGCGCGCAACAAGCATTTGCTGTCACTCAAGGATATGAACCAGAGTGAGAACCTGGAGGCACTGCTCGATGCAGGGGCTTCTTCGCTCAAGATAGAAGGACGACTGAAGGATGTATCGTATGTAAAGAACGTGACGGCGTACTACCGTCAGAAACTGGATGCCATCCTGAAGCGCCGCAAGGAATATACACGTGCTTCGTCGGGAACGGTGAAGCTCGCCTTCCGTCCGCAGCTGGACAAGAGTTTCAGCCGTGGCTTTACCGACTATTTTGCGCACGGACGTAATCCGGGCATTTTCTCGTTCGATACACCGAAATCGTTGGGAGAGGAGGTTGGAACGGTCAAGGAGATTCGGGGCAATTACCTCACGGTAGCGGGAGTAAAATCGTTCAGCAACGGCGACGGTTTGTGTTATCTCGATGAACGGGGCAAGTTGTGCGGCTTCCGTGTGAACCGGGTGGACGGCAACAAACTCTATCCGCAGGAGATGCCGCGTGTAAAGCCTAAGACCAAACTGTACCGTAACTTCGATCAGGAGTTTGAACGGGTGATGCAGAAGAAGTCAGCCGAACGGAAAATCGCCGTGACACTGAGGCTGGAAGAGAATAATTTCGGCTTTACTTTGTCGCTTGCCGATGAGGATGAGAACCGTATCAGCATTGCCTTGCCCAGAGAAAAGGAACTGGCACGTACTCCTCAGCAGGAGAACCTGAAGAACCAGTTGAGCAAGCTGGGAAATACGCCGTTCGAGGCTACGGCGGTGGAAATAGCCTTGTCGGACAACTGGTTTATTCCTTCGTCCGAACTGTCCGATCTGCGTCGTCGGGCGGTAGAGAAGCTGCTGGAAGCTCGTCGCATCAACTATCCGCAGGAGGTTTGGCGTATGCCTGAAACCCATCATGCCTTTCCGGTTCAGGAACTGACGTATTTGGGGAATGTGATGAACGGTGCCGCTGTCGCTTTCTATCACGACCACGGAGTACGGCGCATTGCACCGGCATTCGAGAAAGAAGCTCCCGAAAAGGCTGTGCTGATGTTCTGCAAGCACTGCCTGCGCTACAGCATGGGCTGGTGTCCGGTACATCATAAGGTACGCTCGCCTTACCGCGAACCGTATTTTCTGGTCAGCGGCGATGGCAGACGTTTCCGCTTGCAGTTCGACTGTAAGCAGTGTCAGATGAAAGTATATGCAGAAGAGTAAATACATATTGATCCTTTTGTTGCTGGTCGGTATCGTGGCTTGCCACTATCGGCCGGCGGCTTCGACAGACATGCCTGCCAACGGGAAGACTGATTCGCTGCCGGCTGTCGTGCCCGAACGGGCGTATCCGTTGAGCAGTAACTTCGAGGTGGAGGCCGATACCTTGTGGCTGCATCAGTTACCGTTTATGGACAGTGTGCCTGTCGTCAGAGGAAATCAGCTGGTAGTGGCGGAGTTTGATGTTCACCCTCAGGATTCAGTGGACTCGGTATGGGTGAAGGTGGCTCGCGATCAGGAAACCATCGGCTGGATTCAGGAGCATGAACTGCTGGAACACATCGTGCCGGTTGACCCTATTTCGCAGTTCATCCATTTGTTCAGCAACTCGCATACCTTGCCGTTCTTTCTCATTATGGCCGTGTTCTGCGTATGGTTTGTCTATCGGGCGATACGGAAGAAACAGATCAAGCTGATTGGACTGAATGACATCGACAGTGTGTTCCCCATTACCTTGTCGCTACTGATGGCGATAGCGGCTACGCTCTACAACAGCATCCAGCATTTCGTGCCGGAAACATGGATGCACTATTACTACGATCCCACGCTGAATCCGTTTGACGTACCTTTCATCTTGGGACTGTTCATCGTTTGTGTGGGACTGATTCTGCTGGTGGGGGTAGCCATGCTCGATGATCTTTTCCATCAGACGAAACTGGAAGTCGCGTTTTTCTATCTGGTGGGACTGGCTGCGTACTGTATTTTCCTGTATATATTCTTCACCTATGTTTGGGTATATGCTGCCTATGTCTGCCTGATAGCCTACACGGTATGGTGTATCGACCGTCTGCGGAAGTCGGACAAATATCCGTATGCCTGTGGAGCCTGTGGAGCAAAAATGCGGACAAAAGGCATTTGTCCGCATTGTGGTGCACTGAATGAATAGGCAAGATGATGTTAATTCGCCACACGCGTGCGAGCCTTGCGTGTGCAGTAACGTTTACATTGTGCACAGATATCGTATCCCAACATGGCTCCCAAAATGAAATCTTCTTCCGGACTGAGCAGGTTCAAGGGCCGGGTTACCATCAGGCGGATGGCATTGATACATTCCGCCTTGCCGAAAAACAAGTTGATGCGTTCCTCGTCTACCGACTGAATCACGAACGGGATGCGCTGGCTTTTCAACCGGTTTACGGCAAATGTTTCGTATTTCTTGTTGGTGGTGTAGAGCACCATCTGACGCACACCTTTCTTGTATTCATAGATGTGGTTCAGAAACACTTTCAGTTCTACGGGATTGATTTCGGTTACTTTCATGGGAGTGGTTGTTTGGAATGACTAATAGAGTTGTCCGGAGGTTGGTTTCAGGCAAGTTCGGTTTTCAGCATTTCCGTCCATGCCGTTATACGCTCTTCGGTCTTGTCGCCTTCGTTGGTTTCGTCGATAGCAAGCCCCACGAAACATCCGTCGCTCACGGCGGCTGAAGAACAGTAAGTATAGTCGGCATCCGAAACGGCACCGATGAAGCGGCAGCCACTGTCTTTCAAGTCGTTGAACAAGATACCCATGCCGTCGCAGAACGTATCGGAGTAAGATTCTGAGTCACCGCATCCGAACAGGGCAACTGTCTTGCCGGAAAGATCCATTCCTTTCAATACCTTGATGCCGTCGTACCAGTCGTCCTGCAATTCGCCGTCGCCCCAGGTAGATGTTCCTAAAATCAGCGCCTCGTAGCTCCCTGCCACATCGGCAGTTAGCTTGCTTACATCGTATACATCGCCGGACGAAATTCCTAACTTGTTTGCTATCATGCGTGCAACAGACTCGGTTGTGCCTGTTGTAGAACCGTAAAATACACCAGTCTTTTTCATTGCTTTATACTTTTAGTTGATTTGACATTGCAAAGTAACGGTGTCTGGAGAAGTTTTGAAATACCTAAAAATAATGATTTTGTACGCATCGTTTAAGGTTATGTTTATTCCTGGAAAAATGATACTTAATGTGTTGATTCTTAAAAAATATCTTATATTTGTGCATGCTGATTTTACACTATCTGGAAGAAATAAACCTTTTATCTGATAAAATAACAGCCTATGAAACTAATTACATCTTTCTACCCGTGTACGGTAAGGTTTAAACGACAGATGATTGTGAGAGCATTTTACGCGCTACTAACATTCATTTTTATTTGTGCAAATGCGACAGCACAAGTAAGTGAAAGGATCAGCTTTGATAAAGAAAGCAAAAAAATAACTATAACGTTAATAAATAATTATGATACGCATAGCTCCATAAGGTCAGGAATCTCGTATGCCCCTTTCCCAACAGATAATTGCTGGTACAAAGTCTGGTGGAAAGATAAAGATTCTACAGTTGTGGATAGTATAGATGTGGCTTGGTTTTATGAAAAATATATAGATAGCATCATATTGCCAAAAACGGAAAAGTCGTTCACATTTAACTTAACACCACGTACACCAAAAGCCAAATCAGTAGAAATTTTTATCCATTTTGGAGTATATACTATTATCGATAAAAAAATAATATATTGGGAAAAAACTGTCACAAAAGTTTATGACCTAAATTGAATCTGAAATTGAGGTGATTCTCAAAATAAAAGATATAGCTATTAGAAACACAGTGAGAATCGTAATCTGAGGAGAAACCCTGCACCTTTCAAAAAGAACCGGATTAAAAGGAACCGAAGCTGAAACGCCTGAAACGCGAACATGGGCAATCTATAAAAAGCATCCTCCTGCTTTAGCCTTCGTTGTGAAGGGACCAAAGACAGGAGGATGCTTTGCTTTTAAGTTTCTATTTATGAAATGTATTTTTTAATGAGGCCGTCTCAAAATGAAAAGCTGAGATAGGCTTACTTATAATCAATCAGTTACAACATAAAAATCTCCTACTTTAGTCTTTGTTTTTTCAATTACAGGACTAAAAGTAGGAGATTTTTTACTTCTAAGTTTCAATCTATAAGATTTTTACTTTTGCAATTCTATTTTGAGACGGCCTCATATTTTTATATTATCCTTACGGTGCTCGTTCTGCTTATTTATAAGGCATAATATCCTATGTAGAGCTTCGTTCGACATATCCGTTTGGTTTACGGAATGTGAGGCGGACATCAGAAGCGGCAGCGGATATCCACACCAACCTGAAGGGGACGGCCTTTCTGTGCAAAGCCTCTGTTCATGGTTTCGAAGTAGAATGCCTGATAGTCGGTGTTAAGCGCATTGTTTATCCAGAAAGCCAGCTGTCCGTTGCCCTTGTTGAAGTTGACACGTCCGTTCAGTGTGCCATACAGTGCCTGACTGGCATTGTTCTGTTCCGTCCAGTAGATGCGTCCGGCAGCCTTGTAGTTGGCATTCACCGTAATGTTGTCTAAGATAGCACCCTTTCTCATCGTGAACACGTACTGTGCTCCTACATTGAACGTGTGCTTGGGAACGAAAGGCACATAGTTGCCGTTGTAGTTCTCTGTGTCGCTCACCACGTAGTCGGTAAAGGTAGCGTAGGTATATCCATAATTTCCGTTCAGGCTGAACGCGTTGGTCAGCTGTGCACGCACGGAAGCTTCGGCACCCAGACTGCGGCTCTTTCCCGCATTGACCGTGATACGTCCCAGTCCGCTTTCGGCAAAACGTGAAATCTGCTGGTTGCGTGTATCCATGTAGAACAGAGCAACGTCGGCTTGCAGCTTGTCGTCGAACAAGGTGGTGTGCGAACCAACCTCATAGTTCCATGAATATTCAGGTTTGTAAAGCGTAGCATCCGACACGTTGACATCCGAAGCCGGCATTTCCGGCATCATTCCGGCAAACTTGCCGAGCACCTCGTCCTGCTTGATGGCATTCATCATATCGTTTCGCATGTTGTTCTGTATCAGGTCGGAGAACATCTGAATGTTGTATCCTCCCGAACGGTATCCCTTGCTGACGGTAGCATACACATTGTTCTTGCTGTTCCATGCGTACTGAATGGTGAACTTAGGCAGCAACTGCAAGTAGTCGGTCGATTCCTTGCCGATGAACTGCGTCTTGGCATTCAGCGGTCGGACAATCGCCGTTGGAAGGAAAGGAGCCGATACGCTGAAATCGAAATTCATGTCGCATACCGAGTTGTAATCCAGCTTTAGCTTCTCGTAGTCCAGACGCAGACCAGCCGTAACCGACAGACCTTCTACCAGCACATCGTTGAACGTAGACTGGTGGTAAATGGCACCGTTCAAAATCGGTGTATCGAACACACCCGAAACGGGCAAGGGTCGTGTCGTAATTTTGGTTGCTAAAGTAGGTGCTCCGGCAGGCAGATGCGAGAGTCCTGCGTTGATGTTATCCTCGATGAGGCTCTGGATTCCTTCTTCCTGGAAAGTAACCGGACCGTCAGTCTTCAGCCACTGATAGAATCCGCTCACTCCCGTAGTCCACTGCCAGCGGTTGCCCGGCTTCGACTTCAATACAAGTTCCTCGCTGATGGTTTTCGAGTTCTGCTTCTGCATGATGGTATAAATGTCGGCTTCGGTGAAATCCTGATCCAGATTCATCTGGTCGTACAGATACTGGAAACCTGTCACACTGCTCAAGATAAAGTTGTCTGCCTGATGCTCCAGATTCAGACCAGCGTTCAGCAAGTTACGCTTGTAACCACAGGGACGGTTGTACGATATTTTTCCGATATAGTCGCTGCGATCTTCCGTCTTGCCGTCGGTACGTCCGGTGTATTCATACGGATAACCTCCCTGATTGGTATATTCATAATTCACCGTCAGGTCCAGTTTCAGGTTGTCTGTAGGCAGGTAGATAGCGCGGAAACGACCTCCGAATTCATTGTCCGTATCGATGCGCTTGTTGTTGAAGCTGTTCTTGAAGAAGCCTCCCTTGTGCTCGTAGAAGAAGCCTGTAGAGAAAGCGAACTGCGAAGAAATACGGTGGTAGTGAGTCAGAGAGGCTTTATAGTCATTGTATGTAGCTGCGCTCAGACGGATATCCGTACCCTGATACGTGAAAGGCGACTTGGTAAATACACGGATCAGTCCGCCCATGGTGTTTCGTCCGTACAGCGTTCCCTGCGGACCACGCATCACGTCGATTCGTTCGATATCGGAATAGTTGAAGTCGAAAGCCGACTTGTCGATGAACGGGATATTGTCGACATACAGACCTACGGCAGGCGTGTTGATACGCGAACCGATACCGCGGACATACACCGAGGTAGTCAGCTTGGAACCGTAATCGGGGATAAACAGATTGGGTACAAGTCCCGACAACGCCTTAACCGAAGTCACCGAGTTGTTGCGCATCTCATTCTGCGAGAGCGAAGTCGATGAAATGGCCTGCTGGCGCAGACGGTTATTTTCCTTGGGAGTGGCGATAACCACTACTTCTTCGATGTCTATAACTTTGGTAGTGTCCTTGACCAATGCAATCTCTGTATCGGTCGGAGCAGCAAAGGCGACTGTCGTCACGGCAGTTGCCAGCGAAGCGAGAATTGTACGTTTCATAATCTGTCTAGTGGGTTTTGTAATTCGGTTGCAAAGTAACGCTAATTCCCGTTATCCGGCAATCCTAATTTATGAGGATTATGCTATATTATTTGTATTCACTGGGATTCACCCCAAAATATTTCTTAAAGCTGACAGAAAAATGAGATACAGTTCCGAATCCGGTAATGTCTGCGACTTCGGATACGTTGTATTTGCCGCTTTTTAGCAGTTCTGCTGCTTTGTTGAGCTTATACTTAAGAAAGAAATGTATGGGCGTTTCTCCTGTTAGACCTTTCAGTTTGTAGTTGAACTTGGAACGGCTCATGCATAACTTTTCCGCTATAAGGTTAAAATTCAAATCATCTTGCGACATCATGCTATCCATTAACTGGTACAGATTATTCATGAAGGCCATATCTTGTGCAGACAGGGCGTTTGTTATAGTTTGCGAATTATTGGTAGAAGATGATAGCAGCAGGGATCGTATATTATCTCGGTTTTGTAAGAGAGATTTAACGAGTGCTTTCAGATATTCCGGGTTAAATGGTTTGGTAACGTATGCACTGGCTCCTACATTCAGTCCTTCTACTTGTTCTGTTATTTGCGATTTAGCTGTAATCAGAATAACAGGAATATGGCAGTAAAGTTGGTTGGCTTTCAATTTTTTACAGAACTCATATCCCGACATTTCTCCCATGACAACGTCCGATAAGATAATGTCCGGCTCCAGATTCTCTAATGCTGCTATGGCAGATTCTGCATCGTATTTATTGGTCACGTTATATTCCTTTTCGAATAGAGATTTGAGATAGACCGATATTTGAATGTCATCATCTACAATCAATAGATGTGGTTTTGATGGGTCTATCGCAATAGTAGCATTTGTTGAAGGATATGTTGGTGTATCTTCAAAAAGATTCTCAAAATTATTTTTTTCAACCGATAGTCTTTCGTCTTTTTCATAAGCACTGTCATCAATAGGGAGCAGTACATGAAATATGGCCCCAGTACATTGAGAACCGTCCTTTACATTTTGAGCTATTACGTTTCCGTGATGAAGTTGTACCAGCCGCTTTACATAATATAGTCCAATTCCAGTACCCCAGTTTGCATATTTTAATCCAGATTTATTATCTGCCTGATAGTATCTTTTGAAGATGTCGGTAAGTTGTTCTTCGGGTATACCTTTCCCACTATCCTGAACATAAATGTGGACATACTTTTGGTATACAGGTAAATCTTCAATAATTGAAGCAGCCTGATTATAGTCTATGCAAGCCAGACCGATTTTTATGCAGCCGTTTTGTGGTGTATGTTTCAAAGCGTTTGTAAAGAGATTGCTAAGGATTTTTGATAATTTGTCTTTGTCGAGCCATACAAATAATGATGTTTGTATTCCCGTAGATTCAACTTTGATATTTTTCCGAACAGCGCTTGTCTCAAAAATTTTTATAAGGTCACTTATCTCATTTGCAATATCATATTTACTGATTTGCATTTTCAGGGCATCTGTTTCCAACTTGTTGAAATCCAGCATTTGATCAATCAGTTTTAACATTTGGTTGATACTGCGTAAAACAATCTGGAGTAACTGGTGACTTTCTGTTGATAGTTTTTTGTCCTTTTGCAACTGGATAATCGGTCCGGAAATCATAGTTAGTGGATTTCTAAACTCATGGGATATGTTGGCAAAAAAGTTCATATTCATTTCATTTGTGAGATGTTCGCGTTCTTTGTCACGTTGGAGCATTTGCATAACCAGACGGTCTGATTTGATATGCAAGTATAGTCGGTTAATATACATAATGATTCCAATGATTATTATGATATATAATAAAATAGCTGGAGTAGAAAACCATGGAGCTTTTTCCACGGAAATATGAATCTGTTGTTCCGAGAATATATTTTCTTTTCCGGGTAGAACCAGCTTTACTTTGAATGTGTAATTGCCAGCCGGTAGATTGGAATAAATAGCCTGTTTGTTTTCATTGCTTTCAATCCATTCTGAATCGAATCCTTCCATTTTATAGTAACAAGAATATTGCGGGGCAAGAGAATAGCATACAGCACCAAAGCTGATGATTATATCATTTTCTTTATAGCTTAGTTGTACGGATTTGACAGGATTGGTCAGAAGGTCAATTCCGTTATTGTTATGTCCTTTGTTTATCAGAATCTTCTCCAAATGGATAGTAGGTAATGTACTTTTTTCCATAGCCGATGATGTAAAGATTGTACATCCTTTGGTATGTCCAAATATGAAAATAGAATCTTGTATGATAGAGGCGCTACATTTGTTGAAGATAACTCTGTATTTATCTTGTGAGTTGATAGTCGTTGGGTAGAATGTAGCTCTGTTATCCTGTTTTGTATATTCAGCAATACCTTGCTGTGTACCAATCCATAATCCTTGGTTGCCATTTTCTGCAAGACTACTGATATAAGTATCTGGTACGGCAGCTATATGTGTTAGCGTGTGGGAGGTCATATGCATTACATACAGCCCTTTGTTGGTTCCAATCCATATATTATTCTGCTTGTCTTCCAGCATGCAGATAGGAGTAATTCCGTTTATATTATTCGATGTCGTTGTACGAATTGACTTTATATTTCCGTCAGGAAAGGAGCATATACTGAGTTGTAAGTTATTGGCGCATACAAGTATCTTTCCTGATTTTAGATAAAGGATAGTGCTTTCTCGCTCGTAAATTGGAAAGTTAAGGCTGACAGAGTCTATTTTACTCCCATCAGAAGAAAATTTTACTAGTTCGTTGGTGCTTGTCGTAGCGTATATATTCCCTTTATCGTCTGTACAAGTATTGCCTAAGAAAATGTTCTCTATTCCCAATCGAAAAACTTTTTGCAAGTTAAGCTCTTCATTTTTATAATTATAGCACATCAGGCGAGAATTGGATATCAGCCATATATGGTCTTTAAAATAATATATGTTATTTATTTTATGTTGAAACCTACGTGTGATAATTCCTTGTATATCTTTATTTCCCTTGAATTGTAAAAACTTTTTAGATGCAAAATCGTAAGAAAAAATATCATTATTGTCTTGAATTCCCCATACCGTATTACCTTCTGTTGCTAAGGAACGTATGGAAGTATTGTTTAGCTTTTCAATTAATTGATGATGTTGTAAGGCTACGTCATTTGATAATCGTTGTAAGTTAGTATACCCTTTGTTAGGAAATCCAAACCAAAGATTATTTTGATCATCTACATACCATGTGGAAATGAATGAAGAAAAGTGCTTAAAGATGATTGTAGTCATTTTATCTTCATTTAGAAATGCATGAGTAAACTTATTATATGAATAGATATTATTTTTGGCTATGAGCCATATTTTATCTTTGTAGGCGATGATATTTCGAGGTACAATGTTCGCTTTGTTGAAATATACCGAATTTTGTATGATTGTTGTTGTATGGGTAGACAAATCAAATTTTAATAATCCATTTCCTCCGGCACTCCAGATACAATTATCGTCTATAATAGCATTTACAACATTTTGTGCAGCGGGATTGGTACAGGAGTATATTTTAGTAAAGGATCTTGTATAGCAAATTATAGAATCGGGAGTTACGTTCCAAAAATGACTCTCTTTGTCTGTAAAAAATTTGATTCCGTTTTTATTGGTTGGTGAGTATGAGAATATTTTTTTGCAAGAATTCTTCTGCTCATTATATAATAAAATGCCTTTTTCTGTTACGATAAATATTTCGTTTTTATTGTTTTCTAAAATTTGGTAGACTTTTGTGTATTGTTGTGGAATGGGGATTGCTTTAAATTGATCGGCACCTAAATATTGACAAACTCCGCTATTAGTACCTATCCATATTCTGTGATGTTTATCCTTAAATAGAAAATTTATGTGGTTATCCATTAGACTAGAAGAATCTCCTGGAATATACATATATTGGCGGTAATTTTTTCCATCGAATAAATTCAGTCCGTTCGATGTACCAATCCACATATATCCGTTTTCATCCATGACAAAAGCTGTAACATCTTCGGACGAAAGAGTCGGAAAAAGGTTGGTTGTTGATAATTGGACCAACTGATTACTATAGGAAGTACACGATACGAATATTCCCAATAAAACGATATAAATGCAAGTTAATACGAGCTTTTTCATAAGTATTATTTTGTATTACAAAGATAGAACTTAAAAAAATGAAAAGAAATATCAATTACTGAGTTAATTTTATTATTCTATATTTATATGTTTAATAATCAGATGTTTAGTTGTTGTTTTTTGTCAGAAAACAAAAAAAATTACAAGAAAAAGAAAATCTAGTTTTATAAAATATAAATCGTTTGCAAGTCTCAAAAAGCCGATTGTACGACAAACTCCCATTTTTGCCGGTGAAATCAATAACTAATACATTATGAAAAATGTGAATGCGAAATTGGGAGCCACAATGATTTTGCTGGCTATGTGTGCAGTGCCAATGAATGCACAGAAAAAGAAAGCTAAAGTAGCTGAAAAGGATTCGATAGCTACAACTTCTGTAGGGAGAGATGCAGATAACATGATGCTTAATGCATCTGATGAAAGTAGCCCTCGTTTTATAAATGTAGGACTTCCTGAGGCAACAGGGGGAACAGTCGTAACAGAAAACGGTATGCCTGTTACCTATGATACCAATGCTCTTACCACTAATAAGGCGTGGCGACAGGATGGTAGCTTTACAAAAGGTGCCTCTCGTAATTTGGCAGAAACTGCTATTAAACTTGGTGAAGTTGGTGTTTCTATGAGTACTATTTCCAAGCAAGGAGGTAAAAAATTTGCAGGAGTTGTGAATTTTAAGACCAATTCGTTTGGTATGCTGAATGGTAATGTTTCTTTAAGTGGTCCTATTAAAAAAGGATGGGGATATGCAGTCAATGCCTTTGTAAATCTTGATCCTGGTACAACTAATGTGAATTTTGCTCGTTTTTTGGATAAGACCCAGATATATAAGGGCGTCTTGACCAAACGTTACCGTAAAGGTGTTTTCAATGTACAGTACAAGTACGCAAATTCTCAAATGATTAACACCAAAATGTCTCCTTATATCTATAGAAATGGAGAACAGGTAACAGCTTTGGACGGATTTGATATTTCACATGGAAACTATTTGGGTAATTCTAGTATTTGGCATTTCAGAGAACCGATGACTGGAGAATATAAGGATATTGATTTGTTGGGTGATACAGGTTCACGTACACATATGTTTGATGTCTGGGGTAATCATAAGTTTGATAATGGCATGAATTTGGATTATAATTTTAGATATCAACATTCAAAAGCTGGTTCCAATTCATTTGCTTATTCTGCCATAACGGATGCTACAAATTTACCTGACAATCAGAGATATATCTATGCTGGAAAAACGACAACACAGGTGTATTCCGGTCTGGTACAGAACGGTACGGTACAATATACAAGTGGTGTACCTATAAATACGGTGATGGGACGTTTGGAGCTGAGCAAGAAGCATGATAAAATCCAATGGTTGGTTGGTTTAAATTCTTCTTATTATAAGGTCGATAATTATACCAGTGGTATTGTAACGTTCTTACAGGAAGTTGCGGAGAATCCTCAACGCGTTCTTTTGCAGAAGAATGTAGATGGTGTATGGCAAAATGCACAGGCAGACGAATATGGACAATGGAACTATAATAAATCTATGTTCTTTTATGATGGCTCTGAATTTAAGAATGCAGCTTATGCAACTGCCAATTGGAAAATTTGTTCCAACCTTGCACTGGATTTAGGCGCTCGTTTTGAATGGCATCATATTGACGGGTGGTGGGCACCTAATGAAGTTAGAAATACCTGGAATGATAAAACTTATATTTCGGGAGATCCTCAAGCTATTCAAAAGGATAATTTCAACAAAAGTTTTACTGCTACAGTAACTTGGAATATCTTGAAGAACTTCGGATTGATAGGAGATGCTTATTATATTGAGGTAACTGATGGTCTGAGTGCGTATAAAACAGCTAACGACCCGTTGGCTAAGACAAATGTGGTTCCTTATTTTGCAGGAGGTATATTTTACAACAGCAAGTGGATTAGCATTATATCTCGTGTGAGTAGAATTAGTCGTTCAAATTTGGTTGCATCTGGTGGCTTTAATAATTCAGCTGGCGAAAACGAGAAGCTGAGCTTTAATTATGGTATTGAAACTTTGGGATGGACTACCGATGCAAATATCACTCCGTTCAAAGGATTTAATCTACATTTAATGTTGACTTTGCAGAACCCAGTTATGAAGGATTTCGAGTTTGATGTATTTGGAGAACACTATAATTATAGTGGTTTGCCCGCACGTATTACTTCAAAAACTTTAATTGAAATCGACCCTAGCTATTCATGGAATAAGTTCAGAGTATGGGCAAGTGCACGTTATTTCAGTAAACAATCTTGTAGTTATCCAGCTACTTTATACTTCCCTTCAAGATGGGAAACTTTTGCGGGATTTGATTATACATATAATAAACATATCAAATTTAGTGTAAACGTTGTCAATTTATTGAATCAGACAGGTGCTCAAGGACGTATTTCAGGTACGAATACTGCAATTGATCCTACTCCTTACTATAATAAAGCCGTTGCTGGAACTTATATTCGTCCGTTCACCGTTGAATTCAAAACTCAGATTAAATTTTGATATTTATAACCTTTTATTAAAATAGCTATGAATTTGAATTATTTATCATGCATTATTGGAGGATGTATTTCTCTGATGCCTGCCGTTTCTCAGGCTAAACAAGATAAACGGGTGAATGATGATCGTCCGAATATCCTGCTTATTCTGGCAGACGATATGGGTAAAGAATGTCTGGGTACTTATGGTAGTACATATCACACTCCTAATTTGGATCGTTTTGCAGAAGAAGGATTGAAGTTTAATTATGCTACTTCACAGCCTTTGAGTACTCCTTCCCGTGTAGAACTACTTACAGGACGCTATAATCATAAAAATTATTCCAAGTTCGGATTCTTGAATCAGGATGAGCATACATTTGCACAGTTGGCACAGCAGGCTGGTTACAAGACTATGATTACTGGAAAATGGCAGTTGGGAACCAACAGTAAGTTGCCGGCACATTTTGGATTCGATAACTATTGTCTGTACCATTTGCGTTACAAGGGTAACAAATATGCTCAGCCTCAGTTTGAAGAAGACGGAGTAAGTCATGAAAATTGTACGGAAAACGATTACGGACCTGATTATTTCTCTGATTATTTGCTTAAGTTCATGGAAGAGAACAAGGACCGTCCTTTCCTTGCATACTATGCTATGACATTGGTGCACGATCCTTTCAATCCGACTCCGGAAAGCGATGACTGGGATATTGATCCTAAATTGCGCTTCAGCGAAAATGATAAGTATTTTCCGGATATGGTAAGCTATACAGATAAACTGTTCGGTAAAATTATGAAGAAGTTGGAAGATTTGAAGATAGCAGACAATACCATTGTAATCTTTGTAGGAGATAACGGAACAGCACGCTATATCTTTACACCGATGAAAGACGGTTCAGTTGTCAAGGGAGGTAAAGGTATGAGTCTGGAAACCGGAACAGCCGTGCCCATGCTGGCAAGATGGGGTAAGTACGAATATCTGAAGCACACTACTGCCGACCTGGTCGACTTTACAGATTTCCTGCCGACATTCGCGGAAGCGATGAAGATTGACGTTCCAGCTGAATGGGATGTAGACGGTGTCAGCTTCTTGCCGGTCTTGAAAGGTGAAAAGAATCCAAATGCCAGAGAATGGGTATTTGTACATTATAAACCAAATCATGTTCCACAGGCTGGATTGGAAAAATATTCGGCACGTTATTTCAAAGATCATCGTTATAAATTGTACTCTACAGGACAGTTCTATGACTTTGTTGAAGACCCTCAGGAATTGCGTCCTCTGAAGAAATTGACTCCGGAAGCGAAAGCTGTCAAGGAAAAATTCAAAGCCATGATGGACAAATTACCTAAATGGGATTTGACTTCAAAGAATGTACCGATGGTAGTTCTTCCTGGATTGGAACCTGTAAAAGCTGGTGCTGCTCATAATAAGGCAAAATAATCAAGATTCAATGAAAAGTCTGTTTAATCCTATTTTTCTAGCCGGTAGTACCCTGTTTATGCAGGGTACTTGGCTTCATGCACAAGAGGAACATCCCAATATTATCTGGATTACGTGCGAAGATATATCTCCTTATTTAGAAACATATGGGGATAAAGTTGTAAAGACACCGAATCTTGATCGGTTAGCGGCTGAAGGACAGCAGTTTCAGAGTGTGTATACAACTGCCGGAGTCAGTTCTCCAAGCCGTTCTTGTATCATTACTGGTATGTATCCTATGTCAATTGGTACACAGCACATGCGTACCTTGATAGGAAATCCTGCTGTCTGCGAGAAACTTGGTATCTATCCATATTCTGCTGTTATTCCTGAATATGTAAAGGCTTTTCCTGAATATTTGCGCATGAATGGTTATTATACGTCGAATAATCAAAAGACTGATTATCAATTTATTGAACCGGTTACAGTTTGGGATGAATGTAGTCCCGCAGCTACTTATCGGAGAGCTCCGAAAGGTAAACCGTTTTTCAGTGTATTCAATTTGTTCATTACACACGAATCTCAGTTGTTCAAGCAGTCGCCGTGGTATAAAGGACATGAGGACCTGCTTGTGAAGCCAGAGGATGTTACACTTCCTCCTTACTATAAAGATACTCCGGAAGCTCGAAAATGTATGGCTCGAATGTTGAGTAACGTGCAACTGATGGATTATCAGGTTGGAGAAATCATCAAGCAGTTGAAAAAGGATGGGGTATATGATAATGCTTATATCTTTTTCTTCAGCGATCACGGAGGTACGATGCCATGGATGAAGCGGGAAATTCTGGAAAGGGGTACTCATATTCCGTTTATCGTGAAGTTTCCTAAAGGAAAAAATGCCGGAACAGTGAATACTGATTTGATTAGCTCTGTTGATTTCGCTCCGACAATATTGTCTTTGGCCGGGATTGATATTCCTGATTATATGCAGGGACAGGCATTCCTGGGAAAACAGTCTTCTTCAGACAAACGCCGGTATGTTTTTGCAGCTCGTGACCGTATGGATGAGTGCTACGATCGGGTTCGCAGTGTTCGTGACAAACAGTTCCGATATATTTACAATTTTATGCCCAATCAGCCTAAATACATGGATGTAAGTTACAGACGCGGCCTTCCGATGATGAAAGAAATGTTGGAGCTTCATGAAAAGGGTGAGTTGAATGAATATCAGGACGATTGGTTTAAACCAACGAAACCGCTGGAAGAATTGTATGATGTAGAGAATGATCCGGATGAATTGCATAACTTGGCAGATGATCCTGCTTATAAAGGAAAATTGGAAGAATTGCGTAAAATATTCCGTACTTGGATGAACGAGGTTGGAGATTTATCGTATATGCCTGAAAAAGAAATGTTAGCTAACTGGTGGCATGGTGAATCGCATGCTCCGTCAACGGAGGCTCCTGAATTGCATAAAGTAGATGGAGGATATACCTTGTCATGTCCAACAACAGGAGCTTCCATTGGATATAAAATTTTGAAGAAAGGAGAAAAGGACGAAAAAATAAATGTAACTCGTAAATCTTTCGATATGGGTTACGTGATCAGACTTCAACCGAATGATGTGCAGATACAAGTCAGCACTCCGTGGAATGTTTATCAGAAAAATACTGTTCTGAAACTGAATCCGGGTGATACGCTGATTGTCAATGCAAAACGCATTGGATATGAAGAGAATATAAAAACTTTTACTTTTTAGTTATAAACAATAGAAATATGAGACCTTTTAATTTTAATATTCAGAAAAAAGCACAAGTTATCTTGTTTTCAATGCTTATGTGCAATCATGGCAATGTTTTTGCGCAAGAGAAGGTGGCATCAAATGTAACTTCGAATGATGGCAATAAAAAATACAATGTGTTGTTCATCGTAGCTGACGATTTGAATTGTGATATGGGATGTTTTGATGATCCTATCGTGAAGACTCCTAATTTGGACAAACTGCGTCAGCATGCCGTACGCTTTAACAATTCTTATTGTCAGTATCCTTTCTCAGGTCCAAGCCGTGCTTCATTCCTTACTGGATATACTCCGGACCGTACAGGGGTTCTTGATTTAAAGACCAACTTCCGTGACAATCTGCCGGCGGCTGTTACCTTGCCGGAATTATATAAAAAGAACGGATATTATACGGCAAGAGTCGGTAAAGTATTCCATGCAAATGTACCTAATGATATAGGTAAACCGGGTATGGATGATCCACAGTCATGGATAGATACTTATAATCCGATAGGCATTGACCGTACGGAAGAAGATAAAGTTATCAATGTCACTCCCGATCGTCCTGTAGGAAGTGCTTTGTGCTACATGGCTACAGATGGTTCTGACGATGAACATACAGATGCTATTGGAGCCAATATAGCCTGCACTATGATAAAGAAGAACAAAAATAAGCCATTCTTTATCGCCATGGGATTTTATCGTCCTCATTCACCTTATGTCGCTCCTAAAAAGTATTTTGATTTGTACCCGATGGATCAGATAACTTTGCCGGAAGTACCTGAGGATGACTGGGTAAACCGTCCTATTTACGAACGATTTACCGATCCTATCAACTGGGGAGTTGAAGAGACCAAACTAAGAGAGGCTAAGCGTGGCTATTATGCCGGCATTTCATTCATGGATGCACAGATTGGCAAGCTGTTGAAAACGTTGGAAGAAGAAGGTGTTGCAGACAAGACTATTATTGTATTCTGTGGTGACAACGGCTATAATCTGGGACAGCATGGTATGTGGAAGAAACAGGCCTTGTTTGAACACACTACCCGTACGCCGTTGATTTTTTCTGTTCCGGGACTGACGAACAATGAAGGAAAGTCTTCACGTGTGGTAGAAATGCTGGATATCTATCCTACATTGGCTAACTTGTGTAATCTGAAGAATATTCCTCAGGATTTGCAGGGAAAGAATCTGCTTCCGTTGCTTCAGAATCCGGATGCTGCCTGGGATGGAGCTGCTTACAGTGTTTTGTTGCGTACTCCTAACCGCTTTATCAAGTATATGAAAAAAGGAGAGCGTGCTTTGGGTAGAACTATTCGTACTGAGCGCTACAGATATACAGAATGGAACGATGGTGAAAAAGGTGGTGAATTGTACGATTATCAGGTAGACCCGAATGAAAACGATAATTTGTATAATAATCCAAAGTATAAGAAAATACAGAAAGAGTTGCAGGAAAAGCTCTATAAAAAAATCGAAAAGTAATGAATCAAAAAGTAATGCTCTTTTACTTTTCGTCATGAATCGAATTTATAAACGGATTTTTATTTCAATTAATTGAAAAATAAACAAATTATGAAGATTTCTCCTTATATAAATTTACTGTTGGCTTCTACAGCTGTATTGAGCAGTTGTACTACTAAGCAGACTGTTGAAAAGGCTCGTCCCAACATCTTGTACATCATGTGCGATGACCATTCCTACCAGACTATCAGTGCCTATGGTAGTGAGGTGTCCAAACTGGCTTCTACACCGAACATTGACCGTCTTGCCAGTGAAGGAATGTTGTTCGACCGTGCTTTTGTAGAGAACTCCCTGTCTGCTCCGAGCCGTGCCTGCCTGATGACAGGTCTTTACAGTCATCAGAACGGTCAGGAACAGCTTTGCGAGGGTATAGATACCACAAAGACTTTCTTTACCGAGCTGCTGCACGACAACGGTTACGAAACCGGAATCGTGGGTAAATGGCACTTGATGTGCGAGCCTAAAGGTTTTGATTATTATCATATTTTGGATGATCAGGGCAAGTATTATAATCCGACTTTCAAAAGTAAGGAAACTCATGGAAAATATGTTCAGGAAAAGGGTTATGCCACTTCCCTCATTACTCAGCATGCTATCGAGTTCCTTGATCACCGCGACAAGAGCAAGCCTTTCTGTCTGATGGTACACCATAAGGCTCCTCATCGTAACTGGATGCCGGAACAGAAATATCTTGATTTGTATGAGGACGTGGAATTTCCTGTACCAGCTACTTTCTGGGATGACTATGAAACCCGTGGAGTAGCAGCTCATACACAGAAACTGAATATAGCCAATGCCATGGAGATGGCACAAGATTTGAAAGTTCCCGAATTATGTGATACAACTACAGCCGAAGGTCATTTCTCTTATGTGTGTCTTATGGGAGAGCTTGGTCGTCTTACTCCGGAAGAACGTGCTGCATGGGACAAGCATTATGGTCCGAGAAACAAGAAACTGCTGGAAGCCAAACTAACGGGGAAGGAGCTGACTGTATGGAAATATCAGAATTACATGAAAGACTATCTCCGCTGCATCAAGTCGGTAGACGACAGTGTCGGCGAACTGCTGGCTTATCTGGAAAAGGAAGGTCTGCTTGACAATACGATCATCGTCTATACTTCCGACCAGGGTTTCTGGATGGGAGAACACGGTTGGTTCGACAAACGTTTTATGTATGAGGAATCGTTCCGCACTCCGTTGCTCATCCGTTATCCTCAGGCTATCAAGGCTGGCAGTCGTTGTAGCCGTCTGGTACAGAATCTCGACTTTGCACCAACGTTGCTGGATGTTGCCGGTGTAAAAGTCCCCGAGCAGATGGAAGGCCGTTCGTTGGTGCCTTTGTTCGGTGAAAACCGTGATACAGTAGAGTGGAGAAAGAGCCTTTACTATCATTATTATGATTATCCTACCTTCCATCTGGTTCGCCGTCACGATGGTGTACGCACCGACCGCTACAAGCTGATCCATTTCTATGGTAAAGGTGGTGCTGAAGGAGCTACCCCGAACATGCTGAAACCTGGCACGCGTGAAAACCGTACGTTCAACATGCTTACCAAAGCCAACTATTTCCCGGCTTCGAGCGAGGATATAAACTACAATGAATTGTATGATTTGGAGAAAGACCCGAACGAACTGAACAACCTTTACGGCCAGCCCGGTTATGAGGAAATTACGAAGGAACTTCAGGGCCTGCTCGATGATTATCGTACAAAACTGAATGTAACCGAGTATTAAACCTGAAAAAGACAGAGATGAAAAAACTTCAATTTATAGGGATGTTGTTCGTAGCAATGACGCTTGTTTCGTGTGGTCCTTCCTTGCCTCAGTTGGGAAAGAATACAATAGACGAAGTTATTGCTGCTATGACACTGGAAGAAAAGGCACGGCTTGTAATCGGTACAGGTATGGAGGGTACGTCGGGCGACAGTGCTATTGTAGGTGAAACGAAAGGCCTTGTTCCCGGTGCTGCGGGAACTACTTATCCTATTCCCCGGCTGGGCATTCCCGGTATCGTGCTGGCCGACGGACCGGCTGGACTTCGTATATCTCCTACCCGTGACAATGATACGGCTACTTATTATTGTACGCATTTTCCAATTGGTACGGTGCTTGCTTCTACTTGGAACAAGGAACTCGTAGAAAACGTGGGGAAGGCCATAGGTAATGAAGTTCTGGAATATGGTGCCGACGTGCTGCTGGCACCAGCATTGAATATCCATCGTAATCCTTTGTGTGGACGCAATTTTGAATATTATTCAGAAGATCCTGTGGTTTCAGGAAAAATCGCTTCCGCGTATGTGAAAGGAGTGCAGAGTAATGGTGTCGGTACCTCCGTCAAGCATTTTGCAGTCAATAATCAGGAAAGTAACCGTAAATCGAACGATGTTCATGTCAGTCCGAGAGCCCTGCGTGAGATTTATTTAAAGGGCTTCGAGATTGCCATAAAGGAATCCTCCCCATGGACAGTCATGTCTTCATACAACTATCTGAATGGTACGTACACCTCCGAAAGTAAGGAGCTGCTTACAACTTTGCTGAGGGATGAATGGAAGTTTGATGGAATGGTGATGACCGACTGGTTTGGTGGAAGCGATGCCGTTGCGCAGATGAATGCCGGAAATGATATGTTGCAGCCTGGTCTGCCTAAACAGTATGATGCTATCGTAAAAGGTGTGCAGAATGGAACGCTTGACGAGAAGGTTCTCGACCGTAATGTGAAACGTATCCTGAATCTCATAGTGAAGACTCCTCGCTTCAAGGGATATGCTTATAGCAATAAGCCGGACTTGAAGGCACATGCCGCGGTTACGCGTCAGTCGGCTACCGAAGGCATGGTATTGTTGAAAAATGACGCTCAGGCATTGCCGCTTTCGAATACGGTAAAGAATATTGCCTTGTATGGTTGCACTTCATACGATTTTATCGCTGGTGGAACAGGGTCCGGCAATGTGAACCGAGCATATACAGTATCTCTTCTAGATGGTCTGAACAATGCCGGATATACAGTCGACGGTAACCTGAAAGATTTGTATGAAAAGTACAATGCGGACTTCTATGCGGAACAGGCAAAGGTGAAGAACGAAGATCGTCTGGCTCAGTATCTGCCGAAGAAACGTCCTGCTGAACTGGTTCTGCTAGTGTCTGACTTGAACAATCAGGCTTTGAAATCGGACATGGCCATACTGACATTTGGGCGTGGTTCAGGTGAGTTTGTCGATCGTTCCTCTTCCGATTTTACTCTTTCTTCAGAAGAACGGCAGATGTTGGAGAATGTATGCAAGGCCTTCCATGCTTGTCATAAAAAGGTGGTGGTCATTTTGAATGTTGCAGGAGTAATTGAAACCAGTTCCTGGAAAGATAAGCCGGATGCTATTCTGCTGTCATGGCTTGCGGGCCAGGAGGGGGGTAACAGCGTGACAGATATCCTGAGCGGAAAGGTATCTCCGTCGGGTAAGCTGACAATGACATTCCCCGAAAAACTGGAAGATGTCGCTTCTACGAAGAATTTCCCTACCGATGGAACCTATGTCAGTTTTGATGCTGACACGAAGGATAAACAGCATGAGGTAAGAAACTGGGATTATACGGATTACGAAGAAGACATTTATGTGGGATATCGTTATTTCGATACTTTCCACAAAAATGTATCTTATCCGTTTGGTTATGGATTGTCGTACACTCAGTTCTCTTATTCACAGCCGGAAATAAAGTTTGAAAATGGAAGCTATGTCCTGACGTTGCAAGTAAAGAATGTAGGAAAAGCCAGCGGGAAGGAAGTGGTACAGCTGTATGTGTCTGCTCCTTCGAACGCGAGTCTGGCTAAACCAGAAAAGGAACTGAAGGACTTTACTAAGACTGGAGAACTGAAACCGGGTGAAAGTCAGACAGTCACATTGAAGGTTGCTGTGTCCGACCTGGCTTCGTACGATGAGGTACATCATTCGTGGTTGGTCGATGAAGGAGAATATCAGTTTAAGATTGGTGCTTCTTCTCGTGACATCAGAGCATCAGTGAGTGCCGAAGTTAAAGGTTTTAAACAAGAAACTTCTAATATCCTTTTATTAAAAACTCCGTTGGACAGACTGACATATATTAAATAGAAATCTACCGATCCGGGCATTGCCTATTTTTAAGCAATGTCCAGATTACCCTGAAAAATTTGATAACATGAATACACTATCTCCCTTTGCAAAACCTCTGTATATAATGGCTAAGCCGGCAGGGGCTTTATGCAATCTGGCCTGTAAATATTGCTATTATCTGGAAAAGTCGAATCTTTACCAAGATAATCCGAAACATATCATGAATGACGAACTGCTTGAAAAGTTCATCAAAGAATATATAGAAGCCCAGACAATGCCTCAGGTTCTCTTTACCTGGCATGGAGGCGAAACATTGATGCGTCCGATTTCTTTTTACGAGAAGGTGATCAGTTTGCAGCAAAAGTATGCCCACGGACGTACGGTTGACAACTGTATCCAGACCAACGGAACTTTGCTTACCGATGATTGGTGCAGGTTTTTCCATGACAACAACTGGCTGGTCGGCATATCTATAGACGGACCTCAGGAGTTTCATGATGAATACAGAAAGAACAAGCAGGGAAAACCCTCATTCGTGAAGGTGATGCAGGGAATCAACCTGTTGAACAAGCATCATGTGGAATGGAACGCCTTGGCTGTGGTCAACGACTACAATGCAGATTATCCTTTGGAGTTTTACCACTTCTTCAAGCAGATAGGATGCCGGTATATCCAGTTCGCTCCGATTGTGGAGCGTATACTACCTCACAGCGACGGTAGACACCTTGCTGCCGTGAATGAAGGAACGGAAGGGGGACTTGCCGATTTTTCCATCACTCCCGAGCAATGGGGCAATTTCCTGTGTACGATTTTTGATGAATGGGTCCGCGAGGATGTGGGAGAGTATTTCATACAGCTTTTCGATGCTACACTGGCAAACTGGGTGGGAAGTCAGCCGGGCATCTGTACGCTGGCCAAGACCTGCGGACATGCAGGAGTCATGGAATTCAATGGCGATGTGTATTCGTGCGATCATTTTGTCTTTCCTGAATATAAGCTGGGAAATATCTATACTCATTCTTTGGTAGAGATGATGTATAGTGAGCGGCAGTTGCGTTTTGGCAAGAATAAATTCGATTCCCTGCCTTCCCAGTGCAAAGAATGTGAGTTCTTGTTTGCCTGCAATGGTGAATGTCCGAAGAACCGTTTTATGAAAACCGCTTCGGGAGAGCCTGGCCTGAATTACTTGTGTAAAGGATATTTTCAATTCTTCAAGCATGTTGCACCTTATATGGACTACATGAAAAAAGAATTGCTGGCTCAGCGTCCTCCAGCCAATGTGATGGAAGCAGTAGCCAAAAACGAGATAACTGTTTAAAGGTAATATGGTGTTATACTTTTATCCGGATGGTATGTTCTTGTTTGTTCATGCTGTCTGGATAGGGTATAATGAATGGTTTCTTTTTATTTTATTGTGTGTCGAGATAGAAACTGTTTCAAAATTCAGTCTGGCGATAATTACGGGAAAACGTCTCCTGCTTTAGCTTATCCTGATGGATAGAGCAGAAAGCAGGAGATTTTTTTGTTTTAGCTTGTAGAAAACGATAAGTATATTCATCTGATTTTTGTTTTTGTATAGAACTTAGAAAAGATATTTTCGAGTGTGTAACATTGGATAAAAGAAAATTGTAATTTTGAAATGCAAAAGCAGCCTGATAGGCTAATTCTCTAAAATAAAATAATACTTATGAAAACATTATTAAGTTTAACGGTAGGGTGTTTGATTTCATTGTCCGCATGGGCTCAGGAAACTGTAGCGGTAAATACCGGAGATCTGGTTTCTCCGGAGGTGAAGGGCCAGACGGTGACTTTTAAGTTGCTGGCTCCAAATGCAAAGGAAGTGCTGGTGGAAGCTGATTTTTTCGAAAAGGTCAAACGGCAGACTTCGTTTGGCATGATGGAGGCTTCCGGGCAGATTCCGATGGTGAAAGGAGAAGACGGAGTTTGGACCTATACTACCTCGATACCGTCGCCGGAACTCCATACGTACTGCTTTTATGTGGATGGAGTACGTATGCTCGATCCAAGTAATGTATATATGATTCGTGACATTGCAACCTATACCAATTATTTTCTGGTCGATGGAGAGCTGTCGCAGAATTATCTGGTGCGTGAAGTTCCTCACGGAACCGTTTCGAAGGTTTGGTATCCCAGTCCTACTTTGGGAATGGAACGCCGCCGTATGACGGTCTATACGCCGGCTGGCTATGATGACAGCAACAAACAGTATCCGGTGCTGTATCTGCTGCATGGTGCCGGAGGCGATGAAAATGCGTGGAGCGAACTGGGACGCGCTGTCCAGATTCTCGACAACCTGATTGCACAGGGAAAGGCTGAACCCATGATTGTGGTCATGCCGAACGGTAACGGAGCTCAGGAAGCTGTGCCGGGTGAATATCCTAACAGCATGTACAAGCCCTCGTTTACTAACCCGAAGACCATGGAGGGTTCTTTCGAAAAGGCTTTCCCCGATATCATGAACTATGTGGAGAGTCATTATCGTACAATTAACGACAAAGCTCACCGGGCAATCGCTGGATTGTCGATGGGAGGCTTTCATTCGCTTTATATCTCTGCCAACTATCCCGATCTGTTTGGTTATGTAGGTTTGTTCTCGGCTGCCATCAACCGTCAGGCGAAGGGAGAGAATACGTATATCTATGAAAATCTGGAAGAGAAACTTGCCAAGCAGTTCTCCGATGCTCCGAAGTTGTATTTCATCGGCATCGGAAACGGTGACTTCCTGTTCCAGGATAATGTGAAGTATCGGGAATTACTCGATAGTCACGGCTATAAATACGAATACATGGAAACCGACGGCGGTCACGAGTGGCGTAACTGGCGGAAATACTTGAATCATTTGTTGCCTGAACTTTTTAAATAAATAGCGAATACTATGAAAAAGATGCAGAATCGTATGACTTATGCCGTTCTTTCGGCAGGAGTGATTGCTTTGGCTTTGTCCGGCTGTTCCAGTGCACAGAAGTGGCAGGAAGAGCCTAAGGGCATTTACACACTGGTAAAACAAGAGGGAGGAGCTACGTTGGGATATGCTCCTCAGTCGGGGGTAAAGCTGATAGAAGATAACGGCTATGCGTTTAAGGACCTGAACCGTAACGGTAAGCTGGATAAGTACGAGGACTGGAGATTGGGCTTTGAGGAGCGGGCACGCGACCTGGCTGCTCAGTTGTCGGATGAGGAAATTGCCGGTCTGATGCTGTATAGTGCCCATCAGCAGATACCGAGCCTTCAAGATGGGTACGGGCCTTCTACCTACAACGGAAAGCCTTTTGCCGAGAGCGGGGCGAAGGCTTCCGATCTGAGTGATGCGCAGAAGAAATTTCTGAAAGATGATAATCTGCGTGCGGTGTTGATAACCAAGGTGGAAAGTCCGGCTGTTGCTGCCGAATGGAGCAACAATGTGCAGGCGTATGTGGAAGGTCTGGGACATGGCATACCAGCCAACAACAGTTCGGACCCGCGACATGAAACGACTGCAACTGCCGAATATAACTATGGGGCTGGAGGAGAAATTTCACAATGGCCTACTTCACTGGGACTGGCGGCTACCTTTAGTCCGGAACTGGTAAAGAACTTTGGTAAAATAGCGGCGAAGGAATATCGTGCGCTGGGTATTACCACGGCACTTTCTCCACAGGTCGATCTGGCTTCCGAGCCACGCTGGATGCGCTTCACGGGAACCTTTGGCGGTGATCCGAAGCTGACAACCGATTTGGGAAGGGCTTACATCGATGGTTTCCAGACTTCCGAAGGGGAAGCTGAGATTGCCGATGGATGGGGTTATGAAAGTGTGGTAACCATGGTGAAACACTGGCCGAGTGGAGGTCCGGAAGAGGGAGGACGCGATGCGCATTATAACTTTGGCAAGTATAGTGTTTATCCGGGAAATAACCTGAAAACACATCTTCTTCCTTTTACGGAAGGTGCTTTCAAACTCGACGGACCGACTCATTGTGCGGGAGCAGTCATGCCGTATTATACCATTTCGTATGGCATCGATCCGTCAGGCAAAAATGTGGGCAATAACTTCAGCAAGTACATCATTACCGATTTGTTGCGCGACAAGTATGGGTACGACGGCATTGTCTGTACCGACTGGGGAGTGACAAATGATAATAAGTCGGTTGGCGGTTTTGGCGGCATGTGCTGGGGAGTGGAAACGCTGTCTGTAGTCGACCGTCATTATCTGATTCTGAAAGCGGGTGTCGATCAGTTTGGTGGAAATAACGATAAAGGACCTGTGCTGGAAGCTTTTCAGAAAGGAGTAGAAGAGTTTGGCAAGGAAGCGTGGGAAAAACGTATCCGCGAGTCAGCCCGCCGATTGCTGATGCCGATGTTCCGTACCGGCCTGTTCGAAAATCCTTATCTGGATGTCGAGAAGACGAAAGAAATAGTAGGCAACAAAGACTTTATGCGTCAGGGATATGAAGCTCAGGTAAAGTCGCTGGTCATGTTGAAGAACAAGCAGAACGTATTGCCTGTCAAGGATGCGAAGAAAAAGGTGTACGTCCCGAAGCGTCATTTCCCTTCGTATGTTGAGTTCTTCGGAAATGTCACAAAGGATTATTACGATTATCCGATCAATCTCGACTTGGTGAGAAAGTATTATCAGGTGGTCGATAAGCCCGAAGAGGCTGATTTTGCGCTTGTTTTTATTCTGGGTCCGATTACCGGAACGGGATACGATATGAACGATTGCAAGAAGGGAGGCAATGGATATGTGCCTATCAGTTTGCAATACAATGACTATACTGCGACGGAGGCAAGGGCTGTCAGCATTGCCGGAGGTGATGTGAAAGAATCTTTTACCAACCGCAGTTATAAGGGTAAGACGGTGAAGACGGCCAACAAAGATGACTTGTTGCTGGTACTGAACACGCGGAAACAGATGCACGACAAGCCGGTCATCGTGGCGCTGACAGCTACTCGTCCGATGGTGATGGGAGAATTTGAAAAGGCTGCCGATGCCATCATTATGAGTTTTGGAACAAGCAACGAGGCGTTTCTCGATATCGTGAGCGGTAAGGCCGAACCTTCTGGCTTGCTGCCTTGTCAGCTTCCGATAAACATGGAAACGGTGGAAAAACAGAAAGAAGATGTTCCTCGCGATATGATTCCTTACGTCGATTCTGAAGGTCATGCCTACGATTTTGCGTTCGGTATGAACTGGAAGGGTGTAATCAACGACGAACGTGTACAGAAGTATAAATAAGGAGTGTCCTGTTGCCAGACAGTAGTAAACTTTTCCTTGCTGGAGATGAGGCTGTTTATAGGACGGTGAATCTCTGACAGGTGAAAACCTGAACACAAAAAAATCTCCTGCTTTAGCTTATCCTGATGGATAGAGCGGAAAGCAGGAGATTTTTTGTTATAGCTTATGGATTACAAGTTGTTCCGTTAGGCGCTTAGTTGATGGCAATTTCATCGAGGAACAGGTAAGTCTGACTGCCTGCACCCGGATGCCACTTCGGAAGTACCGGAGTATTCTTTCCGATGATGTGTACATAACGTGCCTTCGTCTTGTCGAAGCTGAGGGTATCTCGCTTCAGCACATTGTTCTTGCTGCCTTTTTCGAGGGTAGGAATAGCCTTCGAAGCAATCTTGGTGTAAGCCTTGCCGTCTTCAGAACCATAAACTTCCAGTCCTGTCAGACCGAAGATATAGTCGCCCGGAACCAGATAGGTACCGACCGATACAGAAGAGATTTCTTTCGGCTCCTGCAAGTCGATGGTCGCATCGAAATCCTGACCGTAAATACCAATGTAACGTCCCGAACGGTAGTTGTCATCTCCCTGCATACCGTCTACCAGCAAATTGGCACCCTTGTAAGTGAATTTTTCATCCGGCTCACATTTCAGGGTAATCGGGTGCATGGTAGCCAGGTTGTATGTCAGTGTTTCGGCAGTCACATCACTCTCACGTCCGTTGCGGATAGCCTTTGCCTTGATGGTCGTGGTCTTGTCTAACGTAAATGGCTGCGTATACTGCTGCGAGGTTGCCGACGGTTCCGAACCATCCAGTGTATAGTAAACCGGTGCGTTGTCGAAAGTCTTCAGTTGGATAACTGCCGTTCCATCTGTTCCCTTCGGTTCCACGTCAATCGTTACATCCTCAATATCCTTTTTATAATTACATCCATACAGCTGATACAGATCCAGTTGGTGGCGGAGACGTTTCAGGAATCCGTTCAAATCCTTCTTGGCCGGATTGCTCCACTGCAACTCACTCAGTGCGGCGATACGTGGCATCATCTGCCATTCCATCTTCAGACTGTCCTTCGTCCATTCCGTCCAGATACAAGCCTGTACGCCGATAATGTTTTTCTTCTCTTCCGGAGTCAGTTTGTCAGACTGCGGTTCAAAGTTGTATACCCGTTCCACGCTGCTGATACCCTTCAGTCGGTTATAGCCCGGATTGCTGAAATACAGGTGACTGATGGGGCAGACAATGGTCGGATGTCCCAGCTGTGCAGCCTTGATGGAAGCCTTTACGCCCGTCCATGCCATGACGGTAGTTGTTTTCGGATCCGGGTTGCCTTCCAGGATTTCGTCCCATGCCAGCATCTTCTTGCCTCGTTTGGCGATTTCCTTTTCCACTTCGTTCATGAAGTACACCTGAAGCTGGTTTTCCTTGCTGTGCTCCTTCGTGTCACGCAGTCCCAGTTCCTTGATCTTAGCCTGACACTTCGGACACTTCTTCCATTCTGCTTTCGGACATTCATCGCCTCCGATATGGATATAAGGAGCATCCGGGAAGATATCCATCAGTTCGTTTACCACATCCTTGGCAAACTGCAATGTCTTGGGATTACCGCCACACAGCACTTCCTTGAACACACCGAATTTGGTAGCCGTTTCATACGGACCGCCCGTACATCCCAGTTCCGGATACGAAGCCAGCGCAGCCAGCATGTGTCCCGGCATGTCTATTTCGGGGATTACGGTGATGAAGCGTTCAGCTGCATAAGCCACGATTTCCTTGGCATCCTCCTGCGTGTAGTAACCGCTTACCGGAGTGCCGTCGAACTTGCCCGATCCCGGTGCCGTAAGCGTTTCCTTGCGGTACGAACCTATTTCCGTTAGCTTGGGATATTTTTTGATTTCGATACGCCAGCCCTGATCCTCGGTCAGATGCCAATGGAAGTAGTTGATGTTGTGCAGTGCCATGACATCAATCAGTTTCTTCAGGTATTCCTTCGGAAAGAAATGACGGCCTACATCAATCATGAACCCACGGTAATTATACTGCGGGAAGTCTTTCACCTCTCCGGCAGGCAGCGAAGCCAGTGCTTTGCCCTCTGTAATGGGCAGTGCCTTGTGGATGGTCTGACAGCCGTAGAATACTCCGGCCTCGGTAGCTCCCGTTACCGTAACGGCATCGGCAGTGATGCTCAGGTCGTATCCCTCTTTGTGTGTCATAGACGGATCGACTTTCAGGATGATACAGTTCTTGCTTGCCTGACCGCCTGTTTTGACTTCCGTCCCTGTTACCTCTTTAATATAATCGGCTAAAAGACGGGCGGTACTTGCCAATTTTTCATTACTTTCCTCATAGACGATGGTTGTGGAGGGCTTGATAACGAAAGGTGCCGATGATGGATTTTCCGTTACTTCTTGGGGTAGTGGAATGACATTCAGGTTACCCGTTTGGGTTTCTTGTGGCGCGCACGCCATCAGACATCCTGCCGTTAGCAGGCAAATGGCCCATACTTTTAATGGAGTTTTTTTCATAGCAATACTTCTTTGTTTGTCTTTTTTAATGTTTTATTGTACAAATGTAATAATTTTTTTTCATTTAAAAAATAATTCCTATATTTGTCTAAAAATTTTAAATCTAGCTTAGATAAGTCTAATACTTATAAATATGACCTTAATAATTATAATATTTTTATGAATCTATTCTTTTTTAGTAAAAACTTCATCAAGCAGGTTTCGCTTGTTGGAGTTGCTGCCTGGATAGGCTATCCACAGATTGTGAATGCTGAAGGAATGGTGGTAGAGAGTGGCACAATGGGAGCGATCCAACAGAGTGTGGAGGCGAAAGGTGTCGTATATGATGCAACAGGTTTTCCCGTTATTGGTGCGTCAGTGGTAGAGAAAGGAAATTCTACGAACGGTGTCATCACCGGTCTTGACGGTAACTTTACATTACAAGTGGCAAAGAATGCCGTTATCGTAATTTCTTACATGGGTTATCAGACGCAGGAGGTTCAAGTTACTCCTGGCAAAATCTTGAACATCACGTTAAAGGAAGACAATCAGGTTTTGGATGAAGTTGTCGTAGTAGGTTACGGTGTGCAGAAGAAAGTCAATCTGACAGGTTCTGTGGCTACGGTAGAGGGTGAAACGCTGTAACAGCGTCCGCTGGCAAATGCTACCCAGAGCTTGCAGGGTATGGTGCCGGGCTTGTACATCGACAATACCAATGCCGGTCGTCCGGGTGCAACCTCTTCGTTACAGTTGCGTGGCCAGGGAAACCTGTCGGGTAATGCAGCTCCTTATGTGCTGGTCGATGGGGTGGAAATGGATCTTGCCGATGTCAATCCGAATGATATCGAGAATATCTCGGTACTGAAGGATGCAGCAGCATCTTCTATCTATGGTGCGCGTGCGGCTTACGGTGTGATTCTGGTTACTACCAAGAAAGGTAAGGAAGGCAAGGCACGCGTCAGCTATCAGGCTACGTTGGGCTGGACTTCTCCGATGTCGTTGCCGGATATGGCCAATGCGTACGAGTTTGCCACTTATTTCAATCAGGCTTGCGAAAATGCCGGCATGGTGAAACAGTACAGCGACGAGAAACTGGCACAGTTGCAGCAATACATCAACGATCCTACTGGACTCGATCCGTGGGCAGAACTGACTCCCGGACAGTCGATGGTGGCAGCTTTCGAAAACAGTGCCAAAGGTCTGGGTAATACCGATTATTTCGATCTTCATTATAAAGATGTTGCTTTCAAGCAGAACCACAACGTCAGTGTGAGCGGTGGTGGCGAAAAGGCACAGTACTACATTTCGGGTGGTATGTACAAGGAAGACGGTCTGTTGCGCTATGCCGACATCGGTTACAAGCGTTTCAATTTCAGCAGCAACGTTACTTCGAAGGTAACCGACTGGCTGAAGCTGAAAGTGAATACCAAATACATGAACTCGGATAATGAAACTCCGTTTGGTACAGGTGCGTTGAGCGAAGGATTCTATCACTCACTGGCTCGTTTCCGTCCGACGGTGAGCGTTGTCGATCCGAACGGTTACTTTACCGAACTGTCTATGATTCCTTACTTGCAGAGCGGTACAAAGACCAATACGGAAAACAATAACCTGACCATGACCGGTGGTCTGGAACTGGAACCGCTGAAGGATTGGCATATCTTCTTCGACTATACTTATCGTTATAATACACGCGATTACTGGGCACTGAAGGTGCTTCCGCAGATTCCGAATGCTTCGGGAGATTCGTACGATATCGGTACGCGTGCAGAGATTGCCGACGGTGCAAGCAATTCGTATACCCGTTACGACATGAGCAACCAGTATCAGTCTGTCAACCTGTATACCAACTATTCGTTCTCTCTTGCCGACAAGCATAACTTTACCGTGATGCTGGGTTATCAGGAAGAATATTACAAATATAAGTATCTGTACGATTCAGTAACAGATATCCTTTCTACCAGCAACCCGAGCCTTGAAATGGCAAGCGGCGACCGTACTGTGAAAGATACACGTTACGCGTGGGCTACCCGCGGTTATTTCGGACGTATCAATTACGACTTTATGGGACGTTATCTGGTGGAAGTAAACGGACGTTACGATGGTTCTTCCCGCTTTGCCAAAGGAAACCGCTGGGGTTTCTTCCCGTCAGTATCTTTGGGATGGAACATCATGCGTGAATCGTTCATGGAAAAGACACAGGATGTACTGTCCAACCTGAAGTTGCGTGTATCTTGGGGTCTGCTGGGTAACCAGACAGGTGCTGCTTACTATACATTCGCTTCTACTATGGACCCGACTTCTCTCGGTAACTGGTATTTCCAGAACGGAAGAGAGGGTTATCTGAGTCCGGGTTCGGTAGTCGACTCCAATACTACTTGGGAAAAGGTGGAGCATAAGAATATCGGTATCGACTTCGGTTTCTTCGGTAATGCCCTGACCGGATCGTTCGATGTGTTCCAGCGCGATACACGTGATATGTTAGGTCCTTCGGTTGCATTGGCTGATTTCTTTGGTGCCGTAGCTCCCGAAACCAACAACGCCGAGATGCGTAACCGTGGTTGGGAACTTACCTTGCAGTGGAGAGGAAAGATCGGTAAGGATATCGATTACTCTATCGGCGGTTCGCTGTCCGACGCTACTTCCGAAGTTACTGCTTACGAAGGTGACGGATCCGATCCAGCAAACAACTGGTACAAAGGAAAGAAAGTGGGTGAAATCTGGGGATACCGTGCTTCTGGTCTGATTCAGACACAGGAAGAAGCCGATGCGTACAACTCTACTTACGATTTGTCTTACCTGAGCGGACAGAAATGGATGCCGGGTGACGTGAAGTATGTCGACCTGAACGGAGATAACAAGATCAACAACGGTACCAATACCGTAGGCGATATGGGTGATATGACCGTCATCGGTAATACGACTCCGCGTTACCAGTACACCATCAACGGATCAATCTCGTGGAAAGGTCTTTCACTGAGCCTGATGTTCCAGGGCGTAGGAAAGCGTGACTGGTGTCCTGCCATGAACACTTCTTACTTCTGGGGTTCGGGTGCATACGCACAGGTGACTGTCTTCAAGGAACACCTCGACTACTGGACACCGGAAAATCCGGATGCTTACTATCCAAATCCGTACACTGCCGGTAATCAGGCTGTCGGCAAGTTCCGTGCGAAGACTTCTCAGAAATCCGACCGTTACATGCAGAGTGCCGCTTATTGCCGTCTGAAGAACATGACCATCAGCTACGACCTGCCGAAGGCATGGATCGAAAAGATTCACCTCACCAAGGCTCAGGTATTCTTCTCAGGCGAAAACTTGCTGACCTTTACCAAGCTGAGCAGCATCTTCGATCCGGAAGGTCTGTTTACTCAGAACAGTTACGGTAATGCGCTTGAGCAGGCTGGTAAGAACTATCCGATGACGAGAGTATTCTCTGTCGGCGTTATTTTAAATATGTAAAAACGGGAAAACAATTATGAAAAATATACATTTACTGATTGCTTCAGTGTTATGCCTGGGAACAACTTCCTGCTTCGACATGAATCAGGAACCTCAGGGGGAGATGTCTACGGTAGGTGCTTTCACTACAACCAGTGAAATCAACATGTACCTGAATATGTTCTATCAGGGCAGTGTGCCTGTGATGGGTGGAGGTACGGTCAACAATACTGCCATCAAGACGCAGTCCAGCAGTAGTACCAACGGTATTGCTTTCGGCGATGCCAACAGTGATAACTTGTATCCGAACGCAATCGATACGCGTCTGGCCGGCGAGACTTCGCTGGGTAACGCTGCCGAGTTGAGTGATTACAAGGCGATACGTAACGTGAACTTCTTGCTTCAGAATATCCAGAACTGCGAAGAGAAGGGAACCGACTACAAGCAGTGTCTGGGAGAGGCGTATTACTTCCGTGCGGCTTACTACTATCACCTGCTCGTGAATTACGGAGGTGTGACATGGGTAGAAGACCAGTTGGACCCGGATGCCGAACTGATGAAGCGTCCGCGTAATACACGTACGGAAATTGTGGATTATATCTTGAAGGATCTGCAGGATGCCATCACGAACTTGAGTGAACAGAATACCAATGCTACCCGTCGTGTACACCGCGATGTAGCCCGTGCCCTGAAGAGTGAAGTGGCTCTGTTTGCCGCTACGTGGGAGAAATATCACCGTGCAGAGAACGACCCGTTCTACGACAAGACACTGACCAATCCTGATGAGAAAATCAAGGACTGGCTGAATCAGGCGGTAACAGCTGCCAAAGAGGTGATCGACCGTAATGTATGGAGTATCCATAAAACGGGTAATCCGCTGACCGACTATCGTGACATGTTTATCGATACCGACCTGAGCGACAATCAGGAGGTACTGTGGTGGAAGGAATACAATGCTTCTGCCGGCATCGGTCACAACGTCACATACTATGCTTGTGAGGGAGGTGGACAGATTGGTGTTTCAGCTTCGCTGGTGGACGATTATCTGACGATTGACGGCAAGCCGTTTACCGGCAATGCCAAGCTGGAAGCTAAACGTACGTACGGAGCCGAGCTGAGCCCCGAACTGCGTGACCCGCGTCTGTCGCAGACAGTCTTCATGCCGGGACAGCAGATTCAGAGTGACGGAACAATTTATACATGGCCGCCGCTGGATGCAACCAACTACCACCAGAATACGACCGGTTATTCTGTCTTGAAATACGAAGAGTTCAACACCACGAATACGGCTGCTTATACCACTGCCAACCGTAGTCAGGCTCCGGCTATTCAGGTACGTTACGCCGATATCCTGCTGAACTATGCAGAAGCATTGGCCGAACTCGACGGTGCAGGCAATGCCAGTGAAATTAAGAAAGCCTTGCAGCCGTTGCGCGACCGCGTGAACATGCCGGGTGTGGATTTCGACCGCGAGTATAATACCGATGCCGATTATCCGTTCCATAACCTCGATAAGTATATTCAGGCTGTACGCCGTGAACGTCGTGTGGAGAAAGCTCTCGAGAACTGTCGTCTGACAGATATCTTGCGCTGGGCTGCTGCCGATGAACTGATTGTCGGAAAGACTCCGACGGGTGCCTTGTATACAGGCAGTACGCTGGGCGAACATTTCAACGGTATCATGACCGTAGGTTCGAATATCTGGTTGAAGGACGGTTATATCGTAGCGTTCAACAATACCAACTATCCGAACGGCTGGCAGTTTAATGTGAACCGCGATTACCTGCTGCCTATCCGTCAGGAAATGGTGGGTAACTTGACCGGCGGCTTGTGGGAACAGAATCCGGGCTGGTAAGGTTCATCGTTCCAGTGTCTAAAAAACATCGGCAGAAACTTTCTGAAACAAGCCGATAAAAAATAAAACGTGCCCTTAAATTGGCAGGAATATCATAGAAAAGTCCGGGGAAATTTTTTCCATACTTCCTCGGACTTTTTTGCTTGATGGCTTTGGGTATCCTCCCGAAGCTGGTATCTTTGTAATAAGTAGTATAATTTTTCACTTACCTCATTTCATTTTATGAAAACATCTTCATTTCTTTACCCGTTGACGGGTATGGCAGCTCTGGCTTCACTGGCTTCGTGCGGCAGTGAGAAACAGGCTCCCAAACAGTACAATATCGTGTACATCATGACCGACGACCATACGGCACAGATGATGAGCTGCTATGGAAGTCGCTTTGTGGAAACTCCTAACCTGGACCGTATCGCCAACGATGGTGTAATCTTTACCAACAGTTTTGTGGCTAACTCGCTGAGCGGACCGAGCCGTGCGTGTATGCTTACCGGCAAGCACAGCCATGCCAACGGATTTACCGACAATACTACGTGTGTGTTCGACGGTTCTCAGCAGACCATGCCGAAGCTGTTGCAGCAGGCAGGTTATCAGACGGCTATCATCGGAAAATGGCACCTCGTGAGCCTGCCTACCGGATTCGACCATTGGGAAATCCTGCCCGAACAGGGTGATTATTATAATCCGGACTTCATCACGATGGACAACGATACCATCCGCAAGGAGGGGTATGTCACCAACCTGATTACGGATATGAGTATCGACTGGATGGAGAACCAGCGCGACAAGAACAAGCCGTTCTGTCTGTTTATCCATCACAAGGCTATCCACCGCAACTGGCTGCCTGCACTGGAGGATTTGCCGCTGTACGAGGACAAGACCTTCCCGTTGCCCGACAATTTCTACGATGACTACGAAGGTCGTCCCGCTGCCGCTGCTCAGGAAATGAGTATCTGGAAGAACATGGACCTGATTTACGACAACAAGATGGACCGTGCCGACAAGACTTCTCCGCTGAAGGAAAGATACGAAAGCTACATCGGTCGCCTGAGTCCGGAAGACCGTAAGGTGTACGATGACTTCTACCAGCCGATTATCGACGACTTCTACAAGAAGAATCCGCAGGGTAAGGAACTGGCCGAATGGAAGTACCAGCGCTACATGCGCGACTATGCCAAGGTAGTGAAGTCGCTCGACGAAAATGTGGGTCGTGTACTCGACTACCTGAAGGAAAAGGGCATGCTCGACAATACGCTGGTAGTCTATACCTCCGATCAGGGATTCTACATGGGCGAACATGGCTGGTTCGACAAGCGTTTCATGTACGAGGAATCCATGCATACCCCGCTGATCATGCACCTGCCGAAAGACTTCAAGGCGAAGGGTGAAATTCCTCAGATGGTACAGAACATCGACTATGCCCCGACCTTCCTCGAACTTGCCGGAGCACCTATCCCCGAAGATATTCAGGGTGTATCGCTGGTTCCGCTGCTGAAAGGTGAGAAGCCTGCCGACTGGCGTAAGTCGCTGTATTATCACTTCTATGAGTTCCCGGCAGAACACATGGTAAAACGTCACTACGGCGTACGTACCGACCGTTACAAGCTCATTCATTTCTACAACGACATCGACGAATGGGAATTGTACGATTTGAAGGAAGACCCGACCGAAATGCACAATATCTACGGTCAGCCGGGTTATGAGAAGATTACAGAAGACCTGAAGGCTGAACTGGTGAAACTCCAGACTCAGTATAAGGATCCTATCGAACAGAAGCTGAAGCAGGCAAAAGAAGCGGCTGCTCCGGCTGAGAAATAAGATGGGGAAATATAAGCTATGAAAAAGCCCGTCGGTGATGAAGTGAATGGCACTGAATGACCGACGGGCTTTTATTGTATATTATGTATTCAATAGTTTTAAATTCTTTCTAATTTATTTCAACTTTGTTTTTCCTTTTTTCTCTTATTTTATTCGTTTGAGAACATCATTGATTTATTGCATATAAGGATAAAAATTACTTTCGTATGAAATCATTTTATATTTAAAATTATTGGATTCAATCAAGTTGTTCTATTGGAACATATATCATGTAAGCTATTACTTACATATTATGTGATTTTCCCTCTTTATTGATCAAATACCACGCCAGCGAAGGAGTTGCCAGCGTGTATAGGGTGAAAAGACTGATTGTCAGACTTCCGCTTCTCCACTCCCCTAAAACATCAAACTGAAAAATGAGGAATAAGATGACAGCATGCAGGCATAATATCGTCCAACCGATGATTTTGTTGTTTTTCATAAATTGAATAATTAAATTGATTTGCTTATTATCTTGTTCTGTACATTCTATAACCTATATACCCTTGTATTAATGCGATAGACACGATTAATATTGCTTGAGCTAACACTCACCGACCAATACAAATAAAAGAAACTTTTTCATAAATGCTTTATTTGAATGTGAATATAGGAGAGTAATTGATTTTGTAATCAACTTCGTATCAACGAATACAAATATAGGAAATTTTTCATTCACTTGAAATTAATCCTTATAGTTAAGAAAAACAAGATAAGTTCCTCCGGCAAGCCCTTGTCGGTCTAATAAATCTACCTTTCCGTCTGTATTCGTTAGGAAGGTAATGCCAGAAGATAGCCTGCGATGCAAGAGTGGCGATAGATTAGTACAATCAACAGGGCAGGCACATACCGGTGTCGTATCATATCCGGTCGGCTTCCACATACCCGTGCATTACGGCATAGATGGCAAGCCCCGAAACCGACTTGATGCCGAGCTTCTCGGTAATGTTCTTGCGGTGCGAGATGACCGTCGTCAGACTGATGTTCAGCTTGTCGGCTATTTCCTTGTTGATAAGCCCCTTGGTAATGAGTACCAGTACCTCTATCTCACGGGGTGACAGATCGTGGCTCTGCTGCATTTCTTGCGGAGATACCGGATGATGTGTCGCTTCGTGTCCTTGTTTTCGCATCTGCATGATGGAAGCCACCAGTTTGTCTTGTGGCAGACAGACATTCAGGGTAGGGACACCGTTCAGCAGAGGCTGTTCGCCCGCTGCCAGCACGATGGTCTTCGGACGGCGTTCCAGAAAAAACGACGTATGTTCGAAGTACGTCTGTGCCGAAACAAAATAATGACTGTACATGTCCGGCGTATCGTCTATCAGTCTGGCGAACGACGAAAATCTGCGGATGGTCGCTACGGGGATAAGTTCTTCCAGAATTGTCTGCAAGCCCAGTGCTGTCAGCGTATTCTGTTCTACGATTGCTATTTCAGGAGTATGTTGCATCTTGGTTATAGGTTATGTTTTTCACACAGGTTCATTGATTCCTGTTGGAGGAATGCTATATCAAAGAAACGATTGAAAAAGGCTTTTAGTTTTTCCAAAACCGTTTTTATTTCTCATTTTTACTCTTTTTCGTTCGGAAATGGATCTGTCTTCGTCTGTTGTACCTGCTTGTTTATCTATCGATTTATAATGTGTTCAGTTCAATTGCGACCGCAGTGCGGACGCAATTGAATAAAGTTTATGATTATTATCCGGTAAAAAGTTTTAAGTTACTGATAGTTCGCTGATAGATAATTGATTATTTGCAAATTTAGGTGCTACTGCTTATTTACAGAAACCATACTGCAGCTATTCATTTTATCGGGTACTGATAACAGTTTATAAGGATGCTGTGAGATTAATTCCTCTGCAAGTACGCCGCTACGGCATCGGCACACCGTTCGCCGTCGATACCTGCCGACACGATACCGCCTGCATAGCCCGCACCCTCTCCGCAGGGGAACAGCCCCTCTACGGTGACGTGCTGCAAGGTTTCATTGTCGCGCACGATGCGGATAGGAGCCGAGGTACGTGTTTCCACGGCAATCATCACCGCCTCGTTGGTCAGGAAGCCGTGCGAGCTCTTGCCGAACAACTGGAAGCCGCGGCTCAGACGACTGCTGATGAATTTCGGCATCCAGAAATGAAGCGGCGAAGAAACCAGTCCCGGGCTGTACGATGTGTCGGGCAGGTCGTAGCTCACCTTCCGGTTGATGAAGTCCGCCATACGCTGCGCAGGAGCCGTCTGTCGCATGTTACCCTGCTGCCAGCAGAGTTGTTCCAGCTTCTCCTGAAAGTGCATTACAGCCAGCGTATGCACGCTTCCCTCGGGCAGTTTTCCCGAACGGGCAATCAGTTCCTCGGTCTGTGCCTCTGCCGAACCCTGAATGGTTTCGCACGCCTGAAGCTGCAAGTCGGGCAGGAGCAGGTCTTCGGGACGCAGTTCCACCACCATGCCGGAGTTACTCCACTTTGTGCCACGGTTGCTGGGGCTCATGCCGTTCACCACTATCTGATGAGGTCCGCTGGCTGCCGGAACTACAAATCCTCCCGGACACATGCAGAAGCTGTACACCCCGCGACCGTCTACCTGCTGCACGAAGCTGTATTCCGCTGCCGGCAGATACTTTCCGCGTCCGTTCTTGTTGTGATACTGAATCTGGTCGATCAGCATCGACGGATGTTCCAGACGTACCCCCACGGCGATACCCTTGGGTTCGATGGTCACCCCGTTGGCATACAGCCAGCGGTATACGTCGCGTGCCGAATGTCCCGTAGCCAGAATCACCGGACCGTGGAAGGTCTTTCCCGTATTTGTTTCAATGCCCGCCACCTTGTTGTCCTTGATGAGCAGGGCATCCATGCGTGTCTGGAAGTGCACCTCTCCACCGCAGGCGATGATGGTATTTCGCATGTTCTCGATCACCCTCGGCAACTTGTCGGTTCCGATGTGCGGATGAGCGTCTATCAGGATGGAAGTGCTTGCCCCGTGCTGGCAGAACACGTTCAGAATCTTGTCCACGCTGCCACGCTTCTTGCTGCGCGTGTACAGCTTGCCGTCGGAGTAAGCTCCCGCACCTCCCTCGCCGAAGCTGTAGTTCGATTCCGGGTCCACCTTGTGCTCACAGCTGATGCGGGCAAGATCCGTCTTGCGGTCGCGCACGTTCTTTCCGCGCTCCACCACTACCGGACGCAGTCCCAGCTCTATCAGGCGCAGGGCAGCAAACAGACCGCCCGGTCCGGCACCCACCACAATCACCTGAGGCTTACCCTCCACGTTGCGGTATTCCGTCCGTACGAACTCCTCCTCGGTAGGCGTTTCGTTGATGAACACCTGTACCTTCAGGTTTACGAAGATGGTCCGCTGGCGGGCATCGATGCTTCGTTTCAGCACCCGTACGGCGTGGATGGTACGAATGTCGAGCCCCTTCTCGCGGCTCACGTATTGTTTGATATGCTGTTCGCTGGCTGCCTGCTCGGGCAGAACTCTTAACTGGTATTCTTGTATCATAAATGGTTGTTTTTGTTTACTATGAATCAGAGTCAGGTTTAAATGATAATAAGCTGTCTGTATTGAAGCGGTCGAAGAACGGAAATAATGGCATCAAGATTATAAAACCGGGTGTTATACATTTTCCCGTCGGAGGCAGTTGTTTCCATTTTGGAAATAACTGAATTTTCATTCAGCTCACTGTCTTCGAATATATTTTTCAGATGCTTGCTGATGGCTGGCACTCCTATGTCGAACAGCTCGGATATTGCTTTTTGCGTAGCCCAGATTGTTTCGTCTTTATAGAGCACTTGTATACCGTTCTCTTTTCCTTCAAGTTGGAAAATGAGAAATTCTGCCGTACTGTTTCGTATGTTGAATTTCTTTGCCATAAATTATCTTGTTAGCACTCTTTTACCCGAACAACTGCCGGAAAGCCTCTTCCACCTTGCGTACGGGCACCAGTTCGATCTTGATCTTCTTGCGGTCCAGTCCCTGCAGGTTATGCTTGGGTACGAGCATCCGTGTGAAGCCCAGCTTTTCTGCTTCGCTGATGCGCTGCTCGATGCGGTTTACGGGACGGATTTCTCCGCTCAGTCCCACTTCGCCCGCCATGCACACGCCCGCTTCAATCTCCGTGTCCATGTTGCTCGACAGGATGGCACTGATTACCGCCAGGTCGATGGCCGGATCGTTCACCTTCAGTCCTCCCGCGATGTTCAGGAAGACATCCTTCTGTGCCAATTTAAAGCCCACACGCTTCTCCAGCACCGCCAGCAGCATGTTCATGCGGCGCAGGTCGAATCCCGTGGCCGAACGCTGGGGCATACCGTAGGCCGCCGTGCTCACCAGTGCCTGCACCTCGATGAGAAACGGACGGATACCCTCTACCGCACAGGCGATGGCAATGCCGCTCATGCCCTCATGGTCTTGTGTCAGCAGCAGTTCCGAAGGATTGCTCACCTGCCGCAGCCCGTCCTGACGCATCTCGTAGATACCCAGTTCCGCCGTACTTCCGAAGCGGTTCTTGATGCTTCGCAGGATGCGGTACATGTAGTGCTGGTCGCCCTCGAACTGAAGCACCGTATCGACGATATGCTCCAGTACCTTCGGTCCGGCGATGCTGCCCTCCTTGTTGATGTGCCCGATGAGGATGACCGGTGTACCCGTTTCCTTGGCAAATTTCAGGATGGCTGCCGAACACTCGCGCACCTGCACGATGCTGCCCGGCGACGAGTCGATATTCTCCGTCGAGATGGTCTGTATGGAGTCGATGACCACCAGGTCGGGAGCCGTATTCTTGATGTTCGTGAAAATCTGCTCCAGCGACGTTTCGCACGCAATGAGCAGGTTGCTTGCCTCGGGATGGGGGATGCGGTCGGCACGCAGCTTCAACTGCCGTGCGCTTTCTTCGCCCGAAATGTACAGCACCTTCTTGTCCGTGAGCCGGAGTACCGTCTGAAGCACCAGCGTCGACTTTCCGATGCCCGGTTCCCCGCCTATCAGCGTGAGCGAGCCCTCTACCAGTCCGCCGCCCAGTACGCGGTTCAGTTCGTCGTCACCCATGTCGATGCGCTGCTCCTCTCCCGAGGTGATTTCGTGCAGCCGCTGCGGTTTCGAGCGTACCGATTCGATGCCGTGCGCCACATGCTTGGCTACGGGCACTTCCTTGCGCACCACCTCTTCCACAAACGTGTTCCACTGCCCGCACGACGGACACTTGCCTGCCCATTTGGGCGATTCCTGTCCGCAGTTGGTGCAAACATATACGGTTTTTTCTTTCGCCATGATTCGTTGGTTGGGTTAAGTTCTTATCTTTGCAAAGATACGCAAACTCGCCCGATTTTGGATGGATTTAGGAAGAATAATGTAAACTATTGGGCTTTCAGGGAGATACGCAGCATTATTCCGCATTCGTAAATGTGTGCCTTGAAGCCGTTTTTTGAATAGTTAAGCGAAAAAATTACTACCTATCCGTTGCCCATTCCAGTTGTATGGAGTTGTTTGGAAATCCTTTCTGCTCCGACCGTAAAGAACGCAGTTCCATCATTTTGGCTTAGCGAAGGTACTTATTTTTTTTGAGATATGAAAAATATAGGTTCCGTAAGTCAATGGTGATAGCTTTGTCGATGTCTGACGATATTTGACATGCCGATGATTAACTCTGTCTCCGTTAATTTTGCAAACAATGGAACAGATTATGAATCAGACAGATGTAAAGGTTTCGTTCTACCTTAAAAAGAGCGAGGCGGATGCCAGGGGAAACTGTCCCGTAATGGCACGGCTTATTGTCGGCAAGCACTCTGAAACAGCATTCAGTGTCAAGCTTCGTGTGCCACAGTCATTGTGGTCATCCGGACGGGCATGTGGGAAAAGTGTTGCGGCAAGAGACATAAACAACAGACTGGATGAAATACGTGCTGCCGCGCTCGGCATCTATGCGGAACAATCTGCAATCCGTGAGGATGTAACAGCAGAGGATGTAAAGCATCAACTTTTGGGTATGGCTTCGGAACAGGAAACCCTATTAAGCTATTTCAGACTTTTCATTAGAAATTTCGAGAAACGTGTTGGGATTAATCGTACGGAAAAGACATTGAGGGCTTTCTCCGTGATGCCGATGAAAGCAGGGATAGCGGTAGCGGCTTCGACTACCGAGTTTGGAAAGGCGCTCTTCTCTACGATGTAAACGCCTGGTGTCTTCATTTGTGCCATACGCTTTTGTTTTAAATAGTTAGACAATCAGTTATCTGGTATATTCAGTTTATTAGAGATAGCAGACCTGCCTGAGCAGGCCCGGTTCCGCATCCAGGAACTTGCCCGGTTCCGGTGGCGGGACGTACTTGAGCAATACCTGCCTGCGTCCGCTTCCTGTTGCAGACGAGAACACCTTGAGCTTGTAGGCATAGTGTTCCTTCATGGGGACAGCCTCCTGTGAAACGGTGCGAAGCACTTCCAGCCCGTATGCTTTGAATGTCTTGAACGGCGTGAACGCCATCGTGCCGCCCTGTTCTTCCATCCGGCATTGCCTGGGATCAGGGTTGCCTCCATCGCGGGGCACCAGCAGGTATTCCCATTTGCATTGCGGGGCATGGAAACGAAGCGTGCAGGTCTTGTGTTTTTCTTTCTGTGCGGCTGCAAGGATTTTCTCCGTCATCAGGATGCTTACCGAACAGAAGCCGCTGCCGATACGCCTTCTGTCGGCGGATTCGCGGATGGCTTCTGTCGCCTCGACCGTATCGCGTGATGCAGGCAACTCCAGGGTATAGGCATTTTCGGGGCGCAGTGCCGCCCAATCCGTGAACAGGACGAAAGCCGGATCCGTAATGCAGAGTTCCGCTTCGACCTTGTCGGAAGAGGTGTCCACCCCCGCACTGTCGCAGTCATACAACAGTGTCCACTCGTTGACCGCTGTCTGTCTGAACAGCAGTCCTCTTCGCCGGCACAAATCGACCCCACCGGCTTTGAGCCGGAAAGCGAGGGCACGACAGGCAAGATTGTCATAGTAGTCGTGCTCCACACGAAGGCTATATAACGGTCGATAAGTGCCCATATATCTAACTTTTGATTACATTTATGTTTTTACATCCGTAGTTCCTGCCATGCTGCTGCCAGACATGATTTCGGCGGAATCCACTGTCAGTCCGCGAACCTTGCAGATGAACGAAGGGTAATACTGTCCTCCCATGGTCGTCCAGATGTTGTGCAGATCCGTAGTGGACATGGGGACCAGTTCCAAAGTATAACTTTCATTGCCGACCTCGAACCGAGGCAGCGACTGAATGAAAGTGAGTGCATCGGACAATACTGACAACGCTTCGGCATACCGTTTGTCTTCATATACTGCCGCCATCATGATGTGCATGTTCAGCAGCAGCGGCTGACGTCTGCCGGCATAGCCGGTTGCGGCACGCTGCATATAGCCGCCGTCGCCGCTGGCTTCCCGTTCCAGATTAACGAGAGAGACCACCAGCTTGTTGGGGCATTGCTCGCCGGCAGAGCCTATCAGCCCGACCTCGGCCACCCCTTCGGGCTGTCGGTGTGAGCGGGCCAGATATTCATCCAGCCGTGCAGCGTAAGTTGTCAGTATCTTGCGTATCATAATGCCATGTAATTTACTGTTCTATATCTCTGTCAGCCGAACTTTGGGCCCGGCTTTTATTGTTGCCTTTATTCCAATGCAGGTAAACCCTCCTCGTCGAGACTATATTGCAACGCTAAGCCCGCTTCCTGCAATGCTTGGTTCATTAACGTCATGGCTGAAGCCCAAGTAACCGTGCCTTCCACCTTGACGGTTCCGCCGGTGCTTCCGCTGCCGGTGCCTTGTTCCTGATTGTTCTCCCAGTAGCAGGCGGTGAAAGTACCTTGGTCATTGCAGCCAGCGATGCCGCCGATTCTATCTCCTACTGAACTGGTGATTTCGCCCGTGGCGTGATAGCAGGCGGTTACGGTACCTTGGCCGTTTATACCCACCACGCCGCCGACATTAGCGTGACCATACGTTATCGTGGCAGTAACGTTGCCCGTGGAGTAGCAGGCCATGAGCGAGCAGCCATTTCCCAAGTTGCCCACCACGCCGCCGACAGAGCTAATGCCCGATACAGCCGCAGTGGAATGGCAGCCCTCGATGGTTGACCCGATTAAGCTGCCGGTTCCTGTGTCATAATTAGGAACACAGAGTCCGGATATTCCACCGACATTGGTATTACCCGTCACAGTCCCTTCCGCTGAGCAGCCGGAGATGGTGCTAAAATTTCGTCCTACGATACCGCCGGTCTGGTTTTGTCCTGTCACCGTGCCATTGACCGAGCAATTCTCTACAGTGCCATCGGTCTGTCCCGCAATGCCGCCGACGTACGTGCCACCTGTTACGTTCACTTCTGTCAGCGTTACGTCCTGCACCTTGCCTCCGCTGCCGAGACGGCCAATCAGTCCTACATTGTCCGTTCCCGATTGGTCAATCTTCAGCCCCGTGATGGTATGGTTGCCGCCGTCGAAGGTGCCGGTGTATGGTTGGCTTTCAGTGCCTATCGGCGTCCACTCTCCCGTCAGGGTGAGGTCTGTGTCAAGGGTGATGTTGATGTCGGTCTTGCCCTCTTCGTTCACCAGCTTGGCTACATTTTTCAGCCCATCGGCGGTGGTGACGGTGTAGCTGCCGTCGCCCTCTATGGTGTATCCCGGGTCTTTTGCCGCGGCGAGGGAGACGGTGTAGGTATATTCCTCGCCCGCCTGCCAGTCGGTAGCCTCCTTCATCTTATAGACGAAGACCTTGCCGTTGGTGAATTTGCAGGTGATGAAGGCCGTGCCCGCCGCCACCGTCTGCGGGGCGACGAGGGCGGTGTAGGTGTCACCGCCCTTGTTATACGGGGTGATTTGGGCGGGGTTGCCGTTCTCGGTGGAGAGGCCTGTCAGCCGCACGAACATCCGCTCCTCGGTGTAGTCCGTCAGGATGACGGTGACCCGCGCCGTGCGGTGGGTGAAGCGGAGTGTGGGGTTGCCGTAGCTCACCGTCTGTTCCTCGGCCACGATGAGGTCGCTGCCCTCGAAGTCCTTCCGGGCACTTTGGTCGGCTTTTACCACCACGGCAGGCGGGGTTGTCTCCCCAGCGGTGTAGGGCCACCACGCCGTGACGGTGATGTTATCGTGGTTGGTCCAGTAGTGCGGGTCATCGGAGGTCAGCGTGGCGCCGGTGTTGTCGGAGGTGGAGGGCGTCACATTGTATGCCTTCACCGTGCCGCCAATCAGGACGCCCACTAAAGAGACCCCTTCCCAGTTGCCGTCCACGGGGGCACGGGTACCGGCGGTGGCTGTCGCGTCGGGGTTCAGCCCCGTGGCGGTGAAGACGACGGGTGTGCCTTCCGCCCCTTCCGGCAGGAAGCCCGCTTCGTCCTGCGTGCAGGCGGCAAAGCCGAGCAGCAGGGCGAGGGCTGCGGATATATGAATGGTTGTTCGTTTCATGATGCGTGTTGTTTAGGGGTTGTTATTGTTTCTTTTGCAGTACGGGCAGACCGTCGGTACCGAGTGCCCATTGGTAGTCGTTGCCGGTGAGGGCGGCGTTCATGCCATCGACGGCTGGCTGCCAGGAGTCGCCGGAGTCTATTCGATGCGTATCATCGGTGCCATCGTTAATTGCTACTCCGGGATACCCATTCTGACCATAATAGCAGGCGGTGATGGTGCTATAGTTGAGAGCAGCGATTCCGCCATTACCAAGGCCTGACGTTAAATTTCCATCGAACTAACAGCCAATAATGCTACCGAAGTTGGAAGACGCAATGCCGCCGACATATCCTCCTGTTGCAGAAATATCTCCCGTTACGGAGCAGGCGGTGAGGGTGCCGAAGTTGCTCCACGCTATGCCACCGGCCACACCGTTTTGCCGCACATCGTAGTCCACATCCACCAGTTGCAGGTTCTTCACCTCGCCGTTGCCGCCGATACCGCCGAACAACGCAGCACTCTCACCCTGCGGATTGTCCGTAGTGATGGCCAGCCCCGTGATGCGGTGTCCCTGTCCGTCGAAGGTGCCTTGGTAACCGGATTCAGAAGTGGTGCCTTTACCTATCGGTGTCCACTTCTTGCCCGTCAGGTCGATGTCGGCAGTCAGGGTGCAGTTGAAGCTGAGATCACTCTTTGCGGCTTCCGCCCATGCCAGCAGGCCGTCTGCGTTATAGACCGTGTAGGTCTTGGTGGTGGTGTCGTAGTTGTAGCCCAAATCCTCTGCTGCGCCGCTCTCGCCGCCGCCGTCAGCCCAATCACCGATAGTGCAGCCCTCCAGCGTCAAGCCGGTGGCGTTCACCTTGACGGTATATTTATAGCAGTTGCCCGCCTCTAATACGACGTCGTTCTGCGGGCGGAAGTAGAAGGTTCCGCCGCCAAGTTCCACTTGGATGAACGGCTCGCCTGCCGTAACGGTCTGCGGGGCGGTCAGTGCCTCGTAGCTGTTGCCGCTTGCGTGGTAGGTCTTAATGGCGGTCGGGTTGCCGTTATCGGCTGACAGGCTCACGAGGCTCACCGTGGCACCGTCCACGCTCGTGAATCCCGTACCGGGTTTCAGTTCGATGGCCACGCGTGCCGTGCGGTGGGTAAAGGTGAGTTTCGGTTCGTCAAATTCCACCGTCTGGTCGATGGCGGAGATGAAGTCGCTGCTTTGGAACGTGGCCAGCGTGCTCTGGTCTTCGGCCACCTTCACGGCAGGCATCCGTGTGATGTCTGTATCGTCGAGGGGCCACCATGCCGATACGGTAATCGGGTCGCGGCTGGTCCAGTAGTGCGGGTCGTTCTCGCATGAGAGCGTGGCTTTCGTATTGTCAGCGGAGTTAGGCGTTACGGTGTATTCCTTTACCGCGTCGCCCATCTTGAGTGCCACGGTCTGTACGCCCTGCCAGTCGCCGTCCACGGTGGCACGGGTGGATGGGGCTGCCTGCGGCGTTGCCTCTACGGACAGTCCGGTGGCACGGATGACTACGGGATATTCACCTTCGGGCAGCGTGCCTTCCGCCAGTTCGTCCTGTGTGCAGGCAGTCGCTGCAAAAAGCAGGACGGTTGCTGCGGACAGTATATGCAATGGAAGTCTGTTGTTCATATTCTTAGTCTTTTAGGAATGATATACTTAAAGGTCTGCGTTCACATTGCCGCCGTTCACCGGGTTCCAGTCGCTGATAGTGGCAGAGCTGATGCTCAGGTCCTTGTTGCGGACGGTGACGGTGTAGGTGTAGTTGTTACCGGCTTTCAGTGCGCCTTCGGGAATGGTGAGCGTGGCGGTGTAGGGCTGGCCGTTGTAGTTCACGCTCAGTTCGATACTTGTCGTTGACTGCGGGAAGAGGATGACCGACGAGGTGAGTGCGCCGTCCAGTTCCATTGTAAGGTCGGCTGTCTGTGCGTTCGCATCTGTTTCCGCCGTGCCGGTGGTGGTGTCGAAGCAGCCCTCCAGCACCAGTCCGGAGAGTGTGTAGCTGGTGGGTTTGATGGTATTGAAGTCCACGCCGCTTCCTGCCTTGAAGGTGAGCGTAATCTGGCTCATGCAGTGGTGGAAGGAGCAGTCCTTGCCTCCCGCAGCCGTGTCGTCGGTAAAGTTCACTTCAGGATTGTGCGTACTGGCAGTGGCACCGGTGGCATAGAGGAAGTCGATGGCGGGCTGGTTCTGCTGCGCCGTGGCATCAGTGGTGGCGGTCAGCGTTCCGCCGTCCGCATCGTAGGGATAGTAGGCGGAGAAGGTGGTCGGGTCATCATCTTGGAAGAAGATAATGGTTCCTGTCGGTGTGAACTTCCCGCTTTCCCACCGGTATGGCACGTTGGTGTAGCCGAAGCGGCTTTCGGAGATGCCTATCTCGTCACGTTCCGCCCAGGCGGTTCCGCTGGCGCGGGTGGATACGGCATCGGAGATTTCGGCATTAATCACTGCGGCCACGGAGCCATTATTCAGGTTCTCATCATCGTTGGTGCAGGCGGAAAGCGCGAGTGCCAGTGCTGCGAAGGTGAATAATCTTGTCTTCATCGTTTCTGTATTTTTTATGATTCTTTTTACTTTTACATTTCGGCATCCACTCCGCCGCCGTCCACTGTTTCCCAGTCTGTGATTTCACCGGTGAAGCCCGCCTCGCCCGGGGTCTCGGCTATTGTGCCGCCGAGGGTCAAAGGCGCGGTCTTGCCGTCGTTGAAGCCGTTGAGAGCAGACGTGAGGTCGCTATTGAGAGATGTAGGCTGCGGGTTGCCGTCAGTGTAGGTCAGCGTGGCGGTGAGCCGCTGCGCGTCGCCCGCAATGCCGAGCAACCGGACGGTTGCCATCCACTTGCCCGCATCGTCGCCCTCAGTTATCTTCGTAAAATGCAGTTCCACCTCCGAGGGCGTACCGTGGGTACCCGTGGCGAAGTCCAGCGTCCCTGCCGCTCCGCTCAGCGTGCCCTCGATGCTCTCTATCCTGTCTGCAGCGTCGCCCGCAGGTTCAATCATGAGGGTAAGCTCACGCACCTGCTGCTGCATGACGGCGGTCAGCGAGTAGTCGGTGTCGGCTTCTATCTCTACCTCCTGCACGGAAGTGAAGAGCCAGCCGGGAGTATTCACGATGAAGCCGCCGTCCGCTGCGGCCACAGCAGCCGTCGTGCCGCTTACCGTAATACCTTCGGGTATGTTGTAGGCCGCAAGGGTATAGTTGCCCGGACTGAAAAGGTGGTCCGACGAATGGGTCGCACCGGTCTCCGTACCCGTATAGTCGCCCATGGAGACCGTCCATGTGGCTGGTATGTCGATACCCGTACCACGTGCCGACCAGTCGGCTGTCACCGCAATCATTCCGTGGTCAGGGTGTGGCGTATCATAGAGCGTGTCCTTCACGCAGGAAGAGAGCAGCACAGCGGCTGCCATTCCCATCATATTTATATATTGTCTTGCTTTCATATTCGATTCCTCCGAGTTAGAATAACTTCCATACCAATGTCACACCGGCATTGATGGGGCCCCACCAGTCCTTTGTCTCGTTGCCGCGGCGTACTCGCACACCGTCAATGACTTCATATTTCTCATAGTCGGCATTCAGGTAGCCCAGACCGAGGTTGAAATCAAGGTTTAATGCCTTGTTCAGCCGCAGCTGATAGCCGCCGGTGATGCCGCCACCCATCAGGTCGCCCTGCTTGCCTGTTTCGGAGAGCTTGTAGTTGAACTGCCCTGCCTTGAACATCGCGCCCACATACCAGGCTTTCTTCTCACCCATATAGTAACGTACTTCCGGAGCCACTTCCCAAAGGGCGTAGCGGCGGTCCTTGTCGTTCCATGTCCAAGAAGTCCACGAGCCGTTTACGGCAATGCCCCACGACGGACAGATGCGCCATTCAAGTCCTAAATCGGGTGTCAGGGTAGCCCAGCGCAGCAGGTTGGCACGCAGGGAGAGATGATAATCAGTTGGTGTTTTGGTTTCCGACGGCATGTCGGCAAGTGTATTTTGTTGAGCGGCTTTCTCTGCCTCTGCCTTTTCAGCGGCAAGTCGGGCTTCTTCCGCCTTGCGCTGCTCTTCGGCAAGTCGTTCCTGTTCGGCACGCTTCTCGGCTGCCAGTCGTTCGGCTTCCGCCTTGCGTCGTGCTTCCGCTTCCGCATCCGTTGCGGCTGTTTCCTTGACCGGTATCGTTAGGCGCACAGTGACAAAGTCTCCCTCTGTCGCATGGTTGCGGGTGATAAAGTTTTCTTCCTTGATTTCCGCACGTGTAATCAGTTCGGATTTCACACGGTTCGAGCGAATTTTGGCTATCGCGAGGTTTTCTTTTTCGCCATTCAAGGAATTGCAGTAGCCATCGACATAAAGCGGCAGCTTGCCGTCAAGAATGTCCGTCTTGTTGCTTTCAATGCACTCCAGCAGACGGGCGAGTTCCATGTCATTGCCGTTCCAGGGAACATAGAACATGTCCTTCTGCGGCACGAAGCGGAAGGTGTAGGTCGTGTCTGCTTTCTGCTGCGCAAAGACAGGAAAAGTTACTGCCGTCAGCCACAGAAACAGGGTAAGAAAAGTGATTTTTCTGCTCATATAAACTTGAATTTATTATCTTTGTACTCTCCAAAAGTAATAAATAGCATTTACCGGCACAAATATTATAAATACTTTTTCTGCAAAATTTTAGCGTTTTATACTATTTGCCGATTGAGCACTTTTCAAATTGTTGTATGAGCACTTTTTTGCTGATTGAGCACTTTTATTTTGTCAATAGAGCACCTGTGGTTATGGGGACTCGGCTACGGTATGCTCGTTTTTCCCGATATGTTTTTATTCCGTAAGATTGCAGCCGTTTATATGGCCTTTTCAGAAAGAAATGTTATCTTTGCAAGTGAGATAAAGAGTTATTTGAAAGCATGAGAAATATGGCGGTTCGGAACAGTCCGGCTTTTTCTTATCCATTGCCCGTTCTCGTGCGAGTTTTATCCAATCTGTTGATAGTCAAATAAAACCTACCTGATTACAACAAATATACGAAAAAACGGGCGGTTTTCCTCGTGTTCGGACGGCTTTCTTTCGGGCTCCGGACGGCTCGTGGCGGAAATCGGAAGCGCGTTTTCCGGAAGACTACGGGGCGATTTTCCGGTTTTTGTACAAAAACTAAAATCTTTTGTACAAATTCTGCCGGAATCCTCGTGCGGAAGTCTGTCGATGCCGCGGGCTTAAAAAAAAGTTAATGCCTTTCTTCTCTCAATGCCCTCCTCCGAAGTTTCGGACGAAACTTCCTTTGATTATATCTTTGTTTATTATATATAATAGGAAAGGGTGGTGCCACTGGTGGTGACATCCGTGTCCCGCTTTTAGTAGTAATTGCTTATGAAACAGTAAAGTAGATGTGACACTGGTGGTGACACTAGTGGTGCCATCGGTGTCCCGCCTGCTGTTTTGCCTCCTTTTTTCCGGTCTGCTGCCGGTGTGAACTTGCTTAAATCGCAACTACGTGCAGGGGTGTTTCATTTCTGTTAATTTTTTATGCTTCTGATAAAATGACAAGTCTTTCGTCGGTTCTCTGTGGAAAGTGTAAAGAGAAAAACTGCTTTCTGCGTGATAGTGTCGGTATAAAAACGGCTGGTCGGGTGGAAATGCATATTCTTTGTATTTTTAATAATAATTTTATTAACATAATCGAGTTAATGTGCTAATAATTTTGGCTTTTTCCTCCGAATTTTTAAAGTTTTTTACTATATTTGTCTTTGATTTATTAATAACACAAAAACAATTGAAGAAAACGTATGAAAAGTCAATTGAAGCATTTTCTATTGTTTGCGGTGCTTGTCATAGTAAGTACAGTCACTGCGGTAGCTCAGGCTACACTGAAAGGCAAGATTGTAGATGCGGAAAACAACGAACCTCTTATCGGGGCGACGGTAGTGGTAAAAGGCTCTACAGAAGGAACAGTAACTGACATGGATGGCAGTTTTACTCTGAATGTAAAAAATGGCAAAATTGTTTTGGCTATTAGTTACGTTGGTTATAATGAATTAATCAAGAACGTGAAAATTACAGGAAATAATGTAAATTTAGGTACAATTTCCTTGGCACCTGACGCTATAGGGTTGGGTGAGGTAAGTGTCATTGCTTCGATTATCAAGTCTGATCGTCAGACTCCAATCCCTATTTCTAATGTGAAATTGGCAACTATTGAAGAGAAGGTTGGTAACTTGGAATTTCCGGAGTTGTTGAAATCTACTCCATCTGTATATGTTACTCGTGATAGTGGAGGTTATGGTGATTCTCGAATCAATATGCGTGGTTTCGATTCTTCCAATCTGGGTATTCTGATAAATGGTGTACCTATTAACGGTATGGAAAACGGTAAGGTTTATTGGTCGAACTGGTCTGGCTTGTCTGATGTGAGCCAGTTTATTCAGGTGCAGCGTGGTTTGGGAGCTTCAGCATTAGGTTTGTCTTCTGTGGGAGGAACTATGAATATGGTGACAAAGAGTACCGAAGCACAAAAAGGTGGATCGGCTTATATCGGCATCGGAAATGACGGATTTCGTAAATATTCTGTTTCTGTTTCTACTGGTCTGATGGATAACGGCTGGGCTGTTACATTGATGGGTGCTCTGAATACGGGTGATGGATACGTGAAAGGAACCAATTATGAAGGCTGGACGTATTTCGGTAATATCTCTAAGATCATTAATGAGCATCATAAATTGTCGTTGACGGCTTTTGGTGCTCCGCAATGGCATAATCAGCGTGCAACCAAGCATTATATCGAAGATTATAAGAACAGCCCGGATGGTGGACGTTTTAGTAACTCTTATGGTTATCTGAATGGTGAACTGACTGGTGGCGCTTACGGATATAACTATTATCACAAACCGCAGGTTTCATTGAATCATTATTGGACAATCAATGAGAATTCTTCTTTGACGACTTCTCTGTATGCTTCCATGGCAACCGGTGGTGGACGCCGCGTACGTGGAAATAATAGTAACTGGTTGGCCATCGACAATAATAGTGGACGTCCTTACGAAGATACAAAACTGACTGCAGGAGGATTACTTGATTACGATGCTGTGTTGGCTGCTAATGCTTCCAATCCCAACGGTTCACAAGCAATTTTTACCAATGCTGTGAATGATCATGACTGGTATGGCGTTTTGAGCTCATATAAAAACCGCATCACGGAGAAATTTACGTTTACAGGCGGATTCGACGGACGCTATTACAAAGGCTATCACAAAGAAGTCATTGACAATTTGTTGGGTGGTGCATATTATATGCCGGGTAGTAAGCATCTGGATTATGAATCTCCTAATGTGATCCTGAAAGAGGGTGATATTGTTCAGTACCATAGCGTAGGTGAAATTGTCTGGGCAGGCTTGTTTGCACAGGCAGAGTATAATACGGATAAATGGTCCTCGTTCCTGTCTGCTTCTATTACGAACGAATCTTATCGTTATCATGACAAAGGCGGCAATGTAGATGGAAAAAAGGTTTCCGATTTCTATCATTTCCAGCCGTGGAGTGTTAAGGCAGGATATAATTATAAGTTTAATCGAAACCATAACGTTTTTGTCAATGGAGGATACTTCACCCGTGCTCCATTCTTTAATTCTGTATTCCCGAACAATAACGTTTCTGCCAATGCAGATGCTCCTTACGAGAAAATTGTTACGTTCGAATTAGGATACGGGTTCAACAATGAATATTTCAATGTCGCACTGAACGGATATTATACCAGATGGATGGATAAATCGACTCGTAGAAGAGTTGGACAGGAATATGCCAATATTACAGGTCTGGATGCCATTCACATGGGAGTAGAACTGGAAGCAACTTACAAGCCTGTCAAGACATTCGAATTGAAAGGTATGTTCTCCTTAGGTGACTGGAAATGGGCGGATGATGTGCATTTTACTATTTACGATGAGTCAAGCAAGCCAATCGGTACATACGATGCTTATGTAAAGGATGTACATGTGGGCAACTCAGCACAGCTTACTGCTGCACTGTCTGCTTCATGGGAGGTGTTTAAAGGATTGAAACTGAATGCTGACTATAATTTTGCAGGTAAGAACTATGCTGATTTCGATCCGTCAAATCGTACCAGTAAATCGGATGCCGGCATTGATTCTTGGAAAATGCCTAATTTTTATACCATTGACTTAGGACTTAGTTATCGCTTTGATTTGTGCAAGGGCTTGAAGGCTGTGATTTATAGCAATGTCTACAATTTGACAAATACTTGTTATGTAGCTGATGCTACAGATGGTGCAACTCATAACTGGGATTCAGCTTTGGTATTTTATGGCTTCGGCAGAACTTGGTCTACCGGATTTAAGGTAATGTTCTGATGGTTAACTTAAAACATGATTTAGGTATGAAATTGAAATATAATTTAATAGCATTGTCTTTCTTTGGTGGCTTACTGGTTGCATGTAATCCGATGGAAGATATTTACAATGAAATTGATTCGGAAGGTATTACCATCACGAAAACTGAAGAAGAATATGTCTTGGTAAAGGCTGATTATGAATCTATAGCCAAAGCGGCAGAAGCTGACGCACAGACTGATGAAGAAAAGTCATTGGCGAAACGAGTGGCTTCAGATTTGGCTCTGAATTCTTTTGCTTCGGCAGATAAGTATGTTCCTGCTATATTGGCTAATCTGTATGGATCTTGGGGAAAAGGTTCTACTGTAGGGGTTACATATAATTATCAGGAAGATGTTTCAGAAACATTGAAAAAATATTCTGTTGTGTCTGCCTATACCTTAAATGGAGATGATTACAAAACTATATGGGAGAATAATTTTTTATCTCCTTCTCATGCTCCCAATGTAGAAATTCCTAAGATATTAGCTGCCCGTATGGAAGGTGCCAAGGAGGGTGATTTTTGTCTGGCGGATTATATGTATGATTTGAATGATCCGGTGGAAGGAATTGATTATTTAAATGAGAATTTCAATTCGTGCACTGCTAAGCAGCCTATTGAAATTGCAGAATGGACACAGGTCTGTGTAAAAGGAACAGAAAAATGGTCGGCAAATGTATATAAGGGCGATGGATCGGCTGAACTGTCTGCTTACAAGGCTGCTGGAGAAGTGGAAAATTACTTGATAACGAAACCGGTAAAAATAGAATCGGCAGATGCTTTATTGACTTTTGATATAGTATTCGGTCATTATAACGGAGATGCTTTCAGCGTATTGATTTCTGATAAATATAATGCGGGAGGAGCATTTGATGTATCTGCATGGACTGATATTACTGATTATTTTGCTTATCCTACTCCAATGGAAAGCGGATATACTGATAAAACAAATGTTGGAACCTATTCACTGAAGTCCTATAATGGGAAAAATATTTATATTGCCTTCGGGTATCGGGGAGCAAAGGATGGAGTTACGACGACCATTCAGTTGGATAATGTAAAAGTTACAACCTCACAACCTTCACAATCGAAGCCTTATAATACATTGTTCCAGTTCACAAGCGGTAAGTGGGGAGCTTATATCGGTAACGATGTTGTAGTGGTAACTCCTGCCGATTATGATGCAATGGGTGATCCGGGAAAGAATGATAATTTCTCTTCTTCTATCAAGGCAACCGACTATTTACCTGTATTTCTGGCTCAGAAATTACCTTATGCGAAGGAGGGAGATACACAAGTCGTGTTATATAAATATTATGATGGCAAAACAACTGTTGCTATGGCAGATGAATATCTGTTGGATACTACTTGGAAACTGAACAATAATATTGTCCGTCATGAAAAAGAAACGTTTTTGCATAATGGTGAAAAATGGTTGTTCGATCCTACTATCACTGTTTCGATGACTGTCGACGATTATCTGTATCTTGTAAAGTGGGTTGCAGAAAACAAACCCGCTTATTTGGATAAAGATTATCCAGATACAGGAGAGTGGTGGTTTGGCGCATCTTCTCATTATAAGAATTTTAATATACAGATGTATAAACGTACCGGAAATGATCCAGAAGGATTGGTGGACAAAGAAGACGAACAGAAAGCTGAAGCGTATCTGATGAAACAGATTCAGGTTGCGTGCGGATTGGTTCTTTCTCATAATTATCCGGATGCTCCTACGCAGATGAACGGAGTGGATTTGTATTATAAAATGCAAGCAGTGGTTTACGATGGAACCAGTTATTCGTATGAATTCCGTTATAAGAGTCTGGGTGGAGGACAGTTTGAGATAGCAGGAGATCCTGTAAAACTCTGATAGTGATAGATTTGTTTTTAATAATAGAGGGGGATTGGATGTGATTGTTCACGTTCAGTCCCTCTGTTATCTGTAGAAGTAATGTTTGATATGAAGAAATATTTGTTTACGTTTTTCTGGGTGTGTCTGGTTATTACTGGTTACGCTCAAGAGCAGAATGGTAATATTTACGGAGTTGCCTTTTATAACCTTGAAAATTTGTTCGATACAATACACGATGAGGGTAAGAAAGATTATGAGTATTTACCCGAAGGAAGAAACAAATGGGATAATACAAAATATCAGTCGAAACTGAAAAATATGTCGACAGTACTTGGTTTACTGGCTACTGACAAGACTTCTGAAGGGGCCGCTGTAATAGGTATGGCAGAAGTCGAAAACCGCCATGTATTGGAAGATTTGCTAAAGCAGCCTGCACTGGCCAATCGGGGGTATGAGATTATTCATTATGAAGGGCCTGATGAACGTGGGGTAGATTGTGCTTTCTTTTATAATCCAAAGCTGTACACGGTGACAGCTACCAAACTGGTTCCTTATGTATTGGCCCAGCCTACAGATCGTCCTACACGGGGTTTTCTAATAGCAGATGGTAGATTGGCTGGCGAACGTGTAGCTTTTATTGTAAACCATTGGCCGTCACGTGGAGCAGCATCCTCTGCTCGCGAACGTGCTGGCATGCAAGTACGTGCGCTGAAGGATTCACTGCAGCGTCTGGACTCAAAAATCAAAATTGTAATCATGGGCGATATGAACGATGATCCTATGGATAAGAGTATGGCAGAGGCCTTGGGGGCAAAACGTAACATGAAGAATGTAAAGAAAGGTGATTTGTATAATCCTTGGTGGAATACATTAGCTGAAGGTGAAGGAACATTAAAATATAGAGGCAAATGGAATTTGTTCGACCAGATTGTTTTTACAGGTAATTTTTTGAATAAGCGACATAAAAAGTTGAGTTATTTGAATCATGAAATCTTTAGGCGCGATTTTCTTATACAAGCGGATGGTAAATATAAAGGTTATCCTTTAAGAACACAGGCAGGAGGCAGATGGATGAACGGATATAGCGATCATTTGCCGACGGTAGTGTTTTTTATTAAAAAAAGATGAGAATACTGATTGGGACTAACCGTAAAATTATGGATTTTTGTCAGGAAAGATTGTCTGGTGGGACAAAGAAAGTCTATCATACGTCGTTTATGGATTGCCGGGTTATGAGATTTTGAGAAAGTGATATAAATCATAATTTGGTTGGTGATATTTCATATTGATTAATTTTAATCTGACCTGATAATTTATAACGTTATACTCTGCTTTTTAGAAATAGTGTTATTTATTTATATGGTTTGACGCTGTTTTTTCCCTTTATGGATGTCATACTATATAATATTATTTATTGATAAAATAAATGTCGTTAACATAACGACGTTAATGTGGTAATATTTTTTGAATTAAGAACCTGATTTTTAATTATTTTTATTATATTTGTTTCCCCTTTAGGGGTAAGTAAGCAGTTGATTGGTGTAAAAGGATATGCTGGATTAATTTTGTTTGCTGTATACTTTTTATTTTTAGATGTTAGAATAATAATTTGACTAGTGAAAATGCATATTAACTTTTAATGAAAAACAAAATGGCAAAATTAAAGTCTTTAAGTTTTTGGTATGGGCTGATGCTCATGGTGCTAACTGTCTCGTTTACTGCCTGTGTGGACGATAATGACGATACAGAAGCTCCTTATCTGGAAGTTGATCCTACTACATTGACATTTGAGAATGGCGGTACTCAATCGTTTGATATTTCTACAAACCGTCCATGGAATGCTACTGTGGAAGATAACGCTAATTGGGTTACTCTTTCAAAGACTTCTGGTGAGGGATCTGCTACCGTTCAGGTAAGTGTACCTGAAGGAACAAACGGTGAGGCTAAGATCAATATCACTATCGGTAACCAGTCTGGTCCGTTGAAAACTGCTACCGTGACAGTGAAGAGTGGTGTGGTAGTTGAATCCAAAGTTCTTTATAGCGAAACAGTTGGTAATGCGGATGCTTCTGGTCAACCATCTGTTTCAGGTTATACGGGATGGAACAAGACGGGTGATGGTGCTGCAAATGTAACTTATGCCGGCAATAATACGTCTGTACGTTTAACAGGTCTTGCCAGCACAGATGCTTACGAAGGAGCTTCAGGTCCGAACGTGGTATTCTTTGGTGGTGCACCTGCTACTTTCGATATCCAGAAAATTGCTTTGGCTGAAGGACAGACTAACTTGAAGTTGACTTTCGGTGGAAGCCGCTCAAGCATGGGAGATGATGGTCAGTTTGATAATACATTCGATACAAGCAAGTTCAAAGTTGAAGTGAGTGTCAATGGTACTGCATGGACTGAAATTGCTTACGAAAAGAACAACGGAGATACTGAAACTCCGTACTGGATTTTTGCTACTGCCAACTTTACACTGAAGAAGGCTGCTTCTGAACTTTATATCCGCTTTACTGCAAACGAATCTTCTGTATATCGTCTGGATGATATCACACTGGCTACAGGCAACGGTGGTCAGGAAGTCGACCTTGAAGGTGGTTCTGTGGTTGAACCGGGTGAGGCTACTGCCATTACAATTCCTGAATTGATAGCCTTGATGCCTGAACCGATGAGTACAGGTGCAGTGATTGATGCCAATGCAGACCGTTTCTTCGAAGCTGTAGTACAGGCTGACGTGGAAAGTGGAAACTATACAACCAATAACTTGCAGGTTGCAGTAGAGGGTGCTACAAGCGAAAAGAACGGTGTGACTCTTTATGGCAGTCAGGTTGATCCTAAGACTTTAGGGTTGAAGATGGGTGATAAAGTGAAAGTTACATTAATGAAAGGTGCTGCTAAGGTTCAGAATTTTAGCGGACTGTATGAAGTTACCGGTTCTAAGGATGAAACTTGGTGTAAAGTAGAGAAGATTGGAACGGCAAACGTTACTCCGATTGTCATTACTGCCGATAAACTGGCTGCCTATCAGGCTATGACTGTTACTATTAAGAATGTTTCTTCAGACGGTTCAGGAACTTGGTGTACTGCCGACAAGTATGATACTCATACGTTTACTGCTGATGGAACCAACATAACAGTATATTGTCAGGCTGGCTCTGTATTTGCAGGTCAGACTTATACAAAAGCAACGGGCGATTTGACTGGTGTGGCTACTATGTACAGAAGTGCTGCACAGATTGCTCCACGTAACTTGAATGATGTAAAGGCGTTCTCTTCTTCGGAACCTGTCATTACAGGCGTTAATCCTGAAAAAGTTAGTTTTGCTGCAGAAGGCGGTACTAAAGATATTACTGTAACCGTAGCCAATGGCGAAGGTAAGACTTTGAGCACTTCTGGTTTGTCTGGTATCTTGTCGGCTACCGTAAGTGGTAATGTCGTAACAGTGAAAGCACAGGCTAATGCATCGGCTGAATCTGTATCTCAGACTTTGAAGATTACATTGGATGGAACTTCTTCTTCTGTAGAAGTACCGGTAACAGTGGCTGCTCAGGGAACAGGTAGTGATACAAAGGGTACATTTACTTCAATGGATGCATTTTTGTTTGAAAATGGTACTGATAAAGTTAATATGTATGAGGGAGGAGCATTTATCAACGGATCTTCTGATGAAATTTCAGGTATAAAATTTGGAGCCAGTTCAAAAGCTGGTGTATTTACTTCTGGAGCTATTGAAGTTTCAGGTGACAAAAAGTTCTTATTCTATGCCGGAGCGTATAGCGGTGGAGCTACTTTATATATTAAAGTAAATGGTGGCGGAGCTGTAAACGGTGCGAGCAGTGTAGCTGTTCCTGCAAAGACTGGTATCACTGGAAATCCTCCTTTTACTGTAAATTTTGAGGATTCGGATTATTATACACTCCAACTTACAGGCTTGACAGCAACCTCTACGATTACAATCTCTACAAGTGCAGATTTTACAGGTAGTGGTTCAAGCACAGGTAATCGTGCATTTATGTGTGGTATTCAATTATATTAATTGAAATCCTTGTAGTTGAACGATATAACTTTTGAGCATACGTAGGGACACGGAGAAAAACTCTGTGTCCCTCTGTGTCCTCTACAATACATATGATAATAGTGGATAGAAATAAACAAACAACTATGTTCCGTTATTTTTTAATAGCATTTCTCTCGCTTACATTGTGGGCGTGCGGAAGTGATGAGGGTGCAGAGATTGCTCCTTCCGGAACGGCTTATTGGAACAATTCTTCATCTGTAGCTGCTCAGAAAGGTAATGCTGCTATCCGGATGGAAGGTACAGCAGGAATTCAGTGGCAGGCTGAAATTACGGAAGGATCAGAATGGTGTTCTTTTTCTCTTTCATCAAAGATTGCTACCAAGGAAGGTACATTGGTGGAGGGTATGAATGTATTATATGTCTATTATTCGGACAATATCAATAATGCACAGCGTCAGGCTACTGTCACAGTCTGTTTTGCTGGAGGAAAGCAGACAGTTCTTACGCTTTCACAAAAAGGACAGGTAAATAGTCCTGAATTTTCTACATCGTGGGCAGAGATTCCCGCATATAAAGAAGGTACTAATTTCCAGTATGTAACCCATTATGTTAATTTGAACGGAAAAGAAGTTCGTAATTATTCTATGTGCTATGATAAATCACACAAAGGGGCACTTTGGGTTGCTTATCCGCTTCATAGCTGCTATATTGGTGGCTTAGATAGAACCGATGAGTGGATATACGATCCGGATATTGCAGAAGAATATCAGATATTTGTAGCTAGGGCATATAAGGAATATCCTGCTTACGATCGCGGACATCAGATTCCGTCGGCCGACCGGACAATGACTCGTGAGATGAATGCGCAGACCTTCTATTTTTCAAATCAGACTCCTCAGACAGGAAAGGGGTTAAATCAGTCTATCTGGATGAATCTGGAGGATAAATTACGTAAAAGCTATATGTGCTCTGATACACTTTACGTGGTGACTGGAGCTTATTATGGGAATGCTTCCAAACAGGCTACCGATAATAATGGAGTAAAGGTAGATGTGCCGACTCATTATTTCAAGGTTCTTTTACGAACCAAATCGGGAGTTTCTGGCAAATGGGTGAATCAGTGTGATGCTTCTCAGTTGCAGACTATCGGCTTTTGGCTGGAGAATAAAGCTTATTCAGAATCACAGCCATCGAAAGCTATATGTAAAAAAGTTTCCGAAATAGAACAACTTACCGGATTTACTTTCTTCCCGGGTATACCGCAGGAAGTGAAAAACGATTTCAATGCCATTGAATGGAATCTTAACTAATTTCTATAAGTATGAAACGAATATTAATGCTTGGGGTATTGCTCGTTGCATTGTCTGTGTCGGGATACGCACAGAAAAAGCCCTACAAAGTAGTGTTTTACAATCTTGAGAACTTTTTCGATACACAAAATGATCCGGATGTTCTCGATGATGAGTTTACTCCTGACGGACCTAAGAAGTGGACTCAGGATAAGTATGATAAAAAGTTGCATAATATAGAAAAAGTCTTTTTTGACATAGCAGCTATCAACAAGGATTATCCGGCAGTTATAGGTGTATGTGAGGTAGAAAACCGTAATGTACTGGAGGATATTGTTGCTACTCAAAAGTTGGCACCAGCCAATTATCGGATTGTACATTATGATTCTCCCGAAGCACGTGGCGTAGATGCTGCCTTCATCTATCGTCCGGATGTGTTGAAGCTGGAAGGTTCGAAGGCTATTCGTACGGTAATTCCTTCATTGCCCGACTTCAAGACACGTGACATTGTAACGATGTGGGGAAAGATAGAAGGAGAAGATTTCCTGTTTATGGTGGCACACTGGCCTTCACGACTGGGAGGAAAAGAGGCTTCCGAATTCAAGCGTGTGGCAGTGGGACGGCAGATGCGCCAAATTGCAGATTCTGTCCGTGCCTTGCGTCCAGCTACGAAAGTGGTGATGATGGGTGACTTTAATGATGACCCGATAGACGAAAGCGTTTCCGGAGCTGAAGGTATGGGAGCTAAGATAAAGGTAAAGGAGGTTCAGCCTGCCGACTATTATGCACCGTATGCTGCCTTGCTGAAGGCTGGATATGGAACACTGGCATATGGCGATGCGTGGAATATTTTCGACAATATCGTAGTAAGTGGAAACTTGCTGGATAACGAGAAAGGAAAGTTGCAGATTCAGAAATCGGAAAAATCGAAATTTTACGGTAACATCTTCAGACGTCACTACATGGTACAGAAGGAAGGACAATATAAGGGATATCCGTTGCGTACTTTTGTAGGTAATAACTTTCAGGGAGGTTTCAGTGACCATTTTCCGGTGTATATTTATATAGGTAAGTAATCAAATAATTACAATTTTATGAAATTCAAGACATTATTGTTTTTACTGATGTCGCTGCTTGCCGTTACGGGATTTGCCCAGACGGGAGGAGGCATTAAGGGTACGGTCATATCGCGTACTACACGTGCAAAAATTGATAACGTAAAGATTACACTTGTTCCAGGCGACCGTACTGCGTCGACTGATGACAAAGGTGAATTCTTCTTCGAGAATGTGGCTCCCGGTGAGTATGAACTGCGTTTTGAAACTGCAGAGTTTGAAGATTTAACTTTACCGGTACGTGTCGGAAAGAACATGCGTGAAATGCGTGTTATCATGGTTCCTGCCAATCGTCAGCCTGTACTGGATGATGCGATATTTGCAGAGTTTGATACGGAAACTATGGAAGATGCACAGTCGTTGCCTACTTCGTTGTCGGCATCAAAGGATGTTTTCAATAATATCGCTTCTTATCAATTCAGTGAAATGCGTTTCAACGTACGTGGATACGACTCTCAGTTCTCGGATGTATACATGAACGGCATTCAGTTGAACGATGCAATGACCGGTTATACTCCGTGGTCGCTCTGGAGTGGATTGAATGATGCAACACGCAATCAGGAAGTAACTACCGGACTGGAAATGGGAGAGATGGGAATTGGTGGTATTGGTGGAGTAACTAATATCAACACTCGTCCTTCACAAATGCGTAAGGGGTTGAGAGCCAGCTTGGTTAGCACAAACTCAATGTACCGCTTCCGTGGTATGCTTACTTATTCTTCTGGTGTGCAGGATAATGGATGGTCGTATGCATTTTCCGTATCTACCCGTCAGGGAAACAATGCATATGTAAATGGTGTATATTACAATGCTTATGGTTATTTTGCTGCCGTAGAAAAGCAGTTTAATCCGCAGCATCGCTTGTCTCTGACAGTCTTGGGTGCTCCTACAGAACGTGGTGCACAGCAGGCTTCTACACAGGAGGCATACGATTTGGTGGGAAACAATTACTATAATCCAAACTGGGGCTGGCAGAACGGCAAACGCCGTAATGCACGTGTGCGTGATTACCACGAACCTCTGGCTATGCTTAACTATACATTCGACATTACAGACCGTACTCAGCTGAACGTGGCAACATCACTTCGCTTTGGTCAGAATGGTTATTCTGCATTGACATGGTATGGTGGACCGGATCCTCGTCCTGACTATTACCGCTATTTGCCAAGCTACTATCCTAATACTTCTACTGGAGCTTGGTTGCAGGAAGCATGGATGGCAAATACAGACAATATCCGTTACATTAACTGGGACAACTTGTACATGATAAACCGTAACCAGCCGGTCAATGAAGCATACGGAGACGGTCATCGTTCTATCAACATGATAGAAGAGCGTCATACAGACCAGCTCGACTGGAACTTCTATACTCAGTTCTCTCATCTTTTCAAGAACAGTTCGAAACTGAATGGAGGTATCAATGTACGCCGTAACCGTACAGAATATTACAGCGAGGTTAAAGACTTGCTGGGTGGTGATTACTGGGTTGATATCGACAAGTTTGCTGAACGCGATCTGGGTATCGATATCATTTCATACCAGAACAACATGGATTATTATGAGCAGTACGGAAGAGCTCCTATCGCACGTGTGGGCGATAAATATAGCTACGATTATTATGCAAATGTGTTCAATGGTCGTGGATGGCTGCAATATGATTTCTCTCTGAATAACCTGCAGATAGGACTGGGTGCCGAACTGGGATATGCTGCTCTATGGCGTCACGGTATCTGGCGTAAGGGATTGTTCTATGAGAATTCCAAGGGAGATTCTGATTTGCTGGATTACCTGACTTACAAGGTTAAGGCTAATTTCCGTTATGTACTTTCTTCTGCTCATAATTTTGAAGCTAACATTGTGTACATGCAAGACGCACCTTCGTTCCAGTCGGCTTTTGTTTCTCCTCGTACACGTAATGATGTTACCCCCGGAGTAAAAGCAGAGAAAATCTTTGGAGTGGATGCTTCTTATAATTTCCGCATGGGAGATTTCAAGGCACGTGTTTCTGGTTACTATACAACTTTTACAGACCAGACGAAGGTGATTTCTTACTATGATGACGTGGAAGCTACTTATTCCAATTTTGCTATGAGCGGCATCAACAAACAGCATTTCGGACTGGAAGTGGCTGCTTCTATACCATTGTATGAAGGTTTGTCACTGAAAGGAGCTTTGAGCTGGGGACAGTATATTTATTCGAATAATCCGAATTATGTACAGATTCAGGATAATAGTGCGGCAATCATCAACCAGGGAAAGGTTTACTGGAAAAACAAGCGAGTAGAAAGTACTCCGCAGACAGCTGCCAATATCGGTTTGTCTTATCGTAGTCGCAATAATATATTTGCGTCACTCGACCTGAATTATTATAACAACATGTATCTGTCGATGAGCCCGCTGTATCGTACCGATGCTGTACTGACTAAGCCGATGCTTGAAAATCCTGCAATGCTGGAAGATATTCGTGGTCAGGAGAAATTTGATGCGGCTTATGTACTGAATGCAAGTATTGGCAAGAACTGGTACATCAACCGTTCTTATACGTTGGGATTCAGTCTGAGTGTAGATAATTTGCTGAACAATCAGAATATTAAGACTGGCGGTTATGAACAGATTCGTCTGTTGAAGAACAAGGAGGCAAGTACGCTTACTTACCAGCCTTTCGATTCTAAATACTTCTATATGTTTGGTACCAATTATTACTTGAATTTATATTTCCGTTTCTAACCCTGAAAAAGAACTATTGTTATGATAAATAAATTGATAATAGGTAGTTTGATGGTGGCACTTTCCATGGGTGTTACTAGTTGCTACAGTGATTTTGACGAACCGGCTCCTGCTAAGGTCTGGACGGCTGCCGATTTTGAGTCGGAAGGCTGTCAGCTTATTTCTATCAAAGAATTGAAAGACATGTGTGCCAATGTGCCTTTGGCTGGTTACAAGGAAATAACCGAAGACTATGTGATTAAAGGAAAGGTGATTTCGAGTGATCAGGCGGGCAACGTGTATAAGTCTGTTTATATTTATGATGGTACGGCTGGTATCGAATTGAAACTGATGGTGAGCAACTATGTGTACTATCAGGTAGGACAGACATTGTATGTGAAGCTGAAAGGGCTTGCCATTGGTAACTATCGCTATATGTTAAGTGTAGGCGGTATTCCTACTGCAGAAGATATTTCCAAAAACTATGCCAACCGTAACCTTGATACTCAGATGGAGCGCAATGCACATATCTTTGCCGGTGAGCTGGGTAAACTGGAAGCATCGGATACGCTGGTGGTTACCCCGCAGAATTACAAGACTGTGCTGAGTGATGCTCATCTTGGACGCCTGATTCGCTTTGAGGGCTTGACTTACAAGGCTGGAACGTTTGATGGTGATACCTATCCGCAATATCTGGAAACTGTATACCTGAACAATTCTACTGAAGCTACTTATACGAATAAATATTATGATAAAGAGGGATTGACTCCTACTTTTGCCTACAACTATAATAATCAGCGTTATTATGGTTCTTCACTCTTTACGTATAATGCTTCGGATGAGAAAGATAAGATAGGTAATCTGATTCTCCGTGTGAGCGGTTATGCTAATTTTGCTTTGAATCCATTGCCGGAAAATGGCGACAAGGGTTCTATTACCGCTATCTATACTAAGTATTCTTCTAAGTCGGGAGGGTATATCAAGTATCAGCTTTTGGTTAATAAGGGAAGCGATGTAGATTTTTAAAATTCAAACTTTTAAATAACCGGATAAGGATATTTAGAAGGAAGTGAATTTAATGATTAAGGAGTGTATTCCCTATAGTTACTCCGAAAAGTTACGGAATATAGTAACTGCAAAATAAAAGAGAGTCGTATCAAACTCAGTTTCGTGAGGAATGATACGACTCTTTCTATTTTTGCACGTTTAAATCTTTACTTGCACGCTTCTGCTATGCGCTTTACGATGCCCGGCCCTTCGTAGATGAAAGCCGAATACACCTGCACCAGATGAGCACCGGCATTGAGCATGCTGTGGGCTTCCAGCGGGGTCATGACACCTCCAGCTCCGATGATGAGCATCTCCTTGGGAGCATGGGCGGCAAGGTGTTTCACTACCTCAATCGACTTGTGGATGACCGGCAGTCCGCTGATACCTCCGGCACCTACCTTGGTGATTTCCGACTGGCTGGAATGGATGAGCAGCGAACGGTCTTGTGTGGGACCCGTAGCAATGAAGCCGCCGACGTGGTACTGACGGGCAAATCCGATGATGTCGTCCAGCTTTTCGAGGGGTACATCTGCCGGAAGTTTCAGCAGTATGGGCTTGCGTACACGCTGCTTGTCGTCTGTCAGGGCGGTGAGCGCCGCACCCAGTATCTCGGGAGCTATGCTTCCCCAGTTGAGGGTATAGTAATCGGCATACGCGCTGAACGTATCATATAGGTCGCACAACTCTGCCACAGCCAGTGCTTCGTCCGAAGGATGGTTGGTATTGATGTTCACTCCTAAGATGTATTTCCCGTTCCGTTTCCGTTTCAGGTTCTGCAAGACGACTGCCTTTCCGGGATTGTTGAATCCGGTACGTGAAACCAGGGCATGATCCTGAGGCAGACGGAAGATGCGGGGGGAGGGGTTTCCGGCAACCTTCTCGGGAGTAACCGTTCCCACTTCGAGGAAGCCGAAGCCCAAATCACTCAGTTCGTCGAAACAGCTTGCTTCCTTGTCGAAACCCGCAGAGAGTCCCACACGGTTGCCGAACGTCAGGTTCTGCCACTGGAAAGGCGTTGCCTTCGGACGGTAAACCGACCGGATGAAGCTCTTTACCGGAGGAAGATGACGATAGACATGCAACAGGGTGATAATTTCGTTGTGAATCTTTTCTGCGTCGATGCGGAATAACCAGGGACGAATGATTGATTTATACATAGTCGTGAAAAATTAAATTAGTTTTCGTACGGCAAAGGTACGACTTCTGTCCGAGATATTGTCATAAAAAAAAGTTATCCCCTATTACTCTGGCGGGTGCGGCGGAACGGACAAAAAAATCTCTCTATTGGTTACGGATTGAATGAAGGTAACCATAGAGAGATAAGGGATATAGGAAAGAGGTTGGTTATTTAAGATGTTCGCGAATCTTTGCCAAGTACGCACGCATTCTGGTAGCATCCTTCTTGTTGATGATATCCAGCAGCTCGTTCAGCTCGGTACGGATACCCTCTACGTGTGCCGGAGTACGCGGGTTGAACAGGATTTCCTGCAACAGGAAGTCGTCTTCGCTCATCACTCCCTTGGCGATAGCCATGTGGCGCTTGAAAGTAGTACCCGGCGCATCCTGATGCTTCATCACCGCAGCAAAGGCAAAGGTGGAAACAAACGGGATAGACAGGGAGTAAGCCATGGTTTCATCGTGCTCCTCGAATGTATATTCAAAAATGTTCAGTCCCAGTCGCTGATACAGATCCTTGAAGAAAATCTTGCCCAGATGGTCGCCTTCCTTGATGATGATGGCATTTTCCGTACTCAACTGGTCGAGGTTGGCAAAGGTTGGACCAAACATGGGGTGAGTAGATACATAGCGGAAACCACTTTGCTCGTAAAACTCCTTCAGTCCGGTCTTGACAGAAGCAATATCACTGATGATACAGTCTTTCGGGATGAGAGGAAGTACCTGATTGAAGGCTTCGAGGGTATATTTTACAGTTGCTGCATTGATAACCAGTTCGGGTTTGAAGGCTTCTATTTCGCTGAGTTCGGTGAACCGGAGGCAGTTGTACATAAAGCGCAGACGTTTGGGATCGACATCGTATACCGCAACTTCGTGCTCGAAGCTCAATACGTCGGTAAAGAACGAGCCCATTTTTCCGGCTCCCATAATTAATATTCTCATAGTTTGTAGAATGAAAGATAGTGTATAAAGAAGAATCAGAAACTCATTACTGTCGTTGGAGAAAGTGTTGGGTTTCTGATTCTTCTCTGTTAGTTCTTAATTATTTGTTGATAATTTCCAGTTGCTGGCGTACGCTCTCTTCGTGGATAGCTTCGAACACCTGTTTGATGAAGTCGGCATCCATGCCGCAGAGAGAACCCTGTGCACCGCGCTTGTCGAGAATCTCGTTGTAACGTCCGGTCTGAAGAACCGTCATGTTATGTTCTTTCTTGAACGTACCGATCTCGCGGCAGATACGCATACGTTTGGCAAGAATTTCCATTAGCTCGTTGTCGCATGTATCGATCTGTTGACGAAGCTCGTGCAGGCTTTCAGTCGACTGGTGTTCCTTACGGATAACCAGCAGGTTGAGGATGTAATCGAGTACATCGGGAGTAACCTGCTGTGCTGCATCACTCCATGCACAGTCCGGATTGCAGTGAGATTCCACAATCAGACCGTCCATGCCCAAGTCCATCGCCTGCTGGCAAAGCGGCGCAATCAGTTCACGCTTACCGCCGATATGGCTCGGGTCGCACAAGATAGGCAGGTTCGGAATACGACGGCGCAGTTCGATAGGAATATGCCACTGCGGCAGGTTACGGTAAATCTTCTTGTCGTACGAAGAGAATCCGCGGTGGATAGCTCCCAGACGTTTCAGTCCTGCATTGTTGATACGTTCCAGCGCACCGATCCACAATTCCAGGTCGGGGTTGACCGGGTTCTTTACGTATACCGGAACATCTACACCTTTCAATGCATCGGCAATTTCCTGAACGGCAAACGGGTTGGCAGTGGTACGGGCACCTATCCACAGAATATCGATACCCGCTTTCAGACATTCGTATACATGCTTGGCTGTAGCCACTTCGGTAGCGACATACATACCCGTTTCCTGTTTCACGCGTTTCAGCCATGCCAGTCCGTCTACGCCGATACCTTCGAAACCTCCCGGTTTGGTACGTGGTTTCCATATTCCGGCACGGAAAATCTTGATACCCTTGTTGGCAAGTTGGGTAGCAGTTGTCATTACCTGTTCCTCTGTTTCAGCACTACAGGGACCTGCTATGATAAGAGGGCGTTCCTTTGAAACACCTTCCAGTTCGATAGGTTGTAAATTCAGTTCCATATAATATCTTTATTTTAGTTTATTATTCTTTAGAATATTGCTTTGATACGTTTCAGGGCTTCTGCCAGCTTCTCTTCCTTGGCGCAGAGCGAGATGCGGATGTACCGCTTTCCGTTGCTGCCGAAGATGAATCCCGGCGTGATGAATACTCGTGCTTCGTGCAGCACCTTTTCGGTGAGGTCTTCCACATCGGCATACGAGTCGGGGATTTTTCCCCACAAGAACATACCCACCTGATCGGGATCGAACGTACATCCCAAGGTCGTCATGATTTCTTCAGCCAGTTTACGGCGGCGGCTATATACATTGAAGTTTGCTTCTTCGTGCCATTCCGCACTGTTACGATAAGCCTGAGCGGCAGCCAACTGCATGGGGCGGAACGTTCCTGAGTCGATATTGCTCTTTATCTTTAGAATCCACTGTACGAATGTAGCATTGGTGGCAAGCATACCTACACGCCAGCCCGGCATGTTGTGGCTCTTGCTCATGGAGTTGAACTCGATGCAGCATTCTTTGGCTCCCGGCACGTTGAGGATGCTGATGGGCTTGCGGTTCAGAATGAAGCTGTACGGGTTATCGTTTACGATGACAATGTTATGGCGGCGTGCAAAGTCGACTAGCTTTTCGTACAGTTCCATGGTAGCGTTGGCACCTGTCGGCATGTTGGGATAATTGGTCCACATGATTTTTACACGGCTCAGATCCATCTTTTCCAGTTCATCGAAATCGGGTTGCCAGTGATTGTCCTCACGCAAGTTGTAGTTGACAATCTCGCTGCCCAGAATCTTGTTCAGGGAAGTATATGTAGGGTAGCCCGGATTCGGTACCAGTACCTGATCGCCCGGATTGACCAGTGCCAGTGTGACGTGCAGGATACCTTCCTTCGAACCGATGAGCGGCTGTATTTCCGTAGCCGGATCGAGATCGACATTGTACCAGCGCTTGTACCAGTCGGCCATAGCCTTGCGCAGTTCCGGAATACCTACCGTAGGCTGGTAACCGTGTGCATCCGGCTTTTTGGCATTTTCGCACAACACCTTGATGGTTTCTTCCGAAGGCGGCATATCGGGGCTCCCGATACCTAAGCTGATGACATCTTTTCCTTCGGCGTTCATCTTGGCCACTTCCTTCAGCTTACGGCTGAAATAATATTCGCTTACGCTTGCCAGTCGGTCGGCAGGCTGTATGTTATAGTGTTGATTCTCCTTCTGCATATTCTCCTAATATTTTAAGTGCTTTGGTGAGCGGGGTTACCGCATCGATGGATTGTTTATATCTCAGGTAATCATTGAACATCACATCCACGTAGAACATGTATTCCCATTCGCGTCCGATGATGGGCAATGACTGGATTTTTGTCAGGTTGATGTTGTAAAATGAAAAGATGGAAAGAACTTTCGACAGACTTCCTTCACTGTGCGGAAGGGAGAAAACAATGTTTGCCTTGTTCACCTTGGAGCGGTCTTTCAGGTCGTCGGCAATCCACGGGTCGCATATCACCAGGAAGCGGGTAAAGTTGTGCTTGTTGGTTTCGATGCCTTCCTGAAGAATCTTCATGTCGTACATGCCTGCCGCATATTTGGAACAGATGGCTGCATGTCCCTTCAGTTGCTTTTCGTGGATATCCTTGGCACTGCCGGCCGTATCATCCGTTTCTACCACCTTCAGCTCCGGATGATGCTGGAGAAACTCGCGGCACTGAGCCAGTGCTACCGGATGCGAGTTGACCTCTTTCAGATCCTTCCAGTCCTCGTCGGGCAAGCACATGATGCTGTGGCTGATGCGGAGTTTATGTTCTCCGATAATGGTTGCCCCGCTTTCGCGCAGCAGTTCGTAGTTGTGAAGCAAGCTTCCGGCTATCGTATTTTCTATGGCAACGACTCCGATGACGTTGCTGTCCTTACGCATGTTTTCGAATACTTCTTCGAATGTGTTGCAACAGATCAGTTCTATTTCTTCATTCTTGAAGTACTTGTGGGCTGCAATGTCATGGTATGAACCCGGAACACCTTGTATCGCTATTCTTTTCATTTGCTCTTGTTTTAAAATAAAAAATCCCGCTCTGTAAAAAGCGGGATTTCGTTATATCGTTTTTATTGATTCATTGGTTTGTTACACATGCGAACTCCCGCTTCACTTCATTGCTAAAGTAAAAGTAAAAAAAGTAAAAGAAGAAGTATGTCGCAAATGTTTTCATTCGTTGTTCTGTTATTTTGTTATTATTACGGTTGCAAATGTAATACTTTTCTTGAAAAAACAAACATTTTATGAACTTTTTCTTTAAATATTTTCTTTCCACGACATATTCGATTACATTTGTGTTAGATCAATATATATTTAAAATACTATTACCATGAATTATAATTTTGACGAACCGATAGACCGGAGAGGTACGAATGCGGAAAAAATAGAAGGAATGAAGGATATCTGGGGACGGACAGACCTTATTCCCATGTGGGTGGCCGACATGGATTTTGCTACTCCTCCGTTTGTCCTCGATGCGGTGAAGAAACGTTGTGAACATCCGGTGTTGGGGTATACCTGCAAGCCGGACAGTTATTATCAGGCAATCATCAACTGGGTGGATGCGCGTTACGGCATGAAGGTGGAAAAGGAACAGATTACGTATGTGCCGGGCATTGTGCCGGGACTGGGGATGGCAATCAATGCCTTCACTCATCCGGGCGACAAGATCATGATTATGCCTCCGGTGTATCCGCCTTTCTCGTGGCTAGTAACCCGCAACGACCGCCGGCTGGTAGAGTGTCCGATGATTCTGGAGAACGGCAAGTACCGGATGGATCTGGATTTGTTCCGCAGGGAGATTAAGGGCATACGTGTGTTTATCTTGTGCAACCCTCACAATCCGGGTGGAGTGGTCTGGACGCACGAGGAACTGGAAGCCATTGCCAATATCTGTGCAGAGGATAATGTCATTGTCTTTTCGGATGAGATTCATGCCGACCTGACCTTACCTCCTCACCATCATGTACCGTTTGCCATGATTTCTGAACGGGCAAAAAACAATTCCGTTACGTTTATGGCGCCCAGCAAGGCTTTCAATATGCCGGGAGTGGCAGCTTCGCATGCTATTATTTATAATGAGGGGCTCCGCAAGCGGTTTACTACCTATATGGAGAGCTGTGAATTTGGCGGGGGACATGTGTTTGCCTTTCCAGCTGTAGAGGCGGCTTATTCCAACGGGACGGAATGGCTGGAACAGTGTCTGGCTTATATACAGGGAAATATCGACTATCTGGATGAATACCTGAAGAAAAAGATGCCGAAGATCAAGGCTATCCGTCCGATGGCTTCCTATCTGGTATGGCTGGACTGCCGTGAGCTGGGAATGTCGCAGCAGGCACTGGAAGATTTCTTCGTGTCGGGAGCTCATCTTGCCCTGAACAACGGCGAAACGTTCGGCAAAGAAGGAATCGGCTTCATGCGCATGAATGTAGGTTGTACACGTGCTGTGCTGGAACAAGCATTGAAACAGCTGGAAGAAGCCTATCGCCGGTTATGACTAGTCCTAAATAACCGTTACAGTTATTGGACAAAAATAAATTATTTATCAC